>Ga0209342_10006396_pt1 | contig 11973 bp, 9 predicted proteins | sample RifCSP16_2_FD_184023 | JGI IMG/M metagenome (GOLD analysis project Ga0209342, IMG submission 184023) | Soil microbial communities from Rifle, Colorado - Rifle CSP2_sed 16_2 (SPAdes) (version 2) | ecosystem: Environmental > Terrestrial > Deep subsurface > Rock core/Sediment | place: Rifle... | reverse complement strand
CTCCTGCTCGTTTTGCGACATCCTCGATGGTTATTTTCTTCATGAGGTTCTCCGATGTTGCCAAACAACTGTCATTGAAACGGTTTGATTTTCAAGTGAGGATGAGCCTGCAATCGGCAAGTGGAAGGCCTTCCAGCACTCTGGTTCAATTTAGGGAAAAAAAAACGCATCCGCGTGTAAATTCCTTGTTTCTCCTGTAAACAGACAGAAACGGCCTGAAAAGACGAGCATGGAAAGATCACTCTTTTCTCCGAAAGGAAGGGAAACAGAGCATTTGTCGCGTGAGCCGATTTCAAATGCGTCAGTGAACAAATCTGAAGTTGATCGCTGACATTCTTCCAGAATTCCTTGACGCGTGATCGACCGACCGGTCTTTTAGGCTTGCCTTTTTGGAAGTACATCTCTAGATTGAAACGGTTCAATAGTCATTTAACCTGCTGAATAGAGCACTATTCCCTTGTTGAGGCTGTTACAAGCCGTCCGTGCCTGATTGTGGGACAAGGGAGTGGCAACTCACGACCACCACGACACTTGCCCATGCAAAACAGCCTTATCCCTCTCCTGATTAGCCTGTTTCTCCTGCCCCAACCGCTGTCGTCCGTGCAGGCAGGAGTCGATTCACCAGTGACTTCCAAGTCCTCGGGTTCCTATTTCTCGGGAAATTACATCAGTTTGTTTGCCAGTTTACTTGGAAAAAACGAAAAAGAGATCCAAGCCAAAATCGAGAAGGCTTTCAACCAGCTCTTTCACGGGAAAAACGGCACAGAGCGGGTTTACTACCCTGTAGAACCCGATATGGCCTATGTTATGGACATTCTGAACAACGACGTACGAAGTGAAGGGATGTCGTACGGAATGATGATTGCCGTTCAGTTGGACAGGAAGAGCGAATTCGACCGAATATGGAAATGGGCAAAAACGTACATGCAACACCATACTGGAATCCGCAAAAACTACTTTGCGTGGCATTGCACAACGGCTGGAGCAAAGCTCGACCAGAACGCCGCCTCTGACGGAGAGGAGTGGTTTGTCACGGCACTTTTTTTCGCGGCAGCGCGGTGGGGAAACGGAGAAGGGATCTTCAATTATAAGGAAGAGGCACAGACGATTCTGCGTACCATGATACACAAAGAGTCTGAGGCGGGGAATGACGGAACAATAACGAACATGTTTCACAAGAAGGAGCATCAGGTGGTATTTGTTCCCTCGATCGAAGCGGCCGGATTCACGGACCCTTCCTATCACCTTCCGCACTTCTACGAGCTGTGGGGGCGTTGGGCCAGGAGCGACAATGATTTCTGGTGCAAGGCGGCGGCCACCAGCCGCCAGTTTCTGAAGAAAGCCGTGCATCCTGCAACCGGCCTTGCTCCGGATTATGCCAATTTTGACGGCTCTCCCGTCGATCCGTGGAAAGGCGGGCACAGTGATTTTCGTTTTGATGCCTGGCGTGTTGCAATGAACGTTGCTGTGGATCATTCCTGGTTTGGCAAGGATCCATGGGCGGTTACGCAATCGAACCGATTGCTGAGTTTCTTCTTCTCGCAAGGAATCGGCACGTACGGCAATAATTTCACATTGGAAGGAAAGCGGTTGTCGATTGATCACAGCCCCGGGCTTGTTGCGATGAATGCCGTCGCATGTCTGGCAGCAACACATGAAAAAAGAAAAGAGTTTCTCGAGGAGCTGTGGAATGCTCCCGTTCCAAGCGGGCCTGCGAGGTACTATGACGGCTTGCTCTATATGATGGCTCTACTGCAGGTCAGCGGGAACTTTCGAATCTACCACCCCAACGGTGTCCTGGTTCCTGCTTGTCCCGATGGATCACAATAGCACCGGCGATGCGGGTACACACGTCTCCAACGTTTTGCAGACAAAAGGTGTCGTCATGATTGATCGCTGCAACTCAATAATATCCAGCTGCCGGAACACCGGTCTTTTTCTCGCTGCCCTTCTGAGCATCTGCGCGGTCTCGGCACGATCGCAGGCTGTCAAGGGCGCTGATTCGTATGTGTCGGAAAAGCAGACAAAAGGGGTGTTCACTGTCAGTGCATCGGGTCGTTCGTCGCCCTTGTGGGTGAGTTCACAAGACTACCCGGGTGTAAAGAGGATCGCTGGGCACCTGCAGGAAGATATTTCCCGCGTGTCCGGCGCCCGTCCCGATCTTACTGTCGATCGGATTCCTGCGGGACGCGAAATCGTCCTGGTGGGTACGTTGGGGAAAAGCCCCTTGATCGATCAACTGATCAGCCAAAAGAAACTCGATGTCAGCGGGGTCGAGGGGAAATGGGAAGTGTCCCTCATTCAGGTTGTCGAGAATCCATTCCCGGGTGTGGATCGGGCCCTCGTGATCGCCGGAAGCGACAAACGGGGAACGATTTTCGGGATGTACGATCTCTCTTCAAAGATCGGCGTCTCACCGTGGTACTGGTGGGCTGATGTCCCCGCGATGAAGAAAACGAATATCTATGTTTTGCCCGGACGACATTCTCAGGGCGAGCCTGCCGTTCGGTACAGAGGGATCTTCATCAATGATGAACAGCCGGCTCTCGGGGGGTGGGTGTATGAGAAGTTCGGAGGATTCAATCATTCATTCTATGAAAAGGTGTTCGAGCTCATTCTGCGGCTGAAAGGCAATTTTCTGTGGCCCGCAATGTGGGGAAGAATGCTCTATGTTGATGATCCCGTGAACCCCCAGCTCGCCGACGAATATGGCGTGGTGATCGGCACGTCGCACCATGAACCGATGATGCGCGCCCATGCGGAGTGGGGAAAAGGGCCGGGAACGTGGAACTACCAGACGAATGAGGCCGCCCTGAAGGACTTTTGGAAACAGGGGATTAAGCGCATGGGCTCCTATGAGAGTGTCGTGACGCTCGGAATGCGGGGGGATGGCGACGAGCCGATGAGCGAGGATGCCAACATTGCCCTGCTTGAGCGGATTGTCAAAGATCAACGGCAGATCCTCGGAGAGGTAACGGGGAAAGATGTGACGACGATCCCCCAGATGTGGGCCCTGTACAAAGAGGTCCAGGAATACTATGACAAAGGGATGAGGGTTCCGGACGATGTGACCCTGATGCTGTGCGATGATAATTGGGGGAACATCAGGAAACTGCCAAAGCTGACCGACAAACCGCGCACCGGCGGCTACGGCATCTATTATCATTTCGACTATGTGGGGGGGCCGAGAAACTACAAATGGCTGAACACCAATCAGATTTCCAGGGTTTGGGAGCAAATGCACCTTGCCTATGAGTACGGTGCCAGGCAAATATGGATTGTCAACGTTGGGGATATCAAGCCCATGGAGTTCCCCATCAGCTTCTTTTTGGACTATGCATGGAATCCCGGGAAATGGCCGGCGGAACGTTTGCCGGAATACACACGCCTCTGGGCGAAGCGGCAGTTCGGAAAAGAGCATGATTCGGAGATTGCTCAGATCCTGACAAGTTACACGAAATTCAATTCGCGCCGAAAGCCCGAGCTTCTTTCTCCCGAAACTTACAGCTTGGTGAACTACCGTGAAGCGGAGACGGTTGTTTCCGAGTACAGAGCCCTGGAGCAAAAGGCTTTGGGCATTCGCAAATCGCTCCCTTCTGAATATGACGCAGCATACTATCAATTGGTTCTTCATCCTGTCGAAGCGTCTGCAAATCTGAACGACCTCTATGTAACGGTTGGCAGAAATTGGCTCTATGCTTCACAAGGCCGCGCGGCAACGAACAGCCTGGCGAAACGCGCAAAAGAGCTGTACGCGAGAGATTCTGCCATAACATACTACTACAACAATGTTCTGGCGGGCGGCAAATGGAGTCACATGATGGATCAGACTCACATAGGGTACACATACTGGCAACAACCTGACCAAAACTCGATGCCTGAAGTGAAAGAGATCATGATCTCCGTTGCGGCGGAAATGGGGGTCGCACCGGAAGGCACGGATCGATGGTGGCCAAACGAGGGCAGCGAGGCGATCCTTCCGGAATTCGATTCGTTCAATCGACAAAAACACACCATCGAACTCTTCAATCGCGGAAAGACTTCATTTCGGTATTCCGTTCGGACTGACGGCAATTGGGTTCAGGTGACGCCTCCGCAAGGTACAGTCGAAGAAGAACGACGTCTCTGGGTAAGCGTTGATTGGACGAAGGCACCGGGAGGAACGCAGAAGGTCCCGATTACCATCCTTGGGCCCGGCAATAACAGAGTTGTTGTGTTCGCCGTTGTCAAGAATATCCCCTTTCCCAAACCTGACCAGTTGCGGGGCTTTGTCGAATCCAACGGGTATGTCTCTGTCGAGGCGGAGCACTACACGCGTGCCGTGCCCCCGAGGGCGTGGCTGCACATCCCTGACCTTGGCCGCACGCTCTCCGCCATGACCTTCGTTCCCGTCACGTCGGCGGCTCAGCTTCCGGGCGGAAACGCTCCGCATCTTGAGTACCAGATCGAATTCTTCTCGGCCGGCGAGGTTGAGGTGAAAGCCTATCTCTCTCCGACGTTGAATTTCCACAATACCCAGGGACTGCGGTATGCGGTCTCGTTTGACGATGACAAACCTCAGATTGTGAATTTCAATTCTGACAATTCGACCCGAACCTGGGAGCAATGGGTTGCCAACAACATCAATGTCACGTCATCGAAGCACAACCTTGCTGCTTCAGGCCGGCGTGTGCTGAAGTTCTGGGTGGTGGATCCCGGCGTGGTGCTTCAAAGGCTGGTTGTGGAAACGGCCGGCGCGAAGCCATCGTATCTGGGACCCCCTGAGAGCTTCCATCGGTGACACCATCCTCATGGAGACTGCCTTGGGCAGACGGTTCCCTCTCTTTCTCATACCAGCAGCATCTCAAGGAGGTCGTATGTCCCGCTCATGTTTTTACATGTTCATTATTTTGCTGATTGCAGCTGCCGGCAATGTCGGAATGGCACAGTCTTCTGGTTCCGATCCATGGGTCGACTATGTTTCGGGTGATTATGATATTGTTCCCAATATCACGTATTCAAAACAGAACAATACTGATCTGAAACTGGATCTCTATCTCCCGAAAAACAGGGCCACACCCCTTCCGACGCTCCTGTTGTTTCACGGAGGCGGGTGGGTGGCAGGACAGAAAGAGCGCAATGTATTTCAACTTCTTCCGTATTTGTCGCTTGGGTGGGTTGTCGTCAATGTCGAATACCGTCTCGCCTCGAATTCATTGGCGCCTGCAGCGGTCGAAGACTGCCGCTGTGCCCTTCGTTGGGTCACGTACAACGCGAAGAACTTTGGAATGGACACTTCCAGAATCGTCCTCACAGGAGGGTCTGCAGGCGGCCACCTCGCATTGATTACCGGCATGCTGCCGGCTCAGTCGGTCTTGGACCGCGGATGTCCGACAGAAGAGAGCAAACGCTGGGCGGAAGGGACCGAACCGGGCGTTCGAGTTGCTGCAATCATCAACTGGTTCGGAATCACCGACGTGGCTGATCTGCTCGAAGGGGCGAACGCAAAACACTATGCCATCGAGTGGTTCGGCAGCTTGAGTAGCCGTTCTGAGGTTGCGAAGCAGGTTTCACCCATCACGTATGTCCGACCGGGGCTTCCCCCTGTCATCACGATTCATGGCAACGAAGACAATATTGTCCCCTACAGCCATGCGACGAGGCTCCATTCAGCGCTGGAAAAGGCGGGAGTGCCGAACCAGCTCATCACGGTGCCCGGCGGCAGGCATGGCGGTTTCGATCGTCAAACTCTGGTCAACAGCTTTGCGGCGATACGGGAGTTTCTTCGGAAGCACAAGATCATGAAAGGGGTGTGATCTGAGAGCGTGAGTCACACACAAGGAGCGAACACATGAGACCTGAGCAATGGGAGACGTTCAAGAAAGCCGCCCGGCTTGAGAAACTGGAGAAGATTCCCATGGCGTTGATTATCGACAGCCCATGGATACCCGGGTATCTCGGTCTCAAACACATGGATTATTTTCTTGATCCCGAGCTGTGGTTTCAGTCAAACCTGAAGGTTCACAAGGAATTCTCTGACATTATCTTTGTCCCTTCGTGGTGGATGGAATACGGGATGGCCGCCGAACCGTCGGCTTTGGGGGCAAAGATAAAATTCTGGCAGGATAATACACCCAGCGAATACCATACGCTCTATCATATAGAGGACATCGAGAAATTTCCCGAGTATGAAGTGGAAGCCGACGCATTCATGGGGATGACCCTGCACCGGATTCGAATGCAGAAGCAGCGTATTTTCGACACCGGCGAAATCTTACCTCTTGTTACATCACGCGGCCCGTTATGCACGGCGGGGTTTGTTCGCAGCACGACCGATTTCATGATCGACCTTGTTGAGAAGCCCGAATGGGCGCACAAGCTGATCGACTTGTGCACCAATCTCGTCATCGATTGGCTGAAGGCCCAGCACAAAGCGATGGGAAATACGGTCGAAGGAATCTTCATTTTAGACGACATCGTCGGATTTATCAACGAAGAACATTACCAGGAATTTGCCCATCCTTATCTCAAAAGGATCTGCGATGCGTTCCCGAAGGACTGGGTGAAGATCTATCACAACGATGCCGATATCAATGCTTGTCTTGACCATCTTCCCGACTGCGGGTTCAATGTCTTGAATTGGGGAAAACAGACCGATATTGCCGATGTTAAGGAGCGGGTGGGAAACCGCATGTGCCTCATGGGAAATGTGAATCCGCTCGAAATCGGTGTGAGGGGCACGCCTGAGGAAGTGCGTGAAGCAACGCTGGACGTTCTTGAAAAGAGCGGCGGAGAAGGAATCATCCTCTCGGTTGGAGGCGGCACCAGCCCCGGGATGCCGCGGCAGAACATACTCGCCATGCTGGGTGCACTCGAGGAATTCAATTCGGTGCATGCAAAACCCTAGAAAAGGAACTATAGGATGCCTGATTATGCACGAATGAACCAGTATCTCTACGAAGGGAAGGCGAAGGAAGTCGAGCAGATGACGAAGGACGCTCTTGCCGATGGTCGAAGCGTGCAGGAGGTGCTGTCTGAGGGCCTCATTGCCGGTATGAGCGTGGTGGGGGAGGATTTCAAGCACAATATCCTCTACGTGCCGGAAGTGTTGATTGCCGCGCGCGCAATGAAGGCGGGGATGGCAGTCCTGAAACCGCTCCTGACCGCGAAGGATTCGGTCGTAAAACCGGCGGGCGTACTGTTGATGGGAACCGTTCGGGGAGACCTGCATGATATCGGAAAGAATCTCGTGTGTATGATGGCAGAAGGCGCGGGATTTCAGGTCCATGACATCGGAGTCGACCAGAGTATTGACAAGTTTCTTGCGGCCGCAGAGCTGCATAAGCCGGATATCATCGGCATGAGCGCGTTGCTGACCACCACGATGACATATATGAAGGTCGTGATTGACGGATTTAAGGAACGCGGCCTTGGTGAGATCAAAATGGCTGTTGGAGGGGCGCCGATCAGCCAGATGTTCGCGGATGAAATCGGTGCCGATGGATACGGTGCCGACGCCTCCAGCGCAGTCGACCTGTTTCTCAAGCTTGTTGAAAAGAAATAATACGACAACCGGGAACTCGAGGCGGTCATGGCAACTTATCAAATTCTTTCCTGGCAGGATATTCCCTCGCAGATCAGGGTGTGGGATGAGACAGACGAGATCAAGCTCGACTTGGGCCACCGCTTCATTGCCCGAATCGACCAGGCCGCGCAGACCAAGGGATTGACTGGTGCAGACGAATACCTGAGTCAATGGAACTGGAGTGAAGAGCAGGAACGGGAGGGAACGGCTGAGCAGGTGGCCCAGGCGTTAAGGAAAGAGCTGGAAGCACGGTTTCCCTGATCCATCCTTAGAATCACATCGTGAAAAAACTCCTTCAAGAAATTGTGCGCGAGCGACGACTCGTCTGCGACGGGGCAATGGGGACCCAGCTCATGCTTGCCGGTCTCGAGCCGGGCGGCTGCGGTGAGTATTGGAATATCGCATATCCTGATCGCGTGGAGGGAATTCATCGGCGCTATGTCGATGCCGGTGCAGACTGCCTCATCACGAATACATTTGGCGCAAGCCGAATCATGCTGCAACGTCATGGCTACGGCGACATGGTACGGGAGATCAACGAGGCCGGGGTACGCATCGCCCGCAGGGCCTTCGATGGCCGGGAAGGATTTGTGCTGGGAGATGTCGGTCCGCTTGGTGCCATTCTGGAACCGTACGGAGAATTACCGATTGCCGATGCCAGGTCTGCATATGAAGAACAGGCACATGGCCTCGTTGCGGCAGGGGTCGATGCAATTATCATTGAAACTCAGACCTCTCTTGATGAACTCGGCGTTGCCATCGATGCTGCACGTTCCGCAGGTGCGCCTTGTGTCATTGCCTCGCTTGCGTATGATGTGTCAGCAGACAGGACTTTTTTTGTGACGATGATGGGCGTGTTGCCCGAAGAGGCTGCAGAGTTTGTCGAAAAGAGGGGAGCTCATATCGTTGCCTTGAACTGCGGGACCGGAATTGACATGACAGCCATTGCGCATGTAGTGCAATTGTACCGTCAGCACAGCTCCCTCCCCACCATGGGTCAACCCAATGCAGGTCTCCCGATCCTTGAAGGGGGCAGAGCTGTGTACAAACAGACTCCCGGGGATATGGCGTCCGGTGTCCGGGAGGCGCTTGTAGCCGGTACGAACATCATCGGCTCCTGCTGCGGCAGCACTCCCGAACACACCCGAGCAATCCGCGCCGTTGTCGAGCACTACAACAAAACGAGATCCGCGACATGAATTCCCCCTTTGAAAAAGGGGGATGAAGGGGGATTTTGGAACAACGAATGCACAGACGACATTCGTGAAAACTATTCAACACTTGTCGTGATGCTAAATCCCCCTTGCCCCCATTTACGAAAGGGGGAGGCTTTATCTCTGGCGTCAATATGCAGACACTTCATGAAAGACTCTCCCAGACGAGCGAATTCCTCTTCGGCGTGGAACTCGTGTCGATTCGCGGTTCTATGGGGGAGAGAAATGCCGTCAAAGCCCGCACGTTTGCCAGTCAACTTGTCGAAAATCCCCGCGTCGCCTGGATTTCCATTACCGACAATGCAGGTGGTAATCCGCAGCTTGCGCCGCAGGCCCTCGGAAAACCAATCCTCTACGCCGGCAAGGAGGTCGTTCTTCATCTCACCTGCAAAGACCTGAATCGCAACGGCCTGGAGAGCGAGGCCTGGTTGTTGAACAGCGAAGGCTTTCACAATGTCCTTGCGATGACCGGCGACTATCCCGTCACCGGGAATGAGGGGATGGCGAAGCCGGTGTTCGATCTCGACTCTGTCAGCCTCATCTGTATGTTGAACAAGATGAACCATGGGTTCGATGAGAATCATGACAAAACCCAGTTCTGTATCGGTGCGGTCACAACAAATTATAAACTCCTGGAAGGAGAAGTGATCCCCCTGTATCTCAAATTGAGGAAAAAGGTCGAATGCGGTGCTGAATTCATTATCAATCAGGTAGGTTTCGACTCGCGCAAGATGCATGAGCTTCGACTCTATATGAATGACCAAGGGATGAGCAAGACGCCGTTGATTGGAAATGTCTTTGTGCTCAATCCGCGGGCGGCATCGTATTTTCACGAAAACAAAGTACCCGGTATCGTCGTTACCCCTGCTCTTCTTGAATTGTGCCGGAAGCACGGTGCATCCCCCGACAATGGAAGAGAGTTCTTTCTCGAGTTTGCGGCAAAGATGGTTGCCATCTACCGGGGCCTGGGTTATCGCGGGGCTTACCTGGGAGGTGTGCACTCGCCCGAAGCGGTTCAGAGGATTATGGAAATTGAAGAGCGTTTCTCCAATGGTGATTGGAGACAGTTTGTGAAAGAGATTCATTTCTCCCGGCCCGGCGAGTTCTATTTCTACACGGAAGATACTGCCACAGGACTGGCCGATCGGACCAAACCCACCTCACGCTCGACGGCAAAGGCCGGTGTTGGTTCGGTGCGGTATCGTGTCTCCAAATTGGTACATGATATCCTTTTCACACCAGGTAGCACATTGACGGAGTTGGGTGCCAGAATTGCCAGCCACTCGGCCGATCCCAGGCAGGGGCCGCTGCCTTTGCGAATGATCGAGAAGGTCAGCAAGTCTCTCCTGTACAAGTGCAAAGATTGCGGCGATTGCTCATTGCCTGACATTGCGTTTCTCTGTCCTGAATCCCAATGTGCGAAGAACCAGAGAAACGGCCCATGTGGCGGCACACGGGAAGGGCGCTGTGAAGTTGATGGCTTCGGAGAGTGTATTTGGTTGCGCGCGTATGAACGATTGAAATTAGATGGGACGGAAGCCGAATTGCTCGCGCATGCGCCCGTGGTGCAGGACCAGGGATTGCGCGGAACGTCGTCATGGGCAAATAACTGGCTGGGGAGGGACCATACTGGCAAAGCAAACCAAACTCCTCCCCCTGACCCCCTTCTCTTTCAAAAGAGAAGGGGGATGGGGGATTGAGTTAGATTCGAGTGATCATGGAAAGCAAAAGATTTCACACTATCGGCGACCTCATAAACAATGCGTATGCCCGCGCACGGAAGTCCTTTCGCGAGCGCGACCTGAAAGGATATCAAAACCTGGCCAGGATTCAGACTGACCTGGGAGTCGACTATCTCGACGTCAATCTTGACGGTACCCAGCAAATCCAGGTGAAACCGAAGGAAATGCTGGACTTCCTGCCTGAAGTCATTCCGGCTCTTCAGGAAGCATCCCCGCTTCCACTTTGCATCGACAATCCCGCCATGGAGTATCATAAAGTCGCACTCAGGCATTATGATCGAACACGAAGCGGAAGGCCGATCGTTGACTCCATTGCAGCTTCCCGTGAGCATCTTGATGAAATGATCGAGCTCGTGAGAGAGTACGATACGATGGTCGTTGTCATGGCGTCCGAGCGGTTTGTTGAAGGGGGGACGGCACAATGCCTGAATCCCCAAGATGTCCATGAGGCCGCGAAGTACTTTGTTGAACTTCTCGCGATGAAGGCGGGACGGACCAATGATCAGATCATTATCGACCCCGGATTGGCGCCCGTTGGAGCAGACACATATGGATTAGTCAATATCGGATTGGATGCGATGCGGCTCATTCGAAAAGATCCTGATCTTCGTGGTGTTCACATCACAGTCGGGCTATCCAATTTTGCGTGGGGGACGCCGAAGGTTGTTCGCCATGATCTTGAAAAGGCGTACCTGACGATCGCTACGGAAGCCGGCCTGGATTTTCCCATCGTCAACCCGGAATCAGCGCTCGAACCGCTTCCCGCGAATCACAAAATGGTGGGACTGTTGCGGCATGCTTTGGACCAGGGAAGAGCTGTAGAGGGTGAAAGCAAAGAAGTGGCGGGATTTCGTCAGGCTGAGGCGGTGATGGGGATTTGGAGTGGGATGGAATCTGGCGAAGAATAGAACACGCCTGCCCGGAGTGCTTCCGGCACGCAGGCAGGGATCGACACTGAAGAAAACGGAAAAGACATAAATCGCGATCCGTGATGATCCGTTTGTTTTTAATGTTTTTTCAGTGTTCCATGCTTGTGCCGAGGCAGCATTACTCCGAAATAAATATCTCGCTTTCCGTAATCTTCAATTCTACCCCCGCCGCTTTCGCAGCCTCCTGAAGTGCCGCATTCAGCATGACGATGGGATCGCCGCTGACATCCAGTCTCCTCATCAATCCTTCGCCTTTCTTTGTTCCGACACTCAGAGTAATCTTCAGTCCTTTTCGCTTACAGGAAACACGCACGTCATTGCCGATCTTTGCATTCATCGGTTTGATGAATGCATCGATATAGTGAACGCCGATCCCCGATTTGTCGCTGATCTTCGGGGGGAGCTTTTCTTTTGCAGCCTGGTTAATGTCGCAGAGTTTGGTCATTGTGGTTTCCTGTTTCCTTGTAGAATGATGGGACGTTGATACCGGCCTAAATCCTCCAACCGGGGGAGAGACTTCTTTG
>Ga0209342_10006394_pt1 | contig 11980 bp, 14 predicted proteins | sample RifCSP16_2_FD_184023 | JGI IMG/M metagenome (GOLD analysis project Ga0209342, IMG submission 184023) | Soil microbial communities from Rifle, Colorado - Rifle CSP2_sed 16_2 (SPAdes) (version 2) | ecosystem: Environmental > Terrestrial > Deep subsurface > Rock core/Sediment | place: Rifle... | reverse complement strand
GTGTTTTTACCGATTACAATGGCGCCTCGGGACATCTTGAAGCCGGGGCTAAATATGTGATTGTGACTGCTCCTACCAAGGGCGAAAAAGAAATCAAGACTTTAGTTCTGGGTGTTAACGAAAAAGATTTTAATCCCCAAGAAGATAAAATCATTTCCATGGCCTCTTGCACGACTAACTGTTTGGTCCCGGTGGCGGATATTTTAAACAAAAATTTTGGGATTCTGAAATCCTCGATGTCAACCATTCACGCTTACACGATGGACCAGCGTTTGCAGGACGATGAACACAAGGATTTACGCCGAGCGCGAGCCGCCGGCCTTTCAATTATTCCCACCACCACCGGCGCGACGACGGCTACCTGCAAAGTTTTGCCGGAGCTTCGGGGAAAGATGGACGGTCTTTCTTACCGAGTGCCGGTGGCGACGGTTTCGGTGATTGATTTTGTCGCATTGCTTAGCAAAAATGCTTCCATTCAAGAGATTAACGAGGCCTTTGAGAAGGCCTCTCGAGATCCGGCTTACCAAGGCGCGCTCGGAGTGACTTCCGAGCCCCTGGTCAGCGCCGATTTTCGGGGTGACCCTCATGGGGCGATTGTTGATCTCTTGTCAACCCAAGTGATTGATGGTAATTTAGTAAGAGTAGTGGCATGGTATGACAACGAGATGGGTTATTCCAAGCGTTTGGCGGCATTTTGCAAATACATAGAAAGTAAAATCAAAACTTAAAAGTCAAAAATCAAAATGACCCGCTTCGCTCTCGCTGCAGCGAGGCGAGCAATGTAAAATTGAAAATAAGCTAAAGAATTCTTTTTGCATTTTGCATTAAAACCGGAGGTTTTCTATGCGTAAGGACTGGGCTTTAATTAGTATCGTTGCTTTAATCATCTTCGTGGGTTTGGGGCTGGCGGGTTATTTAAAATTTTCAAAAAAGAAAATTGTCGCTAATCCCTTGCCTTCTTTAGAATCTCAACAAGTGGCCGGCACCCAAACCGGCGCGCCGGCTTATTTTGCCGAAGACGCCAAAGTTTCTTATTTCTACTCCGAGTATTGTCACTGGTGTCAGAAGGAAAAAGAGGTTTTGGCCGAGTTAGCCAAAGAGGGTTACCGGGTCAAACCGATGAATCTCGGCGAAAAGCCGGACTTAGCCCAAGGATTTAATGTTACCGGCACGCCGACTTTTATTGCGGAAAACGGCGAGCGGTTGGTGGGTTACCAAACCAAAGAGCCGCTTAAGGCATGGCTTGATAAACACAAGTAAAAAAATTATGAAGAAAAGCTACCAAATAACCGGCGGGATCGCAACTTTAATTCTTGGCATTTTGTTTCTGGGCGCCGACCGTTTATTTGTTTCCGCCGAAGGCGGAAGCTATATCAATTCGATGACGGTTTTGACCACGGTGGCCTTGTTTTTCTTTTTAATCGGCGCCATTTGGCTTTTTAAAACCACTTTCAAGTGATTATGTGTCTTGCCACACCCGTTAAAATTAAGAAAGTTAGTGGAACCAGGGCAATTTTAGAAAATGGCCGTGAGGTTGATATTTCATTAGTGGCCACTGCTCAAGCGGGTGACTGGATGCTCTGTCATGCCGACTTGGCCATCAATACCCTTTCCTCAAAAGAGGCCCGGGAAATTTTGGGGCTCAATGCCGCCTGTCATCACCAGGGGACCAAATGAATTTTAAAAAAGGCATCTATTTTTCATTAGCCACCGCCCTAATTTCGGGCATTTCAATTTTTCTTAATGGTACTTTTGTTGTCAAACTCATTAAGGACTCATATATTTCGACCTCGGTACGTAACATCATCGTGGCATTTTTTTTGTCTTCATTGCTTTTGGGGGTCTCCAGATGGATTCAACTACGAAAGCTATCTTTGAAACAGTGGGGCCAGTTGGTTTTGATTGGTCTTATTGGCGGAAGCCTAGCTTTTTTGCTCTTTTTTAAGGGACTTTCAATATCGCAGGCGGCGGCCATAAATGGTGCTTTTATTCACAAAACTTTATTTCTTTGGGTTGCTTTGCTGGCGATAGTATTTCTCAAAGAAAGATTAGGCTTTTGGCAAATTGGCGCTTTAGGAGTTTTATTGGCCGGAACCTACTTGGCGGGAGGGCCAAAGAACTGGGTAATTGGTCAAGGAGAGAAATTGGTATTTTTAGCCATTATTTTATGGGCAATCGAGTTTATTATCGCTAAACGAGCTTTAAAATTTCTTCCAAGTTTAATTGTTGCTTGGGGAAGAATGTTTTTTGGGTCAGTCTTTTTGCTGGGATTTCTTATTTCTACTCATCGGTTGGGAGGAATCGGAAATCTAAATTCCAATCAATGGTTTTGGTTGATAGGAACCGGTATTTTACTTTTCGGCTATGTAACCACCTGGTATACGGGTTTAAAATATGCGCCGGCCAATGTGGCGGCATCAATTTTGACTCTGGGTTTTCCAATTACTGTTTTTTTGAACTCGATATTCGTTAAACATCAATTTGAGGCGAAAAATTTAGCAGGTATTGGTCTAATTTTCATGGCAGTATTAATTTTTGTAAAAATTCAGCCAAAACCCCTGAAATTAAAGAATGCCGAAACTTAAAACAAAAGTCATCCCCGGTTCAATATTGTGGGTAAGATACTCTTTTGCCCCCAATAGACTAAAATATTGCGGTCCTCCGGCCAATTTGACTCTTTTTGAATACGGATTTAGACGTTTTTCTGATAAAGGATTGGAGCAAATATTGGCCGAATTTGAAGCCGCTTATCCTTATATTCAATTTATTGCCCAGGAAAATAAAATCGCCGATCCTTTTGACTGGCGGGTAGTTGAAGCTTATTGGTTGGGCAATGAGCTTTTAAAAAAAATTTCCTTAAATAAATTTTATGAGCATCTTAAATGTCGTTTCCGAAAACGCGTCAAAAGCGAGATTTTTTCCCGGATTGCAAACAACATTCCAAAAGGGGCGAAGCCTTTTCATGCTTTTCATGTCTTGGGGATTTATCAAGAAGTCGGAACTACCAGGGAAATTGATTTAGGACCGGTTTTAGAAACAATGAATAATTGCCTGGTCGGTTGGGGAAAAGTCGTTGGTATTCAGAACGATAAATTAGAGGTTGAATACCGGCCATTGATGTCTGGAAAAAATTTATTCTTTGGTCCGGCTTCGGCAAAAATAGTTAAATATAAGTTTGAGGGAAAATCTTTGATTGACGAGCCTCAAGTGGGCGATTGGGTTTCCATCCACTGGAACTGGGCTTGTGATATTTTAGATGAACGCCAATTAAAAAATTTACAAAAATGGACTCTCTGGCATTTGAAAATCGCTAACCTCAACTACACACCGGGTGTGTAGTTGAGGGTTGGGATCTCTGAGAAAACATTTAATGTACAGGGGTCGTAGGCCCGGATGAGCATTTCGAGCTCTTTGATGCAGATCTTTGGCTCCTTTTGGTCAAGCTGGAGTTCCCGAAGCAAGGTTTCCGCATCTTCCTCTAAACTGGTAAGATTTTGGACGGTCGGAGTAACGATATCGCAATTGATAATCTTGCCGTGAGTATCAATTTCATAAGCATGATACAAAGTCCCTCGTGGGGCTTCAATGGCGCCAATCGCCCAAACCGGCTTTGCCGGTTTGGGGAGCGTAATTTTCGTGGGTGTTTGAGGAAGCTTGGCATTTAATAATTTATCAATGACACTCGAGCCTTCCTCCAGAAAATGCATAATTTCCAGGGCCTGGGCTTTAATATTATCAAATGGATTGTGGGTTGAGGGTTGAGGGTTAAAATTTTCTGCCAGCGCTTTAGCTCGGGGATTTAATCGGTCTTTCATCATCGCCATTCTGGGCAAAGCGCCAACATTAATCGTCCGATTTCGGCGGCGGCCGAATTTAGCCGTGGAGTAGGGTTTAATTTCCTCTTTGATCTCGGATTTGTAATCTTGGACGGAAAATTGGTCTTTGGAAGAAGAAAGGACTGTTTCGCCCAGGACCGCGTAGTCCTTGCCGCTTAAAATCAGATATTCACTTGGTCTTTGAATCTGGGGATAGGAAATATTTTGAAAAATTTTGATTAAATCTTGGGCTTCGTCCAAAACATCTTCGATATCGTCTTTAAGGGTGATCAATTCTCCTTTATCCGGAAGTTTGAGAAAACCGCCAATCATGGTTGTTGTCGGATGGATGGGGCGACCGCCGATGGTGGTGAGGAGTTTATCCGACAACCGTTTTAAATTTAAAGCAAGATGATATTCGGCCGGGAATTTTTCGGCAATGTCTAAAGCCGAAGGCACTTGGTAGTAATCGGGAAGGACTAGGAAGAAAAGGTGGAGAAGATGGGAAAAAATGATCTGACCCGAGAGAAGAAGCTTCCTTAAATCCATTATGGTTTCGTCAACTTGGATATTGAGACCATTTTCAATCGCCCTATCTGAGGCGAGATTGTGAGCGGTGGGACAGACGCCGCAGATTCGCGAAGTAATAAAAGGCGCTCGGCTTACATCTTGACCCAAAAGGACGGCTTCAAAAAGCCGCTCGCCCTCGGTAACTTCCAAGCGCGCCCGACATTCCTTAAAATGAATGTTTAGAACTCCGTGTCCTTCGATTTTGGTGATGTATTCGGGGAGCATAATGGGGATAAGTTAATAGAAATTGGAAATTAGTTGAGAAATTGGAGATTGGAAATCAGTTTTCTATTTTCTGTTTTCCGTACCAATTTCTATTTTCTTGAAGCTATTTTCTGTTTTCAAATTCGGAATATCGTTTAAGAATCCTTCCAGTGTCTTCAAATCCGGCGGGCAGCCGGGAATTTCCAAATCAACCTTGACAATGGCTTTGACCGGCAGGGCATCAATGGCTCGGGGCTGGTAATTGGGGCCATAAACATAGGCGAGAGCTTTGGGACGGGCCTCTTTTTTAATCCAGCTCGGAATCCAGCCGGTGCGGGCGCATTCGCCGATGGCAACTAAAAATTTGGCCTGGTGGCGGACTTTTTGGACCAATTCCTGATCAGCGGAAGTCACCACCGTTCCTTGAATAATGGCGACGTCAATTTCCGGCAGTTGGTTTTCACCCGGCTGAAGTAGGCGCCAATTGGCGATTTCCAAATCCTCTATAAAATCCAACAATTTTTCCTTCAGGGATAAAAACTGCAATTCACAACCCTCGCAGTCGGTTAAGTCAAAAATGGCAATTCGCGGTATCATCCTACTACTATTCTAAGCGAAAAATCATTAAAATGGAAATAGATGGTTATACTTGTTTAAAAGAATAATTTTAGGTAGAATACGGTGTATCCGGTCCAATCGACTGGAAGCATCTAAACAAAGGAGAAAAAGCTAATGCTACCTGATTTGAAAACCGCGCCGATCAAGGGCAAGAATGTTTTGCTTAGAATCGATACCGATGTCTCAATCGAATCGCGCTGGACCGATGGCAACACTGGCCAGATTACCGATGACTCGCGGCTTAAGGCCTCAATCCGAACAATTAAATTCCTGCTGGAAAGCGGAGCCGCGAAAGTTTACGTCATTGGTCATCGCGGCCGACCCAAGGGTTTGGATTTGACTTACAGTTTATGGCCGGTGGCCAATCGGCTTGCCGAGCTCCTGGGTTTCAAGCGGGAATTTTCCAAGCCCCAGCAGATCTACGAGATTGATAAGAAAATGGTGGTTTTTGAGAATCTCCGTTTCAATCCTGGCGAAGAGGACAATAGTCCAGAATTTGCCCAAGAGTTGGCTCAAGGCCGGGATATCTTCATTCAAGATGCGTTTGCCTCCTGCCATCGCGCCCATGCCTCGACGGTTGGAGTGTTGAAACATCTTCAATCCTATGTTGGCTTTTCCGTCCTGCGGGAGGTCGAAAATCTCTCCCGGCTTTTAGGCGCGACCGACTTGACCATCATTATCGGCGGCAAGAAGGCTAAAGACAAGCTTTCTGTCATCAAGCATCTTTTTCCGAGGGTAGAGTCGGTTTTGGTCGGCGGGGTGGTCGCAAACACCTTTTTAAAGCGCCAGGGTCACGAGCTCGGACGCTCCCTGATCGAAGAAGAGACTTTTTCCCAGGCCGACGAGATTTTGGCAATCAATCAGAAAGAGCGGAGGCTTTATTTGCCGGTTGATCGCCTTTTGTCAAAGTCGCTTGAGGTGCCGACGATGGTTCAGGTCGCCGATCTTGACAGTTTGGCCGACGCGCGTTTGAAAGATTTTTATATTGTTGATCTCGGGCCGGCGACGATCCGGCGTTATCAGGAGCTTATTGCCAAAGCCAAGATAATCTTTTGGAACGGCAACATGGGGGTAAGCGAAGTGCCGGAGTTCAGTGACGGTACTCGCGAAATCGCCGAAGCGATTATTCTTTCCAAAGCTAAAAAATACGCCGGGGGCGGCGATACCACCGCCTTTTTGCGGGAAAATCATCTTGACGGGGATTTCGATTTTCTCTCATCCGGCGGCGGCGCGACTTTGGAGTTCTTAGCCGGTAAGAAACTCCCGGGACTTAGGTAAGTGATGGACCTCTTTTCAAAAGAGGTCCTTTTCATTGACGATGAAGTGTCCAAATTGCCAGAACATAATGAAGCAGGTTAAAGTTCCCAGTATTAATATTGGTTACTTAATTTTAATTGAGCAATGTCCGAATTGCGGCGGGCTTTGGCTTGATCGTTATGAAATGGTCCAGGTTCCCCACAAAGAGGCCATCAACATTGACCAATTGGATGAGAAAAGCTTGAAAAAATCCTGTCCCATTAATGAAACTCTACTTTGTCCCCGCGACAACTTACCTCTTGTTCAGCTGAAAGACATCAATATTCCCGCCGACACATGTATCAGTCGCTGCCGAAAATGCGAGGGGGTGTGGATGAATCGGGGGGAATTACGGCAGTATAAACAGCACGTTCGAAAGAGACAGAAGGAAACTACTGAACGACCTTTGTTTAAAACAAAGGTCGTAACGGACAAAGATGGATCAAAAATGGCCGAGAGAAAAGTTCTTTCTGCCATCGGGAGTCAATTATTGCCTCTGCCTTTAAGTTTAGCGGCGGCAAAAACTTATCCCAAAGAGCCATTTATTCCATCCGACGAAGGGGTGGAGTTGCTAAGGGGAGTGCCTCAAGACAGGAAGGTGGAAATTTATCGTCTGATGGCAAGGGAACATGAAGAGACCGAAGAAAGCGAAAGGCGGTTTATTAATGCCACGATAAATATTTTAAATCTTATTTCAAGGCTATTAGTAAGATTCTGATATCTTAGAACAAAGGAATAAGGGATAGACATTAAGTCCTCTTTGTGCTACAATTGAACCCATGGAAATTAAAAAAGAAATTCTCCCACAATCAAAAGTCAAATTGACGATTAAAGTGAGCTCTCCGGAAATGCGGGGATTTTTTAGTCGGGCCTATAATAAGCTGGCGGCGGGGGCGGAAGTTAAGGGTTTTCGCAAGGGGATGGCGCCGCGGACTTTGACGATTGCCGCCATTGGCGAAAATCGCCTCAATTCAGAAATTCTAGATTTGGCCCTGAAAGAGACCTATCTTGCTGCATTGAAACAGGAAAACATTATCCCGGTATCGTCGCCAAAAGTGAGCATTAAAATGCTCAAAGATCTGACGGTTGATACTGCCGAGCTGGAATATGAAACCGAAACTGACATCCTGCCTGAAGTAAAAATCGGCGATTATAAAAAACTGGATATCAAGATCGCTCGACAGGGAAACCTAGAAATTAAAGCTACCGACGAGGAAATTAATCAGGTCATTTCGCATCTAAGGCGTCAAAAAGCGCAATTTAAAGATATTGCCAGACCTCTAAAAGAAGGCGACCGGGCGGAAATCAATTTTGAAGGCTTTGAGCGGGGAGTAAAAATCGAAAATCTTTCAAGCAAAAATTATCCGGTGATTTTGGGAAGTAAAGTTTTGATCCCCGATTTCGAGAAAAATTTGCTCGGACTCAAAAAGGGCGATAAAAAAGATTTTGACCTTTTAATCTCCGCTCCAGGAGCGGGGGCTGGTCAAAAGAAGGTTGATTTTAAGGTGGAAGTTTTGCAAACCCAAGAAGTAATCTTGCCAAAACTCGATGACGAATTGGCTAAAAATTTCGGTAAAGCAAACCTTTCGGAATTTAAAAAAGCCATTGGCGATGATGTGATTCATCAGAAGAAAAAAGCGAGGAAAAAAGAGCTGGAAAACCAGATTTTAGAGGCGCTTTTGAAAATTACCGAAATTGAACTACCTGAAAGTTTGGTCGAACAGGAAATTGACCGTCAATTAAACGACCTCCGCGGGAAAATCTCGGCCATGGGCATGACTTTGGAAAAATATTTAGAGAGTTTGAAGAAAACCTCGGAGGAAATAAGAAACGATCTCCGTCCCCAAGCGGAAAAAACGATTAAAATCGGTTTAGCTTTGGGAGAGGTTGTCAAGGCTGAAAAGATTGATCCTCAAGACAAAGAAGCCGGCCGGCGAGCCATTGACAAATTGATTGAATATAACGTAAAATGAATCTTCATTTATAATTTACAAATTCTTTCTATGCCCAACAATAAATCAAAGCAAAAAACCGCTTTTATCACCGGCATTACCGGTCAAGACGGCTCGTATCTGGCGGAATTTTTGCTTACTAAAAATTATCAAGTTTTTGGTATGACCCGTCGGACAAGTACGGACAATTTGGAGAGAATTGAGCATATTAAAGATAACATTCAAATTGTTCATGGCGATTTGATTGACCAATCGTCAATTATTGCCATTCTCAAAGACATTCAGCCAGACGAGATTTATAATTTAGCCTCTCAAAGCTTTGTCAAAAGCTCCTGGTCGGAGCCCTTGGCGACGGGCGAATACACCGCTTTGGGAGTTCTTCGTGTTTTGGAAGCCGGAAGACAAGTTTGTCCCAAAGCCAAATTTTATCAGGCCTCATCTTCGGAAATGTTTGGCTCGGCGCCGGCCCCCCAAAATGAAAAAACGCCCTTTCGGCCGCGCTCGCCTTACGCGGTCTCGAAAGTTTTTGGTCATTATATAACCATTAATTATCGGGAAAGTTACGGGCTTTTCGCTTCAAGCGGGATTTTGTTTAACCATGAAAGTCCTCGGCGCGGTCTGGAATTTGTCACCCGTAAAATTTCTGATGGCGTGGCGAAAATTAAATTGGGCTTGGCTGATGAATTACGTTTGGGAAATCTGGAGGCACGACGGGATTGGGGATTTGCCGGTGATTATGTCAAAGCCATGTGGCTGATGCTTCAAAAAGAAAAACCAGTCGATTATGTCATTGGCACGGGCAAAAATCATTCGGTGAAAGATTTTGTAGAGGCGGCCTTTCAAGCCGCAGGAATTTCCAATTGGAAAAAATATCTTAAAGTTGATCCGGAATTTTTGAGACCAGCCGATGTTATGGATCTTCGGGCTGATTCCACCAAGGCAAAAAATGAGCTCGGCTGGAAGCCGGAGATTGATTTTCAGAGATTGGTTAAGATGATGGTGGAAGCCGACATCCGCCGGCATTTGATATCCCGCGTCAAAAGAGATTTGGACCAATTGCAGGAAAATAGAATATAATTAAATTTCGAAATTAGAATTTTCAAATTCATTATGAAAATTATTGTTACTGGCTCTAACGGTTTTGTCGGTAAGCATTTGGTTTCTTTGTTAAAGAAAGATAAGCGCAAACGTGTTTTCCCGCTTGATTTTGCTCAAGCCGATATCACCAAGTACTCACAGGTGAAAAAATATTTAGCAAAAATAAAGCCCGATCAACTTTATCATCTCGCTGGTTTTGCTTCCGGCGCGGGCAAGGACAGAGAACTCATTATTAAAGTTAATGTTGAGGGCACATTGAATACTCTAAAGGCGCTGAAAGAAATAGGTAAACCGGTCAAAGTATTACTGGCCTCAACCGCGTATGTTTATGGCAACACGCCGCGATGTGTGACGGAGAATGGAAAAATCGATGCCAAAAGCTTTTATGACGAAAGTAAAATTAAGATGGAGCGGGAATCCTTGAAATATCTCGATGATAATATTCAAATAGTGATAACGCGCGCCACTAACCACACCGGCCCAGGGCAGAAACTGGGTTTTGTCGTGCCTGATTTTTGTGAGCAGATCGCTATGGCCAAATCGGGAGCGGAAATAACGGTGGGAAATTTGGAGGCCAAGCGGGATTTTTTTGATGTCCGCGATTGCGTCCGGGCGTATAAAATTATAATGCAAAAAGGCAAAGCCGGTGAAATTTACAATATCGGCACTGGCAGGACGATATCGATTAAAGAAGTTTTGGAAAAACTCATTAAAATTTCCGGCAAAAAGATTTCTTATAGAATTGATCCAAAAAGAATACGGTCATCGGATATTAAAAAGAATTGCGTGGGTTCATCAAATCTTCGAAAGTTGGGTTGGGAACCGAAAATTACACCCGAAAGAACTTTTAAAGATACTTATAATTTTTACCAAACTTACACCTCGGAGGTGTAAGTTTGCAGGTTAGGAGGTTAATATATGGTAGAGATTAAATTTGCGCCCAAAGAAGTTTTCGAAACCGCATTAAAATGGTTTGTAATGCCGACCTTTGATCTAATTATTGAGTATCAAGGCGGGGTTATCATGGCGAAAAGAAAGATAGCACCTTATAAAAACCAATGGGCCTTGCCAGGACTTCGAATGTATAAAGGCGAAGAGATTGGTGATACCTTGAAAAGGATAGCTGAGCAGGAATTGGGATTGAAAATTGATCCTCGAAAAGCGAAACTTGTAGGGCAATACGTGGGGAAATTCCACACGGAAAAAGCAAGACAGGATTTATCAACATCCTATGCTGTTGCAGTATCCGATGACCAAGAGGTTCAACTAAATGAGGAACACTTTTTTTCATTTAAGATTGTTAAAACTATTCCTCCCGATACAGGCGCTATGTATCGATACTATCTAAGGTTGTGGGGAATGAAGGATTAGCAGGCTCCTGAAACATAGAGTCTTTTTAAATTGACAAAAATTATTTTGTAAAGTATAATTGACATCGAAGGATATGAAAATATGAAAAAAGAACTCACGAATCAATATCTCGTGCCCATGGTTTTGGAAAAATCGCAGTTCGGTGAACGAGCTTATGATATTTATTCGCGGCTTTTGAAAGACCGGATCATCTTTATCGGCGGACCGATTGATGATGCCGTGGCTAATTTGGTGATGGCTCAACTCCTGTTTTTGGATGCCGAAGACCCTAAAAAAGATATTTCTATTTATATTAACTCTCCTGGCGGGGTGGTGACGGCAGGGCTGGCGATTTACGATACTATCCAATATCTTAAAGCCGATGTTTCTACCATTTGTATCGGTCAGGCGGCGTCAGCGGCGGCGGTGCTTTTGGCCTCCGGCACAAAAGGAAAAAGGTTTGCTCTTGCCAATGCCCGGGTGATGATTCACCAGGTTATGGGCGGCGCCGAAGGCCAGGCAACGGACGTGGAAATCCAAACCCGCGAGATTTTGCGTATCAAAAAGACCATCAATGATATTTTAGCCAAGCATACCGGCAAGACCATCGCCACCATCGAACGCGACACTGACCGCGATTTTTATATGAGTGCAGCGGAAGCCAAGAAATATGGCCTCCTTGACGAAGTGATCAAGAGGTGACAGCATTTTCATAGTATCTTCTTCGGGGGTGTAAGTGATGTGGAATTGGGCGACAGCTCACCCTGTTTGGGCAATAGTTCTTGGTTTGGTTTTTCTTTGGATTATCGGTTCCGCCGTCTTGACGTTAATGATGGTCAGGTTTTGCTGGTTAATTACCAAAGAGAAATTCGAGAGAACGCCGCCAGAAATCGATTTCTAAGTCAAGCCCCCGTCGTCTAAGAGGCAGGAATAAGGGGTCAACAAAGCCCTTGGAAGAATATGTCCGTTCGAAACGGACCGGGGGCAAGGTTTCTTCCGGGGCCGATGTTACATCGGCCCTTGACATAAAATTTACTATTTCGTATAATGAAATTGAGCTTAAGGAAAAGGTTTATG
>Ga0209342_10006393_pt1 | contig 11980 bp, 11 predicted proteins | sample RifCSP16_2_FD_184023 | JGI IMG/M metagenome (GOLD analysis project Ga0209342, IMG submission 184023) | Soil microbial communities from Rifle, Colorado - Rifle CSP2_sed 16_2 (SPAdes) (version 2) | ecosystem: Environmental > Terrestrial > Deep subsurface > Rock core/Sediment | place: Rifle... | reverse complement strand
CAGCTGGAGGCGCTCGTCAGGGGAGAGGACGACGACGGGGGCGGTGCGCATGTCCTCCCCAGGGCGGGGGGGACCTATAATCCTACCTACTTGCGTAACGGCAGACTAGTGTGCCCCGGGTGCCATGTCGGCCGTGTCACCGGTCCGCGACCTGACGGAGGCAGTCACGCACCTCCGCGAGGTACCGGCGCAACGTGTCAGCGGGAGTCGCTCCCCGGCGTAGAACACGTCCCCGTGCAGGCGCTCGGAGAGATAGGCGTACTTCTGCGCGAGGTCCCGCCGCCCCGTATCCCCCGGGAAGTTCCCGCGGTCGTGCATCCTCAGCATAACCAAATCCTAGCCCAACCCCGTTCCCCCGACATGTCGGAGAGGCCCGGCCCCCTCATCAGCCCTCGATCAGTGCCACCTCGCCGAGGAGCGAGCCGGTGACGAGGTCCTTCATGCGCACGAGGGCCTGCGAGACCGTGTAGGCCACTTCGCCGATGTAGAGCGCGCGCCTGATGTCGCACCTCCACGCGTAGGCGAAGTACGAGTAGGAAAACGCCGACTCGACGTACGGGCACGGGGGCCCGCCGAGGTGGGTGTCGGTCCACACGACCTCGAAGCCCCGGTCCAGGGACACCGAGAGCGCGAAGAGGCCCTCGAAGTACCGGTACTCCTGGGGCGTGGAACCCCAGGAGCTCCATTCCACGGGGATCAGGAGGAGGCCCTTCGACGGGATGAAGAGGAAGGCATGGGGATCCCACGAGGCCTCGGAGCCGGACCAAGCGCGGTCGCCCTCGCCGACGATGTACCGCGCCACCTCCTTCGGCGACCCCAGGTCGGACACGTCGAAGAGGGAGAGCTTGAGGCAGCGTGGCCACCAGGGGTTGTTCACTGTGGAACCGGGGCAGTCGTCCCGCCCGAGCCCGAGGAGGTGGTCGGCATCGAACGGATGCAGGTACGTGGAGAAGCCGGGGAGGACGAGCTCCCCGAGGATACTCGGCGCCGTCGGATCAGAGAGGTCGATCACGAAGAGCGGATCGGACGGTCGGACGGCCGGCGCGGGCGCGCCGTAGGTGACGAGGAAGGCCCGGTCCCCCACGTAGCGCACCGCGGTCATGTCCTCCCCGGGCGCGATGCGCTCGAGCGCGGAGACGGGGGCGAGGGTCGCGTTCAGCACGTAGACGTTGCTGCTCTGCGGGGCGGCCGGCCGCCATCGGTCGAAGCGCTGGGTCTCCGTCGCGACGCGCAGGTGCTCGTCGCGCTCGTCGAAGGCCCAGCGGCTGATGGGCCATCCCGGGACCTGCCCCGCGCCGACGTAGCAGAACGTCCCGCGGGAGATGGCGTACTTGTGGATCGTCGTGTTCCCCGTGCCCAGCCACCAGGACCCCCACCAGGCATCCCAGAACCACGGGCTCCACCACCAACCGTCGTACCCGATGACATAGATGTTGTGAAGCGAGACGTAGAGTTGCGTCCAGGAGTCGACCAGCAAGGCCTCGGACTCCGGGGTGTCGCGGTCCTCCACGCTGAACGCGGTGAGGAGGACCAGGTTGTGCGGGTAGTAGAGGCCCCACGGGAGGATGATGTCCGGCGCGTAGAGGCGGTAGTACCCGCCCTCGTACCAGACCGCCGGGAGGATCAGGGGGTAGCCGGGGTAGTTGTAGAGGTATTCCGAGGTCACGAGGTAGACGTGCTGCCCGATCATCCGAGCGCCCTGGAAGCCGCCGGAGACCGTGACGTTGCGATAGAGCTGGGGCACCCCCGGGTTCGAGACGTCGTAGACGAGCGCCTGGGTCAGCGGGTGATAGGCCGTGATGTTGTAGGTGTACGTCCGCACCTGCCCGGTCGCCCCGTCGGTGTAGTTGTACGACCAGGGCACGACCGTGGTGAAGTAGGACTGTTGGAGGACAACGAGGCGGTTGCCGTGGAGGAAGATCCCGCTCGGGGAGGCGGGGTACCCGTGCCAACCCCACCACCAGCCCTCCCACCAGCCCCACCAGTAGGTGCGATCAGGCAGGGGGATGCGCGCGACGACGCGCGCGTCCTCGGGGGGATAGGCCATCACGATAACCACGGACCCGTTCGAGATGGTGTAGATGTATGTGCCGTCGGTCTTCACCAGGTCGGGCTCGTCGACGCCCGCGACCTGGACGTTCGTCTCGGAGTAGCCTGGGGGGGCCGAGGCCGGGCCCGAGGCGGAGAAGTCGCTGAGGAGCGTCACCTGGGACATCGGGTCGGGCTCTTCCTCAATCAACGCGGTGAGCGACTCCTCGTTCGGAAGCCCGTCCAGGTCCCCGCACGGGAGGGACGGGGGCTCCGGGGCCGGGTCATGGGGAATATCCTCGGTGGGCGGGTCGGTCCCCAGCGGCGCGTCTGGCCGGATCTCCGGCCCTCTCGGCAGGACGGGTTCGTCCCCGGCCCGGTCAGACTCCCGGTAGTCGACCGGAGAGGAGGAAAGGGTCAGGAGGAGCATGATGCCCGCCAACAGGAACGCGCCCCCGCGAGCGCCGCGCGTCGTCACGCAACCACCACCGGGCCCGGAAGTCCACCCCGGGGGTTAATACTGATTGGTGCAGTCTTCTGTGGGTCCAAGGGGTAGGCAGAGCACGAGCCGCACGAAGCCGTCGAAGCCGAGGGGGGGAATTGAACCCCCGACCTGCTCCTTACCAAGGAGCTGCTCTACCCCTGAGCCACCTCGGCGGTGCGGCCGCCCACAGCCCCCATCCCCTTAAAGCCTCGCCCGCGTGAGGGTCCGGCCGAGTCTATAAGTAAGCCCCGCCGGTTGCTCGCCCCCATGAAGGAGGGCGTGAACTCCGCGGATGTCTACGTCCTCGCGCGGGAGCTGCAGGTCCTCGTCGGCGCGCGCTTCGACAAGGCGTATCAGGCGGAGGACTGGCTCTCCTTTCGCTTCAACTTCCCTGGCGGGAAGCGGGAGCTCGTCGTCCAACCAGGGAAGTGGGTCGGGTTCCGCGAGATGGAGAATCGGCCGGAGACGCCGACGCCCTTCGCCGCGGCGATCCGCAAGGCCCTGGACAACGCGCGCGTCATCGTCGTGGAGCAGCGCGGTTTCGACCGCATCCTCATCCTCCGATTGGAGCGCGACGGGACGCACGAGCTCGTCCTCGAGATGTTCGGGAAGGGGAACCTCGCCCTCGTCCGCGAGGGCCGCATCCTCGCCGCCCTCCGGGTCCAGGAGTTCCGGGACCGTGCCGTGAAGGCCGGGGAACCCTATGCGTTCCCGCCCGGCGGCGTGAACCCCCTCGCCCTGGACGCCCGGGGATTCGTCACCACCCTCCGCGCCTCGAAGGAGAGTCTGGTGAAGACCCTGGCGGCGCGGATGAACCTCGGCGGACTGTACGCCGAAGAGGTTTGTCTCCGGGCCGGTGTGGACAAGGAGGCGAAGGGGAAGGACCTCGGGGAGGACCTCCTCGGCACCGTGTTCGCCGCGTGGACCGAGGTCCGCGCCGCCCTAGACCGGCCGTCCCCTGCAATCCTCCTGCGGGAGGGCGCGGCGGTGGAGGTGACGCCGATCCCGCTGCGGCAGCACGTCGCCCTGGACCGGCGGGAGTTCCCCACGCTGAGCGAGGCCCTCGCCGCGTTCCTCCAGATCGCCGCCGCGGCGCCGAAGCTCGACCCCCACGTCGAAAAGCTCCGCGTCCGCCTCGAGCAGCAGCGGGAGACGCTCCAGACCGCCAAGGTGGATGAGGTGCGCCTGGGCATGCTCGCCGACCTCCTCTACGCGCACTACGCCGACTTCGACCAGCTGCTGAGGACGGTCCGCGACGGCGGGGAGCCGGGCGGGCAGTTCGTGAAGTCCGTGGACCGCCGGAAGAAGCAAGTCATCGTCTCCGTCGGCGACGTCGAGCAGCTCGCCTTGGACTACCGCCAGACCGTCGACGAGAACGTGCAGCGTCTCTACGACGGACGCAAGGAGGCGCGCGGCAAGTCGGAGAAGGTGGAGCGGGCGATGCGCGACACCGAGGCGGAGATCGCGAAGGCGCTGAAGGCCGTCGAGAAGGCGGTGAAGAAGGCGCGCGACCGCCCGAAGCCGACGAAGGCGTTCTGGTTCGAGGCGTACCGGTGGATGATCTCCTCCGAGGGGTTCCTGGTGATCGGGGGGCGCGACGCGAAGACGAACGACGCGGTCGTCAAGAAGCACCTGAAGGAGGGCGACCGGTACGCGCACGCGGACATCCACGGCGCGCCCTCCTGCGTCATCAAGGAGGGCTCGAAGGCGGGCGAGGCGACGCTCCGCGAGGCCTGCGCCTTCTCCCTGTGCCACTCCAAGGCCTGGTCGGCCGGGCTCGCCTCCGGGAGCGCGTACTGGGTCCTGCCCGAGCAGGTGAGCAAGCAGGCGGAGAGCGGGGAGCACCTGCCGCGCGGCGCCTTCATGATCCGGGGGAAGCGGAACTACGTCGCGGACATCCCGCTGCGATTGGCGGTGGCCGAAATCACCCACGAGGGGCACCGGAAGGTGATGGGAGCGCCCGAGTCGGCGGTCGCGGGGAAGTCGGACCGGATGGCGGTGATCGCTCCGGGCGAGGGGGACCGGGAGGCGCTCGTCCGTCGCCTCGCCCGCGAGTTCCGGGTCCCTGTCGAAGAGATCCAGCGCGTGCTCCCGCCTGGGGCTAGCATCCTCCTGGGTGCGTCCGCACCGGGTTCGGCCACTGTCTAGTCTGCCGTTACGCAAGTAGGTAGGATTATAGGTCCCCCCCGCCCTGGGGAGGACATGCGCACCGCCCCCGTCGTCGTCCTCTCCCCTGACGAGCGCCTCCAGCTGGAGCGCTGGTCCCGCGGCCGCTCCACGCCGCAACGCCTCGTCCTCCGCTCCCGGATCGTCCTCCGGGCGGCGGAGGGCATCCAGAACCGGGACATCGCCGCGGCCCTGGGCACGGAGCCGGACACCGTCTCCCTGTGGCGGCGGCGGTTCCGGGACCACCGGCTCGCGGGCATCCGGAAGGACGCTCCCCGTCCCGGCCGGAAGCCGGAGATCCCCCCGTCCGTTGTGGACCGGATACTCCACAAGACGCTTCATGAACGGCCCCGCGGGGCGACCCACTGGTCGACGCGGACGATGGCGGAGGCGGTCGGGGTGAGCAACGCCACCGTCCACCGCGTCTGGCGGCTGCACCGGCTGAAGCCCCACCTCGTCCGACGGTTCAAGGTCTCCACGGACCCGAAGTTCGCGGAGAAGGTGCGCGACGTGGTGGGCCTCTACCTGAACCCGCCGGAGAAGGCCATCGTGCTGTGCGTGGACGAGAAGACCCAGATCCAGGCCCTGGACCGCACGCAGACGATCCTCCCGATCCGCCCCGGCCTCCCGGAGAGCCGGACCCACGACTACCGCCGGAACGGCACGATCGACCTGTTCGCCGCCCTGAACGTGCTGGACGCGACCGTGATCACGGAGTTCCACCACAAGCACCGCCACAAGGAGTTCCTCGTCTTCCTCCGCACGATCGACGAGTCCGTGCCCGAGGCGCTGGACATCCACGTGATCCTGGACAACCTGCAGACCCACAAGACCCCCGCGGTGACGCGGTGGCTCCGCCGCCACCCCCGGTTCCGCTTCCACTTCACCCCCACGAGCTCCTCCTGGCTGAACCTCGTGGAGCGGTGGTTCTCCGCGCTCACGACGAGGCGGCTCCGGCGGGGGACCTTCCGGAGCGTCCGCGAGCTGGTCGCCGCCATCCGGGAGTTCCTCGCGGTGTACCTCGAGAACCCCCGACCGTTCGTGTGGAGGGCGACGGCGGACGACATCCTCCGCAAGGTCGCCAAAAACCGAGAACTGTTAGTAACACCAGACTAGGGACCGAGGCGGCAAGAACCCCGGGGCGGAGTCCCCGGCGTGCGCCTCACCGCCATCGCCACGCGCGTCGTCGAGGGGCTCGCCCGGTCCCGGGTCCTGTCGGCGGTGCTCTTCCTCGCGCTCCTCTGGATCCTCGCGGTGTTCCTCGCGCCGCTCAGCCTCCCTCCCGGGAGTCTCCGCCTCGCCGCCGACGGGGGGGCGAACCGCCTCGACAACACAGCGGCCTACGACGACCTCCATCCCCTCGTCCACGGTACCTACCTCGTCGGGGACATCGAGTGCCATCAGCGGCCGGAGCGCAGCCTCCTCCTCAACGGGAACCAGATGCCCCTGTGCGTCCGGTGCACGGGGATCTTCCTCTTCGCGGTCCCGGGCCTCCTCGCCGCCGCGGGCGCCCGGCCCGACCGGTCCCTGTCCCGCACGCTGCTGAACGTCCTCCCGGCGGCGTGGCGCGATTGGCTGGAGCGGCGCGTCGGCGCGCCGGTGGCGGCCTTCCTCCTCGTGGCCGCGTTCGTCGCCCCCGCCGCGCTGGACGGCTTCTCGCAGCTGCCCGGCTGGAGGGAGAGCACGAACGTCCTGCGGGCGATCACCGGCGGTCTCGCCGGAGTGGGCGGGGGTCTCCTCGTCGGCGCGTTGATCACATCGACGCGCGAGGCCGGCCGGCCGCGAACGCCGAAGGCGCGCGCACCCTTTTGAGCCCCCGCGACCTCGGACACGGGATGGCCCACGCGCGAGCACGAGACCACTTCGACGCGATCTACCAGGGGGCGCCACCCTGGGACATCGGCCGACCCCAAGGGGAGTTCGTCCGCCTCGAGGAAGCGGGGGAGATCCGCGGTCGTGTCCTCGACGTCGGGTGCGGCACGGGGGAGATCTCGTTGTACCTCGCCTCGCGCGGGCACGAAGTCCTCGGGTTCGACATCGCGCCGACGGCCGTGGCGCGCGCCACGCAGAAGGCGAAGGAGCGCGGGGTGGTCGTGGATCTCCGCGTCCTCGATGTGCTCGCCCTGGGAGGGCTGCGGACGCGGTTCGACACCGCGGTGGACTCGGGCGTCTTCCACATCTTCGAGGACGACGAACGCCCCGCGTTCGCCGAGAACCTGGCCCGCGTGGTGCGGCCCGGCGGCCGGTACTTCCTGATGTGCTTCAACGAGCAGGAACCGGCCGACTGGGGCGGGCCGCGGCGTGTGACCCAGGCCGAGATCCGGGCGACGTTCGGCGATCCATGGCGGGTGCAATGGATTCGCGAGGCACGGTTCGAGACGCGCTTCCACGAGTCCGGCGGCCACGCCTGGCTCGCCTCGATCACGCGCGGATGAACCGAATCCTTCTCGGCGGCGCAGCGGCTCCCGTCCCGCGAACTCCCGCTGGCACCGTGCGCGCCGGACGCCCAAGGGACCCCTCCGTGGAGCAACTCATTCGCGTGACACGAAGAACACGCTCGATGCTGTGGTTGCCGCGAAACCCCGCCCCAGGGAGCTCAAGCCCCTGCGAACCCGAGAGGCCTAGCGCTCCACGACACGGATCTCGTGCAGAGGGTGGCCCTTCACGTCGACGAGGGGCTTCCCGCTCCCGCCACGCTTCACCGCCACGATCTCGCTCACGATGGCGAGGGCGATCTCCTCCGGCGTCGCGGCCCCGAGGTCCAGGCCCGCCGGAGCGCGCACCCTGAGCAGGTCCTCCCGGGAGATCCCGTTGCCCGCCAGGTCGTTGAGCACGATCGCGCTCCGCCGCTTGCTCGCGACGAGGGCGACGTACCGCGGGCGCTTCGGCATCACCGCCAGGAGCGCCTTGTCGTCGGCGTGGTGCTGCGTCGCGATCACGACGTAGGCGTTCGCGTGAACGGGCGCCTTCGTGAAGTCGAGGTCGTCCGTGAGGGTCGACTCGGCCCAGGGGTACTTCGCCGGCGTGGCGGTGGAATCGTCCATGACGACGGCGAAACCGAGGGTGTGCGCGAGCCGTCCGACGGTCTCCGCGATCGGGCCATGTCCGAGCACGACGACGTGCTCCTTCGGAAGGTGCGGCTCCACGAAGACCTTCATCTTCCCGCCGCAGGGCATCCCGGACACCTCGCTCTCCAGGTCCACCTCGACGGTTCGCGCCTGCCCGTCGCGAAGCGCCTCGAGCGCCGCCTCGGACACCTGGGACTCGACGCACCCGCCCCCGACCCACCCGAACAGGGTCGTGCCGTCCGACTGCACGATCGCCTTCGAGCCCTGCTTCGCCGACGAGGAGCCCTCCGTGTGGACGACCGTGGCGGTGGCGAACGGCTCCCCCTTCTCGGCGAGCTCGTTCGTCTTCGCGAAGAACTCCTTCGACACCGTGCTCTCCATGGCGGCGAGGCTATTTAGCGGTGACGCGGGCGCCTGACCGCCGGGTCCTCCGTTTTGATAGGCTCCCCAGAAGCCTTATCCCCACGGGGGAAGCATCGTCAGGGCGCCATGCCGCGAAAGTCCAGGGCCGCCGAGGCGGAGGAGCCACGCGGGGAACTCCTGAAGGTGGAACGTACGCAACCGCTCGAGACGTGCTACCTCGTCCTCTGGTGGCACCTCCAGAAGCTCTACTGCGGGCTGTTCAACACGGCGGAGGAGGCGAACCTCCAGGCGATGTCCCGGAACGGTGTCGTCGTCGAGATCACCGGAGAGAACATCGCGGTCGGGCGTTTGTCAGATTTCTGGCGGCGGGACGAGCAGGGCAACCCGCTCCCCGCCGAGTGGCTCACCGCGCGCTTCGCGACGGCCTGATCCTGAAGGCGACCCGACAGAACCCTTTTCTCCCCTCCCCCGCATCGAGGCCGCCATGGCGGGTGCCCCGTACGTCCTCGTCCCGCAATGGAACATGGTCGTCAAGCCGGACACCGTCCGCGGCGTCCAGAGCTACCGGACCGGGCTCATCCTCGACATCATCTTCGGCTTCTTCGCGCTCCTGATCAGCATCTCCGGATTCCTGATTGGCGGTTCGACCACCTACGAGGGCACGATCGCCGCCGCCGCCATCCTCGGCGCCTCCTCCTGCGGCCTTGTCATCGTGTTCATCATCAATTTCATCGTGAGCCTGATGTCCGTCATGCGGATGTCCCACGGGGTGGACGAGTACGGGGCGGAGCACGCGCGCCACGCCCGTCGCGGGATCCTGTTCAAGTGGGCCGGCACGACGATGTCGACGCTGGCGGCGATTCTCGTCGTCTACATCCTCATCAAGGGCAGCAGCTTCTTCTTTCAGTCCGGGGCCTCCGTGCCGGCCCAGGTGTACATCCCCCTGCTCATCACCGCCTTCTGGACCGCCGGCGTCGCCTGCAAGGGGCAGATGTATCGCTCCCTGGTCCGCGCCCTTCAACCCCCGGAGACCGTCCAGACCTCCACGCTCGCGAGCCTCTTCATCCCGGTCCTGGGCCTGGTCGGCCTCGGCATCGTCGGGTTCGCGACCGCCCGGGTAATCTCGGCCTTCAGCAGCGGACCCCCGGACTTCGTCGAGGCCGGGCAGATGTTTGAGCTCATGATCAGCGGCGTCTTCCTCCCGCCCGGCCTGGCGGTGATCGGCTACTTCATGTTCTACTGGGTCTACGGAAGGACGTACCGCCGCCTGAACGACTCCCTCGCCGCGTCGCCGGCCCCGATGATGATGGTCCCCGCCATGTACATGGCCCCGTGGCCTGCCCCGGGAATGATGGCCCCGTATCCCGCGGCGGGTCCTCCGCCGGCGGCCGTGTCCCCACCCGCGACGGGGACGCCGCCCCAGGCTTCACCACGATGCCCCCGGTGCGCGAGCCCGCACGCCCCTGGGATGCGGTTCTGCAGCGTCTGCGGCCTCCAGCTCCTCGCGTGAGCCGTAGGGAAACATAATCAATCCCCGCCGCCTCGAACACGCGGGGCAAACCATGGGGGAGAATCTCATCGACTATCGCCAGGTCGCGCGCACTGCCGTCCGGAAGAGCCTCGCCGTGAAGAAGGGCGAGAACGTGATCGTGGAGACCTGGAACCACGGGCTCCCCATCGCGAAGGAGGTCATCTACGAGCTGCGCGACGTCGGGGCGACCTCGCTCCTCCTCTTCGAGGACGAGGAGACCTACTGGCGTTCGCTCAAGGAGCTCCCGAAGCAGAAGCTCGGACAGGTCGGCTCCCACGAGTGGGCCGCCATGAAGGAGGCGGACGCCTACGTCTTCGTCCCCGGTCCGGCGGACGTCGCCCGCATCCGGGAGATCGGCTGGGAGAAGTACGACGCCGCCACGGCCTACAACCTGAAGTGGTACAAGAACGCGGAGCGCTGGGGGCTCCGCGGCGTCCGGATCTCGCTCGGCTACGCGACGCAGCAGCGCGCGAACTCCTACGGCTTCGACTGGGCGGCGTGGCAGCAGATGCTCGTCGCCGCCTGCGGGGCGGACCCCAAGGCGATCGGGACGAAAGGGCGCCGGCTGGAGAAGGTGCTCGGCACGGCGGGCCAGGTGCACGTCACCGCGCCGAACGGGACGGACTTCACCTTCGACCTGCCGGGGCGCTCCTGCGAGGTCAACGACGGCGTCACGGACAAGCGCGACATCGCGGAGGGGAACAACATGTGCAACCTCCCCGGCGGGAGCGTGTACACCACCGCCGACGAGCGCAGCGGCGAGGGCACGTTCATCGCGGAGCGTCCCGTGGGCTACCTCGGGCGGTGGATGCGCGGCGTCTCGTTCACCTTCGAGGGCGGGCGCCTCGACCGGTACGAGGTCGGCGAGGGCGGGGAGCATCTCGCGGAGCAGTTCAGGAAAGACAAGGACCCCGGGAAGAGCCGCCTCGCGGGCCTCACGATCGGCCTGAACCCGGCCCTCCGGTACGGGTTCCTCCAGGACGCGAGCGTGGCCGGTGCGTTCCACCTCGGCTTCGGCGCGAACGAGGAGGGCGGCGGGAAGAACCGCGGGGACTTCTACCTCGGGGGCACGGTGACGAACGCCACCGTGTCGGTCGGCGGCAAGGAGATCCTCCGGGCCGGGGCCCTCGTCACCTAACGGCCCCGGGGAGCCTCCTGGGTTTGGTTTCACCGTCCGTCCGGCGACTTCGCGTCCGCCGTCCTCGCCGAGCCTTCGGTGCGTGCAACTCCCCGTGGAGAGGGCGACGGCAGGTTCCGTGCCCGGTAGACCAGGGCCCCCAGCAGGAGGACCTCACTCCCCTTGGCCACGAGACCCATGCCCTCGATCTCCTCGAGGTCCCCCAAGAGGGTCGTCGCCCGGCTCACGGCGTAGAGGGCGAGCAAGAGGATCGTGAGGAGGACCCACCCGAGGAGGACGGTCCTGGACGCCTTCGGCAGGGTGAACGCGCCGGCGACCTGCAGCGCGCCCACGAGGAGGAAGAACGCGGCGTGGAGCGCGGACCTCTCCAGGTGCGCATTGAACGCGAACAGGTGCACGACGCCGTCGAAGAGGAGCACGAGGAAGGCGAGGAGGAGCGACAGCCCCCGCCAGCCGTCGAGGAAGACCCTCGACCGGGGGCCGCAGAACCCCCACGCAATGAAGGCGATCCCCATGGGGGAGAAGTTCAGGAGGAGCATGAACTGCACGTCCCCATGGCCCCCGGGGTTCCCTCGGGTCCATCGCAGCACGAGGTCCGCGGCGACGGAGCTGAGGATCATCGCGAACCCGGCGACGAGGAACAGGTGCTCCGCCCTCACCGCCGCGCGCCAGTCACGCACCCCTTCGCACCGGAACGGGGACTCTTAACCCTGGTGGAGCCGAGGCACTTGTTTTATGTTATCATGATAACATGAAATGAGGAAACCCCATTAACCCCGCGCGGCTCGCCCGGGCGTGGCCATCGTCGAGACCTCGCACCTGCGGCGGGAATTCGGGAAGCTGGTCGCGGTCCAAGACCTGGACCTGCGCATCGAGCGCGGCGAGGTCTTCGGCCTCCTCGGCCCGAACGGCGCCGGGAAGACGACGACGATCCTGATGCTCGTCACCCTCCTGAAGCCCAGCGGCGGCGTCGCGCGGGTGAACGGGTTCGACATCGCGCGGGAGCCCGCGAAGGTCCGGCAGTCCATTGGCATCGTGTTCCAGGACCAGACCCTGGACACCCTTCTCACCGGGCGGGAGAACATGCTGCTCCACGCACGACTCTATGGAATGCCGCGAGGGCTCCGGGAGAAGCGGATCGCGGAGCTCCTCCACCTCGTCGACCTCCATAACCGCGCGGACGACGCGGTGAAGAAGTACAG
>Ga0209342_10006392_pt1 | contig 11981 bp, 14 predicted proteins | sample RifCSP16_2_FD_184023 | JGI IMG/M metagenome (GOLD analysis project Ga0209342, IMG submission 184023) | Soil microbial communities from Rifle, Colorado - Rifle CSP2_sed 16_2 (SPAdes) (version 2) | ecosystem: Environmental > Terrestrial > Deep subsurface > Rock core/Sediment | place: Rifle... | reverse complement strand
TAAAACCCGGCTTTAGGGGGGTTAAGGGGGTTACCAGAATAGCAGGCAAGAAATAGGGGTAGTATAAAATGCCTTTTATTTAAATAATGCTTTATTATATAACGATAAGCTTGACTCGATAAAGGTTAAGCGGCGTTGCCCCGCCGCTTAACGCCCCGCCGGGAGCGGGGCCGTAGTTCACGCGGAGCAGGGATAGCGCAGCGTGAACAAGAGGCGGCGTTGTCCCGCCGCCGACGATTCGGCAGGATGGCCGAATCGCACCGCCGTAAGGCGGCCCGTAGGGTGATGCACATGGATGTGCATCATGAACGCCCCACACCGTATCCTCAGTATGACATTCCCGTTTAACAGGAGTTTAGACGAGGCGGGTAGGGACTTTAGGTCTCTTTGGCAACGCGCGCCGTCCTTAAAACAGCTCGACCGATCACTTAAATAGACAAAGAACTAGCGCACATGCAACAGCTTGGCACCTTTATAATCAATCATTGGGAATTGTTCCTGGCGCTGGCCATTATCCTGGCATTACTGGCGGGCAGTGGCCTGACCCAGAAGGTATTGGGCTTTAAGGAACTGCAACCGGCCCAAGCCACGCAGATGATCAACCGGGAAAAGGCCGTCGTGCTGGACGTGCGCGAGGAACAGGAATTCAAGCAAGGGCACATCGTCAATGCCATTAATGTGCCGCTCAGCGAGTTAGAGGCACGACTGAAGAGTTTGGAGAAATTCCGCGGCAGGCCCATCATCACCACCTGTCAAACCGGCGACCGTTCCGCGCGCGCCAGCGCGATTTTGCAGAAGCAGGGCTTTAGTCCGGTGTTTAAAATCGCCGGCGGTTTGGTGGCTTGGCGGGGTGCAAAATATCCGCTTAGCATTAGCAAGTAACGCGTATGGCGAAGGTGGTGATTTACAGCACTCACTCTTGCCCTTACTGCGTCCGCGCGCGCCGGCTGCTCGATGCAAAGGGGGTGAGTTACGATGAGGTGCGGGTAGACCTTGATCCGCACCTTAGAGGGTACATGGAACAAAAAAGCCAACGCCGCAGCGTGCCCCAAATATTTATTGATGAATACCATGTGGGCGGCTTCGAGGATATGTGGAAGCTGGATCAAAGCGGTGAATTGGATGCCTTGTTGGGGACTTAGTGGGGTCTCAACGTAAATGTACAGAACCATGACGCACAAAAGTTACCGCTAAGATCCAATAATCTTTGCGTCGTTAAATTATTTATCAGGAAGAGCATATGGCTGAGGAAGCAACCCCTAATCCACAACCCGGTCAAACCGGCACCGGCAATGATAACCAGTTTGTTATTCAAAAGGTGTACGTCAAAGATCTTTCCTTTGAAACGCCCAATTCGCCGCAAATATTCTTAGAGAAGTGGGCGCCCGATGTGAAGCTGCAACTGCGTAGCCAAGCCGCACCGCAGGCCGAGGGCGTGCACGAGGTGGTGCTCACCGTGGTGGTAACGGCGAGCATGGGCGAGAAGACGGCCTATCTGGCCGAGGTGCAGCAGGCCGGCATTTTCAGCATTAAAGGATTTAATGACAGCGATCTGGGCGCCATGCTCGGCAGCTATTGCCCCAATATTCTGTTCCCCTATGCGCGCGAAACCGTCTCCGACCTAGTCGCGCGCGGCGGCTTCCCGCAGTTGGTATTGGCGCCGGTTAATTTTGATGCATTGTACGCGCACATGCAGAGCCAGCAGGGGCAGGGCGAGAGCGCGCATTAACGTCGCATCGCAATTCCTCCACTCCTCTCTTTGCCGAAGAGCGGGTTCCCCTCTTTGTAGAAGAGGGGTTAGGGGAGATTTCTGAATTTATGGGCACCTCTAAAAACCCACTAAAGCCGCGCTGGCGGCGTTGAAAACGGGCTCAAAATGCTCATTTACGCCGTGTAAACTGCGCTTTTTCGCCCGTTTTCGCCTTGCCATCATCGACTTGATTGAATTTTTAGAGGTGCCCTCATGCAAAATAATTCATCTATCGCCGTGCTGGGCGCTGGGTCTTGGGGGACGGCCTTGGCCATCCTGCTGGCGCGCAAAGGCCATCGCACTGCGTTATGGGGGCGTGACCCCCGACTCATCTCCACGCTCGCTCAGGCACGTTGCAATACCCGCTATTTGCCGGACGTACCCTTTCCCGACACCCTGCAAGTAAGCAGTGATCTACCGCAGTGTCTGGCGCAGGCGAATAATTACTTAATCGCCGTGCCTAGCCATGCGTTTCAAGTTACCTTGCAACACATGCGACCGTACCTCGATGAGACAAAACACATCGCTTGGGCAACCAAGGGCCTGGAGCCTCACTCGGGAAAGCTATTACATCAAGTCGCTGCTGAAACAGTCGGCGACGCGCGCCCCCCGGCGGTGATCTCCGGCCCGACCTTTGCGCGCGAAGTCGTGCGCGGCTCACCCACCGCCGTTACCGTTGCGTCCGAGTCACCTGAACTCGCCCAGCACTGGGCAACGCTCCTGCATAATGATAATTTCCGCGTCTATACCTGCACCGATGTCATAGGCGTAGAGGTGGGCGGCGCGGTGAAAAATGTGTTGGCCATCGCGGCGGGCATAGCCGATGGACTGGGTCTGGGGGCAAACACGCGCGCCGCCTTGATCAGCCGGGGCCTGGCCGAGATGATGCGCCTGGGCGTGGCCCTGGGCGGCAAGCGCGAGACCTTCGTGGGCTTGGCCGGTCTTGGGGATTTAGTGCTCACCTGCACCGATGACCTATCGCGCAACCGCCGCTTAGGCTTGGCCTTGGCTCGGGGCGAATCTTTAGAAACCGCACTGACCAACATCGGCCAGGTAGTCGAGGGTGCCCAGACGGTGCGCCAGGTGGTGCAGCTAGCGGAAACGCTGGGCATGGATATGCCCATCTCGCAACAGGTTTACCAGGTGCTCTACGGACAAAGCACCCCGCGCGCCGCAGTGCAGGCCCTGCTTAACCGCGACCAGAAGGCCGAATTTTTCTAAACGCCTCCAGCAAAAATGAAGTTATGCCCATGTCATCCCTTCGTCAACTCAGGGCAGGCTCTGAGCTTTGCGAAGGATCTGGCTTTACGGCAAGGTGGCATTGCTGTTCAGGCGTTTGTCTCAGAGTGACAGTTTATTTTGTTAGAGGCTCTAAGCATGTACCCTTACTTTCGCGCGCCGACAAAGCCCTGCTGCCGCCACGCCTCGTAGAGCATAATGGCGACGGCATTGGATAGGTTCAGGCTACGGTTATTGGGCAGCATGGGGATGCGCAGGCGCTGTTCGGCAGGCAGGGTGTCAAGCAGCGCTTGGGGCAGGCCGCGGGTCTCGGGGCCAAACAGCAAGGCATCGCCAGGCTGATAAGCAAATTCGCTATAACAATTACGGCCACGCGTGGTACAGGCCAGAATTCTTGCAGGTTTTATGCTGGCGAGAAAGGCCTCAAAATTCGCGTGCTCGGTTAGATTGGCCCACTCATGATAATCCAGCCCGGCGCGCTTCAGCTTGCTATCCTCTAGGCGAAAGCCCATCGGGTGAATAAGGTGTAAATGCGCGCCGGAATTTGCGCAAAGGCGTATGATATTCCCGGTGTTGGGCGGGATTTCAGGTTCGTATAATACGATATGGAACATGACTGAGAATTATAAGCCGTGCTGTAGCATGATTAAACCTTGATGTTGGTACTGGATAATATCAGGATAGCGTTCCGCCTGGGGCAAGTACGGTGGCGGGTACATGCACAGCAACGTCTATTTGAAAGGCACATTTGGCGCGATGATATTTTTAATGTAGTCATGAATGGTGAAGTGATAGAGTCGTATAGTTCCAACAAGCCTTACCCCTGTTATCTGATATACGGAAATGTAGATACCAGAGTGCTTCACGTCTTGATAGGCTGGGATGTAGCAGATGAAACCGCCTATGTAATCACCGCTTATGAGCCAGATGAGCAGCACTTTGAGGCGGATTTAAAAACACGCAGGAGACCCGCTAATGACTGAAAAAAATCATTGTCCGGTGTGCGGCGGCAAATTGGCGCCAGGTACGACAACCTTTACCGTGGATCACGGGAAAGGAGTGGTAGTTGTGCGGCATGTTCCGGCTAACGTCTGTGACCAGTGTGGCGAAAGTTGGATCGACGATACGGTATCAGGCCAATTGGAACAATTGGTCAAAGAGGCCCAAAGCAAGCAACTTCAGTTTGAAGTTATTGATATGGCCGCCTAGGGTATAGGTGTTATCTGTGAATAGTCATCGTTAATAAAACGTGGACGACATCAATCTAAATAGCCTTGCCACACAATTCTGTGGCATGCACTTTAACACGCCGCTGGTACTGCTCTCCGGCTGTGTGGGCTTTGGAGAAGAATATACGCGTGTTAAAGGATTTTCCAACCGCGACGTGGGCGCAATTTGTTTAAAAGGCACCACCCTGGCGCCGCGCTTGGGTAATGCACCACACAGAATTTATGAAACGCCAATGGGCATGTTAAACGCCATTGGTTTGCAAAACCCCGGCACCGAATACGTCATAAAAGCAATTCTGCCGAAGCTCGATTTCAGCGAAACGCGCTTTATCGCTAATTTATCAGGCTCTACCATAGAGGAATACGCGGAAGTCACGCGGCTGTTTGACGACTCGCCGATTGATGCCATGGAGATCAACATTTCCTGCCCCAATGTGAAAGAGGGCGGCGTTGCCTTCGGTAATGACCCGGACATGTCGGCGCGCGTCGTCGCCGCCTGCCGCGCCGTTACCAGAAAACCGCTCATCACCAAACTCTCGCCCAATCAAACCGACATCGCCGAGAATGCCCGGCGCTGCATCGAGGCGGGCACGGATGGCTTTGCCGTCATCAATACTGTCATGGGCATGGCGATTGATATTGAAAGCCGCACGCCGATTATCGGCAATAATCAGGGCGGCCTATCCGGCCCCGCCATTAAACCCATTGCGCTGCTCAAGGTGCACCAGGTTTATCAGGTCTGTAAAAAACATAATATCCCCATCATCGGCCAAGGCGGCGTGCTGACTGCGCAGGATGCCTTGGAATTTATCATCGCGGGCGCGAGCGCAGTGGGTGTCGGCACAGCCTTGTTTTATGATCCACTGGTATGTGCCAAGATCAACGCGGGCATTAGCGAATATCTGCAACGCCACGCGCTAAACTCCATTACACCGCTCATCGGCAGCCTCAAAGTTCACGGGCATACCTCCGCCGTGTGCACGGGATGACTCGGAAAACCAAGGGTCTGGCTTACGGTTTTTACGACGTACTCGACCACGGTGTTACATCGGTAAGACAACTCTGATGTGTACTTTTTTGTCATTCCCGCGAAAGCGGGAATCCAGCAACACATTGAATTGAAAGTACTGGATTCCGGGTCTACGCTGCGCCTCTCCCGGAATGACGAATAAATCAGAGTTTCCTTAATTTTTAGGTTTTTTCACCAGCCCACCTTTAATTAATCTTGCGTAATTTTCCTTAGCAACAGCAACCCCTTGCTCAGCCGCTTTGGCATACCACTTGGCGGCCTCGTTATAATCCCGCGGCACGCCTGATCCGTTCTCATAGAGTATGCCAAGGGTATTTTGGGCCTCAGCATAGCCGTGCTCAGCGGCCTTGCGATACCACTTCGCGGCCTCCACCATATCGGCTTTTACACCGTGGCCACTCTCGTAAGCAAAGCCCAAATTATATTCCGCCTCGACACTACCGAGTTCTGCGGCCTTGCGATACCACTTCAATGATTCGGCATCATTTTGCATGACGCTCAAACCGTTACCATATTGAAAGCCCAGGGTATTCGCCGCATCGGCATCGCCCGCCTCGGCCTGTTCGATTAACGCAGCGACAGCAGGTGAAACCGTAATGCCGCCTTGTGGGTCCCTTTTAATGTCTGCCGCCTGAGCGTGCAGACTATAAGTGAACAATGCGGCGCATAGGAATTTGGCCGATGGGGTGAGGGGTGAAGATATCAGCATAAGTTTGCCCGTCCGTAGATGTAAGGTCACAAGGAATTGGTGTTTAATAAGCTTATCAGGGTGCGCGCTTAGGAAATGTGGCCAGGGGATATGTTCGCATACCTAAAGAGGTTCTGAAATACCCATCGAGTTGCGCCTTGAAGCATCTGAAATCAAGAATTTTAGGGCGATGACACCTAATTGATTGATAGACTTGAAAGATAGCGCACGATGGGGCAAAGTGACGGAATAAAGCCGCATTTAGGTGGCCAATTTTACGTTAGGTGTAATTATGGATTTTAATCCTACTCACGAAATTAAAACCATCGGTTTAGTCCTAGATCAGTCGAATCGGCTAGAACAGATCATGAAAGAAATTATCACCTCATATATTCGTCCACGTGAGAGAACAAAAGATTTCGTAGAGATTAATGTTTTAAATAACTCAGTCGTATCCTTTGCGTCAAAAATCAAGCTTATTTTGGCTATTAATAATAGGGAAGGGTTGGTAAAATTAGATCAGAATAAGCTTCATAGGCTATTAAGTATTAGAAATGCTTTTGCACACAATGATGTTATTTCCGGAATTAGAGTGCATGTGCCACATGATCCAGGTCAGAGTACTAAAGTCTATATGGTTTTAGATAGAATGAAGGGTGATGGTGGTGTTGAAACCTTAAGTCGAGATGATGCTTACGCCGATTTCTACAAAATTAACCTGGACATTGAACCAGTAATACAAGAAATGGCGAAAAAAGTCCGCGCTTTAATGTAACTGTATAGACAAAGTCGCTTATATGTCTTTACTCGTCTGCCTCAAGACCCAATTCCTGAATCTTGCGCGTCAAGGTATTACGGCCCCAGCCGAGTAGCTTGGCGGCATCTTGGCGGCGTCCGCCGGAGTGTTTGAGGGCGGTTTCGATGAGGATGCGTTCGAATTGCGGCATGAGGTGATTGAGGATTTCGCTGTCGCCGCGCGTGAGTCGCACATCGGCCCAGCGTCGCAGCGCACCTTCCCAATCTTCGTTGTCGCCTAGCGGCGCGCCTTGCTCACGTAGTTCGGAGGGTAAATCTTCCATTAAAATAGTTTCACCGATGGTCATCACGGTGAGCCAGCGGCAGGTATTTTCCAGTTGCCTTACATTTCCCGGCCAGTGCAGGCTGCATAGGTAGGCCTCGGCCTCGGGGTGTAAAGTCTTGACGGCAATATTGAGGTCTTGCGCGGCCAGTTGCAGGAAGTGACGCAACAGGGCGGGGATATCCTCGCGGCGTTGGCGCAAGGGCGGAACGTGGATGCGGATGACGTTGAGGCGGTGAAATAAATCTTCGCGGAACTGCCCCGCCTGCACGCGCTGTTCCAGGTTCTGGTGGGTGGCGGCGATGATGCGCACATCCACCTTGATCGGATTGTGACCACCCACGCGGTAAAATTCGCCGTCCGCCAATACGCGTAGCAGCCGTGTCTGTAATTCGGCAGGCATGTCGCCGATTTCATCCAGGAATAAGGTGCCGCCATCGGCCTGTTCAAAGCGGCCATGCCGCAGATTCTGTGCGCCGGTAAAGGCGCCGCGTTCATGGCCGAATAATTCCGATTCCAGCAAGTCGCGCGGCATCGCGGCCATGTTGAGCGCGATAAAGGGTTTGTCTGCGCGCGGGCTATGGCGGTGCAGCGCGTGCGCCACCAGTTCTTTGCCGGTGCCCGATTCACCGTTGATCAGCACGGTGATATTGGAGCGCGACAGGCGTCCGATAGCGCGAAATACCTCCTGCATGGATGCGGCTTCGCCAATAATCTCGGGGATTTTCTGCGGCGCAGCGGCAGGCGGTAGCGCTTGGGTGCGACGATGATCAATCGCCCGCCGCACTAAATTCACGGCTTCATCCACATCGAAGGGTTTGGGTAGATATTCAAAGGCCCCACCTTGATAGGCCGCCACGGTGCTTTCGAGATCGGAATGGGCGGTCATGATGATCACCGGCAACTGTGGATATTTGCTGCTCAATTGATCGAGCAATTCCAACCCGCCGACGCCCGGCATGCGAATGTCGGTGATAATGGCATCGGGCAGGCCACGGCTGAGATTTTTTAATACGCCTGCCGCGCTGTCAAAGCAGGTGACTTGCAGATCCGCCTGCTGGAGCGCTTTTTCCAGCACCCAACGTATGGAGCGATCGTCATCAATCACCCACACCTGCTGATGGTTGGCGATTGGATAGGTGTTAGTCATCGTTAATTCCGTTTTCGAGGGGTAATAAAAGGGTGAAGGTAGTCTTGCCGGGTGCACTTACGCACTCGATTAAGCCACCATGTTGATTCACTAATGATTGCGCTATTGAAAGGCCGAGCCCGGTGCCCTCCGCCCGCCCCGTTACCATCGGGTAAAAAATACTTTCGATAAGGTCGGCAGGGATGCCGGGCCCATCGTCAGTAATATCGACGCGTGCTATCAGGCGATAATGTTTCGGCCCGATGGTAAATTGCCGCTGGATGCGAGTACGCAAGATAATATTTCCTTGGCCTTTCAATGCCTGCGTGGCATTACGCACGATGTTGAGCACCGCTTGTATCAATTGATCGGGGTCGGCCAAAAATTCCGGGATGCTGGGGTCGTAGTCGCGAATGATGCGCACGCCCTCGGGTATTTCGGCCAACACGACGCTGCGCACGCGCTCCAGCACATGATGAATGTTGCTGAATTGTTTTTGCGGCAGTGTGCTCGGCCCGAGCATACGGCTTAGCAGGTTTCTCAGCCGGTCAGCCTCGCCCATGATGACCTGGGTATATTCTTTAAGGTCTTCGTTAGTGAGTTCACGCTCCAACAGTTGCGCCGCGCCGCGCAGGCCGCCCAGCGGATTATTGATCTCGTGCGCCAGCCCGCGCAGCAGGGCACGGTTGGCCTGGTAATGTGCCAACAGATTTTCCTCGCGGGTGATGCGGCGATGGTGGTCCACCTGTACCAGTTCCACTAACAGTTTGTGGTTGCTGAGCGGGGTTACCGTGCTGTCTACGATGATCAGGCTGGTATTGTCCGCCACATGTAGTTGCAACTCGCGCTCGGTAAAAGGGTGTTGAGAGTGCAGCGAACGCTGTAGTGCCACCAGAAAGGCGCTGGCCTTGGGCATGAGTTCGGCGGCCAACATGCCGCGCGCTTGCCGTGCGCTAATCGCAAACAGCATCTCGGCTGCGGGGTTCAGGTAGCTGAGGCGCAGCGAGGGATCGAACATCAATACCGCAGCATTCAGGTTTTCAATAATTGCTTGATAGATCTTCATGACAGACATGGCCTTAGTTTAGCAAGAACCAAACCAAGGCCTGCGTAATGTCGCTGTGAGTGGAGTTCATTAGTAAAATTGTTAAAAATATAATAAATACAGATACCTATGAAAACGACCAGCGACAGGCTGAATTGGCGATCCGCCCCAGAATAATCCAGATAAAGCTACAATGCACTATTTTGGTGCGCGAGGGACGGCGAGTGGACTGACAATGCTTAGGGTGGGTGCGGCCAAGGGATTGTTATCGAGAGAGAGGGCGGAGAAGCGCTGCATGTGGAAGCTGCTGGTTGCAGAGGAAATTAATACTTTACCTTCGGCGTCGCTGATTTGCGCCTGTAGCACATGCGTGCCGCGGTCCACGTTGCTGATACTAAGCTGAGTGCCGGTCTGGCCCTCTAGCGCGGGCTTGCCATCCAGCAGTAGGCTAACCTTGTGGCCGGACTTAACGTCTAACTCGGGTTCAACGGCCAGCGCCACACTCACGGTGCCGCTATTTTCACGCACCGCCGTGTCGTTGGCGGGGGCAACGATGGTGAGCTTGGTGTAAGTGGCGGGCACAGCCGCCCCGGAGGCGCTGGGGGGGAAGTTGCTGATGACCTGTGGGGTGCTGGCCGCCGGCGGTGCAGGTGGCGCGGCGGGTAAGTCTAGTTTTCTTGCACCCGGCTGGGGTTGATCGGAGTAGATTACGCGCCCATCGGGGGCCACCCACTTATAAACGGCGCCGAAGCCGCTGAGGGGCAGGGCGAGCATGAGTAAGCCAATGCTGATGAGGCGTAACAGGCGCATGGCCTTAGCATAGACAAGAAACGGCGCGGCGACAATCTTTACAGCCGGGCAGGTACGCGAAAAAGAAACGCAGCGCAGGCCCTAAAAAAGAACGCCCCCGAAGGGGCGCTATGTAAGCTACTAGATAAACGTGGTTACAGGCTGTAGTACATATCGTATTCGACCGGGTGGCTGGTCATGCGCAGGCGCGTAACCTCTTGCATCTTGAGGTCGATGTAGGCGTCGATCACGTCGTTGGTGAACACGCCGCCGGTGGTGAGGAACTTGCGGTCTTTGTCCAGGTGTTCCAGGGCCATGTCCAGGGAATGGCAGACCTTGGGTATCTTCTTCTCTTCCTCGGGCGGCAGGTCGTAGAGGTCTTTATCCATGGACTCGCCGGGGTGAATCTTGTTTTGGATGCCGTCGATGCCGGCCATCACCATGGCCGAGAAGGCCAGGTAAGGGTTGGCGGAGGGGTCCGGGAAGCGCACCTCGATGCGGCGTCCCTTGGGGTTGGCGACATAGGGGATGCGGATCGAGGCGGAGCGGTTACGCGCCGAGTAGGCCAGCATGACCGGGGCCTCGAAGCCTGGCACCAGGCGCTTGTAGCTGTTGGTGCCGGGGTTGCAGAAGGCGTTCAGCGCGCGCGCGTGCTTGATAATGCCGCCGATGTAGTAGAGCGCCAGGTCAGACAGGCCGCCGTACTTGTTGCCGGTGAACAGGTTTTTGCCCGCCTTGGCCAAGGATTGGTGACAGTGCATGCCGGAGCCGTTGTCGCCGACCAGGGGCTTGGGCATGAAGGTGGCGGTTTTGCCGTAGGCGTGGGCGACGTTCATCACCACGTATTTCAGAATTTGTAGCTCGTCGGCCTTGCGCGTGAGGGTGTTGAATTTGGTGGCAATCTCATTCTGGTTGGCAGTGGCGACCTCGTGGTGGTGCGCCTCGACCACCAGGCCCATCTCTTCCAGCGCCAGGCACATGGCGGAGCGCAGGTCTTGCGAGGAATCCACCGGCGGCACCGGGAAATAGCCGCCCTTAATGCCGGGGCGGTGGCCGATGTTGCCACCTTCAAATACCTTTTCGGAGTTCCAGGCCGCTTCCTCGGAGTCGATCTTCACGAACGAGCCGCTCATGTCGGCGCCCCAGCGCACGTCGTCGAAGATGAAGAATTCCGGTTCGGGGCCGAAGAAGGCGGTATCGGCGATGCCGGTTGACTTGATATAGGCCTCGCAGCGTTGCGCCAGCGAGCGCGGGTCACGCTCGTAGCCTTTCATGGTGTTGGGCTCGATGATGTTACAGCGCAATAGCATGGTGGACTCTTCCATGAAGGGGTCCATCACCGCGCTGTCGGCGTCCGGCATCAGGATCATGTCCGATTCGTTGATGTGCTTCCAGCCGGAGATGGAGGAGCCATCGAACATCTTGCCTTCTTTGAACAGACCGGCATCGACTGTATGGGCAGGGGCCGAGACGTGCTGTTCCTTACCTTTGGTGTCCGTGAAACGAAAATCGACAAATTTGACGTTGTTGTCCTTCATCATCTTTAAAACTTTAGCAGACATTGGCCTCTCCCCGGCTGAATAACGGTAATAGCGAGTAACAAGAATTCAAAACGGAGAATTTAGCATGAAATATGCCATTTATAAATCCCTTATTCTGCTGCGGCTTAGGAAAGGAGGGGTGTTCCCACCCGCACACGAATAGTGCGTGGCCGAGGCGGTTGAGCCAAAATGGTGCGCTTTCAGGGAGATAGCCTGCTTAGGGTAAGGTAAGCAGAAGGGGTGGTCCATCCGTGAGCCGGTAGCAGGCTGTTTTTCAACAGCCCGCGGCCTTAATGGCGCTCGCCGCCGTGTATCTTAATAGCGATCGATTGTACCTGGGTGGCCTCGCGCAGCGCCTGGTAGGCCTGGCGGCTGCCGGTGTCGCTCCATAACTCATAGGCGGGCAGCGGTTCAAGGCAGGGCAGGCTGCTGCCTAGCTTGCGCATGGCGTGCAGCACGTCCA
>Ga0209342_10006391_pt1 | contig 11981 bp, 10 predicted proteins | sample RifCSP16_2_FD_184023 | JGI IMG/M metagenome (GOLD analysis project Ga0209342, IMG submission 184023) | Soil microbial communities from Rifle, Colorado - Rifle CSP2_sed 16_2 (SPAdes) (version 2) | ecosystem: Environmental > Terrestrial > Deep subsurface > Rock core/Sediment | place: Rifle... | reverse complement strand
GCCAGCCAGCGTTGACACCTCCCCGCCGGGCTCCTAGAATGCACTTTCGCTTCCGCCCCCCTTTGCCGGAGTGGTGGAATTGGCAGACACGCACGTTTGAGGGGCGTGTGGGGAAACCCATGCGGGTTCGAGTCCCGCCTCCGGCACCATCCTTGAGCAGGGGGGCGCTTCCGTATTGAGCAAGGGGGCGCTTCCGTCGCGCCCCCTTGAACCCCCCGCCGCTGCGCCGAAGTGAATTCGGCTCCGCGGCGCGGTCTGTTGCTTACCTGCGGTGCTTCCGTCGCGCCCCCCTGAGCCCCACCCGCCGCTGCGCCGAAGTGAATTCGGCTCCGCGGCGCGGTCTGTTGCTTACCTGCGGTGCTTCCGGCGCGGTCTGTTGTCTAACCTTGGGGCGCTTCCGTCACACCCCCGCGAGCCCCCCTGCTGCTCCGTCGAAGTGAGCCCTCTCGCCCCGGCAAGCTGCCAGGGCCAGCAGGGCAATCGGTAGGCTCAGCGCCAGCGCCGCCACCTGAGGCGACACCAAGAGCCCCAGCAACAGGAACGCGGCCGCCCAGAGCAGCCGGCGCTCATCCTCCCCAAGCTCCCGCGCCACCACGACCGCTCCCGCCACCGCCAGCATGGGCAGGATCGCCCCCAGGGCCCGGGCCAGCCACCAGGCTTCGGCGCCCCAGTACAGGAATACGTTAGACATGCCAAGGCCGGCGGCGGGACCGATCTCCGGAAACAGCTTGACCAGCGTGAGGCCGGGCGAGACCAGGAGCCCCGGCAACTGGCCAAGCAGCCATCCCCCGATTGCCCCCAGCCCTTGCCGGCGGCTCCTAGAGGTAGCGGAGAACAGCACGAAGGGCAGCGCGAACAGGAGCATGGGAATCCACGCCGCCGCCACACCCAGGACCCCTCCCGCTACGCCGGGCCAGCCTCGCCGCCCCAGCCACCAAGCGAAGGCCAAGAACGCCAGGCCCAGCAGCTCGGGCGAGCCCAGGGCCGCCCCCAGGGCCGCTCCCGGCACCAGGAGAACGGCCCCGCCGGCCGCCAGGCCTGCCCCTCCGCGAAGCCGCCTTGCCGCCGCCAGCAGCCCGAGCCCGGCCATCAGGGTCAGCACCCGGGGGTCGCCAAGCTTCGTAAGGCGCAGGAGCCAAGCCAGAGAGGATGGCGCCGGGCCGGACAGCAGAAGCGGCGGTTCCTTCTTGAAGCTGCTGCTCCACGCCTCCCTCACCTCTCGGCCCGGCATCGCTTCCGCCAGCCATGGGTCCTGGGCGCGCACCGGGAGCCCCCGCCCGACTGCCTCAGCGCTGGCCCGGGTCATGAGGTAGGTCGGCACCAGAACCGCCACCAGGGTGGACGCGATGAGCAGGCCGCGGCGGATCCGAAGGCCCGCGCCCAGCGATCCCCAGGCTGCGTACGCCACGCCGGCGCCGGCCATTGCCGCACCCACCAGGAGTCCCAGCGGGTCACGCGTCAGATCGGGCCCCGCCCCCGGTGCCAGCACCCCCAGCGCACTGCTAAGGGCCGGTGTCGCCTGCTCCCAGGTCAGCCGGAACACCTCATGCTCCACCACCTCCACTGCCGTCGCCAGCAGTAGGAGGGGGACCAGGGCCACGTCGGCGGCCACCGAGCCCGCCAGGCCAGCCAGCGGGAGCAGCACCGCCACCAGGACCAGGTAGTTGGGATGAACGACCCGAGAGAAGTAGAGCGAGGCCAGAAGGGCCACGCTGCCCAGGGCCAGCGCCGTGGTGAGGCTCCGGTCTCTGAGCTGTCGCCGCAGCAGCAGCAGGCCCAGAGGGGCCAGCAGGACGTAGAAGATGCCGAAGGGGAAGTAGTCCCCAAGGCTGTGGACGGCACCGTAGTCGATGAGGAAGTTGGCGAAGCCGAAGCCGGGAGTGCCGCCTAGCGGATAGTTGTCGGCTCCGGGGAGGCCCACGTTGTAGACGACGATGTCACCCCAGAAAGCCCGGAGGTCGCGAGCCGCGATAGGCGCCACCACCGCCAGGAAGACCGCGAGCAGCGCCGCCAGCGGCCGCGCCAAACGACGGATAGCGGGCGGGCGAAAGAGGTCGCGGAAGTTCTCGGCCCCCGACACGGTCAGCAGCAGGAAGGGTGCGAAGGGCCAGGCCAGTTGCTTGGTGGCGCAGGCGAAGCCCAAGACGGCGGCGCCCCAGACCACTCGCCCGCGGCGGAAGAGAGCGAGCGCCGCCAGCAGCAGGGCCACCAGCATCACGTCGTTGGCGCCGAAGACCTGATGCCAATACACGAGGGGATTCACCAGCACCACCGCCGCCGCCGTCAACCGCCGTGCCGGGTCGGCGAACAGCAGCCAGGCCAGTGCGGCCGCCAGCCCCCAGGCCGGGAGGGTGACCAGCCGGGAATCGAAGAAGCCTAGCGCGTTCTTGCCCAGGAGATAGGCGGGGAGCATCAAGGCGTGGGTCCCCGGGAGGTAGGCGTGATGGCGGAGGATGGGGTTGCCCCCGTGCTGGTCCCAGAAGCTGGAGACACGGGCCTGCTTGCCCAGGATGCTGTCGGAATAGTCGGCGCCGTAGGGGCTGTCGCCGGCCAGGATCTTGTCCAGGGCCAGCGGAATCTGCACCACTCCCCCATCCTGGCCGTAGGGCCTCCCGGTGGCCACCCCCAGGGCGATCAGGCCGGCGGTGGGGGCCGCCACCACGACTAACGCCGCCGAGCCGAGCAGCCAGGCGCGCAAGCGGGGGCGAGCCCCCAGCAGGGCGGCGAGCAGGTAGGCCAGGGCGAAACCGGCGGCGGCGGCACCCAACAGGAGGGCGATGGGGTCGGCGTCCACAGCTCCGCTGGGTCGTGGCAACAGGGTTCTGAGCCAGGCGGAGACCTGGCCCAGACGCGGGTCGTGAAGGAGGCGCCAGGCCAGCACCCGCAGCGGGTCATGCAGGAGCAGGTCGCGGGCCAGCAGCAGCAGCAGCGCCGGGACCACGATCCCGTCGAGGCCTACTTCTCGCCGCTCTTCTCGACCTTGTTGGGGTTCGATGCCAGCTCCGGAGGAGTGATTCGCGCCCCGCACGCGCACACGATGCTGCGAGTCGCCCATTGGATGTTCAGGAGGCGCCCGCAGGCGCCGCAACCCACGTAGGTGCCGGGGCGGCGGAGAAGGGTGCGAGGAGACTGTGGCCGCCTCGGGTCCGCCATCGGTCACCTCCCCACGGCCTCCCAAGAGGAGGCGGGCCTTGAGCTTACGCCGCGGTTTCCTCGCCGGTCAAGAGGGCGAGGCCCCAGCAACCCCAGCAACAGAAGCAACCACGAGACACAGAGGCACAGAGAGAACGAGCGGGGAGCAAGGCCCCGCGCCGGAGACGTGGGAGCCATCGGCGATCTGCAACCGAAGCGGCCCGGTGGACGACGAACGGCCGCCCAGTCGTTTGGCTGCTTCCTCCCTCTGTGTCTCTGCGCCTCTGTGGTTTCCCCGCTGTTCCGGCCGCCGCGCGCGACGGGTCGGCTACGCCAGCAGCTCGCCGAGAGCGCAAGTGAAGCCGGGCACGACGTCGCCGCCGTCGAGCCTGCCGTCGCGCTCGACGCGGCACACGTCGGTGAGCGACCGGAAGACCGCCGCCGTGGCCGTCTCCGGGTCGATCACCCACACCAGGCGTACGCCGCCGCCGAGGTACTCGCCGACCTTGTCGAGCACCTCCCGCTGGCCATCGCCGGGAGACAAGACCTCAACGGCCAGATCGGGCAAGAACTCGGCGAACCCCGCGGGCAGCTCGCCCGCTGGAAGTCGGGACGCGCTGACGAAGCTCACGTCGGGACAGCGCACGTTGCCGGCGGGCAAGCGGTAGCCCGTGCTCGAATCCAGCACCCGCCCCAGCCTGCGCTCGAGGACGAACGCCCCCAGCTTCAGCGTCAGCGCGACGCTCACGGCACCGTGGCGGAAACCCGCGGGGCTCACGCGGATCTCCCCATCGACCAGCTCGTACTTGCGCCCGTCGCGCGGCATCCGGAGCAGCTCGGCGTCGGTGACGGAGAGGATTTCGGTCGCCATGGGCTAACCACGGCGATTGTATCAGCCTCGGGACCGGCAACGCCTCCGTGAGCCTATGGTCGCGTACCGACCACGGTCGCACGCCAAAGCCTTACCCCTGATCTACTACTCCCGAGAATCGTCGCGGCGCGCGAAGAAGTCCGTGGTTTCTCGACTCTGAACTCTCGACGCCCGGCTTCGCCGCTTTCGGTTGCGGCGGAGCCGCGCTACGTAGCGGAGACAACACCCCCCGGTCGCTCGCGCCAGTAGGTTACTGCGACCTCTTGCGCTAGGCGGATCGTCCCAGAGGAAGCCCGCGGGGGTTACGAACGCGGCGTCTGATAGCTCCTGGTAGGCGCACCGCCGCTCAGAGCGCGGCCAGGCGGCGGCTCCTCAGGCGGAGGGTGAGGGCAACGATCAGCAGGGCCAGCGAGAAGCTCGCGATCACCCAGGAGACGCCCAGGCGCGCCACCAGCGGGCCGGCCAACAGGCTGCCCACCGGCATGCCCCCGCGAAAGGCCAGGCCGTAGATGGCGAGCACGCGGCCCTTGAGCGCGGTGGGGATGTTCTCCTGGACCAGCGAGTTGAGGGTCGAGGTCCCGGTCACCAGGCTGAGGCCGGCCAGGAAGAGGAGCGCCATCGCCCACTCCTGCCGGGGCGCCATCACGGCAAGGGCCGAGGCTGCGCCGTAGCCGGCGAAGCCGCGCAGCATGATTCGACCGCGGCCCGGGGCCTGGCCGCGTTGGGCGGTGGCCAGGGCCCCGACAATGGCGCCGGCGCCGAAGCTCGAGAGCAGCAGGCTGAAGCCGGTGGCTCCGCTCCCCAGCCGCTGGCCGGCGATCACCGGGAGATAGGTGACAAGGGGGAAGGCCAAGAAGCTGGCGGCTCCGCCCAGGGTCACCAGCAGCGCCAGCAGAGGGCTCTCACGGACGTGCCTCAGGCCTACACCCACGCTCTCGCCCAAGCCCTCCCGGGTCCTGGTCGGATCGTGCGGTGGCACCTGGATGCGGGTGAGCGCCACGATCACCGCCAGGAAGGAAAGGACGTTGGCGGCAAAGCAGGCTCCGGGCCCCAGCTTGACCAGGAGCAGCCCAGCAACCACCGGCCCGATGGCCCGAGATAGGTTGAACTGGAGGGAGTTCATGGCCACCGCGTGGGAGATCTCAGTCGGGGGCACCACGCTGGTCAGCACCGCCTGGTAGGTGGGCGCCGACTGGGACTGGGTGAGCCCGGTCAGGAAGGCGAAGAGCAGAATGGGCAGAATGCTCAGCCGGCCGGTCGCGTACAAGACACCCAGGCAGGCGGCGAACGTCATCTGCAAGACCTGGGAGACGAGCAGGATCCGGCGCCTATCGAATCTATCGGCCAGGGCTCCGCCCACCAGCATGAAGGCGAGAAGCGGAGCCTCGGCGGCGAAGGCCCGAAGGCCCAGGTAGGTGGGGTTGCCCAGCGTGCTGTGGATCAGCCAGGCCAGGGCCACGTCCTGGGTCCAGGTCCCCACGCTGCTCAGGAAGGCCCCCAGCCAGAGCCGGCGGAAGCTGGGGAAGGCGAAGGCACTCAGGAATCGAGGGCGCGGGAAGCCGGAAAGCAATCGAGCCACGAGATCGAGAAACCGAGGAGGCGGCGCCCAGCCACTCAGGGCGAGGCCGACGCGGGGCAGCCCGCTCCCAGGCCGGCCCCGCACAAGACGACTAGCTCTAACGTTTTGTGGGCTTCTTGACGGCGGCGGCTATGGCGGCGCGCTTGCGGCCCTTGAGCGCCTTCTCGCGCCGCTTGCGGCGGCGCTTGATCTCTCTCATGCGTTCGATCATTCCTCGTCCTCTCTTTCGCCGTCCGATGTCTCGGCGGCCTTGCGAGTCTCTGCGATTCTCTTGCGGATGATCCTCAGGTAGGCGCGGGGAGCCCTCTGCAACAACGCCAAGAGCTCGCCCAGGTCGGTCTTGACGTTGGTGCCGGCGCCATCGTCGCCGTAGACGAGGTTCACCACCCGCCCCCGAACCGTCACCGGGAACAGGGCGGCGGTAGAGCCGCTCCGCTTGGCGAGGGCGCGCAGGAAGCGCTGGTTCTCGGGTTCGGGGCCGAGCCTACCGATGAACACGGTTCGATCGCGGGTCACGGTGCGAAAGACCGAGGGCTGGTCGAGCGGCATCTTCAGGCTGGCAGCCAGGCTCTTGTCGATGCCCTCCCCGGCGCCCGCCCAACCCAGCACCCAGGGCTCGCGCACGATGAAGAAGATCACCCGGCGGAAGAAGCGCCGGCTCAAGGCCACCACCGCATCCACCACCTCGTCCCGGGTGTTGGCTTCGTCGATGCGCGCCGCCGCGGTGGCTGCGTCCTGGGGCTCGGGGGGAAAGGCCTTCGGACGATGGGTGTCGGTGTAGCGCCAGCGCTCGTCGATCCCGTAGTAGTCCCGGAGCAACTGGATCATGCGGAACTCGGGAATCACCGTGGGCTTCACGATGTAGCCGAGGGAGTAGCCCACCTTGGCCACCGCGGCGTGGTCGCCCGGGTCCACCATCAACAGGAACAGGGTCTTGCCCTTGACCCGGTAGGGGAACACCTTGTGCTTGGCGGCCATGGCCTTGGGAATCAAGGCCACCGCGTCCGGCTGGATCTCCCTGAGGTCCACGATGATGCCGGGCACGCCGTGGGCGCGGGCCAGGGCGCTCTGCAGGCGCTCTTCGGTGATGAAGCCCAGCTCAAAGAGGCTGGTCCCCAACCGGCCTCCGTACAGCACCTGGTGCTGGATGGCCTCCTGGAGCTGGCGCTCCGTAACCACGCCCCGGTCTCTCAGAATGCGGGCCAGGATCGACAAGGTCGGCTCAACCTCCGCGGACCGTGTATTCTAGTGGCCCGGCCCTCAAATGTCCCAGCCTTCGGTCCGCGAGCCCGCAAGCCGCAAGTCCACCGGCCCAGCCGGGCCCGCCGGGCCCGGCCGGTCGTTGGAAACGTCGAGCGGCTAGGCTATGATCGCGATAACTGCAGAGGGAAGCACCCCGCCGGTCGTTTTGCTTTTTGGTTTCCCTCGGTAGCCGGCATTCATGGCCTACCGGCTCGATAGCCTCAAGACGCGAACGGCCCTGGCCATCTCCTCGGTGGTCGTCGTGATCTTGGTCGCCAATGCCGTCTACCTGATCGTGACCAAGCGGTCGGAGATCCGGCGGGACGTGCAGGCTCGAGCCATCACCTTCGCCCAGCTCACCAAGGCACCCATCTGTACCGGCTACGAGCTCTTCTACGCCTCCGGCTACTACAAGTTCCGGGAGCTGATGCTCTCCACCATGCGCCTGAACGAGGACGTGGAGAGGATCCTGATCGTGAACGTGAACGGCCAGGTGCTGTTCGACTCCGAGGAGCTGGACGAGGGCCGATCCCTGCCGGCCCGCCCCCCGGCGGCCCGTCTGGTGCAGGAGCCGGAGCGCCTGGAAGCCGTCAAACGACTGGAGGCGACGCGGCTGGAACCGCGCCAGGTCTCCGGGCAGCCGGGATTCGAGATCATCGCTCCCCACGTCGAGGACTGGGGACGTCACAAGCTCTCGGTCATCTACGAGGTGAGCTATCGCAACCTGAGACCCAGCATCGCCCGGCTGGTCTACGCCATCGCCGGGCTCACCCTGCTGTCGATGCTGTTCTCCTTCCTGGTGGCAGCCACCCTGGCGCGCCGCATCACCCGGCCTCTGGAAGAGCTGACGGCGGGCGCTCAGGACGTGGCCCTGGGCCACTTCGATCGCCGGCTCAGAATCCAGGGCAGCCTGGAGCTCTTGATCCTGGCCGACGCCTTCAACGAGATGGCGGGCCGGCTGAAGGAGAACATCGCCAAGCTGGAAGACTCCAACCGGCGTTTGGCGACGCTCAACGAGGAGCTCAAAGAGCTGGACCGCATGAAGTCGGACCTTCTGGCCAACGTCAGCCATGAGCTGCGCACCCCGCTCACCGCCATCAAGGGCTACACCGACTACATCCTGGAGCACCGCCTGGGTCCCATCACCGAGAAGCAGGAGAAGGGGCTGCTGGTGGTGCAGCGCAACCTGGAGCGGCTCTCGCGCTCCATCGGCGCGCTGCTCGACTTCTCACGCATGGATCTGGGCCACATCAGCCTGACCCTCCAACCGTGCCAGTTGGGGAGCCTGCTCGAGCAGGTGGCGACCACCGTGCGTTCCGAGCTGGACCGCAAGCGACTCCGCTTCAAGATCGATCTGGAGGCCGACCTGCCGCCCCTGATCGCGGACCGCGAGAGGCTGTCGGCGGTGATCGAGAACCTGGTGATCAACGCCATCAAGTTCACCCCCGACCGCGGCAGCATAACGGTTTCGGCCCGGCGCGTCACCGGCAGCGAGCGGCCCCAGGCCGAGATCACGGTGGAGGACACCGGGATCGGCATCCCCCCGGATCAAGTGGGCCGCATCTTCCAGCGCTTCCACCAGGTGGACAGCTCGAGCACCCGCCGTTTCGGGGGCGTGGGGCTGGGTCTCGCCATCGTCAAGAGCATCCTGGATGCCCACGGCGCCGCCGTCACCGTGGAAAGCCAGGAGGGCCTAGGCACCAGCTTCCGCTTCCGCTTGCCCTTGCTGCTTCGGGGCGAGGCCGCCGCCGCTCCCAGCCGTCAGACGGTCGCGGTGGCGGTCGACGGCGGGAGCGAGGTCCTCACCTCGGTGCGCGCCGATCTGGCCGAGGCGGGGATCGACCTGCTGCTGGCGCCGTCGGCGGCCGAGGGAGCCGTCCTGCTTGCCGAACGGCGGCCCGACGTGGTCCTGCTCGACCCCTTTCTGCCCGACGAGGAGCGGGCGATCCTGGGCCAGGAAGCGGGCAGCGCACAGATCCCGCTGCTCCTGGTATCTCCGCTCGGCGCGGCTCCCGACACGCTGCCCTTGCCGATGGCGTCGGAAACCGTGGTCGAAGCGGGTCCCGGACAGGCTCAGGACCTGATCGCCGAGATCCGACGTCTCATCGGCCCCGCAGCGTCTCGGGGAGCCAAGCGAGCGAGTCTATGAAGAAGAAGATCCTGGTGGTCGACGACGAAGACGACATCCTCCACTTCCTGGAGCTGGTGCTCCAGGAGAAGGGCTTCGATGTCCTGACCGCGTCGGGAGGCCATGAGGCTCTGACCCGGGCTCAGATCGAGAAGCCCGACCTGGTGCTGCTCGACATCATGATGCCCCAGATGGACGGCTGGGAGGTTCTGAAGTTGCTCCGGGTCGACGAAGAGACCAGCCGCATCCCGGTGGCCATGCTCTCGGCTCGCATCGAGGCCAAGGACCGGGTGCAAGGCCTGCAAGAAGGAGCCATCGACTACATCTGCAAGCCCTTCTCGCTCCAGGAGCTCTTCGAGAAGATCGACAGCATCTTCCAGCAGGTCGAAGGGCAGTGACGCCTCCCCCATGCCGGCTCGCCCTGGCAACAAGATGAGGTCGCTGGCACCCCAGGAAGCCGACTACGTCCGCCTGCGAGCCGAGTGGCTGCGCTTCAAGAACCACTGCATCGACGCCGACACCGAGCTGCCCACCCTGGCCGGGGTCATGGACGACGCACGGCGGCTGATGGAAGAGCGGGGCCGCGTCACCTTGCTCTACATGGATCTGGGCGGCGACGGCCAGTTCGAGGTGCTGCACGGCTGGCAGGCCTACGACGACGTGGTCCGGGGGTTCGCCCGCGCGCTGGTCTCGTTGCGCCGCGACGGCCTGCTGGCCCCCAAGGACGTGCTGGCGGTGATGAGCGTCCGCTCCGACAAGTTCCTGGCCTTCCTGCGGAGGCCAGAGAGCGACACGCTGTCACCCCAGTCCCTGGCGCTCTCCGTTCGGCGCACTCTGGAAGAACGGCTGCCCCGCTTCCTGCCCCCCTTCTACAAGGCCCCCTTCGGCTTCAGCCAGGGCTACGCCCCCGTCTATCGGGATCCCATGATCCGCACCGAACGCCAGATCCACCGGGCCCTGGACGAAGCCATATACGCCGGCCTCAAGCAACGAAGCCTGGACGAAGGCCAGCGCCTGCGCGGCCTGGACGAGATCCTGCGCGGCAACGGCATCGTGACCATGGTCCAGCCCATCTTGTCGCTGGCCACCTTGGAGGTGATCGGCCACGAGGTGCTGAACCACGGCCCCGCCGGCAGCCCCTTCGAGGACGCGGAACGCCTGTTCGCCTTCGCCGAGCGGGCGGGGCGGGTCCTGGAGCTGGAGCGGCTGTGCCGGGCTCGCGCCCTGCGCTTCGTCCCCGCGCGGGTGGGCCGGGGCACCAAGATCTTCCTCAACACCTCGGTGCGCGCCCTGGCCGACTCCGAGGTCGCCGGGGCCGGGTTCATTCGCGAGGTGGACGGCCAGGGCATCCGCCACTCGGACGTGGTGCTGGAGATCACCGAGCGAGCTCCGCTGGAGGAACGCCCCGCCTACCGCGAAGCTCTCCGCGCGCTGAAGCGCGAGGGCTTCGGTATCGCGGTGGACGACATGGGAGCCGGCTACTCGAGCCTTCAGTCCCTGGTCAACCTGGAGCCCGACTACCTGAAGTTCGACATTTCCCTGGTCCACCACATCGACCGCAGCCCCATCCAGCGCAGCCTGCTCGAAACCCTGGTCGAGATCTCGGAGAAGATCGGGGCCCAGGTGATCGCCGAGGGGATCGAGGCCGAGGCCGAGCTCACCACCCTTCGCGACATGGGCATCCCGTTGGGACAGGGGCGCTACCTGGCCCCGCCTGCCCCGGTGCCCCGAGAGACCCGATGAACGAACCCCTCGCCACCTGTCACCAGATCCTCCCCTCCATCGCCGACGAACTCGCCGAGCGCGGCAGCCGCGCCATTCTGGTGATGGATGCCTCGGCCCTGGGAGTGATCGAGGACGGATACGGCAGCGATGCGTATAACGAAGTGCGCAACCGGGTCCTGAGGCTCCTCGAGGAGCAGCGGGGCAAGGACTTCCGGAGCGATGACGTGGTGGCCCTCGACCAGCCGGGGGGATTGCGCTTCGTCTTCTTCCTGGGGCCCAAGCGGCGACGGGCTCTGCCCACCGGCACCACCGACCTCAAGGCCATGAAGGCGCGCATGGCCACCTCGCTGGCGCCGGCCCTGGCCCGCACCGCGTTCCCCTACCTCAAGGTCGCGCCGCGCGTCGAGCTGGGCTACGGCCTCGCCCTGCACAACCCGCTGGTGCGTCCGGAGCGGCTGGTCCAGCGGGCCCTGGACGACGCTCTGGAGCTGGCCGCCCACGAGCGCGCGACGGAGCGACTGGCGGTCCGGGAGCGGCTGCTCGACATCATCCTGCGCGAGCGAGTGATCACCGCCTACCAGCCCATTCTGCGTTTGGCGGATCGCACGGTGCTGGGCTTCGAGGGGCTCTCTCGCGGCCCCAAGGGATCGGGCCTGGAGGGGGCTGACGCCCTCTTCGGCGCTGCCACCGAGCACAACCTGCTGGTGGAGCTAGACCGCCTGTGCCGGCGGCGGGTTCTGCTCTCTTCCGGCCGCGTCTCCTCCAACGCCCGCATCTTCGTCAACACCCTGCCCGCCACCATCCGCGACCCCCAGTTCCGAGGCCGGCCACTCATCGACTTCCTGAGCAAGGCTCAGGTGGCACCCGACCGCATCGTCATTGAGATCACCGAGAAGCTGGTGATCGAGAACTACACCTTGTTCCGCGAGGCCATGGCCTACTACACCGACCTCGGCATGTCCTTCGCGGTCGACGACGTGGGCGCCGGCTACTCCGGCCTGGAGTCGATCGCCCGCTTGAAGCCGACCTTCCTCAAGATCGACACTGTGCTGGTGCGCGACGTGCACGCGAGCTTGGTGAACCGCGAGATGGTCAAGGCCATCGTGGCCATGGGCAAGGGGATCGGCGCCACCGTGATCGCCGAGGGCATCCAGGCCGAGGAGGAAGCGGCGGCACTACAGGCCATGGGCGTGGCCTGGGGCCAGGGGTACCTGCTGGCCCGCCCCGACACCGGCCCGGAGTAGGCGGGTCCCCAACAACAGAAGACCACAAAGACACACACAAAGAACGGAAGGAACGAGCAT
>Ga0209342_10006390_pt1 | contig 11983 bp, 4 predicted proteins | sample RifCSP16_2_FD_184023 | JGI IMG/M metagenome (GOLD analysis project Ga0209342, IMG submission 184023) | Soil microbial communities from Rifle, Colorado - Rifle CSP2_sed 16_2 (SPAdes) (version 2) | ecosystem: Environmental > Terrestrial > Deep subsurface > Rock core/Sediment | place: Rifle... | reverse complement strand
CCTGGACCGGCTCGTTCAGCGAGTACTCTGCGCCGTCGGGCGGCACGTTTATCGTTATCACAGGCCCGTTCGCGTCGATGGGAACCGTCACCTCGCCGCTGGAGCCGTCGGAGCCGCGCGCCTCAACCGAGTGGATGCCGTCGCCGCTGACCATGAACGGACCGGCGTAGGGGACGAACCCCTGGCCATCCACGTTTTTGTCGAACAGGACGCCGGCGCCCCCGCTGACCGTGACCTCAACGTCACCGGTGTACCAGCCGTTGTCGCCGACCGGCCCCGACTTATCGATCGAAAGCCCTGAGGGCGGCAGCGGCGGCTGGATGTCCAGCGGCTCACCCTTGTTCACCCACAGGCCGACGTTGCCGGCGTGGTCCACGGCCTGAGCGATCACCTCCACCGCGGTGCCGACGACCGGCCCGCCGCCCGTCCAGCGGTTGGTGGCCGGCGTGTTCACAAGCTCCACCGGAGTCCAGTTGCCCGTCGAGTCACGGTAAAGGACAAGCACGTCCGTGACCGTGGCCGGGCTATCGTCCGCCGCTTCCACAGCGAAGCTGACTGACGGGCCGACTATCTCGCCGTCGACGCGGCTGATCGTAGGCGGGGTGAAGTCGTCCGCGTCCGAGTAGAGCACGCGCAAATCGGCGGCGGTGATGAGCATCTGGTTGCCGATAACGTCGTCACCTGAGACGCCGGTGGACTGGAACCGGCCGGGCATGAACTCGAGGCGCTGGTGCTCGCCATCCGGCATATTGAAGGTCGAGATGCTCTGGAAGGCGGTGGGGAAGATCACCTCCCCGAAATCTGCCTCGGAGGTTTGCGCGGCCTCGTCTGCTGTCGGGAAGGCGAACTTGGGATCGAAGCCCGGATGGTCCTCGGACTCCATGTCGGTGATCAGCGCCCCGTGGGCGTTCATCCCGGGGATCGTCACGTCTTCCTCGGTCAGCGGCTGGATCGGCCGGTAGTGGATCACCTGCGTCTTGCCATCGACGGCGTAGTAGCGGCCGTCGGGAGCCGGGTCACTCAGGGGCGGCACCAGTTCGAACTCGGGTTCGCTGTGAACGTCGATGGAGTCGAGCCCGGTGATGGGGTCCGGCGAAGGACTCGGGACCGACTCGATCGAAACTGCTGCCGCGGCGATGGCGGGCGGCATGTCCACGTTGTACATGGGCAGGCCGTAGAACACGGCCTCCTGGAGCGCCTTCTCGTCGTACACGCCGTAGAGCCCCTTGCCGCCGAAGTACTCCTGCTTGGCGAACGTAAACGCCTCGCCGATCGGCAGTGTGCCGTCGAGGCCCTGGGCGAAGAGCAGCATCAGCTTCTCCGACATGGCGACCGCCGCCGAGTCGCCGTAGCCGAAGCCGGTGTTGGCGGCGTAGGCGGCCGCGCCCTTGTTGGCGTACGTCTGCGCCCAGTCCTGGAGCTTCGTGGCCTCCTCGGCCGTCGGCGAAGCGATCAGCACATCGGCGACGTTCAGGCCGGCATGGCAGCCCATGGAGAACAGCGTCCGGCCGGGCAGGTCGACATCGACGTCGGCGGTGGTGAACAGGTCAGACGTGTCGTTGGCGGTGTTGCCGGCGGCGGGCAGCGCCCGGTAGTGGTCGTAGTGAGCGTTGATGGAGGCGATGTCCGGCGGCGGCACAGCGCCCGTGAACACGTCGATAAGCTGCTGGCGCGTCCACGAGTCGTTGATGAGCTCGGTGGCATTCGGCCCGCCCAGCAGGGCCGCGAACAGCTGGTGGATGGCCTGGCCGCCGTCCGTCAGGAAGTCGTAGGCGGTGGTCAGGCTCTTGGCGGTGGTGTAGTCCAGCGTCCCGTTGAAGGCGATGTACTGGTCGACGGCGGCGATGATGTCATCGGGGGTCTCCACCAGCCGGCCGACGGCGATGTCCGGCACGAACAGCGAGTGGTCCAGCCAGGGAATCGGGTCGAAGTCGCCGTAAGGGTCGTCGGAGAGGAAGTTCTGAGTAGCCAGGCTTCCCAGGAGCGCGCTGTTGCCGGCGAACATGAGGTCCCCGCCGTACTCGCTCTCGTTGGCGATCTGCGTGCCGTCAGGGATGCGGCCCATGGGGACGATCTCGTCGGAGCCGACGAGCACTATGTACCTCAGGTCCGGGAGGCTCGGGCGCAGGCCGTCGACCACGGTGTTGATGGCTGTGACCACATCGTTGGCCTGGTCCGGAGAGCAGGGATCGGTGTTCCACTCAGCGTACTGCGTGGCGACGTCCGTGTCCCCCTCCACGGGGATCACCTCGCCGATCACGCCGAGGCCGGACTGGGCCGCCAGGTCGTCGAGCGAGGCGAGGACGTCATCCGCTGCCACCGGGCCGTAGGCGTCGCCCAGCTGCTTCTGGTTCACCAGGAAGAGCGTGTTTGTGTTGGAGGGGATCGAAACGGGTATAGTACCCGCTACGCCCTGGCCAGCGAACTCGAAGCTGCGCGCCGTGCAGGGCGGCAGCTCGACCGGGTCGTTGACCTCGATTCGCAAGACGTACGGCTCGTTGCTGGTGCCGCCGTTGTAGCCCGAGACCTGGAGCGTGTAGAAGCCCGTTTCGGCAGCTCGCGAAGCGGTCTCGATACTCTCGTCGCTGTCGGAGCGGCTGGTGGAGGTACTGCGCAGGGCCAGACTCTCGATGGTGATGTCGATGTCCTGCAGGACTTCGGCGGGAAGGCTATCGTCCTTGTTCTCCATGTCCACGCCGTTGTCCTCTATCGGCGTGCTGCGCAGCGCCGTGCTGCGCAAGGCCGTCGAGCGGAGGGCCGTGGAGCCGGGGCTGTACATGACCAGGTCGTTGTCGCTCGACTGCTGGAACAGCGACACGGATATGCGTGAGTTGGGCTCCTCGGGTACCGGGATTAGGAAGAAGTCCGAGTCGCCCGTCATGTGCGATATGTAGAGCACGTCGCTCTCGGCGATAGGTGCGGTCTCCGGATCGTCGTTCTCATCTTCGAAGTGCTCGATGACGCGCACCGGCGCCTGGTTGTCCGCGGCAGTGTCCAGCCCGTCGGCCCGGAACTCAACGGCGGACGAAAAGATGCCCAGGGTAAGACCGGCCCTTGCCTCGAAGTCGACCTGGATCTCGACGTCCGGGTCGATGGGCCAGGGCAGCGTCCAGGTGAGCATCGAGCCATCGATTGCAGGATCGTCCAGCGGGCCTATCGACGACGAGGGAAACTCCGGGTCCAGGGTCGTCTCGGTGATCATGGAGCTGCCGAACACGTAGCGAAATCCCTCCGGCAGCTGGACGGTCAGGACAGGGTGGTAGGCGTGGCCCTGGCCTGAGTTTGTGAAGGAGGCGTGGTAGTGGAGCGTCTCCTCCGTTCCGGCAAAGTCCTGGACGTTCATGTCCTTGATCGGCAGCTGCTCCCAGGGGTAGTCAGAGCGGAGCAGGAAGGCGATGAGGAGCTCTCCCAGGGTGGTGTCCTCCAGAAGCGCGGGCGGGACGTTCTGCAGCAGGTCGTCGACGGTAGCGGAGGCAAGTATGGCGTTCGCGGCCTCGGCGTCCCCCAGGGTCTGCGTGCTGCCCTCGTCGCAGTCGGCGATGTCACAGTCCACGATCTGGGTCGGATCGGTCAGATCGACGATCAGCGTCGAGCGCAGCGGCGTGGAGCGGAGGGCGGTGCTGCGCAGCGGCGTCGAGCGCAGGGGCGCGGCGCTGGGCATGCTGATATCCGCGACGGAAATCTCGCCGAAGGGAAGCTGCTCGACGGGCACCCCGGCGATATCGAGGGCGAGCAGGGTCGTCGTGTTTACGTCGACGCCCAGGGCCACGCAGTCGGAGCCGATGTCGGTGAGGGCGGCGCACCAGTCGGTCTGCGGGTCGACGTTGGGCGGCGGCAGCGTTATGTCGGCCAGTACGGTCGTGCCCAGCGCGAGCGAGACCAGCTTGGTGCTGCGAAGCGCCGTCTGCGACAGGTCGATTTCGCCCAGTGTCAGCGGCTCGACGGGGCCCGGGGGCGGGTCGATCTTATCCGGCAGCGGCACGAGCGCGAACAGGTCGGCCAGAGTGACGTTCTGCAGCGGCACGCCCTCCAGGGCCGTCCCGGCGAGGATGGCCTCCCAGCCGCCTTCGGTTGTGATGGGGATCGATGCCAGCGTGATGTTACCAAGCTCCGCCGCCAGCGAAAGGAAGCCCGTCGAGCGCAGCGGAGTCGAGCGGAGCGCGGTGCTGCGCAGCGGTGTCGAGCGGAGGGCCACGCCTTCCACGGCGCCGGTGGAGCGCAGCGCCAGGCGCTCAACGGGAATGTCCGCGATCGGCACGGCGAAGGCGCCGGCGCCTATCTCCGGTTCGTCAACCGTGAGGGCCAGGTCCGTGACCTCCGGCGCCAGCCAGACGTTGTAGACGGCGTCATTGAAGTCGCCCCCAAGCACAAGGTCCTCCCAGGCGAACTGGGTGTAGTTCTCAGACGAGGACTCGGAGGCGCTCTCGAAGGCCACCAGGTGGTCGTCATCGTCCGGGTTCAGCGCATCGAGGGAGAAGAAGACGATGGGTGAACCTTCGATATCGTTGGTCGGGTTGTTGGCGATGACGTTCGCCAGGGTATCGTTCTGGACAAGGAAGAACACCAGGTATTCGCCGCCGCTGAACGGCAGGGTCACGTCCGCCGTGGCCGGACCGGACCCGCTCGGAAACACCACCGTCGCCCGGTCGAAGGCGGCGGCGAGGTATCCTGGATCGCCGGGCCCCAGTTCGCCGATCGTCCCCGCTGCATCATCGACGGGGATAACGCCGAACTCGTTGTCGAAGTCGGCATCGCGGAAGACGAAATCGAAGCGAAGGCTTAGCGGCCCGAACCCGGGGACCGCGAACGTCTGCAGGTCGGTCAGGGGAATGAAGTCCTCACAGGAGAGGATCAGCGGGGTTTCCGATCCGTCCTGGTCGCCGCACACGGGGACCGTGGCCAGAGGCAGGACGGGGTCCGCGGACACCTCCGCGGAGGATAAGGCGAGGGCCACCGCCATTGCGAATATGATAAGCCCCGGGATGGCCCATCTCGCACCGGCGCGCCCACTATCCGCCGACATCTTGTCTGCCATCACCGCACCCCCTCGAGCTGATTCGTCGGGAAAAGTACCATATTCTGTCAACATTGCGACCTTTCTGTCAAGACAGCGGGCCAATGCTCCGGTATCATCATCAGCGAAGGCAACAACGCCAATTCTGGCGAACGCCCGGCCGAAGCAACAATGACCGCGGCAACTGATCTCACTCCCTACGTCCCCCGGCTGCTCATCGACTGGCAGACCGCCTTCCCGCAATCCCGCTTCCGGGAGATCGACGGCACGCTGGTATTCGTCGACGTCTCCGGCTTCACGCGCATGTCGGAACGGCTGGCCCGCAAGGGGAAAGTGGGCGCGGAAGAGGTCACGGAGGTCATCAACAGCAGCTTCAGCCGCCTGCTGGACATCGCCTGGCAGGACGGCGGCGGCCTCCTGAAGTTCGGCGGCGATGCCCTGCTCCTGTTCTTCTCCGGCGAAGCACACGCCCGCCGGGCCTGCCGCGCCGCTGCGGGAATGCGCCAGGCGCTGGCGCGCCACGGCCACATGCAAACTTCGGCCGGAGCTGTGCAGCTGCGGATGTCGGCCGGGGTGCACAGCGGCCGCTTCCACTTCTTCCTGGTCGGTGACAGTCACCTCGAGCTGGTGATCGCCGGGCCGGAGGCGACCCGGACCGTGGCCATGGAAGCCGCGGCGGACGCGCGCGAGATCGTCGTGAGCGGGGCAACCGCGCGCTCCCTTCGGCGGTCATGCGTGGGCGGGGTGAAGGGAGAAGGCTACCTGCTCAAGCGGGCGCCGGACGTTCCGCCGGGCGGCCTCGTCGAGATCCCCGGCAGCGACGGACAGGACCTCTCGCCCTTCCTTCCGGCGCCGATCCGCAACCGTATCATTGCCGGCCTGGACGAAGGCGAGCATCGCCAGGTTACGATCGCCTTCGTCCACTTCGGCGGCGTCGACCCGCTTCTACAAAGCCACGGCCCGGCGGAGGTTCAGCGGCGGCTGGATGCCCTCGTGCGCGCCGTCCAGGAGGCTACCGCCCGCTATGGCGTCTCCTTCCTCGCCACGGACATGGCCGCCAACGGTGGCAAGATAATCCTGACCGCCGGCGCGCCCGAGAGCCTGGGCGACGACGAAGAACGGATGCTGCGGACGGCCAGGGCCATTGCCGACGGTAGCTACGGCCTAGACGTACGGATCGGCGTGAACCGGGGACAGGTCTTCGCCGGCGAGATCGGCGCACCGTTCCGCCGTACCTATACGGTCATGGGCGACGCCGTCAATTTGGCCGCCCGCTTGATGCAGCACGCCTCGGCAGGACAGGTGCTCGCCACCGAACCGGTACTTGATCGCTCACGCACGCGCTTCCACACACAGGCGCTGGCGCCGTTCCTGGTGAAGGGCAAGACGCAGCCGGTGCAGGCCTACGCGATCGGGCCGATAGCCGGGACAGAACGGGCGCAAGCCCTCCCCTCCCAGCCGCTGGTGGGCCGCGAAAAGGAGACCGCAGCCCTGCAGCAGGTGTTGGACGCCCTGCGCTCAGGACAGGGCGGAGTAGTGGAAGTGGTCGGGGAAGCAGGCATCGGCAAGTCGCGGCTCGTAGACGACCTGCGCGAGAGGGCGAGCGGACTGCAGTACCTTGCCTCCGCCTGCGAACAGTACGAATCGTCGACGCCGTTCTTCGCCTTCCGCGAACTCATGCGCTCGCTAACCGGAATCGGCGGCGGCGACGCGGCGCCCGGTGAGCGCCTGCGGGAGCTGGTGCGCAAAGTTTCGCCGCACCTTGAGGCCTGGCTCCCCCTGATCGCGACGCCCATGGACGTGCCGGTGGCCACAACCCGCGAAGTCGAGAGCCTCGACCCGGCCTTCCGGTCGGCGAAGCTGCACGAGACGGTAGCCGAGTTCATCGAGGCGCTGATAACGCGGCCGGCCGTGCTCGTGTTCGAAGACGGCCACTGGATGGACGACGCCTCGGCGCAGCTGCTCCATTACCTGCTGCGCCGGGCCGTCGCCCATCCCTGGCTCATCTGCATCAGCCGCCGCGACCAGGGCTCCGGCTTCGTTCCAGAGGCCGATATCCATCGCCTGCGTCTGCGGCTGGAGCCGCTGGCCGGCGAAGCCTCGTTGGCGCTGGCCATGTCCGCCGCCCAGCGCAGCGACCTGCCGGCTCATACCATCTCAGCCCTGGCGGAGCGGGCCGGAGGCAACCCGCTGTTCCTGCAGCAGTTGCTCGCCACCGGCGCCACTTCGGCGGAGAGCCTGCCGGACAGCGTCGAGGCGGCGATTACGGCGCGCCTCGACAGGCTCCCGCCCGATCAGCGGGCGCTGTTGCGCTACGCATCCGTCGTCGGCCCGAGCTTCAGCCTTGACCTGCTGCACGAGGCGCTGAGCGATCTCCTCCGCGCCGGGTTCGACCCGTCCGCCTACGAAGGGCTGACTGAGTTCGTACTGCCGGAGGCCCCCGGCACGTACCGTTTCCGCCACGCCCTATTCCGCGACGTGGCGTATGAGGCGCTGCCGTACCGCAGGCGGCGCGAGCTGCACGAGCGCGTCGGCGAGGTGCTCGAGCGCCGGGCGGGCAAGGACCCGGAGCGCCAGGCCGAACTCCTCTCTCTGCACTACTTCCGCGCCCAGCGCTACGATAAGGCCTGGAGGTACTCGCGGGTGGCGGCTGACCGCGCCAGGACCAAGTTCGCCAACATCGAGGCCGCCGAGTTCTATGCGCGCGCCCTGGAGGCCTCCCGCCGCGTCCCGGACGCCGACCGCGCCCAAGTCATCGAGTCCTGGGAGGCGCTGGGCGACGTCTCAGAGCTGGCCGGGATGTACCACCAGGCGGCGCGCGCCTACAGCCAGGGGCGCCGCTACGTCCCGCCGCGCGAGCTCGCCTCTGCTCGCCTTCTGCTCAAAGAAGGCATCGTGCGGGACCGCCTGGGCCAGTACCCGCAGGCGCTCCGCTGGTACGGCCGCGCCCTTCGCACAGTTGACGATCAGGCCGGCCCAAAAGGGACGGCGCAGCGCGTGCAGCTGGCCCTGTCATACGCTGGCTCCCGCTACCGGCAGGGCCGCTACCGAGACTGCATCCGCTGGTGCCGCCGCGCCGTCGCCGGCGCCGAAGCGACCGGCGACCGCGCCAGCCTGGCACACGCCTACTACCTGCTCGATGCAGCATACACCGATCTCGGCCGGCCGGACAGCAGCCGTTACCGGGCGCTGGCCCTGCCAATCTACGAAGAGCTGGGGGACCTCGTCGGCCAGGCCAACGTCCTCAACAACCTGGGAATCGACGCCTATTACGAGGGCCGCTGGGATGAGGCGCTCGACCTCTACCGCAGGAGCAAAGCCGCCCGCGAGAAGGCAGGCGACGTTGTGGGGGCCGCCACCTCTACGAACAACATCGGCGAGATCCTGTCCGACCAGGGACACCTGGCCGAGGCGGAGGCGCTCTTCCACGAAGCTCTCATGGTCTGGCGCGGCGCCCGCTACCCGGTCGGCATCGCCCTGGCGACCAGCAACCTGGGGAGGGCTGCGGCGCGGGCCGGCCGGGCGGAAGAGGCCGGGCGGCTGCTGGGCGAGGGGCTAACGGGCTTCGAGAAGATCGGCGCTGAGAACCTGGCGCTGCAGACCAGGGCCCACATCGCTGAGAATCTCGTCTTCCGCCGGCGGAGCCACTCCGCCCTCGAGCTGGTGGATGAGACATTGAAACGTCTCAAGGCCATCGGCGGCATCGCCTTCGTGCAGGCGATGCTCTTCCGCCTCCGCGGCTGCGCGCTGGCCCAGGCCGGCGAAGTCAGCGCCGGCATCGACTGGCTGGAGCAGAGCCTCCAGTTGGCGCGATCCGTGAGCGCTCAGTACGAGGCGGCATTGACGCTGGAAGCGTTCGCGCTACTCGGCGCCCGCCCTGCCGGCGGCGCCGACCCAACAGCCGAAGCGAAGGCGATCTTCGCCAGGCTCGGAGTGATCTGGACGCGGACAGTGCCGCTGCAGGGGCACTGACGGCCCTTGCGCGGGCTCGAGGGCGCGTGTCAGTCCTGGGCGGCGATCGCTTCTTCGTCCACCTCAAGCGTGTAGGTGGCGCGCGCCGGGTCCACGAAGTGGTCCGAGCAGCTGACGCACTCCTCTAAGTGCGCCGTTGCCGCCATGTCCAGAGGCCGGCCGCTCTCCGCGTGGCGGAAGATCGTGTTGCGGGTCTCCGCACAGGACGTTTGCCGGACGAAGGGCGGCGGATCGCAGTTCGCCCTCAGCTGCTCCCAGAGCGAGATGCTCGCCTCACGGCAGACCTCGCAGGCCATCAGGTGCCCCTCGATGCGCAACTCGCTGCCCTCGTCCCCGGCAATCGCACCGACCCGCAGGGAGTCCGGTATGTGCGTGGCCGCGCGTAACCTCTCGCGCTCCGACTGCCGGTTGCCCAGATCAAAAGGCCAGGATTTTACCTTGCGCGGCATCGTCATCACCGTCCCTTGGCACTCATGCCGGTATCCACTGCTTGATTCTCTCCAGCAACTGTCGCGCCTCCTCTTCGGGAGTTCCCGACAGGAACTCGCGACGGCGCTCGGCGGTCGGGGCCATCTCTACGCTAGCGACCGTAGTCGCCGATCCGGGCAGCCCGAGGCGCTCGGGATCGAGCCCCAGATCTGCCGCCGTCCAGACGGTCACCGGCGCTTCGTGCATCGCCCATTCCAGCCGCTCGAAGTCCAGGAAGCGCGGCTCGTTTATCCCTACTTTCAGGGACACGACGCAGGGGAGCGGCGATTCGAGTACCTCGCTGCCGCCGCGCAGTTCGCGACGGCCGCGGACGAGACGTTTGCGTGGGAGCACCTGGAGGCGCGTAGCGTAGGTGATCTGCGACACGTCCAGCCATTCGGCAATCCCCTGCGGGACCTGCCCCGTGGCGCCGTCGGACGACTCCTCGCCGCATAGCACCAGGTCGCAGGGGCCGATAGCGCGCACGCCTTCCGCCAGGGCGTACGACGTGGGCAGCGTGTCCGCGCCGCCGAAAGCGCGGTCGCTCATGAGGAAGGCGGCGTCGGCGCCCATGGCAATGCCGAGCCGGAGGTACTGTTCCGCGAACGGCGGCCCCATGGAGAGGAGCGAGATACGTCCGCCGTGCGCCTCCTTGAGCTCCAGCGCGGTCTCCAGCGCGTTCAGGTCGGGGCCGTTGATCTCGGAGCGGGCCTTGCTCCGGTCGAGCGTCCTTGTCTCGTCGTTGATCGTGACCTCTTCGGACTTTGGCACGACCTTGAGGCAGACGACTGTGTGCAGGCCGGACACCCTACTCGCCCCCGTTCCCCCGCGCCTTCAGGGCCTCGATCAGACGAGGCAGCACGCGGAAAACGTCGTCCACGATGCAGTAGTCTGCGCTCTCGAAAATGGGCGCCTCCGGGTCGCTGTTGATGGCAACGATCGTGTCCGCGTCCTGGATTCCGACGGTAAATTGCATGGCCCCGCTTACGCCGCAGACGATGGCCAGCTTCGGCCGCGTAACGTAGCCCGTCTGCCCGATCTGCGCCTCGCGGTCGGCCCAGCCTTCATCCACCGCCACGCGGGTGGCGCCGACTTCGGCGGAGACCAGGCGCGCGAGTTCGTGCAGTATCTTGAAGTCGCCGTGCACGCCCCGGCCGCCGATCACCAGCCGCTCGGCCGCGGTGATATCGTCGCCCTGGGAAGCGGAGCGGCGGATCACCCGCACCGGCGAGTCGTCTGCCGTCAGGCTCACCTTCACCCTGCTAACGCGCCCCTTCCTCCACTGGTCACCCGCGGCACGGGGGAAGACGCCGGGCCGGACGGTCGCCATCTGCGGCCGGTGTTCCGGGCAGACGATGCCGGCGAGGATGCCGCTGCCGAATCCGGTGACCTCGCCCACGAGCAGACCCCCGGCATCGAGCGCCAGGTCCGTGCAGTCGGCGGTCAGACCGGTCCGCAACCGGACCGCCAGGCGGCCGGCCAGGTCGCGACCGTTCGCCGTGGCGCCCAGCAGCAGGCTGTCCGGCCTGCGGGCGAGCACAAGCTCGGCCACGACCTTCGTGTAGGGCGGCGTCGTGTACAGCTCAAGCAGAGGATGTTCGGCGATGAGCACCTCATCGGCGCCGTGGACGACTGCCACCTGCGCCAGGTGCGAGACCTCTTGCCCGAGAAGGACGCCCGTCACGACCTGCTGCGACTCGTCCGCGATCTCCCGGGCTTTCGCCAGGAGCTCCAGCGACACCGGCTCCAGCAGGCCGTCCCGCTGCTCCAGGAAGACCCAGAGGCCCGAGGCGTCGTCCGCGCGGTAAGAAGGCTCGATCACTTGGCGCTCCTTGGCGCGCTGCTGACGGCCGGCTTTTGGGCGGCGTTGAGACCGAGCGCCTCAGCCAGGAGCTCCGCGACGTCCATCACCACCATCCCTTTGCCCGGAACCTTCAGGCTGTCCTCCAGGCAGGCGATGCAGTGCGGGCAGGCGGTCACGAGGACATCAGCCCCCGTATCCACCGCCTCCTCTGCGCGAAGGTCGGCGAAGCGCTCACCCGCCGCCGTTTCCATCCACATCCGGCCGCCGCCTCCGCCGCAGCAGAGGGCATCCTCTCGACTGCGTGGCATCTCCACGATCTCCAGGCCCGGGACGGCCGACAGGAGGCGCCGCGGCGCGTCGTACTCGCCGTTGCGCCGGCCCAGGTAGCAGGGATCGTGGAAGGTGACCCTCTTCTCGAAGGGCGTCTCGAACTGGAGCCGCCCTTCCTCAACGAGGGTCGCCAGGTATTGCGTGTAGTGCAGGGGCCGGAAGCCTTCTTCCGCCGGGTACTGGTTCAGGAACATGTCGTAGCAGTGCGGCGATGTCGTGACGATGGTGCGCACGCCGCGCTTGGCGAACAGCTCGACGTTCTTCTCGATGATCTTCGCCATGTACTCGTGCTGCCCCAGCGCGTAGGCCGCGTCGCCGCAGCAGGACTCCTCGTCCCCCAGGGTGCCGAAGGAGACGCCTGCCGCTCCGAACAGCTGGCTGAGCGAACGCGCAAC
>Ga0209342_10006389_pt1 | contig 11983 bp, 6 predicted proteins | sample RifCSP16_2_FD_184023 | JGI IMG/M metagenome (GOLD analysis project Ga0209342, IMG submission 184023) | Soil microbial communities from Rifle, Colorado - Rifle CSP2_sed 16_2 (SPAdes) (version 2) | ecosystem: Environmental > Terrestrial > Deep subsurface > Rock core/Sediment | place: Rifle... | reverse complement strand
GAGGGGTGGCAGGCCGAGCATGTTGGCGGTGAAGAGCGCGGTGATCGCGGCGAGCAGTCCGAAACGCAGCAGCAGCCCGACGAACGAGCCCCACACGACGACGGAGAGCGGCACCAGCAGCCACCTTTGCTCCGTCGTTCCCGCGACGTCGCCCGACACGATCAGCGCCACCACGAGCGCCGCGGCGATCCAGTCCCGGCGGGTCACGAGGCGCAGGATCAGGAACAGGAGCAGCAACCCCAGGCCCAGCAGCGTCGCATTCACGGGCAAGCCCACGACCAGGCTCAACAGCACCCGCGTCGACAGCAGGGCGTCGAGAAAGGTCAGTTCCGGAGGCCTCTCGGTCAGCGACCGGATCGCCACGCCGAGCAGCGACAGCACCGTGCCGAAGGCCAGGCCGACGAGCACGTCGCGACCGACGACACCGTCACGCATTCCGCCGTTCAGCAGCCGGGTCCACGACACGAGCGTCCACGGCCGCAGCCGGCGCACGTAAGGCTCGAGCGCGAGGTGGAACAGCCAGACGAGCGTCGCCACCAGCAGCGCCAGCCCCGCCCCCCGCGCGAAGCACGCGAACTCCGCCGCGGGGTCCGCCACGTGGTGGGCGCGCAGGGCCCACGCGGCCGTCGCCAGCGTTCCGAGCGTGAAGGCCAGGCGGAAGGCGCCGCGCCTGTCGCCCCGCCCGAGCGAGATGTGGCGGTAGGCGAGGACGCCTCCGATGGCGATGAGAGCCACCACCATCAGCACGTAGATCCCCTGCATCCGGCGCCGACCCTCCGCCAGCGGAGACGCCTGCTCCCGCTCCGGCCTGGTCCAGGGGCCCTTGATGGCGAACCAGACCGGCTGACCGCGGTAGCTCGCGGCCTCGATGCGCAGCGCCAGCTCCGGACGCGCGGGCCAACGCCCCTGCCACGCGAACCTCGCGTCGACATAGAAGGGCGGCGTCCAGAGCGGCTCCACGCGCTGGAAAGCGGCGGGATCGAGCCGGGCCTCTGCGAATAGAGCGGGCCAGTCCGGTTCGTCGGCGGACCGGGGGCCCGCACCCGGGACTGGCAGAGGTGCCGGCTTCGGGCTCTCCAGCTGCGGTGGGACGACGTAGAACGAAAGCAGCCGGCCACGGAAGTCGTAGCTGGCGCCCGCCATTCCGGTGTCCTGTATTGGCGGGTCGTTCCACGTGACCCGCCCACTGAGATTCTGCGCGGTCAGCGGGCGCGGGCCGTGCCGGTACCAGAGCGCCGCGAGCGGAGGGTCGCCGGTGGCGAGCGCGTCCCACCGGGCGCTGGGCTGATCGCGCTCCCGGGTCCACCGGACGAAGTCCGTGTCGGACGAGATTCCCAAGGCGTGGTCGACCGGCTTCGTCGGCGCCAACCGCGACAAGAGCTCCCGCGCACGGTCCTCGAGCGTGGCCGGGCTCTTCTCCATCGGCACGAGCGTCACCGGGTGGCGCGGCGCCTGCAGCGCCGGCAGCGCGAGCACGCCCAGGACCACGGCTGCGAGGCACAGCCATGCGGCGCGCGGCCGCAACCCCTCGGTCTCGCCCGCGGCGGCGACGAGCTCGGGCGAGGGCGTCTCGCCGGCGGCGATCGCCGCCTCGAGCGGGTCACGGCCCGCGAGCATCGCGGCGACGACCAGGGCCGACGAGGGACGCTTGCGCGGCTCCTTCTCGAGGCAGGCCAGGATCGTGCGCTCGACGGCGGGGTCGAGGTCTGGCACGAGCAGCGCGGGGTCGGTCGGCCGCTCGTCGCGGTGACGGCGCGCGAGCTCGGCGAAGCTCTTGCCCTCGAAGGCGCGCCGCCCGGTGACGAGCTCGTAGATCACGAGGCCGAGCGCGTAGATGTCACTGCGGACGCTCACCTCGCGCCCGGCGAGCTGCTCGGGCGACATGTAGGACGGCGTGCCCGAGCGCACGTCCTCGCCCGAGAGCGAGTCGGCGAGCCCCGCGAGCCCGAAGTCGGTGAGGCGCACCTGGCCCTGGCCGTCGAGCATCACGTTGGCGGGCTTCAGATCGCGGTGCAGCAGGCCCCTCGCGTGCGCGGCCGCCAACCCCTCGGCGATCTGGCGGCTGACGTCGATCGCCTTGTCGTGGGGGAAGCGGCCGATGCGCCGCAGCAGCGACGCGAGGTTCTCCCCGTCCACGAACTCCATCGAGAGGAAGTGCTGCCCTTCCGCCTCGCCGATGTCCCACACGCGGCAGACCGAGGGGTGCGACACGTGCCGCGCCGTGCGCACCTCGGCGTAGAGCCGCTCGAGCCGGTCCACGTCGCCTTCGAGGGCGCGGGGCAGGAATTTGAGGGCGACCGCCTGCCCGAGCTTCAGGTCGTCGGCGCGATAGACCTCGCCCATTCCGCCCCGGCCGAGCAGGCCCACGATCCGGTAGCGCTCGGCGAGTACCGTGCCGGGAACGAAGCGATCGCCCGTTCCGCGCGCCCTCGCTTCGGGTCGTGGAGTCCTTGGAACGGGTCGGGGCGCCGTCCCCGTCGGGCTGTCGGGCAGCTCCAGGTCCGTCCCGCAGGCTGGACAGTAGCGCTGGGAGTCGTCCGTCGGCTTCGCACAGGCGGGACAGGAACTCATCGGCGCGCCGGGGTCTGGGAACTATACGGGTCCCGTGTCCGAGTTGCACCATGGCCGGCGCCTTTCCGGCGACCGGATTCCAGACAGCGGACGCTCACCAGCGCCATATGTGCTTGTGCACCAGTCGCATGCCGGGCGGCCCGGGAATTGCTCTCTCTTGGCCGGGAGACGAAGCATGAGCTCGGAGCGAACAGCGATACCGGCATTCTCCCCGCGTCGCGACACGCGGGAGTTCAGCCCGGTGGAATCGGCAGAGCTGCGGGACCGGCTGGTCGAGGCGCGTGGGGCGGCTGGCGCCCTCGGCGTGTGGCTGCTCGAGAGCAAGCTCGGGGAGGACGGCTCGCTGCAGCGCACCCCCCTCCAGCCGCTGCCCTTCCGCATCGGGCGCGGTCCGGGCCTCGAGCTCGTGCTGCAGTCGAACCACGTGTCGAAGGCCCACGCCGAGATCTACACCGACGGCCTGACGCTGCGGGTCCGCGACCTGGGCAGCCGCAACGGCACGTTCCTGAACCGCGAGAGCGTGAAGGACGGGCCGCTCCACGACGGCGACGTGCTGCACGTCGGCGACTACGAGTTCCGCGTCTCGCGCGAGCTGCCCGAGGAGGACTGCCCCGGCGCCGACGGCACGATACTGCACACGGCACCGCTCAGCCGCCACTTCATCTCCGGGGCCGTCAAGGTGCGCGAGCTGATCGACCAGGCCGCCGTCACGATGCACTTCCAGCCGATCGTGACGCTGCCCGGCGCGCGGGTGGTGGCCTACGAGGCGCTCGGCCGTGGGCGCTTCCCCGACCTGCCCGAGAGCCCGGTGGAGCTGTTCGACCTGGCGGGCGCGCTCGGCCCCGACGTGCAGGCCGAGCTCAGCCGGCTGTTCCGGCGCAAGGCGGTGGAGCTCGTCAAGGACCGGCCCGAGCCGCCGATGCTGTTCGTGAACACGCACCCGGTGGAACTCGAGCGGCCGGGGCTCGTCGAGTCGCTCGAGGAGCTGCGCGCCATGGCACCGCAGGTGGACCTGGTGCTCGAGATCCACGAGAGTGCGCTCGCCCAGACCGACTTCATCACGTGGCTGCGCAACCGCCTGCTCGAGATCAACGTCAGCCTCGCCTACGACGACTTCGGGGCGGGCCAGGCCCGGCTCTTCGAGCTGGCGGAAGCCCCTCCCCACTACCTGAAGTTCGACCGCCGCTTCGTCACCGGGCTCGAGAAGGCGCCCGTGTCGCGCCAGCGCCTGGTGGCCTCGCTGGTGGCCGCCGCCCGCGAGCTGCTGGTGAAGACCCTGGCGGAGGGCGTCGAGAACAAGGACGAGGCCGACGCGTGCCTGCGGGCGGGTTTCTCGCTCGCGCAGGGCTACCACTTCGCGCGGCCGATGCCGATCGACAACATCGCGTAGGAGCGAGCGTCCATGAAGCAGGAGCCGGGCGGGCAGGAGGGGATGAACTCCGCGATCGCCGACCGCATCGTCTCAATGCTCGAGGACGGGCCGCGGACCCCGGCCGGCTGGCGCGAGGCGATGGTCTGGCTCGCGAAGGAGTCGGGGCCCGTGGCCTACCCGACGCTGCTGTTCGTGCTCACCCAGCTCGACTTCGCGAACGAGCCGGCGCGCGAGCACTGGGACAGCATCCTGCGCCAGTGGGAAGAGCTGAACAAGCGCATCCCGGAGAAGGTCGACCTGCGCGTGGCGGTGCTGCAGTACTTCCTGCGCAGCCAGCGCAAGCTCCACAACCCCGCGATCGTCGAGATCAAGATACTGCGGCGCACGCAGGCCTCGGCCATCTACGACGAGCTCACGCGGCTCTACAACTACCGCTACTTCCAGGACCGCGTCGTCTCGGAGGTGCGGCGGGCGCAGCGCTACGAGCACGCGCTCACGCTGATGATGATCGACGCCGACGACTTCAAGGCCTTCAACGACACCCGCGGCCACCTGGCCGGCAACATGGCGCTGCGGCGGCTGGCATCGGTGCTGCGCAAGACGGTGCGCGAGGTGGACGTCGCGGCGCGCTACGGCGGCGAGGAGTTCGCGATCCTGCTGCCCGACACCCCCAAGCTCGCAGCGCTCAAGCTCGCCGAGAAGCTGCGCCAGGCCGTGGAGAAGGCAGGCATCGGCCGCGACGAGTCGGGCAAGGGCAAACCGCTCACCGTCAGCATCGGGGTCGCGAGCCTGCCGGGCGACGCCGGGACGGCCCAGGAGCTCGTGGGCCGCGCCGACAGTGCGCTCTACATCGCGAAGAGCATGGGCAAGAACTGCGTCAAGCCCTTCTCCGACGAAAGACGCGAGCACACCCGCCTCGACGCGACGGTCGCCGGCCACTACAGCGTCCTCGCCAAGGAGCGCCACCCGTTCGCCACCACCAACGTCAGCGAGGGCGGCGTCCTGTTCCACAGCGCCGAGCCGCTGCCGAGCGGTTCGCTGCTCCGGCTGCAGCTCGCTCTGCCGCCCTCGGGCGAGCCGATCGAGTGCGCCGTCAAGGTGCTGCGCGTGATCGGCGCGCGCGGCGGGTTCGAGATCGGCACGCAGATCCTGCACATGCCGCGGCTGCACGCGCGGCGCTACCGCCAGTTCCTGAAGCTGGTGAAGGCGGGCGCCATCGCCGCGCCCCACGCCTTGCGCCGCCGCAAGGCGCGCGCAGCGGGCACGGAGCGAGGGAAGCCCGACGACAGCGTGCCCGAGCTCGAGCTCGACGACAACACGCTGCCGCTGATTGCCTCGGGTCGCTTCGGGGGGTGAGGGGGGGCGAGATGCCCCCCCTCTAGCTCAGTCCAGGCCGTCGGGCTGTTTCCGTTGTCCGTTGTCCGTTCCCGTTGCCTCGTGACTCCTCAAGGGGGATCTTCGTAGGGGCGCGATCCGCCTGCGTTCTTTGTTCAGGGGGGGACGAAGTCCCCCCCAGACCCCCGGGTTGCCTCTGGCCTCTTGCCTGTTTGTTGCCTGTTGTCCCGGCTACTTGAGGCCGAACTCCTGGGCGCGGAGCTTGCGCAGGCGGTCGCGGAGCTCGGCGGCCTTCTCGAACTCGAGGGCCTTGGCGGCTTCGCGCATCTGCTTCTCGACGGTCTTGATCTCGGCTTCGAGGTCGTCGAGCGAGCGATAGCGGGTTTCGGCGTCCTCCTCGACCGGGGGGATCTCGGCGTAGTCGTGCTCGTAGACCGAGGAGAGCAGGTCGCCGATCGACTTCTTGATGCTCTCGGGCGTGATGTCGTGCTCGCGGTTGTATTCCTGCTGGCGCGTCCGGCGGCGGTCCGTTTCGCCGATCGCGGCCTTCATCGAGGCGGTCTCCTGGTCGGCGTACAGGATCGCCTGGCCCGCGACGTGGCGCGCCGCGCGCCCGATCGTCTGGATCAGCGACCCCGCCGAGCGCAGGAAGCCTTCCTTGTCGGCGTCGAGCACGGCGACCAGCGACACCTCGGGCAGGTCGAGCCCCTCGCGCAGCAGGTTGATCCCGACCAGCACGTCGAACTCGCCCTTGCGCAGGTCGCGCAGGATCTTCACGCGCTCGAGCGTTTCGATGTCGGAGTGCAGGTAGCGCACCCGCACCCCGAGGTCGTGGTAGTACTCGGTCAGATCCTCGGCCATCCGCTTGGTGAGCGTCGTGACCAGCACGCGCTCGCTTCGCGCGGCGCGCGTGCGGATCTCCGCGAGCAGGTCGTCCACCTGGCCCTTCACGGGGCGCACGTCGATGCCGGGGTCCATCAGGCCGGTGGGGCGGATCACCTGCTCGACCACGACGCCGCCCGCCTTCTGCAGCTCGTAGGGCCCCGGCGTCGCCGAGACGTAGATCACCTGGCCGAGGCGCTCCTCGAACTCCTCGAAGTTGAGCGGGCGGTTGTCGAGCGCCGAGGGCAGCCGGAAGCCGTACTCGACGAGCGTCTTCTTGCGCTGCTGGTCGCCGTGGTACATCCCGCGCACCTGCGGCACCGACTGGTGCGACTCGTCGATCACCATCAGCAGGTCCTTCGGCAGGTAGTCGATGAGCGTCGGCGGCGGCTCGCCGGGCTTGCGGCCGGAGAGGTGGCGCGAGTAGTTCTCGATGCCGTGGCAGTGTCCGGTCTCGCGCAGCATCTCGAGGTCGAACATGGTGCGCTGGTAGAGCCGCTGGGCCTCGAGCAGCTGGCCGCGGCCCTCGAGCGCCGGCTTCACCTCCATGAGCTCGGCCTCGATCGTCTTGACGGCGGTCTCGAGCCGCGGCTGCGGCGTCACGTAGTGGCTCGAGGGGTAGATCGCCACTTGCGCCAGGCGGCCCGTGGTCTTGCCCGTGAGCGGGTCGAAGGCGCTGATGCGCTCGACCTCGTCGCCGAACAGCTCGATGCGGATCCCGCTCTCTTCGTAGGCGGGCACGATCTCGATCACGTCGCCGCGCGCGCGGAAGCTGCCGCGCTCGAGCGCGTAGTCGTTGCGCTCGTAGCGCGCCTCGACCAGCCGCGAGAGCAGGTCGCGCCGGTCCAGCGTCTCTCCCTGGCGCACGAACAGCAGCATGCCGTAGTAGGCCTCGGGCGAGCCGAGGCCGTAGATGCAGGACACCGACGCCACGATCACGACGTCGCGCCGCTCGAACAGGCTGCGGGTGGCGGAGAGCCGCAGCCGGTCGATCTCGTCGTTGATCGTGGCTTCCTTCTCGATGTAGGTGTCCGACTGCGGGACGTAGGCCTCGGGCTGGTAGTAGTCGTAGTAGGAGACGAAGTACTCGACCGCGTTACTCGGGAAGAACGCCTTGAACTCCTGGTAGAGCTGCGCCGCGAGCGTCTTGTTGTGGGCGAGCACGAGCGTCGGGCGGTTGATCTTCGCGATCACCGAGGCGATCGTGAAGGTCTTGCCGGAGCCCGTCACGCCCAGCAGCACCTGGTGCTTGTCGCCCCGCTCGAGCCCGTCGACGAGCTCGCCGATCGCACGGGGCTGGTCGCCCTTCGGCTCGAAGTCGCTCACGAGCTCGAAGCGGGTGTCGGCCTTGGCGGGTGCGAGCCGCGGCTCCTCGGTGCGCTTCACGCGCGGGCCTCGCTCGTCCGTGGCATCCGGACATCATACCGGGACCGGCCGCCGCCCGGGTCCCTGATAGAATCCGATCGCCCGCCGCGGCTGCGGCGGGCCATCGGAAGGCGGGACATGGCGGAAGACAAGGCGACACTCGTGGACGCGCAGGCCCAGTTCGAGGGCAAGCTCAGCGGGAAGGACGCGACCGTCCACGGCCGCGTGCGCGGCGAGATAGCACTCACGGGACGGCTGCTGATCGGCGAAGAGGGCCGCGTCCACGCGAGCGTCGCGGCGGACGTGGTGGAGGTCGCGGGACAGCTCGAGGGCGACGTGCGGGCGCGCGCGGTGACGCTGCGCGAGACGGCCCGCGTCAAGGGCAAGGTCGAGGCGCAGGCGCTCGTCGTGCGCGAGGGCGCCTGGCTCTCCGGCCCGGTCGCCTCCGGCGAGACGCCCGCGAGCGACGCGGCCGCCGGGACGGCTCCGCCCGCGCCGCCGCCGCCACCGCCGCCGGAGAAGCCCGGGGCGTGAAACTCGGCGAGCTGGCCGCGCGTCTCGGCTGCGAGCTGCGCGGCGACGGCGAGCTGGAGATCCGCGGCGTCGCCGGGCTCGACGAGGCCGGCCCGGGCGACCTCAGCTTCCTCGCCAACCCGCGCTACGCCGAGAAGCTCAGGGCGACGCGCGCCGGTGCGGTGGTCGTGGCACCGGGCCACGAGGCGCCCGTGCCCTCGCTCGTCTGCGACAACCCCTACCTCGCCTTCTCGCGCGCGGTGGCCCTGGTGCGGGCGCAGCCGCGTCCGGCCCCGGGCGTCCACCCTTCGGCACACGTGCACGCGACCGCGGTCGTGGGCGATGGCGTTCACGTCGGGGCGCTCGCGGTCGTCGGGGCGGGCGTCCGCGTCGGAGCGCGCAGCGTGCTTCACCCGCACGTGGTGCTGTACGACGGCGTCCTGGTCGGCGAGGACTGCGAGCTGCACTCCGGCGTGCAGGTGCGCGAGCGCTGCCGGCTCGGCGACCGCGTGGTGGTGCAAAACGGCGCGGTGATCGGGGCCGACGGCTTCGGCTTCGCACGCGACGCGGAGGGGCGCTACCACAAGTTCCCCCAGGTCGGAATCGTGGTGGTCGAGGACGACGTCGAGATCGGCGCGCTCGCCGCGATCGACCGCGCGGCGCTCGGCGAGACCCGCATCGGCCGCGGCAGCAAGCTCGACAACCTGGTCCAGGTCGGCCACTCCGTCACGATCGGCGAGGACAGCGTGCTCGCCGGCCAGGTCGGCGTCGCCGGCAGCACGCGGATCGGGCGGCGCGTCACGCTCGCCGGCCAGGTCGGCGTGGCCGGCCACCTCGAGATCGGCGACGGGGTCGTGGCGACGGCCCAGACGGGGATCCCGAGCTCGGTCGAGCCGGGTGCCGTCGTCTCGGGCTATCCCGCGATCGAGAACCGCGCCTGGCTCAAGGCGAGCGCGGTGTTCGCCAAGCTGCCGGAGCTGCTGCGGCGGCTGCGCGAGCTCGAGCGCAAGGTCGAATCGCTGCTCGTCCGCTGATCGGTCGGCGCGCTACTTCCTCTGGGCCTGGAGCGGCGGCTCGTCCTTCGGCGAGTCGTAGCCGCGCCGGTGCCGCACGCGCAGCTCCTTTCGCTTGAGCTCGATCGTGATCCGCCGGAAGCGGCCGTCGCGCTTGGTGTTGTCCGAGGTGTAGCCGAGCACGTACTGGCTGCCCAGCTCGTCGAGGATCGTCTGGTAGATCGCCGCGAGCTCCCGCGAGGCAGTGGGCTGGAACACCTGGCCGCCCGTCGTCTCCGCGAGCCCGTGGAGAAACGAGCGGGCGCGCAGCGCGTCCGAGCTGTTCGGCCGCTGCTCGCCCGCGAAGGCGACGGGGTAGACCGTCACCTCGCTGGATCGCAACAGGCGCTGCACCTCCTGCGGCGGGACCTGGCTCGTGGTGTCGTCGCCGTCGGTGAAGATCACGAGCACCTTGCGCCCGGGGGTGTCGGTCACGCGCGAGAGATAGACGGCGATCGCGTCGCGCAGCGCCGTGTAACCCGAGCCCTGCGTCTCGAGGATGCGCGCGAAGATCCCCTGCTGGTTCTCGGAGTTGTAGCGCGAGATGCGGATGTCGCGGTCGAAGAACACCAGCAACAGGTCGCGCGCGCGCGGGATCGACTCGAGGAAGCGCGTCGCCGACTGCTGGCTCAGGCGCAGGTCTTTGCGCATGCTCTCGCTGGTGTCGAACAGCATGCCCAGATTGAGAGCCAGCTCGGCGCGCTCCTCCGGCGTCGCCGCCGGGGCGAACAGGCGCACGCGCTGGGGGCGTCCGTCTTCCAGGATCGTGAAGTCCTGTTCGCCGAGGCCGGACACGAGACCGCCGCGCCCGTCGCGAACCGTCACCGTCACGTTGACGAGGTCGAGGCCGACCGGGAACACCGGGGGTTTCTGGCCCGCGGCGGGAGCGGCCAGGAGCCCGAGGCCGGCGAGCGCGCCACCCACGAGCCGAGTCAACTTCGTCATCTGCCCGAGTCTAGCGCAGCACCTCGATCACGCGCACGGCCAGCTCCACTTTGTTGAACGGCGGCATGATGTAGACGCCCTGCGCCAGCTCGCGCGCGGCGAGCGTCGCCTCCTGTGCGATCTTCACGCCCTCGAGCTGCGCGCGCTCTCCCGAGCCCGCCTGGCGCATGCGCTCGCGGATGTCGTCGGGGATGCTCATGCCGGGCACCTCGTTGTGCAGGAACTCGGCGTTCTTGTGCGAGTACAGCGGCAGGATGCCGACGAGCAGCGGCACGTCCAGGTGCCGGATCAGCGAGAGGAAGCGCTCGAGCGTGCGCGGGTCGTAGACGGGCTGCGTCATGATGTACTCGGCGCCGGCCTTCACCTTCTCCTCGAGGCGCCGGACCTCCTTGTCGGTGTCGGGCTTGCTCGGGTCGGCGCCGCAGCCGACGTGGATCGCGAGCGCGGGACCCATCAGGTTGCCCGCGAGGTCGGCGCCGTGGTTGAGGTTGTCCATGATGCGGATCAGGCCGATCGAGTCCACGTCGTAGACCGCGGTCGCGTCCGGGTAGTCGCCGAGCTTGGGCGGGTCGCCGGTGATCGCGAGCACGTTCCGGAGCCCCAGCGCGTGCCCGCCCAGCAGGTCGGACTGGATCCCGAGCAGGTTCCGGTCGCGGCAGGTGTAGTGCAGGATCGTGTCGATCCCCACCTTCTCCTGCAGCAGCACGCACAGCGCCTGGGCGCTCATGCGCGCCGAGGCGCGCGGCCCGTCGGCGACGTTGATCGCGTCGACCTCGTTCTCCTTGCAGTACTGCGCGCGCTCGAGCAGCGCACCCGCCTCGGCGCCGCGCGGCGGGTCGAGCTCCACCGAGACCACGAACTTGCGGCGCAGGCTGCGCGCGAGCGCCGACTTCTCCTCGCGCGGCACCGGGGCGGGCGCCTGCTTGTGGCGCGGCGGCGTCAGCACCTTGGCCTCGACCTCGCGCCCCGGCTGGAACATCCGCGCCGAGCGCACGAGGTCGCGGATGTGGGCGGGGGTCGTACCGCAGCAGCCGCCGACGACGCTCGCGCCCGCCTCGAGGAAGCGACGCGCCCAGGTGGCCATGTACTCCGGCGTGCAGAGGTAGACGTAGCGGCCGTCGACGTAGGCGGGCGAGCCGGCGTTGGGCATCGCCGACAGCTTCGCGGAGCGCGCGACCGCGGCCATCCGCGAAAGCGTCTCGAGCATCGCCTGCGGACCCTGGCTGCAGTTGGCGCCGACGAGCGGCACGCCGAGCGCCTCGAGCTCGCGGACGACGTCCTCGGGAGAGTCGCCGTAGAGAGTGTGGCCCTCCTCGTTGAAGGTCAGGCTCACCGCGACGGGCACATCGCTCGTCAGCGAGCGGACCGCCTGGAGCGCCGCGCGCGCCTGGTCGAGCGACGGCATCGTCTCCAGCAGAAACAGGTCGACGCCGCCCTCGAGCAGCCCCTCGGCCTGCTCGCGGTAGGCCGCTTCGGCGTCCGCCGACGGGATGCTGCCGATCGGCTCGAGCGGCTTGCCGATCGGTCCGATGGCGCCGGCCACCAGGCCCTGCGTGCCCGCCGCCTCGCGGGCGAGGCGTGCGCCTTCCCGGTTGATCTTGCGGACCTGCGCCTCGAGACCGTGCGGCCCGAGCTTGAAGCGGTGGGCACCGAAGGTGTTTGTCTCTATAACTTCAGCTCCTGCTTCGAGATACTCGGCATGGACTTGGCGCACCAGGTTGGGGCTCGAGAGGTTCAGCTCGTCGAAGCAGCGGTTCACGAAGACGCCGCGGCCATAGAGCATCGTGCCCATCGCCCCGTCGAAGACGACGGTGCCCCGGCCGAGCCGCTCGAGGAATCGCATCAGGTGAGTGTAACTCACTGTCCCACGTGGCCTCCGGGGACCCCCACTGTGAGCGGGCTCATTGCGGACCGTGGACCTCAAGTGATACTTGAGGTAAAATGCCCG
>Ga0209342_10006387_pt1 | contig 11985 bp, 7 predicted proteins | sample RifCSP16_2_FD_184023 | JGI IMG/M metagenome (GOLD analysis project Ga0209342, IMG submission 184023) | Soil microbial communities from Rifle, Colorado - Rifle CSP2_sed 16_2 (SPAdes) (version 2) | ecosystem: Environmental > Terrestrial > Deep subsurface > Rock core/Sediment | place: Rifle... | reverse complement strand
GACCTGGTGAAGATGATCATCGCCGCTTCGGGCAGGAACCTGCGGATCGATTACGACCTGTCCAAACCTACGATCGACACCAAGCTGTGTCTCGATGCCTCCCGGGCCAGGGAGATTTTCGGATGGGCACCGAAGATCGGTCTGGAGGAGGGCATCCGCCGCACGCTGGATTGGTACCGGAAAGAGTTCTCATCCCGCGCCGGTTTGACAGGCCATGAAGACTGACGCGGCATCATGAAAGTCACGCTTCTGATTCTGACCTACAACGAAATCGAGGGCATGAAACGGATCATGCCGCTGATCGACAAATCCTGGTACGACGAATTGATCATCATGGATGGCGGATCGAAAGACGGCACGATCGAGTATGCCCGGGAGCACGGCTACCCGATTTTTGTGCAGCAACGGCCGGGTCTCGGGTCGGCCTATATCGAAGGACTCGCCCGCGCCACCGGAGACGTGATCGTCACCTTCAGTCCCGACGGAAATTCCGACGCCGCCCGTCTTCCCGAATTGATCGCGAAAATGCGCGAGGGCTACGATATCGTGATCGTCTCGCGTTATCTCGATTGGGCGAAAAGCGACGACGATGACGTTGTCACCGGCTTCGGCAACTGGCTCTTTACCACGATATACAACGTCCTGTTTCGCGAGAAGGTGACCGACCTGCTCGTCATCTATCGGGCATTCCGCAGGGACCTGGTGCGGGAATTGAATGTCGATCACGGCGCCATTGCCTGGACCACGCAGATGATGTGCAAGGCGGCCAAGGCGCGCCGACGGATCGGGGAGATTCCCGGCGACGAACCGCCGCGTATCGGCGGCACTCGCAAGATGAATCCGCTGCGCAACGGCTGGGCCGAATTGGCCATGTTGACGAGAGAATTCCTCAGGCGAAGCGCGCCTGGGAGAATTGAGTGAAGTAGCCGCTTCTGGAAAAAACAACAACCATGTACCGTCGCATCACCGACCACTTTCGCGGCTCGACCTCCGAATTTTTCCTGTTGCTCGCGCCGCTGGCCTACCTCGCCTGGGAGGCGGTGCTCTACGCCGCGCGCGGGCCGAACTGGATCATGGTGCCGCAGGATCTCAGCTATAACTACCTGCTGAACGCCTTGAATGTCCTGAACGGCGATCCGATCGGATCGCTCATCCATCCGGCGCTGACAACGATCGGGTATATCGCGGCGGTGACCTGGATCGTGCATCTGCTCTTCGGCTCCGGACCGCTTGCGGCGGCGGTGATTGCCGATCCGGAATTCTATTTCTCCTTTGCCGCCCACGGCACCACCTTGCTGACTGCTTTGTCCCTCTTCATGATGGGGCGGTGGGCCTATCAGGGGTTGCGCAGCCCGTGGCTGGTGCTGTTGCTGCAATCGTTTGTCTTCTTTCCGCCGCCGGTTGAGATGGTGTTGAACAGCTATGCATCGCCGGAGAGCATGCTTGTCATTCTGGCGATGCTGCAGGTCGGCCTAACACTGCGCACGCTTGATGGTCGTTTGGAAGATACCGCCGCGAGGCAGACTTATGTAATCGCGATGGCGGTGATTAGCAGCACCGCAGTTGCTACGAAATTCATCGCGCTTCCGCTGTTGATCGTTCCGCTCCTCGTGATACCTACCTGGCGCTCGAAGGTGTCATACTGCCTCAGCCTCGGTATCGGTATCGGCATAGTCCTAAGCCCGATTGCCCTCGTGCGCGCCCATCGTGCGCAGTTCATCGCTGATATGGCTGCTCTGGTAGGGTCAGCTGTATCTGAGAGTAAAAGTCGAGGTGTTGGTGTTAGTGAGGCGATCACCAGCTATGTCGCGCAGATATACCCAATTTTAAACGGCTTCCCGATCTTCATTTACGCATTGATCCTCGGCCTCGTTCTGCTTGTCGCCGTGGTTCTCTATCGACCCATGATGCGTACCGCGATCCAGCACTGCTCACGGGCGTTGCGCCTGCTCGTTATCGCCCAGGTAGTAAGTGCGATTGCCTTTATCTTCGTGCTTGGGCGTCCGAAAAGTCATTACTTAGTACCGTTCTTACTGCTCCAGGGAATGGGCTTCGCCGCCTTTTTTGTGATTGCAGGTCGTCATTTGACATTAATACACAGCTTTGATCCCGGACGCTCGAAGACGGCGGTAGCACTCGGCTACGCGATGGTATTTGGCACGGTCGTTGGGCATAACATATTTTTTCAGGATGGCGTACCGATGTTGGTCCTCACTCAACACGCCGCCTTTCAAATGAGATCCTACTCGTTCAATGCGCCCGGAGACAACGCGATAGTGACTGCTATCCAGGCGTCGAATATCCCGACAGCGTTGTATCATGCAGATCAGACCTCACATCAACTGCATAAAGCGAGACTGGGCGCAGTGGTTGCGAAAAATCACTACAATTACGCATTTGATGGCTCAAATGCCAATAGCTTTCGCTACGGTGCGGTATCCTTTTCCGACCTCAAGGAGATGTACGACCGAGTTTTCTTTTGGACAAAGCGGAATCATTTTGGACGTAATGAGTGGCGTCAGCCGATTGAAGCGGTATGGCGGGATATCCGCGTTGCGAAGTTTGAGCGGCTGTCGGAGCTCGAGGCGTTGGCCATTCAGGAGCGTTTCGATGCTCGCCTGATCCCAGAGCAAAACGCCATCCGGGGTTGGACGATGACCGTTTGCAAAACCGACGCCGTCTGTCTTGGTTTCGCCGTCAATCCCGTTGATCGCAAGGTCGTCAGTCATCTTCGGTTCCTGGCCGATCCCGATCAATTTGCGACCATGCCGGCGCGCTGGCGGCTTGAGGCGTCAAGCAACGGCAGGGACTGGCGGATGATCGAAAATATCGTCGACCATCGTCCGTGGACTGAGTTGCGCGATATCGATTGGCCTCCCTATTACAAACGAGTCGAAGAAACCCAGCAAAACCGGGTGTATCGCCTCAACAACGAGAGATTTTACCCCTATTACCGCTTGGTATTTCCGCAAAACCAGGCGATGTCAAAAAGCTTGCCGGGGCAGGTGATCGCCTACTCATCTGGCGGTTGTGCACCGAATGTTCTAGCCATGCCAGTAAGTACGACGTTCGTTGGCAAGGATGATTCCACGTTGCCGGGCGTCAATGTCATTACCACCCTGTTCTGGGAAGAAACCGGGGATTTCCCGAAAACCTTGTCGACCGGCCCAATATCGCTCGTGCCGCGCAGATACCTGCTTGGTACCGGTAATCATGGTGCGAACGGCAAGGACTCCTGGGCCCGTATGCCGCGAAGTTGGGCGTTGGAAGGCAGTGGAGATGGCAAACAATGGGTTGTTCTGGACCACCAGGAAGCCGTGCCGCAATGGCGGTCGAACGAAGTCCGGTCGTTCCGCATCAAAGCCGAGGAGAAGTTCTCTCGATTCCGCTTGGTGGTGAACGCGACCTCCGAAGCCGGCGTGGTACGTATTTACAAGTTTCGTATCGAGGGCGATGTGCCGTCGAATAAGCGGTCGGAGGGTAGACCGGTGGGCCACAGTATTGCCCCTTGGGAATTCTATGAACGAGTCGGGTCCTTTCCGGTAACTTTGCAATCGGAATTAGAGCAACCGATCTTGATATCGTCCTATCGGCTCGGTGTCGGCCCTTATGGCAAAGACAGCACTGAGCGTATGCCGATGAACTGGCGCCTTCTCGGTTCCGAGGATGGAGAAACCTGGCGGATCGTCGATACCCGAAGCGACCAAACCGGTTGGCGGAACGGCGAACAGCGGGTCTATCGCCTGGCCAAACCGGGGCGATACAAATATCTGCGACTGGAAGTGAGCGGCGTCGCCAATGGCTCTGATATCTTTCGTCTCAGTTCGATCCGCTACTTCACTCCGCGGGTCGGGACGCCGAGGCGGGGTTGCTGAAAGGGATTGACGCAGGCCATGAATTGCGATGCCCCGCCCATGGTCAATCCACCTAAAATTATTGCGCCATTCTCTGAAACGACTAAAACCCGCGTCAGGCCACAATGAACCGGTGGCCGAGGTCATGTGGCGTCGCCCGTGTTCCACGTCCGGCGCCTGGAATCGACCGCGGCCCCTTGACGCAATGGATATTGTTCGGGTCTAGTGTTGTCACGTGTTTCGCGATACATTGGTGTCACGTTGCAGAGAGCAGGAAGTGGCCTGGATGGGGATTTGCGCAGATTAGCCTGGTAAACAAGGAGGTATAAGAATGAAGCCGATTTGCCTTGTGACGGTCAATGTCAAGAAGACGCTTTATGGAGGCACGGCCGATCAATTGGCCGCCGTCGCCCCCAACATTCCGATGGGGTTGCTGGATTCCTACCTGACCCTGCACGACGTTCCGGTCGAGATCATCGACTCGGAGGCGGAGCAGCTCGGCATCGATGAATTGATCGAGCGTTTGCTCGCCAAAGATCCGCCGCTGGTGGGTGTCATCGCGTCCGGCGCCAATCCCTCCGCCAGCACCATGAGCATGGTCGGCGTGATCCGGTTCTTCGAGAAGTTCAACGCGCTGAAGCAGAAACCCTTTCCGATATTCGTCTGGGGCGGGCACCCGACCGTGCTGCCGGAGCGAACGCTGCGCGAAACCGGAGCGGATTTCATCATCGTGGGCGAAGGCTATGAAGCCATCGCCGACCTCTACCGGCACGTTACCAATGGATATCCGCGCGAAGCGATCGCCGGCCTGGCCTATTACGACAAGGACCGGTTCGTCCTCCAGCCGATGCCGGAGCTCATCAGCCTCGACAAACTTCCGGCGATCAACTGGGACAAGATGAATCCGGCGGGTTATCGGGCGCATAATTGGCATTGCTTCGGTGATATCGACAACCGTTCGCCCTATGCCATCATCTGGACGAATCAGGGCTGCCCCTATCCGTGTGACTTCTGCTGCATCAACAACGTGTTCGGAACGCGGCGCTTCCGCAACCGGCCGATGAAGAACGTGGTCGCGGAGATAGACCGTCTCGTCAACGACTACGGCGTGCGCAATGTCAAAATCCTGGACGAGCTTTTCGCCATCAAGCATCCGCGCATCGACGAATTCTGCGATCTTCTCGAGGAACGGAACTACGATTTGAACATGTGGTGCTTCGCCCGCACCGACTCGGTGACGCCCGAGATGCTGAAACGACTGAAGAAAGTCGGCGTCAATTGGGTCGCCTACGGGTTCGAGTCGTTCGACGACGATATCCTGAAATCGACCAACAAGCGGGTGAAGGGGAACGTCCTCGATACCGTGAAGATGACGCGCGACGCCGGCATGAATATCTGCGCCGATGTCATCGTCGGCCTGTGGGACGACAACGAGGCCACGGTCCGCAAGACGCGCAATTTCATGTACGACAACCGGTTCGAGTGGATCAACGTCTATCCCTGTTTCGCCTATCCCGGCACGCCGCTGTACGACCGTTATGTGGCCGAAAGCATCATCGAGGTCCCGAAGAAATGGGATATCTACGGCCTCTACAGCAGGGAATGCGTGCCCCTGCCGACGAAGCACCTCAGCTCGGCGCAGGTGCTGCATCTGCGCGACTCGATTTTCGAGGAATATTACAAGGAACCGGCGATCCTCTCGATGCTCGAGGAAAAATTCGGTCCGGCCACGCGCAAGCATGTCGAAGAAATGGTGCGCATGCCGTTGCAGCGCCGCATCCTTGAGGAAGGCAGCCAGGATTTGTTCCGGAAAAGCGCCGTCGCCGGCGAGTCCCTGGCGGCAACCTGAAGAAAGGAGTGTTGCCGGCGGTGGCTATTCTGGTCACGGGGGCGGCGAGCGGGATCGGGCGGTACTTGGCCGAGGTTTTCAAGGCCGATGTCGTCACGCGGGACCGGCCGGTCTCGATGCTCGGGGAAACCCGCGAGCCCTACGATGCGATTCTCCATTGCGCCTTCAACATGCGTCGCGACATCGGACTGGAACAACTTCCCGGATATCTGCAGGATACGATCGGTCTGACCGAAGCCGTGGCACGCATTCCGCACCGTGCCTTCGTGGTTTTGTCGTCGATCGACGTGTATCCGGTCGGAGCGGAAATCTGCGACGAGGATGCGCCGTTGGACGCCTATGCGCCGCGCAATCTCTATGCCCTGTGCAAGATGGCGACCGAAGCCGTGGTTGCCCGCTTCGCGGTCGATCCCCTTATTCTCCGGTGCGGGCTGCTGCTGGGGCCGTACATGCGGCCCAACAGCCTGAGCCGGCTGGTGCGCGGCGAGACGGACGCGCTAACGTTGACCGATAGCTCGTCGTTTCATTGCATTGGCTACGCCGACATCGCCGCGATTGTCGAGCATGTCCTGACGAACGGCCTGACCGGCACCTACAACGCGGCTTTCTGTCCGGCCGTCACCATGACGGCGGTCGCCGAACGATTCGGCCGCAAGCCGAGGTTCGGAACCTTCGATTATCAGGCGCCGCGGATATCAAACGAGCGGTTGCGCAAAGTCTTCGGGAATTTTAATGGTTCATCCATGACGGCGGTGGAGAATTATGCCGCCGCGGCATCAACCGGTCGACAGACCATGTCGTTGGCGTGAAACCGGAAGGCAATTGAGTGGCCGGGCAGACCGGCGTTAGTCCCGTTCACTCGATTTTGCGCCTGTTCCTAAATTGAATTCCGCGACCAACTATTTAGTCAGCCTCTATCGCGGGCGCCGCATTATCCGCGCCCTTGCCAGAAGAGAGGTCGTGGCGCGTTATGCCGGCACGCTCTTCCGGGGCGCGTGGGAAGTGGTTAATCCGGTCGTGACGGTCCTGGTGTTCTGGTTCGTTTTTTCTTTCGCGTTCAAGGTCCGTGGGCCGGCGGGGATACCATTTATCCTGTATTTCGTTACCGGATTCCTTCCCTGGATGTTTTTTGCGGAGGGTCTTGGCAGGGGCACGCAAGGGGTTGTCGCCCACGGTTTTTTCATTAAAAAGATGGTGTTCCAGTCGGAATTGTTGCCGTTCGTTTATCTCAGCGCTGGAGCGGTAACCCACGGGTTGCTCCTGATCCTCGCGTTTGTCGTGCTGTTGACCAACGGTGTTTCTTTTGCCTGGCATTGGTTCCAGATCATTTATTATTTCATCACGCTTTGTGCCATCCTGCTGGGTCTCCAGTGGCTGCTGTCGGCGGTCAATGTCTTTAATCGTGATCTGGGCCAAGGTGTCAGCGTCGTGCTTAATATTTTGTTCTGGGCAACGCCGATCGTCTGGGTCGTCGATGGTGTCGTGCCAGACGAGTACCGGTGGCTCGTTTCGGTCAATCCCGTTTACTACGTCGTCGAAGGATATCGTGGTTCACTTCTCTACCATGAACCAATCTGGAATCACTGGCAGCAAGGCCTTTATGTTTGGGGGTTGGCGTTGGTGCTCGGAGTAATTGGCGCAATGGTATTCCATCGTCTCAAGCCGCACTTCGCGGACGTGTTGTGACTCATTCAGCTCAAATGGAAGCCATCGGATTAACGAGGGGTATTGCTATTTCGGTCAGGGATGTGACCAAGAATTACCGGCTCTATCCTTCGCACAAGGAGCGACTGAAAGAAGCCCTGCATCCCTTCAGAAAGCGCTACCACGAAGAATTCTGGGCGCTCAGCGGAGTCAGTTTTGATGTTTGCCGGGGGCAGAGTGTCGGCATTCTTGGCCGAAACGGTGCCGGCAAGTCTACCCTGCTGCAATTGATTGCCGGGGTGCTGACCTCCACCAGCGGAAAGATATCGGTTGCCGGCAGGGTGTCTGCCTTGCTTGAGTTAGGAGCCGGGTTCAACCCTGATCTCACTGGCAGGGAAAATGTCGTCCTGTCCAGCACGATTCTCGGAGTGCCGGAAAAGGAGATATCTGGGCGGGTAGATGAAGTGGAGGCCTTTGCCGACATAGGCGTTTTTTTTGACCAGCCGATGAAGGTTTATTCCTCCGGAATGTTCGCCCGTGTCGCCTTTGCCAACGCGATTCATGTAAATCCGGACGTGCTGATTGTTGACGAGATACTTGGCGTCGGCGATGCAAAATTTCAGGAAAAGTGCTACAGCAAGATTAAGTCGCTGCGCGACAACGGAGTGTGCATTCTGTTCGTGAGCCACAGCACGGAGGTTATTCAACGCAACTGCGAATTGGCTTTACTCCTTGAAGGGGGGAAGGTGGTGCAGTATGGGCCTGCTGACGCGGTGGTCGCCACCTATCACGACCTCCTATACGGTTCTCTGCAATCAGGCAATCAGAGGCAGCCGGCGTCTCCAGTAGAGAGCACAGAAGTAACTCAGGAAACCGGAAATATTGCACAGGAATCTGAACTCAGGGAATTATTAGATGGCGGAGGCAAGTTACTTTACCGGCGTTTCTCTTACTACAACCCATACGAGCGGCGTTTTGGTAATGGTGATGCCGAGATTGTGGATTTCCTCGTTGCTGCCGAAGGCAAGCTTCACTTCAATGTATTGACCGGTTATGAAACACTAACCATTTACCTCAAGGTAAGATTCCATCAAGACGTCGAAGCGCCACATATAGGATGGGCGATTGCGAGCCCTGAGGGTGTTGTCATTGCAGGGTCAAACACGGTAATGAAGAACATATTTCTCCCTCTCGTTCGGGCAGGCGATATTTGGGTATATGCAATCAAAATGGAGCCAAAGCTTTGTGGGGGCGAGTATTTCCTAAATGTTGGTGTAGGCAGAACTCACAAGGAGAGTTGGATATTCCTAGACAATAGGCGATCGCTGATTCACCTGTCGGTAGCTACCTCAGAACAATCATCGGGTTTCATCGACGTGCCATCCAGTTGTGTAGTCGCTAGCGAACCCAGAAATCATGCTTAATCACGAGTCCCCCAGTCATAACCAATACCTGGTGGTAGGACCTCCACGAGGAGGATTCACCTTGCTGCTTTCGGTTTTGGCCATCCTCTATCGAGACCGAGGCGAGCGGAAACCGCGGGCACAGGAAATAGCCGATCCATATATCGCCATCGCAGGTGAATACCTGGATGCCGCCATTCGCGACTGGTTTCGCACGCAGGTAGGCCAGGAACGACTCTTCTACAACAAGGAGTTTTCAATTCTGGTGGGTGGACCAAAGTGGATACCGCCTGATAATCCAGATTCTGTCTGTGTCCGGAAGTACTTGGGCATCAAGAGTCAAGGCGACTTTACCTTCCTCTTGTATCTTCCCCGCTGGGTTCTCGCATTCGACGAGATTATTCACTCCCATAGCCACCCCGCTCGCTGGGCAGAGATGGCGGACTACACCGATTTCCGGAAATTCGCCTCCATCCGTAACCCGATCGACATCATTCATTCCTCGGTATTCTCGATCAACGCATTGGCCAGCGAGTACATCCAGCGCGAATTGAGGTTGGATGAGCACCAGATACGCCGCGAACTTGCATTAAATAAATTGACGAACCCGGGGTTCATCTCGGGACTGATCGCATACCTGAAGCAGTATCTAGACGAGTTCATTCCGGTTGCCGAGCGGTATGACTACCTCATGCGATGGGAAGACCTGATACAAAATCCGATGGAGGAGGTTCAGCGTATTGCCGGCGCAACCGGGATACCGGTGGATGCCGACTACGCGTCCCGGCTATGGTCTGAATTGGACCATCGGAACCTCACTCGCTATCACCGGCACAGTTTCCGGCGCGGGTTGCTGAACGACTGGCAGCTAAATATCACCAATACCCATCTCGGGCTTTTTGAGGACGCGGGCTTCGGGGTTTACCTCGATCGCTTCGGTTACCCGCCGATCAGATACCTTGACGAAAGCGCGTATACGCCGGACCAGCGACTCATCGAGGAACACATCCGGCTTGGGCAGCCGTACACCGAAAACCTCAACCGGGATATCGTCACCTTCGCTTTCAACAAGACGAACTTTACCGCTTCCCCGCAGTACAAGTTTAAGCACTACCCTCGCCAGGGAGCAATCGAGATCGAGAAATCCACCTTGAGGAACGAAGCCTTAGCGATGGGATTCATGGCCCGGATGGCGCCGGCATCGGAAATCGTCTATTGCTATCTGCTGGACTTGCGGCTGGCAGCCGAAGAGGCGGTGTTAGGAAATGACGCGTCACTGGTAGATCTGCGAATTCGATACGGCGAGATTTTCTCGGAATGGCTGGGTGATCGGTCTAAGTCGCTGTTCGAATCGCTAGAGCGACCTGAGGCCCTGCCGATACCGCCGCGGCTCGTTGGAAGCGCTGCCGGATACAACATCGTCTATCATGGGGGTCATCATTACTCTGTGCCGCAATCCCTTGGTCCGATGGATCTGGGGAAACTTGACGTGTCTGCGCTGCCATCGATGATTCTGGTTACACGTACATATGGGGAAGCGCTTGACGCCATTGGAAGGATGACCGATACATGAAACGGTATTTGGACTTTTACGAACAAGACATGCCTGGCTCGATCGACAATCCGATCGAGCATGCCTTCGATGCCGGTGCCCGCAAGGCCTTGGTGATCTGGTCGAAGGCTTGCGATCGTGCAACGGCCGATGCCCTGCGGAAAATGGGATTCTCGTGGGTTGAAAAGCAACTGAAGGCCTTTCAGAAGTCGGATATCGCCGCGGCTGACGTTGTTGTCGTATCCAACGGCGATAGCATGGATGTCTCAGGCGTGCTTCACGCCTGTATTGGCATGGACGTCGCAGTAATCGCTCCGGTTACCGAGCACCACTACAGCAGACGCACGGTGTTCCTGACGGCCATTCCCAAGGCCGGAACCCACATGGTCATCCGGCTTCTCGACCAGATGGGGCTAGGTCGGTCGCCGGATCGCGCGCCAAGGCCCGGTACATGGAGCACCCCTGTTGGCTATGAATATCACGCCCCTTGCAGGGAACTGGTGGCCAACGACTGGTTCAATCCGATCGGTCGCCAGTTGTTGTTTCGCTCGCCGGCGATTTTCGTTTATCGCAACCCGCTCGATATCGTTGTTTCCGAGTTGGATTGGTTTGTAAGGCCTGAGCATGCTTTTTCCGCATACCTAAACTGCTGCGCGGACAGGTCTGAACAGTTGGACCGGTTGATTGCAGACGACACGGTCATGGGTAGCATCCGGGATCGCATCAACAGATATGTAGGATGGATTAATTTCAGCAATGTAATCCCCCTAAGTTACGAAGAGCTGGTGGGGAGTCGAGGCGGCGGAAGCGATGTCGAGCAACTGGAGGCGATATGGGCCTTGCAACTGAAGCTCCACATCCCCGGTGGCCCGCAGGAATATGGCGCCCGCCTTTACGATCCAGCCAGCGCCACTTTCTTCAAAGGCCGAATCGGCCGCCACGTGAGGTGCTTCAAAGAGCGCCATTTTACCCTGCTTGACTCCATGCCGCAGGACTTCATGCAGGCCCTGGGATACGTTCGCGGCTCTCGAATCTCTTCGAAAGTGATGGAACTGCGCCAGCGGCCCCTGGCGGTTAAAGAGATTCCCCCGGATTTGTTCTACACGCCGCGACTGGTACGCGAAGGTATATTGGGCTGGAACATCGTTGAAACAGCAGGAAAGTATTTTCCAGTCCGGCAGGGCGAACACGTCATGTCTGCGGAGGACGCCAAGATCGTTTCAGCCGGGCAGGACGGTTACATGACCTTGCGTGATGCCGAGTATGCTGTTATTCATCACGGCACAGTTACCGATTTTATGTTGGCTTCGCAGGAGGCTACGGGTGCAACATTGGTCGTCGAAGACTATTTTGGGTTTAATATTGTCCATCACGGTGGCGGTTGGTATGGATTTGACCAGGTGACGGGGCCGATTGATATTGGCAGCCTTGACGAGTCAGCCCTAAAAAATATGGAAAAAAACGGAGTATTATGTATAGCCGGGAAAAATTCCACCGACGTCAAAGCGAAGATTCTCCGTCTCGTCATGCAAACAAGGGAACGGCGCGACTCGGAACTGGCGGCTCGACTGGAGGCTGCCGAAGCTGTTTTGAGTGGGCTTGCCCAATGTGCCACCCTCGGCCAGCTTGAGGGCGCCGTGAAGGGCCTCGAGGAAACATTCGACGGCAAGCTCTCGAAGCGGG
>Ga0209342_10006386_pt1 | contig 11985 bp, 8 predicted proteins | sample RifCSP16_2_FD_184023 | JGI IMG/M metagenome (GOLD analysis project Ga0209342, IMG submission 184023) | Soil microbial communities from Rifle, Colorado - Rifle CSP2_sed 16_2 (SPAdes) (version 2) | ecosystem: Environmental > Terrestrial > Deep subsurface > Rock core/Sediment | place: Rifle... | reverse complement strand
GGTTGGAGCACGAAGAGAGTCGCCTGCGAAGGCGCGAAGGTCGAAGCTGGCTATTTAACGATTCCGGGAGTCACGCGTCCGGATCGCCTGTCCCCTCCGGTCCACCTTCCGTCATGTCTGCGGGCCGGACGAATGGCTGGGTGTCCGGATCTGCGCTGCCCTCTTGCGCAACAGGAACATCTCGTCCTCCAATGGTTCCTCCCGATACCTCAGGCGTTCCTTGCGCGCGATCTCCAGGTCGGGGAATGCATCCAGGTACAGGGTCGCGAAATCCGTCTTCCACATCATTCCGAGCTGGCCCCGATACTCCACCGACGTATAGGTATCTGCGTAATACTCCAATCCCCAGATGTAGGACCGCGCGCATCGATAGATCTCCGACAACACTCGGCGCACAGCGTCCGGCGGGATGTGAATCAGCAGCCCCGAGGTGAACACCAAATCGAAGGCGTCCTCGGCGAATGGCAAGGATTGGCCCGCGGCAAGGACCGGGGCAACCGTACGTTCGCGAGAGTGAAGGCGAAGGAGTGCGTCGCTCTGGAGGTCGATACCGACAAGGCGTGTGAACCCCATCTTCCGGAGGCAAAGCAGCTGGTTGCCGAGGTTCGCGCCCACCTCCAAGATTCGCATCGCGCGGGGCAAGTCGTCGAGAAAGAGGCGGTTCAAGTCTGTCCTTGAGCGACCATACCGCCCGCGGTACAGGGCGTCCATCTGTTGGAGGTCCATCTCGTTGCGGTCCGTATACGCCCTCCCGAAATCCGAACGCCATCGCTCTGCTTGCGCGCCGCCGACGAGTTTCACCGGAGTACCCGTAGGACCATGATGCAGGACCTACATAGGACATGCGCCGGGGCACAATCTAAGGACTAGCCACGAGGTCCTCGATCCTTTGCGCGGCGCCAGTCCCGCCGCCGAGTGCAAACTGCGCAGGAAGAGAGGCGTGACGTCCGCAAGCCATGGAGCCTCCTCCTCTTCATTGGATATTCAGAAACCGCTCTTACGTAGGGATGGAAGCGGGTTTATCCCCGGAGCCGGGATGACCGGCGTGAGCAGGCGGGTGAACCAATCCCTCGGGTCGTCGGCGTGTCTTTCTCTCGCGGACGGTTCTCCCCGATTCCGGGAGCCGAGCGGCAACTGGAACTAAATCCGGCGGTGGCGGTTCCTGGTGGGACCCTACGGCCCCAAGATGTCGTCGACGGGGCAACACGGGATGCGTTGCGGCAGCGCGCATTCTGCTGGGTCAAGGGGTTGGGAACGATGACCGTCGAGGGACGGGAACTCCGCTCTCTGTTCCGCGAGGATGGCCCGTCCTACTGGTGGTGGTGTGAGACATCGATGTGGGAGGGATGGGGGGACAGGGTGGTTTTCCCGGGCGCGGTCCAGGTCGCTTGGACCGTCGAGGCGATTCGCCGGCTCTTGGCGGATGGTCCGTCACTCCTCCGGATTGCGGGAAATCCGCGTGCCGCTCTCCTCCGGCTTGCCATCGAGGTTGCGAAGACCGAGAACGTGCGAGGGGGACTCCGGACGCGCACGCCCTGGTCTCCGGCCCTGCCGTCAACCATGAAACTGCGGCTGATGAAATTCGTCTTGCACCGTCGTCGGCGTCGCTGGGCAGCCCGTCGACTCGAGCCAGGGGTCACCGCGCTCGTAACCTACGCGACACGCGTACGGATTGCCCACGGAGGGGAGGATGCAAACCTCCTCGCGCTTTCCCGTGAATTGGAGGCAAGGGGCACCCCCTGGAGGGCGATCGTCGTTGACAACGCCGCGGACGCCGCTCGACCGTGGCGGCCCTCTTTGACGGCGTTGCCGTCCGGATACGAGCCGCTCGAGGGTCTCGTCACGGCCGGACCCGCGACCCATGCGTCCTCCACCGCCAGCCGGATCTCGGTCCGGGTTCGCAGAGCATGGGGGTCGATCGCCCCCCTCTTGGAATGGGATCGCTTGCCGCTCGGAGCGATCTACGAGCCGATCTTCCGAATCCTGCTGACCACGCATGTTCCTGCGGGAGCCTATTACTTCAGGGCGTTCCGCGAAATCCTCGAGCGATGGCAACCCGAGCGACTTGTCGTGCTCAATGAAACGGGATATGCGGGCCGTGCCGCCGTGGCCGCCGCCAACGCGATGGGCGTCCCCACCGTTGGCCTCCAGCACGGGGTCATCGCCCCGGGACACATCGAGTACGTCCACGACCGGGAGGCTCTCGGGGTCGCGAACCCGGACGCCTGTCCCATCCCGACTCGCACGCTCTTAGACGGGCGCTACTATCGAGAGGTCCTAGAGCGGGAGAGTGCCTATCCGCCCGAAAGCCTTGCGGTGTGCGGCGGTCCTCGGTACGATACATTCCTCAGTCGGTTCCACGCGCAGCGCGGAAAGGCGCCGGTGTATGTGACCTTGATCACTCAGCCCATCGACGACCTAGCCTCGCTTTCGTCCGTCCTTGGGAGCGTGACATCCCTGCGGGGGGTGAGGCTCGCGATCCGACCCCATCCTCTCGAAGACCCGACGAGGTACGAGAACTGCCTTCGCGTACTGAAGATTGAAGCACCCATCTTCGCGAGCGAGGAACTCTCTGAGGTGTTCGCACAGTCGTTGGCCGTAATCGCGACGTTCTCTTCGGCAGTCGTGGAAGCGAACCTTTCGGGTTTGCCCGTGGCGGTCCTGAACTTGGGGGGTCAGTCCGACTATGTCCCGTACGTCGACCGGGGAGGAGCAATCGGCGTGCGAGACATCGCAGAGCTTCCGAGGGTGATTCGAGACTTCCTCGACCACGGTCCACTGTGGCGGCAGCTGGAGGAATCCCGGCCGTCGTTCCTCGAGGATTTCGCGTGGGGCGCTGGCGGCGGGAGCAGCGCATCCTGCATCGCGGACGTGATCCTATCGCAAGGGACTAACCTGCAGGTCAGAGGAAGAGGGGAAAGGGGACCGGTGCAGGCCCATGGATGACGGACCAGTCTCCTGAATTGCCATCAGAACGGACGAGCCATTCGCGCGGCCATGCTTCGAGTTCCGCGTCGAGCCAGACGAACACTTCATGAACGCGCAGGAGATTCTCGCGGTCCATGAGAGCGTCGGGCTTGGCGGCTAGGGGCGTTTCCGGGGAGTCGTGACGTGCCTCGGACCCTGGCTGTCGTGCGAACGGATGCCGAGGCCCTGCGCCCTGCGCTCGACTTCCTGACGGCCACTCTCGGGCTTCCCGACGCAGGGCCAGAAGCACTCCTCGTGCGCGTAGAGGATGACCAGCAGCTGGGCCCTCTCGCAGAGGACATCGCCGCAAAACTTGCGCGCGTTTCGGCCGCGGCGCAGAGGGACGAGCACGGGAGAATGCGGCCCACCGGCCTCCTACACGATCCGGTGGTGGACCGCTTGGCCCAGCACTTCCTCCAGAACCTCCGCGCCCGCGCGCTTTCTGAAGGGGTGGCGCTCCTCCGCAAATGGCCCTGGCGGCATGCCCGCCCGTTCGCCGTTGCACTCTCCCATGACGTCGATCTTCCCAGGAAGTGGCGTGCGAGGTCCGTCGCCTCCTACGCGCTCAAACGTCGCGACCTCAGCGGGGTGTCCGCGAGGCTCCGGGCGGCGGAGGATCCCTGGTGGACCTATGACAAGATCCGCGCCATCGAGGCCCGGGCGGGCGTTGGATCCACGTTTTTCTTCGCCGCAGGCGGCCGACATCCCGAGGACCCAAAGTATCAGATTGAGAACGGGCAGATGCCTGCCCTCGTACGGGAGTTGGCGGCAGCTGGAAGCGAAATCGGGCTGCACGGCAGCTACCTCGCGAGCGAGGACGCCGAGCTTCTGACCAAGGAGAAACGGCGTTTCGAGCGAGCGACGGGGATCTCAGTGGACACCCACCGCCAGCACTACCTGCGATTCCACGCCGAGTCGCCAGAACGACTGAAAGAGGCGGGCTTTCGATACGACAGCAGCCTCGGGACGGAATTCTCGCTCGGCTTCCTCGACGGCGTGAGCGTGCCGCACTCGCTCGGCGACGTCCTCGAACTACCCGTCTCGGTGATGGATACGTGCTTTCAGGAGGCGAGCGACGTGAACCGAGCCTACGCGACCGAAGCGTCCCGCCGCGCCGCGTTGGGGCAGGTCCTCTCAAACGTGCGTGAGGTCCACGGACTCATAGTCGTCGACTGGCACCAGAACTACTTCGACGAAGGGGACTACCCCGGATTCCGGCAGCTCTACGAGTGGATTCTCGACACGACCGGCGACGCGGACCGCGGTGGCGTGCGGGACATCGCGCAATGGTGGGAGGCACGCGCCGCTGTTCAAATCCTTCGCGTCGGCGGGGGTTGGCGGCTGGAAGGCGGGAATCTCACCTCGGGTCTGACGATCGCGGCGTCCAATGTTGACCTGGAGAGCGACGATCCCCATCTCGTAGCGAAGGCGGACGAGGAGGTCCTCTATACTTTCACTGGCAAAGGTCCCTGGGGACTCCGACTCACCTAGAGGCGTGCGGCCATGTATGCAGTGGCAGGGTTCCCTGTCCGGGGGGCTTGCAGAATCGTCAGGCCGAGCGAGGCGTAGAGGCTGAGGGCGGCCTCGTTCTCAGTCTCCACTTCCAGATTGAGCTCGCGGAGTCCAACCGATCGAGCGCCTTCACGGAAGTATTCCACAAGTGCCCGCCCGAGGCCCCTTCCCTGCTCACTTGCCAGGACCCCGATCGAGAAGAGGAAGGCGGCGCGCTGACCGGTCAGGAGTCCTTTGTCAACGCGCCCGAGGGCATAGCCTACGCAGCGACCCTCCGCAACCGCCACGCAGCACAGATGGGGAAACCGGCGTGCGAGTCGGGCGAAATTCCGCTCCTGGGGCTCGCCACGGAGGCTCGCTCGGTACACCGCGTGGATCGCAGGCAGATCGGCTGCGGTCGCCGGGCGCACGAGCGCGTGATCGACGGAACGCCCGGGCGACAGCGGCTGCCCGGCGGTGGACCGCAAAGCATCGAGGATGGCGTAGACAATGCGATTCCAGATCCAGGACCGTGATGGCATCATGCTCGCCTTCGAGTCTTTCCGATGGCCTTCCGAGCGAGGAGGAACGCGCGCGTCGCGGACTCCAAGTTGTGTGCGGGCACGAGCTCGCCCCCGAAACTCTGCTTGTACTCAGAGATCGCCGGAATGTTCGTGCCCAGTATGTCGAACTGAGTCGCTCCCTTCTCGGCGGCGAGGCGCATCGTCTCCCAGGTCAGCTTGTTCCCCGCACCCGCGACGCCTGCCTCGCGGTCCATGGCGGAATCGATCGCGTAAAGCGTGCCGCCGGAAAGACCGAACCACTCCACCGTCACGGGTCGATCCGCTACGAAGGCCCCGCGGACGAGCAAGGAGCCCGTGGGAAGGACATGACGGCGTAGGGCCTCGTACAGCGCGCGGGGGGTCGGGAACGCTTGGCCGACCCGTTCATATGCTTTCTCCCCCCACGAGAGGTACGTATCGAGAAAATCGAAATCCTGGATGTCGCGGATCGTGACGCCCGCCTCGTCTGCCTTTCCGATTTTTCGGCGGCAACTGCGGCTCAGGGCCCGCCACATTGCGTCCTCGGAACCGAGGGGGACGACCCGCGTCGAACCTGGGAGAACCTCATAGCCTTCGAACTCTCTTCCAAAGGACCATGCAGCAGGCGACGGCGCCATGCGCAGATAGTGCCAACCCTTTTTCCTCTGCAGTACGCGGATCGCGCGAAAGGCCGTCGGGATGTCGGCCCGCGCACATGCCGGTCCCCCGTAGGGTGTGACAATCGTAACCGGTGAATACGCCGTCCGGAAGGGGCCGGACCGTCCTTCTTGAACGGGGAAGAGCGCCTTCACCGCGCCCTTTCGGTCGAGGAGCGCGTAGTGCCTCGGCCTCCGCCGGAAGGCACGCGCCACTGCCGCAACCCATTCCCAGGCGTGGAACATCGTCCCGGTCTCGGCCTCGAGAACGGACCGATTCCAAGCTGCACCCTCAAGGCCGACCTCCTCGGCCGACGCTGTCTCCCACGGTGTCTCGGGTCCCGGCATCTTGCCCGCGACACGCGGTATCCGTCACGCTGTATTTCACTTTGGGCAAGCGCGCTGTCCGTGTCGGTTCATAACGCGGAACGCCCGCATTCGCGGAAGGATGGGCAGTTCCGATCCGGGGTCATAGTGAGACACGGGTCCAGTCGCCGCCCTCGTGGAAGAAGATGCGATGCCACACTTCAAAGCCCAAGAGGGACCACAAGAGGTACGAGTTGTCCATGTGACGGTGCTGCGCGATCTTCCGGCGCACGTATTCCGGCGAGAAGAATGTCCCCGTTGCCGAGTCCTTGGCGGTGAGGAGGGATTCGGTGACTTCCCGAAGCTCCCCGCGGAACCAGTCTCGCTCCGGCGCCGAGAACCCCATCTTCGTGCGCCGGAGCACCGCGTCCGGAAGGAGGTCCTTCACGGACTTCTTCAGGAGGTGCTTCTTATCTCGGTTCCGAATCTTGAGCTCCGCGGGGATCTTGGCGGCGAACTCGACCACACGGTAGTCCAGAAGGGGGACGCGGTTTTCGATCGACGCCGCCATGTTCATCTTGTCCTGTGTCACGAGCAGGCCGACGAGGTACGTCTTCTGCATCACGTACAGGACGCGGTTGAGCGCGTCCTCGGCACGCGCCTTGGCGAAGTAGGCGAGAACCTCCTCGTCCCCCCGCATCGTCCCCAGGTTCGCGCGCGTCTCCCGTGAGTAGAGCCGATCCCGGACGCCCGCCTTCACGCCGGACGTCTCGATCACGTAACTCACGTCCGCGGGCGCAATCGAGTGAAGAAGCTGAGATCGCCTTCGCATGGCGATCGGGAGGGCATTGATTCCCCGGGAGATCCAATTCTCGAGGAACCATCGCGCGGTCGCGTGAGGGTCCTTGCTCACGCCCCGGAGCCCGTGGAGAATGTCGTACCCCGCCCACAGCTCGTCCCCGCCGTGACCGCACAGCACGACTTTCACGTTCTTCCGCGCCACTTCCGAGATCAGGTACTGCGCGATTCCCGTGGAGTGGACGATGGGTTCGTCGAAGTGCCACGTCATCCGCGCGATGTTCTTCACGAGGTCGCGAGGGGAGAACGTGATCTCGTGGTGGTCCGTCGACCACTTCTCCGCAACGGCCCGCGCGTACGGGAGCTCGTCGTGCGAGGCGTCGTCGAACCCCACGCTGAACGTCCTCACGCGCTCAGAGCCGACCGTCGCCATCAGGCCGGTCACCGTCGAGGAGTCGATGCCCCCGCTGAGGAACACCCCGACAGGGACATCGGCGATCAGACGGAGACGCGTCGCGTCTTCGAGGAGTGCCCGAAGCTGTTTGGCGGCGTCCGCCTCGCCGACCGGCGCTGGGGACCCTCGGACGTCCCACCACTCCGTAACCTGGACCCGACCGCCCCGCCAGACGAGGAAGTGACCCGCTTGGAGCTGGCGGATGCCGTCGAACAACGTCCGATCCCCGTAGTGCATGCGGAACGCGAGATAGGAGGGAATCGCCGTCACGTCGACGCGCGGCGGCCCGTCGATGGTCGCCAGAATCGCCTTGATCTCCGAGCCGAACAGGAGCGCGCCGTCGCGCATCGCGTAGTACAGAGGCTTGACGCCGAGGCGGTCGCGCGCGAGGAAGAGTTCCTTCTTATCTTCATCCCAGATCGCGAAAGCGAACATGCCGTTGAGCTGGTCCAACGCGGCAGGCCCCTGCTCCTCGTAGAGGTGGAGCAACACCTCGGTGTCGGAGTTCGTCGTATACCGGTGCCCGGCCTTTTCCGTCTCGGGGCGCAGCTGGCGATAGTTGAAGATTTCCCCGTTGAACGTGATCCAGAATCGCTCTTGCTCGTCGTGGATTGGCTGGTGGCCGCTCGGGAGGTCGATGATGCTGAGCCTGCGATTCCCGAGGCCGACGTGGTCCGCGACGTAGAGCCCCTCATCGTCGGGCCCGCGGTGGGAGAGTGTGCTCATCATGCCGCGCACGGTCGCGCGGTCGACCGCCCGCTCGGTCGTCGCGATGCCGCAGATCCCGCACATCTTTGCCCCGCACGATGTGTTCCGCCGTATTACATTTCCCGTCCCCGCGTCGCCGACGCACGCAGATCCGTCAGGAAGGGAATCCGAGGGCGGCGTAGGCGGCCAGCAAGCTCGCCTCGTCGTTGGCCCAATTGTACCGCTCCTGGGCAAGCCGGAGGGCATTGCGACCCATCCGCTCCCGTCCGCCAGGGTCCGCCTGCAATCCCCGAATCGCGTCGCGGAGCGCGGCCTTCGTGTACTCGATCGCCACTCCACAGTCCGCGGCTTCGACCTCCTCTCCGAGCCATGTGTTCTTTGTCACGAGGATCGGCCGCCCCGCGACGAGCGCCTCGAAGAACTTGTTCGGGAGCGCGACGCGAAACAGCCGGAGGGAGGGGTCCAGGATGGAGTACACGACGTCCGCGTCGTGCGTCCGCGGGATCACGTCGCTCATCGGAAGCACGCCCAGGTACCGGAGGTTGCCAGAGGAACCGCCCGCCAAGGCGCGGATCCGAGGGGCAAGGGAGCCCGACCCCGCGATGTCCACGTCGATCGACCCGTCCTCCACCGCCAGCTCGGCGAGACCCTCCAAGAGACGTCCGCGGTACAGACTGCCGAAGTACACGACCTTCATCCGCGCGTTCGCCGGCGACGCGTAGACCGCGTGGTGGAGCGGGCGGCTGTTCATCACGATCGAGATCGGAGACTTGGTCATTCCAAGGAAGTAGTCCCGATGGGGAGGACCTGTGACGAGGAGGTGGTCGACGCGGCGGACGAGCTTTCGCTCGATCGCAGCGAACCGCCCCTCCCATGGTTTCGCTCGCGACAGTTCTCCAATCATGAAAGGGAAGAACTCGTGCGCATCGTAGACCAACGGAGAGGACGTCCGCGCCTTCACGTGCACGCCGACCGGGAGCGTGTCCAGGTCGTGACAGTGGACCACATCGAACTTCGTCGTCTCGTGCAGGGCGAGCGCCCGTCGCGTCGCAAGCCGCCAGAACGGCCGGAGCCGGAGGAAGTCATACCGCAGGAGGCGCATCCACAGGTCGTTCCGCACCCGCACAATTCGGACGCCCCCACGGACCTCCTCTGGCGGGAGGTCCCCTGCGCGGTCCCAGCCGAGGACGGTGACCTCGAACCCCGCCCTCGTCAGGCTTGCGGCCTCCGCGGCGACCCGGGGGTCGTGCGTGAAGCCGTTGCTGAGGAGCATGAGCACGCGGGTCATGGCGGTGTCCGGCCCTCGAGGACGACGGGCCGCCACACGGCCAGGTTGAGGAGGGACCACAGCGCGCTCGTCCGGTCCTCCCCTTTCATGTGCTGGGTTAGGACCGCGCGAACCGTGTCCTCGTCGAGGCCGAGACGTGAAAGCCCGTCATCGAGCACCGTGCGCTCCACGTAGGCGCGCAGCTCCCCGCGGAACCACTCCCCGATCGGGAACTGGAAGCCGACCTTGCGGTGGTCCACCACCTTCTTCGGCAAGCGACGGGCCGCGAAGCGCCGCGGGATGTTCTTCAGGGTGAACCCGTGGACCTTCGCGGACCCGGGGACGCGCGCGGAGAACTCCGCGATGCGGTGGTCGAGGATCGGTACGCGGTCCTCGAGCGAATGGGCCATGCTCATCCGATCCTCGACGAGGAGGAGGGACGGCAGGTACGTCTTTGCCTCCACGTACAGGAGGCGGTCCAAGGCGGACGTGGCGTCGCACCGTGCGCGGATCCTGTCGAGTTCCCTCCGAGGGTCGTATGCCTGTGCGGTCGTGGGGTCCTCGGGCGCGAGCAGGCGCGTGAGCTCCTCCGGGGGGAAGACCGCTGCGTGTCCGTATTTCGGGAGGTCGGGGTCCTTCCGAGCGGCGAGCGGCAGGCCGATGACCCGCTTCACGCCTTCCTCTCTCAAGCGCCCCGGGAGGGTCTGCGCGATCTTGTAGAGGCTCTCGCCCCCCAGGCCTGCGTCGTCCAGGGCCGCCGCGATGTGGGCGGGATAGCCGGCGAACAGCTCGTCCCCTCCGTGGCCGGTGAGCACGACCGTCACGTGCTTGCGCGCCAGCTGCGCGAGGAAGTACTGCGGGAAGACGCTCGTCCCCACGCGGGGCTCGTCGAGGTGCCACACGATCTTCGGGAACACGGTCGGGAACGACCGCGGGTCGACCTCCGTCTCGTGGTGGTCCGTCCCCGCCGCCTCCGCCACCGCCCGGATGTACGCGCCCTCGTCCCACTCGGTGCCCTTGAATCGGATCGAGAACGTGGACAGGCCTTCCCTCCGTTTGGCGGCAATCGAGACGATGGACGAGGAGTCGATCCCCCCGCTCAGGTGGCTGCCGAGGGGGACGTCGCTGATCAACTGCATGCGGACCGCGTCCTCAAGGAGCTCCCCGTACCGAGTCGCGAACCCGTCTTCGTCCCCCGCTTCCGGGCGGAAGGAGAGGTCCCAGTACGGGCGGACGGTGATCCGGCCGCCGTCGGCGGTGAGCATCTTCCCCGGCTCGAGCTGGCGGATCCCCTCGAACAGGGTCTTGTCCCCGAACACGTTCTGGAACGTGAGGTAGTCGCGGAGCGCGTACGGATCGACCGCACGCGGGACCTCCGGGTCCGCGAGGATCCCCTTGATCTCCGAGGCGAACAGGAGGCGCTCGCCGTCCCAGCGGTAGTACAGCGGCTTCACGCCGAGGCGGTCCCGGGCGAGCAGCAGGCGAGTCTGGCGGCGGTCCCACAGGGCGATCGCGAACATCCCGTTCAGGTCGTCGAGGAACCTCTCCCCTTTCTCCTCGTACAGGTGGACGAGCACCTCCGTGTCCGACTGCGAACGGAATCGATGGCCGTTCGACACGAGGCGCTCGCGAAGCTCGAGGAAGTTGTAGATCTCCCCGTTGTACACGACCATCACGGACCCGTCCTCGTTCGAGATCGGCTGGTCCCCCGACACGAGGTCGATGATCTTGAGGCGCTTCACCGCGAGGCCGACGCCGGGGAAGGTGGCGTACCCCTCGCTGTCCGGTCCCCGGTGGTGCTGGATCGCGTTCATCCGCTTCAAGAGGGACTCGTCCACGTCCCCGGTAGGCGCGTACACGCCGCAGATCCCACACACGGCGCGCGACCATCCGGCCGCGTCTATTAAACCGTTCTCAGGTCGAGAACCGTTCCACGACCGCGGAGAGCTTCGCCTCCTGCGCGGCCCAGTTGTACTCCTCTTTGGCGGCGCGCAGCGCGCGCTCCCCCATCGCTCTCTGCAGGGCGGAGTCGTCGCGGAGCTTCTCGATCGCCCATGCGCACGCGTCGACGGAGTACGCGATCGCGAGGCCGCACTCGAGCGCCTCGACGATGTTCCCGCTCAGCGTCCCCTTCGTCGCGAGGACGGGGCGGCCGGCGGCCATCGCCTCGAACAGTTTGTTCGGCGTCCCCATCTTGTTGTTCACGTTCGTCGGGTCGAGCATCGCCGCCACGACGTGGGACTCGAGCGTGAGGGGCATGACCTTCTCCCGCGGCACGGGGCCGAGGAAGACCGTCCTCTCGGACGCTGCGCACGCGCGTTGCACGTCTGCGGAGAGCGCCTTGTGGCCGCCCATCAGGAGGCGCACGCCCTCCGTCCGCTGCACGGCCTCGATGAGCTCGAAGACGAACCGCTGGCGGTGGAAGGTGCCGACGTACAGGACCGTGAACACGGTTCCGCTCGGCGGCGTGTATCGCTCGGCGACCTCCTCGCGGCAGTTCATCACGACCGCCACGGGCACGCGCTTCTCCCGGTAGTATTCCTCGAGCGCGGGGTTGACGGTCACGACGTGGTCGACCTCGGCGAGGAGCTTCGTCTCGAGCTTCTCCGCCGCCAACGCGACGCGCCTAGGGTAGTCGTCCCAGATCATCTGCGCGAACAGCTCGTGCGCGTCGAACACGAGCGGCCGGCCCGTCCGCCGCTTGAGCCACACGCCCGTCTGGAGGGTGTCAAGGTCGTGCGCCCACCACAGGTCCGCGGGCCACGCAAGGGCGAGCCGAAGGGCCCGCCGCCAGAA
>Ga0209342_10006385_pt1 | contig 11985 bp, 11 predicted proteins | sample RifCSP16_2_FD_184023 | JGI IMG/M metagenome (GOLD analysis project Ga0209342, IMG submission 184023) | Soil microbial communities from Rifle, Colorado - Rifle CSP2_sed 16_2 (SPAdes) (version 2) | ecosystem: Environmental > Terrestrial > Deep subsurface > Rock core/Sediment | place: Rifle... | reverse complement strand
GACGTCTTGGATTATCTCACCGAAGCGTGTGCCGCGGCGGCGAGAGGTGACCCGCCCCCGTCGCTGCTGCCTGACACACCGGTCGTCAAGGCGGCTACGTAGGTTCATAGACCAACTGAACGGTTACATGGCGGCTATGGAAAGCCGCCCTACTCGGGGTATAATCCGCCGCGATGAACCGGCGAGCGCTGCGCTTGATTCTGATCGCGATGCTGTCCACGGTATTCGCCTGGCGCGCTGCGGCAACCTCGGCGCAGACGAGCATCAACCTGCTCCAGAACCCGAGTTTCGAGGAGGAGTACGACGCCTGGGGAGATTATCGCGAGCTGAGGACGACGAAGGGGTGGACGCCGTGGTGGATCGAGTTCGACGGTGACGAGGGGCACGTGCTGCGCCGGCCCGAATGCAAGCCGGCTCACCATTTCGTGTTCGCCAACCGCGTCAAGTCCGGCGAGTTCGCGCAGCAGTGCTACACCAGCTTCGGCACGCACGCCATGGGTGTGTATCAGCGGGTCAAGGCCACCCCCGGGCAGTTGCTGCGCTTCTCCATCTGGGTACAGGTCTGGTCGACCAGTCTGAGCGATCCGAACGTGTCCGAGCTGCCGGGTAACGTGGGCGTGTCGGTCGGCATCGATCCCACAGGCGGTGTCGATCCCAAGTCGCCCGTCATTCGCTGGGCGCCGGATATCGAGGCTTACGATCGCTGGCACTTCCAGTACATCGAGGAGGTCGCGCAGAACAGCGTCGTCACGGTATTCACTCGCTCGATCGCCGAGTTCGCCGTGCGGACCAACGATGTCTACTGGGACGAAGCCGGCCTGGTCGACGCCGATCTGGCGCTCTCGCTGAAGCTCACGCCGATTCCGACGGCGACGCGCGCGCCGACGCCGACACCCGGACCGGACTCGATCCTGTACGCGCCGCCGGTGACGGATACTTTGCGGCTCATCGCCCTGCGCTTCGGGATCGACTTCGCCCGAGTGGCCCGCGCGAACCGAGTGCCAGCAGATGTTCCGGTGAAGCCACGTTTCCCGGTGGTCGTGCCGGGTGGGCAGGACAAGCATGCCGCACGCGGTACCTACGTGGTGCAGCCGGGCGAGACGATATACTCGATCGCAGCCAGGCATCAATACAGCCCGATCGAGCTGGCCATCATCAACCGGCGGTACGGGCCGGGCATCGCCTGGCCGGGAGAGACGTTGTTCCTGCCCTGAATGCAAAAATAGCGATGAGATTCGTCAAAGTCGTCAACGAGCAAGATGAAACGCTGCTGGCGCACACGAAGTGGTGTCCTTCGTTCGCGTCCCGCCTGCGCGGCCTGACGTTCCGGCGCCCGTTGGCGCCTGACGAAGGCCTGATCCTCATCGAGCGTCGCGCCAGCGTCGCCGCGACGAGCATTCACATGTTCTTCGTCAACTTCGCTATCGCCGCCGTCTGGCTCGACGACGAGCGCCGCGTCGTGCACAAGACGCTGGCACGGCCGTGGCGCCCATTCTACGCATCACCGCGCCCGGCGCGCTACGTCCTGGAAGGGCCGCCCGCCTTGCTCGAACGCATCGCCGTCGGCGACATTTTGAGCTTCAAGGAGACATCGGGATGACGCAGAACAAGAAATCCATCCCGCGTTTATCCGTGTTCATCCGTGTCCTGGTAATCTTCATCATCGTCCTCGCGCCGATCGCGACAGCTCGCGCGCAATCTGCTGCGCCGGCGGTATACGTCGTCCAGGCGGGCGACACGCTTTTCAGCATTGCGCGCCGCTTCAGCGTGCCGGTCAACGAGCTGGCCCGGTACAATGGCGTGCTGAATCCCGATGTGATTTACGTAGGGCAGGAACTCAAGATACCGCCTACCGGCCAGTCATCCGCTGCACGCGGGACGCCCACGCCGGCGGCGTCGATGCCCGCCTATCGCATCCACGTCGTCCAGCCCGGCGAGAACCTCTTTCGTATCGCGCTCAGATACGGCGTCACCGTCGAGACGATTGCGGCGGCGAACCGGCTCGGCAGCACGACACTGATCTTCGTCGGCCAGCAGTTGAGCATACCAGCCCCAACCGGCGCGCCGACGGATGCCCCCGTTGCTCAGCCGAAGACGCCCCTGCCCGACCCGTTCGTCAGCTTTGACGTAGGGCCGCTGCCGGTATCACAAGGTGGCATCGTCGTCGTCAAGGTGCGCACGCGCGAGCCGGTCACGCTCGAAGGGTCGTTCGTCGACTGGCGCATTCCGTTCGCGCAGGAAGGCGATGCCTACTACGGCCTGGTCGGCGTCTCGGCCAGCCCGACCAGCGGCGTTCAGCCCGGCATCTATCCGCTCACCCTCACCGCCACCCGGGCAGATGGCGCGCAGGTCGCCGTGTCGGCCAGCGTGCAGGTCACTTCCGGGCGCTACAACTCGGAGACGATCAACCTGCCGCCGGATCGTCAGGCGCTGCTCGATCCCAATCTGATTGCCGCCGAGCGTGAGAAGCTCAACGCGGTGTGGACGATCTTCAATTCGACGCGCCACTGGAGTGGGCCGTTCTCGCTGCCGATTCAGAATTACGCCAAGATCAGCTCGCCGTTCGGCACACGCCGCGCCTACAACGGCGGGCCGTTCACCTCTTTTCACGAAGGCACCGACTTCTCGGCGCTGAGCGGGACGCCCGTCTACGCGCCGGCTAACGGCGTCGTCGCCCTGGCCGAGTCGCTCGTCGTGCGCGGCAACGCCATCGTCATCGACCACGGCTGGGGCGTGTACACCGGCCTGTATCATCTGTCGTTGATCGACGTGAGCGTCGGCCAGCAGGTGAATCAGGGCGACTTCATCGGCCGCGTCGGCGGCACCGGCCTGTCGACCGGTCCGCATCTGCATTGGGACATTCGGGTGCGCAGTCTGAACGTCGATCCGATGCAACTGACGCGGCAGGCCTTGCCTTGAGGAAGTTGCTCGAAGCCCGCGTCCCCGCGGGCGGTGCCAACCGCGAGGCCTGTCCCGAGCGAAGCCGAGGAAACTACGCTCATCCTTCTTCATCCATTCCGGCAAGCATCTCGTCATCTCCGGCCGCGATCAACTCCCGCGCCTCGTCGACACGCTCGATCGGCACCATCACGCGCACCTCGCCCAGCCCGTCGATCGTGATCCCGAATACCTGGCTGACGGAGTCATAGTCGAGCACAGCCGGGATACCCGAGACCTCCAGGCGGCCCTTGATCACCTGCGCCCTTAAGAGGCCCGACGCGCGATACACGACCTCCAGCCCTTCACGCTTCACGTTGCGCGGTCCAAACATGTCGATCTCCTACCTCTTTCAGCGTGCCTCGCCATCGCGGTGTAAAGTATAGCACACCGCCCGTGCCGATGAGGTACCCTGCGAAGGAATGCCGCCAAACGCGCGGTTGTGGTATAATCTCCCCGCGCAGCAACCCTTCGCCTTTCGTCCGCAGGAGATCCGGTCCGTGATTCAGCGCGCCACACAGTCGCCCGAGTATTGGGGACAGAGTTTCTCCGTTCAACCCGACGACCTCGACCATCTGCTCAACCTCTTTCTCGAAGACGAGATGCCGCGCTCGGCCGACGAGCTGGCACTGGCGCTGGTTCGCTATCGCTGCCAGCGCGAGGAAAGTGCGCTCAGCCGCGAGCTGATCAAAGGCAAGCTGTATCAACCCAAGGATACCTATGCCGTCGGCGACCAGGTTGTCTTCCCCGCGCTGAAATTCGCCGCCGGCACGGTGATCGCCGTGCGCGACGGCGTCAATCCCGAAATCGGTCCCTTCAAAGTCATCCGCGTCGAGCTAGACAACGGCCACACACGCGAGTTCGCCGCAGAGTATTCCGCGCCGCACCGACTCAACACAGACGGCAGCCTGGCCGTCGACGAGGCCCTGCTGTCACCCGAGGAGCTTTTCAAGCGCCACGGCCGGCCGGTCGTGGACAAACTCGCGCAAACGCTGAACGAATCGCCCGACCTGGTCCGTTTGGCAGGGAAGTGGTTCCTGCGCAGCCTGATCGCCGACGTCAACGTCGGGCATCTCAACCTGGCCGAAGCCGTCCTCGACATGCACCAGGGCGGCCCGCTGCCGACCGAGGCGCTGCTCAAAGACATCGGCATGCCGGAGCAGATCAACCGGCACCTCCAGATCTTCTCGCTGAATCACGCGCTGCAGCACGACGAGCGCTTCGACGAAGTCGGTCCGGCCGGCGAAGTTCTGTGGTTCCTGCGGCGCCTGGAGCCGCCGGAAGTGCTCTTCCAGCCGCCGCGCCTGATTGCCGCCGGCGCGCCGTCCGATCGATCGCGGCTCGACGATGCGCTGCTACGCATCGAGCGCGAGATCGACGACGAGCTTTCGGCGATCCCCGCGCCCGACGACGATTACGACGAGGTCACGTTCGTCCTAACCTATCCTCACCGGCGCGTCGGCACGGTGCCGCTCTCGCCGCGCATCGCCAGGCTGTTCCCGACGGGACGCACCCATCGCATTCGCTTCATGTTCGAAGACGCGCGCACCGGGCAGCGCTGGCCGGGTTGGGTCGTGCGCGAACACGCTTACGCCTTCGGTCTTGACACCTGGTACGAGGCCAACGACGTGCCGGCCGGCGCATACGTTCAGATTCGCCGCGCCGACGATCCGGGCGTCGTGGCCGTCGATCTCAAGGGCCGGCGACCGAAGCGCGAGTGGGTGCGTGTCACTCACGTCAAAGATCGCCGCGTCACGTTCGAGATGGTCAAGCGGCAGATTGGGTGCGACTACGACGAGCTGATGATGCTGGTCGTCGACGATCCGGCCGTGATCGACGAAGCGTGGCTGCGCCTGGCCGGCGAGAATCTGTCCCATCTGATCGGCGCCCTCTTCCCAGAGCTGGCCAAGCTCAGCCCGCAAGGCACGGTGCATGCAAAGTCGCTGTACGCGGCGATGAACGCCCTGCGGCGTATCGCACCCGGCCCGCTGTTCGCCGCGTGGAGCGCGCATCCTGCGGTGCGCATCGTGGGAGACGGGTACGGCGTCTCGCACTGACTGACTTAGCCTGTTTTCCACGGTTCCCGCCGCAGCCTGCCCTGAGCATAGCCTGCCCTGAGCGGAGTCGAAGGGTCGAAGGGTTGCACTCCGGCAGACTGGGACGGCAGTGCAACTGCCTTCTCATCTTGCATTGACACTCATCGCCTGAGTGCGATCAGTGGTATAATCACTCGCGACACTGTGTGCCGCGAGTTTTCATTCGAAGGAACTGCTCCATGCCCCACCCGCCCAAGAAGCTGTCTCGCCGGATCAAGCCCGCGCTCGACACGCCATTTCACATCGACTTCGAGTGGTGGCAGCAGGAAGGGCGCGATCTGCACGCGTATCTGCTGAGCCAGATTCCTGCAGACCTGCACGAAGCGTACGCGGAGCTGGACGATGGCGCCACGGTGGATACGGTCAATCCCGAGACGGGCGAAGTGCAGCAGGAGGACGGCCTGCTGCAGCGCGTGCGGGCGATCGCCAGGCAGCGGGTGGATTTCGTGAACCAGCACACGTCGATTATCGACGCGGTCTTTCGCACGTTCCTGGTCAACGACAACAAGCCGCTCACGTCTTACGAGCTGTCCCGCCACCTGAACCGCGACGCCGAGCTGATCCTGCGCACGCTGTCCGGCGCGCAAGTGTACAAAGGGCTGCGCCCTTGCACGGAGTAGGAGCCGCCGTGCGTGTGAACGTGAAGCTGCACGCCGTGCTGCGCGATTATCGCCCGCCGGATTTCAAAGGCGACGTGATGCTCGTGGATCTCGACGATGGCGCGACGGTGCTCAAGGCCCTGGAGCATATCGGCATTCCGCGCAAGCGTCTGCACGCGGCCTTCCTCAACGACGAGCAGGTCGGCGTGGATGCGGTGCTGAGAGAGGGCGACTTTCTCCGACTTTTCCCGCCCGTGGCGGGCGGATAACCTCACCCTCACCCCGGCTTCGCCGCCCCTCCTCCTCCCCCGGCGTAACGCCAGAAGAGGGGGAGGGGCCGGAGGTGGAGGTGAGGCATGCCCCCGTAGCTCAATGGATAGAGCGCCTGCCTTCTAAGCAGGTGGCTGTGGGTTCGAATCCCGCCGGGGGCGTCTGACAGGCACATGGCCTCTTTCCGGTTGTCGTAGGGGCGCGAGGCCTGCCCCTTCGCGATTCGGAATTTTCTTTAGCGCTCAGTATACGTTTGTCTGGAGCAAAGCCATCGCGACACTGCCCCAATCGAGCATCCCCGGCGAAACGCGGCAGCAGATCGAGCAGCTCGCCCAAGACTTGCTCGCGCGTTATCACGTCACGCGGCCGCCCGTGCCCGTTGAGCGGATGGTCACCGAGCCGTCTCTCGGGCTGTGGGATGCCAAACCCACCGAGCTGAGCTTCACGATCGGTCACGGCCTGTATCGATACGCGCCACGCATGGCTCAGGCGCGCCTGTTGTACCGCGCCATTTGCGACAGCGACGCGGCGCGCCAGCACGGCTTGAACGTGCCGTGGCCGGCGTCGCGCCACGAGATCAAATACTTCGCTCGCTGCCTGCTCACGCCGGAGGCCTGGGTACGCGCGCTGCCTGAATCCGAACGGCACCCCGATCGGCTCAGCGAGCGATTCCAGGTGCCCCCGTTCGACGCCGTGACGCGGCTGGCCGAGCTGGGTCTGCCGATTTCCGACGAGGCCGTTCCGGGGCTTGATACCTAAAATGCCACATCCATTCCCCAGCGCCGAGTGGGTCGCTGATTTCGAGCGCCAGATCAATTCGGACGAAGAATACGCCAGAGCGGCCAGCACGTGGGAAGGCGATCTCAACTTCGTCATCGAAGATGTTCCCGGCCTGGACACGCCGATGGTCGTCTACGTCGACCTGTGGCACGGCAAGTGCCGTGACGCCAGGTTCACCGACCTGGCTTCGGCTCCGGACGCCAGGTTCAGAATCAACGCGCCGCTCGCCAACTGGAAACGCGTCATCACCAGGCAGATCGGGCCGATCCCGGCGATGGTGAGCGGTCAACTCAAAGTCCACGGCAAGCTGCCGTACATTCTGCGCCACGTCGGCGCGGCGCAGCATCTGGTAGAGTGCGCTACGCGCGTCGATACCGCATTTCCCGCCTAGCCCACTCTCACTCCAACTCTCAGTCTAGGCTTCATGCTCAATCCCTTCGGCCGTCTCCTCAGCGTCGATCTGTCCCGCAGCACGATAACCGAGCAGCAAATCGATCCCGACCTCACTCGAGATTACGTCGGCGGCAGCGGGCTGGCCGCGCGCCTGCTGTGGGATCGACTCGCGCCCGATCTCGATCCACTCGGCCCGGACAACCCCCTGTTGTACATCACCGGCCCGCTCACCGGAACGGCCGGCCCGACGAACGGGCGGTTCAGCGTGTGCGCCCGCTCACCCGCTACCGGTCTGTGGGGCGAAGCGAACTGCGGTGGTTTCTGGGGGCCGGAGCTGCGCTTCGCCGGTTACGACGCTGTGCTGATCACCGGCAGAGCCGCCTCACCCGTGTACTTGTGGATTCGCGACGGCATGGCGGAACTGCGCGGCGCGTCGCATCTGTGGGGCCAGGCCGATACCTACCAGACGCAGGAGCGCATCCGCCAGGAGGTCGGCGACCGGCTGGCGCGCGTTGCCTGTGTCGGCGTCGCCGGCGAGCGCCTGATTCCGTATTCGCTGATCCTGTGCGACCACGGGCGCGTCGCCGGCCGGGCAGGCATGGGCGCAGTGATGGGCAGCAAGAACCTCAAAGCCATCGCCGTGCGAGGCAAAGGTAAACTGCCCATCGCGCAGCCGCAGTTTTTCAGCACATTTCGATCGATGCTCAACCGGGCCTTGCGCGAGGAGAACATCACCCTCTCGCTGCGCGCAGCCGGCAGCGCCAGCGCCGCCGAGTATTTCCAGATGCTCGGCGAGATGCCGATGCGCTACTTCACCGCCGGGCAGTTCGAGGGCCAGGAGAACGTCAGCGGCAGCGTGATCGCCGACACGATCCTCACCGGCGTCACCACCTGCCACGCCTGCGTGATCGCCTGCGGGCGGCTGGTGACGATCACAGAAGGCCCCTACACGCGCGAAAAAAGCAAAGGCCCCGAGTACGAGACGATGACGGGCTTCGGCTCGATCCTCGGCAGCGGCGACATGAACGCGGCCACCCATCTCGGCCAGTTGTGCGACGTCTACGGGCTTGACACGATCAGCGCGAGCAACGTCATCGGCCTGGCCTACCTGCTGTTCGATCGCGGCATGCTCACGGAACGGGACACGGGCGGTCTGAAGCTCGAATGGGGCGATCCGCGCCCGGCCGAGGCGCTGCTGCATCTCATCACGCAGCGGGAGGGCATCGGCGAAGTGATGAGCCGGGGGGCGAAAGCGCTCGGCGCGCATTTTGGCGTGGAAGAACTCGCCGCGCACGTCAACAACCTGGAGATGCCTTATCACGACCCGCGCGCGCTATCGGGCATGGGCATCGTCTACGCCACCTCGCCGCGCGGTGCGTGCCACAACCAGAGCGACTTCTTTGTCGCCGAGATCGGCGCGGATCACGAGGAAATCGGCATCCCGCTTCTCACCCCGCCCACGCCCGACACGGGCAAGGCCGCGCTCGTCGCGCGGCATCAGGATTACCGGTCGCTCAGCAACAGCCTGATCGTATGCATCTTCGCTCGCCTGCCGGTGACCTCGCAGCTCATCTTGTACAACGCCGCCGTCGGTCTCGACGGGGACATCGGCGAGTTCATGCAGGCCGGCGCGCGTATCTGGAACTTGAAGCGGGTCATCAATCATCGCTTCGGACTGACGCGCGCGAGCGACAAACTCCCCAAGCTGCTGCTCAAGCCTCTACCCGACGGGCCGAACGCCGGCAACGTGCCCGATTTCGAGCTCCTGATGCGCGAATACTACGCCGCGCGCGGCTGGGACCCCGCCACCGGCCGGCCGACCCGCGCCACGCTCGAGGCGCTCGATCTCGGTTTTGCCGCCGACACGCTCGACGAGGTGTCAGGTGTTGAGGTGTCAAGTATCAGGGCCGACACGCTCGACCCCCAGCATTCAACCTCCAACCTCCAACCTCCAATCTCCAACCTCCAGCCCATGATCCTCGTCACCGGCGCGACCGGCTTCCTCGGACGCAACCTGATCCCCCTGCTCGTCTCGCGCGGCCATCGCGTGCGCGCTCTCGTGCGGCGTTCCAGCGCCTGGCAGTTCCTGGCCGATCTGGGCGTCGAGCTGGCCTGGGGTGACACGCGCGATCGGAACGCCGTGATGGACGCGATGTACGGCTGCCGTGCAGTGGTGCACGCCGCGGGGCTGTTTCGTTTCTGGGGACGGCATGACGATTTCTTCGCCACCAACGTACGGGGCACGGGTCATGTCCTGGACGCGGCGCGTCTGGCGCGGGTCGATCGCTTCGTGCACATCTCGACCGTCGCCGTCGTCGGCCGGCCGAAGCCCGAAACGACTATCGACGAGGGATACCCGTGCGAGCCGGTCGACGATTACATGCGCAGCAAGCTCGAAGGCGAAGGACTCGTGCGGCGCTACTGGCAGGAGCATCGACTCCCCGCCGTCATCCTTCGGCCCGGCGCGTACTACGGTCCCTGGGGGCATTACGCATTTAACCGTCTCTTCTTCGAAGACCCTTTTATCAAGGGTCTGCCGATTCGGGTCCACGGCGGGCGGCGCTTCACCTTTCCGGTCTACGTGCCCGACCTGGCCAGCGCGATCGAAACGACGCTTACGCACGGCCGCCCGGGTGAGACCTACAATGTGTCCGGGATGAGCCTGACGCACCGCGAAATCAATGCGACGATCAGCCGCATCACCGGCACGCAGCCGCGCTGGATTGACGTGCCTGCGCCGGCGATCCTGCTCTTCGCGCGAGTGTGGACGGCGCTCTCGCGTCTGACCGGCCGCGAGCCGTACTACCCGGTCAACCTGGCGCACTACGTCTTCCACGACTGGATGGTGGACAGCCGCAAGGCCAGGCGCGAGCTGATGTTCGAGCCAACCCCGTTCGAGGAAGGCGCGCGCGCGACGATCGAGTGGTATCGCAGCATCGGCATGCTGACGCACAGCGGTCCACGCCTTCAGACCTCGGCGCTGACCCGGGAGGAAGCATGAAGCTCGTCACCGTCGAGCAGATGAAAGCGATGGAGGCCGCCTCGGACGCAGCGGGGCACTCCTACGACGCGATGATGGATCGCGCCGGAGCCGCCGTCGCGCAGGTCGTCCAGCAGCGCGGCGCCGTCAAGGGCAAGCCCCCGACTGCCTCTATCGGGGGCAAGCGCGTCCTGGTGCTCGTCGGGTCGGGCAACAACGGCGGCGACGGGCTGGTCGCGGCCAGACTTCTGCGCGAAGCCGGCGCGGAAGTCGCGTGCTACTTGCTGATGCCGCGCGACGACGCACGGGTCACCGCGGCGAGAGAAGCGGGCGCCTTCATCGGCGTGCTGCCCGACGATCGCGGGCTGCGCGTGCTGCGCCGATTCAGCCTGGGCGCGGACGTCGTCATGGATGCGCTTTTTGGAACCGGCGCGCGCCTCCCCTTGCCGCCCGACGCACACAAGCTGCTCAACACGGTCAAGGGCGATATCGAAGCGCGGCGAAACAAGGACGCCGGTTTGACGGCGCCGGTATCGCCCGCCGCGCCGGCCGGCCCGTTGATCGTCGCGGTGGACGGCCCGAGCGGCATGGATTTTGACAGTGGCGCGCTCGATGTCAGCGCGCTGCCTGCCGACGTCAGCGTGACGTTCGCGTATCCGAAGATCGGACACACGCGTTTCCCGGCAGCCGATGCCTGTGGCGAGCTGATCGTAGCCGACATCGGCGTCGATCCGGCGCTCGCCTCCGGCGTGGCACTCGAACTGGCCGATCCCCACATGATCCGGCGGCTGCTGCCGGCGCGGCCCGCCAGCGCGCACAAAGGCACGTTCGGCAAGGTCATGATCGTCGCCGGCTCGATTCACTATTCAGGTGCGCCCGCCCTAGCGGCTGCGGCCGCGTATCGGTGCGGCGCGGGGCTCGTGACCGTCGCCGCGCCACGGACTGTCCTGCCCATCGTCGCGTCCAGATTGACCGAAGCCACGTTTCAGCCCTTGCCCGATTCGATGGGCATCGTCTCCGCCGACGCCGTCCCGATTCTCAGCAAAGCACTCGAAGGCTACCGCGCCGTTCTGATCGGCCCGGGTCTCACGCACGAGAAGGAGGCAGCCGCTTTCCTCGAGCGGCTGTTTGGAGGAGAGGCGCCTTCCAACAGGCGCATGGGCTTCTCGACGAAATCTGACTCGACCGCGCCGCCGACCCGTGTCTCGCTGCCGCCGCTCGTGCTCGACGCGGATGGGCTGAACGTCGTGTCTGGGAAAGAAGAATGGTGGAAGCTTCTGCCAGAGTCGTCCGTGCTCACGCCGCATCCAGGCGAGATGGCGCGTCTCACCAGGTTGGAGCGCGACGAAGTCGAGGCGGACCGCCTCGGCGTGGCGTCTCGATTCTCGCAGACCTGGGGGCACGTGGTCGTGTTGAAAGGCGCCTTTACCGTCGTCAGCGCGCCGGATGGGCGGATTGTCGTGATGCCGTTTGCCACTCCTGCGCTCGCCACGGCGGGGAGCGGCGACGTGCTCGCCGGCGCGATCGCCGGCCTTCGCGCGCAGGGGTTGAATGCCTTCGACGCAGCCTTGTGCGGCGCGTACCTCCACGGACTCTCGGGCCACAACGCCCGCACCGAAATCGGAAAAGCCGGCGTCGTCGCAGGTGACCTGCTCGAACGCTTGCCGGCTGCCATGAGGCAACTGACCGGCGTCTAGCCGCGCCTGCCCGATGGCAGGCTCGCACACGCAAAAGGCCCCGATCTCAATTGAGATCGGGGCCTTTTCGAATTGGGCTTTGGCAAAACGCCGGAGTGGGGCCTTCAGGCCTGATCTTTACCCAGTTCTTTTGTTCTACCCGTTTTCCGGGCATTTCGTAAAGGCAGATCCCAGTTTTGCCGTCGCATTGCAGCGAAGGCAGCCGCCTGCCAGTGAAAAGCCTCGGAAAAGCC
>Ga0209342_10006384_pt1 | contig 11985 bp, 8 predicted proteins | sample RifCSP16_2_FD_184023 | JGI IMG/M metagenome (GOLD analysis project Ga0209342, IMG submission 184023) | Soil microbial communities from Rifle, Colorado - Rifle CSP2_sed 16_2 (SPAdes) (version 2) | ecosystem: Environmental > Terrestrial > Deep subsurface > Rock core/Sediment | place: Rifle... | reverse complement strand
CCCCGCCGTGATTCCGGAGCCGACGAACTGACTGGGCGATCTGATCGTCATTGGTCGCGACGATCCCGGCATCACCATACGCCCCCAGATTCTTGGCCGGATAGAAACTGAAGCCGGCGGCCTGGCCGAGCGAGCCGACTTTGTGCCCCCTGTAGGTAGCCCCATGAGCCTGCGCCGCGTCTTCGATCACAGTCAGGCCGTGACGCTCGACGACCTCCAGCAGCGGGGCCATATCGGCGGGCTGACCGTACAGGTGGACGGGAATGATCGCCCGCGTGCGCGCAGTGATCAGATGCTCTACCTGGGCAACGTCAATGGTATACGTATCCGGCGTCACGTCCGCCAGGACCGGCCGGGCCCCCACCTGCGCGATCGCCTCCACTGTGGCCACAAAGGTGTTCGCCGCCGTGATGACTTCGTCGCCGGGACCGATCCCGAGGGCCTTCAGGGTTAGGACCAGGGCGTCGGTTCCATTGGCCACGCCGACCGCGTACCTCACGCCGAGGTAGGCGGCAAACTCGTGCTCAAACGCTGCCCCTTCCGCCCCCAGAACGAACCGGCCACTGGCGACGATCTCACGGATCTTCGCGAGCACCGGGCCCTCGATTTGAGCATGCTCGCGCCGCAAATCGCCGAAGGGGACTTTGACGACGGCATCTGTCTTGGACGTCATGCCCCGCCCATCTCGCTCTCACTTGCCCGGGAGCGTCTGCCGCCCCAGACATTGTCCGCGCCCCGGCGTGTCCGCCGGCGGATCCAGACCGTGAGCCACCCTCCCACCAGCAGTGCCCAGCTGCCCAGGCTGATCAGTCCTCCCAGGGCGACGGTCCAGGGACGGAAAACGAATTCCAGATGCCGGGCGCCGACCGGGAGAACCACCGCGCGAAACGCGTGGTTGGCCCGGTAGATGGGCTGTTCCACGCCGTCGACGTACGCCCTCCATCCCGGATAGTAGGTGTCGCTCAGCACGAAAATCGCCGGCGCCTGCAGCGCCAGGTCGAAGGTCAGCCGGGTCAGCCCGTAGGAGCGCCGGATGATCTCGCCGGGGTGGGCGATGGGCTGGAGGTTGTACGTTTCGGCAGGGGGTCGATTCAGAATCACCAGTTGAGCGGGATCCCACCCACTGATGAATTCGGACGGGACGAGGGCATCGTTCGGCTGGACCGTGAATCGCGTCACCAGAAAGCCTCGGGGCAGCGCCCTCTCGTTCCGAAAGATGTAGTATGATCCGGCGAAGACCTTACGGTAGGACTTGCTTACGTCGGTCCGCGTGAAGACGTCCCGTGCGCCCATGAAGTCGATCAGGGGAGAGCGACCCGCGGACTGCGTCCCTTGCCGGACCGCCAGGGCGACGAACTCCGTCATCCGCCGCACCTTAATGGGGCTGTAGCCCCCGGAGTTAGGGATCTGCCGCTGGGCGCCGATATTGGGGACAAGCGCGGCGCGGATGCTCTGGAGATCCTCTCCCGGACGTGGCGTGAAGCGCAGGGTCATCGCGCGTTGCCACCAGGAGAGCATGAACGCCGGAGTGGTCAGGATGCGGTACCGGCCCTCCTGCAGGTCAAGGACTTGTCCCGTGGGCACCGGAGCAGAGAGCGCCCGCGCCTCGACCGTCGGGTAGAAATTCAGGCCATAGGACAGCAAATCCCCCGTCGTCAGGACGACCAGCAGGACCAGCAGCGCGCGCGGGTGAAGGCGACGTAGCGCCGCTGCGGCGATGACCAGACCCGAACCCAACCAGAGCAGGGCAAAGCGTCGGCCTTCGCTAATGCCGATCTCCTGCACCAAGTTCTGGACGTCGCCATAAAGGGCGAGAGGAAGTGCGCCCGACGCCCGCATGGCACCGCGCGCCAGCCAGGAAAGCGTCCACATCACTCCCGGACCGCCTGCGGCCCAGTACAGTGCCAGAGCGCCCACCGCAGCGATGGCCGCCGCGGTCCTCCACCAGCGTTGATCGCGGACATCCGGGGAGCTCAGCCAGTGGGCTCCGTAGGCGGCCAGAACGGCCACCGCCCATCCGTACCAAATGAGGAACCGCGCCGGCGCGCGGAAGTAGGCAACACCAGGGATCACCCGGTAGGCTAGCCGGTAGGCTGGTGACGCCTGACCCATGGCGATGGCCATGCCGCACAAGCCCAGGACTGCCCAGAAAACGCGGTCCCGGCGTGCGGCACACATCAACCCCACCAGCGCCAGCAGGAATGACACCACGCCGAAATAGCCCACCATCTCCCAGTACAGCCACTCCCCCCAGTAGAACCCTTGATCAGGGCTGCCGAAGAGCCTGGGACTGAGCAGCATCGGCACCTGCCGCAGCGGCAGCGCGAAGGTCGCCGCGAACTGAATGCCCTTTCCTCCTGAGCGGTCTGAGTGCTGGACGAGCTCCGCTCCCGGGAGAACCTGGACGGCGGCGAGAGCCAGCGCCAGCAGGCCGCCCATGGAAAACGCTGAAACGACCGCCAGCAGCGACTTCCTCGACTGCTTTCCCTCGCCCGCGGCCCGCCAGATCCCGTAGGCGAAGGCCAAGAGCATGGAGATGAGCAGTGTCTGCAGGTGCCCCGCGAAGATCTGAGCGGCCAGGATCAACCCGACGTACAGCGGCGCGCGGCGGTCTTTGAACGGGGCGCCGATGCGTTCGACGGCCCAGAGCAGCAGCGGCACCCAGGCCAGCGTGCGGAGTAGACTCGGTTGCGTCAGGCGGACCGCGACAAAGCCACTGACCGCCCAAGTTACCGCGCCGAGAAAGGACGGCCCCGCGGCAAGACCCTTCTGACGGAGAAAGGCGTAGGTGAACGCGCCGAGCAGAAAGACATGGAGTGCCAGGTCGAGGGCCAGCGCCCGGTGGAGCGGCAGAATGAGGTTCAGCAGCATGCTGGGATACAAGGGGGAGTACTCGGCGTCGGCGAGCAGCGGCAGCCCGTTGAACACGTAAGGATTCCAGAGCGGCAGATGCCCCTCGAGGATGCTGCGCTTCCAGAGGTCATGTGCCGGGTAGAAGGTCAGGAGCAGATCACCCCAATATAGCGCCTGCTCCGTGAACAGCACGCGGCCGAAGAACAGTGCCGTCAGCCCGGCCAGGACGAGCACCGCGACGAGGTCGTGCCGAGAGGTCGCTGGCGGGGTCAATCGGCCCGGGCGGGGTCGCGCTTGTTCCGGATCTCGTGGAGCCGTGGTCACGCCTGGCCAGCCCGTCACGTCGCGCCCCGGCGTTGGTCACAGGCGGTTCACCCCCTCCGCGGAGGTGGGCGCGGGCAGCCGGGTGAACAGTAGGCCCAGGTACCCGACCACAGTCTGGAGCACGTGCATTTTGCTGCCGCCCCGCTTGCGGTCGTACCGCAGGTGCAGGGGCACCTCGACGACGCGCGGACGGAACGGCTGCAGTTTGAGCAACAGTTCTGCCATCACGGTGAATCCGGGGCTTTCGATTAGCCGGGCGCCGTAACGTTTCGTGGCCGCGTGCAGCAGCTGGGCCCGGTACACCCGATAGCCGGACGAGTAATCCCGCACGCCGTGTAATCCGAACCGAAGGCGCATTAGCACGCCGATGCCGTGGCTGAGCACACGGCGCAGCAGGGGGACCCCCTCCTCCGCCCCGCCCGGGGCGTAGCGAGAGGCGATGACCAGATCAGCACCGCGCCGGATCTCTTCCACCATACGGAGAATCAGGTCCGGCGGGTGGGTGTTGTCCGCATCCATGGTCACGACGACATCTGCACCGTTCGCCTGGGAGAGAACGGCCCCCAGCCCCGTCTGTATCGCGCGGGCCAAGCCCCGATTGTGCGGGTGGGCCACCACCTGCACGGGCAGGTGCTCCCCGAGCGCAACGGCAACGACCCGGGTGTCGTCCGTACTACCGTCGTCCACAACGATCACGCCATAGGGGATGCCGGTCGCGCCGACAGTCGCAGCAATGCCTTCAAGTAGCGGCGACAGATTAGCCCCTTCATTGAATGCGGGGAGGAGCAGCCAAATTTTCATCAACTAGCCCCTTAAGCTCCAGGTATTCGGCGTTGATCCTCCGTCATCTGAATGCCCCAAAGGTCGGGCTGGCAGACCAGCGCGCCTCTGTGGCGGCGGGGCGGGCCTCCGCTCAGCGGCGCTCGTACAGCAGGACGTAAACGTAACGGAAGTCCGCACCCTCGCGCCAGCGGTAAGTCTGCTCGACCGCTTCAAGCAGCGCCTCCCGGCTCTCCGGCGGCGTAGGTTCGGTGAGCACCACCCAGACGCGCTCCGCGTCGCGCAGCAGCGCGGGGATGGAGGGCAGCGCCCGCACCAGGGCCGCGCGGGTCGGCCTGGGGGTCCACGGCTGGGCGTAGAGCGTGACCGCATCGCTCCCGCGCTCCGTGAAGTAGTAGCCAAAGGCCACCCGCGCCGTCTGCGGGTAGAAGAGCAGCCCGTCGCCCGGCTGCCAGCGGGCCTCCACGTAGCGCGCGGCGGCCGCCCAGTTGTAGGGCTGGTAGCGCGGGTCGTCGAACGTGGCCCCCAGCACTGCCAGGTTGAGCACGATAATCCCCGTGGTCAGGACAATCAGGGTGGCAGTCCGCCGCTCCCGCAGCGCCAGCGCCAGGATCCCCTGTGCTAGCAGCAGGATGAAGAACGGCTGGACGAACGCGGCATAGCGCGGGATGGCATAGAAGAGCCCGGTCACCACCGAGGCCCCGATAAGGATGGCCACCGGCACCGCCCAGACGAGCAGCAGCAGGGTCCCGGCGCCGCGCCGCACCATCGTGACCGTGCCCGCCCCCAGCAGGACCAGGAAGGGCAACACGAGGAGCACTTGACCCCAGGACCAGCGGCCGTCATCCAGGAGGTATCCGCCTAGGCCGAGGAGGTAGCCGCCGAAGCTCGAGAGGGCCACCATGTTCAGGGGAGCGGTGAGCGGCATCGCTCCCTGCCAGATCCGGTCCGCACGCCCTCCCGCCAGCTGCTGCGCCACAGCCGGCCACCAGGGCGTGTAGGCCAACAGCGCGGCACCGAGGGCCAGCAGAAACCTCATTTGCACCGCGCGCTCACGCCGGTGGTGCAGCGCCAGGTAGAGCAGATGCGCGGGGACAAGCAGAAAGGCGAAGTAGTCCACGTAGAACGCCAGGGCCATCGTCGCGGCGTATGCCGCCCAGACCCACGGCCGTGACTCACCGGTGGCCGCCCGCCAGAGGGCGTAGGTGGCGCCGAGCGCCAGCAGGCCGAGGAGGGCGTGCATGCGCGCCTCCACGCTGGCCTGCACGGCGAGGGCTGCTGTCCCCAGCAGCACGGCGGTCACCGCCGCCAGGGCCCGCCCGCCCAACTCCCGGGCGAAGAACCAGGCCACGGCCACGGTGAGCATACCGCTGACGAGGGACAGGGAGCGGATGACTCCCGGGCTGTCCCCCAGCAACAACCAGACATGTAGAAGCAGGTAATAGAGCGGCGGGTGCGCGTCGGTGCGCGCGATCAGGTTCCAGATCTGCGCAGCGGGCAGCCGGGCGATGGCTACGCTGAACGCCTCATCGAACCAGAGGCTCCGGGCGTCGAGGACGGCCACGCGCAGGACCAGCGCCGCGGCGACGCCGGCCAGTAGGACCAGCACCTCGCCGCGGGTGGCGCGCTTTGCCGTCGGTGCGAGAAGCACCACGCTCACGCCTCAACTCCGAACCGCAAGGCACGCGGGGCAAGGCGTACGCGGCGCAGTAGTGGCACCTACCCAAGGCATGGTGACCTGGGATGGAGACAGCTCCCACCCTGGCCTCAGATCAGCGCTCATTCGTCTTCCCATAGAGGCGGGATTCCCAAAGGGATGTACTGACTAACTCGAAGTTTGCCCCACTGGTCTCCTGAAAGTACGGGGCCAGCGCTTGTGCAATCCGGAGCCGCATCTGCGGGCCGAGGGCGACAGAAGCGATGATCCACATTCGCGGATGTGCGCCCGCGATGGTGGCCATCTGGTCGGGGGGGACGCTGGTGCGGAGGCGGAGCCTCCCGCGGGCGGCCAGATGCGCCACACTGAGTACCGCATCCGGGCTGAGATCCGTCCGCGCCTGGGATCCGTGGAAGTAGTACTCGAACGGAATCCCCACGTAGGCCGGGATGTACAAGATAAAGTCATCCGCCGCCGCGTGCGCCATCACGAACTTCGCGGCTCCCCTCCAGTTGTAAAACGGTTGATCCTGGTAAACAGCGCGCAACGCCGCCCCATTGACGAGCACAACCGCGACCAGGATGGCTCCCGGTGCCACCAGGCGGAGCTGACCGCGAAGCGCCCCGGCCAGGTAGACGACCCCGGCCGCCAGCAACACTGCAAACGGCGGCAGAAGGAAAGAGAAATAGCGCTCCTGGAAGATGTCCCATTTGAGCGCGATGAGCGTGACCGTGACGATGGGCAGGAGCCAGTAGCTGACGACGAATGCCCGCGCCCGTCCCTTGCCCAACCCCACCAGGCCGCAGAGGGCCAGCAACAGAAAGGGGATCAGGATGGCCGTCTCGTAGCCGATGGACAAGGTTCCCCGTCGGTAATAGGTGCCCAAGCCGAAAAGCCCGCCGCCGAAACCGAGCAGACCCCCCAGTTCGGTCAGGGCCCGGAGCGCAAACGGCCTCTGGAACCCAGGAAACGCGCGGGCCGTTGCGAGTTGGGTCCAAAGCGTCGGCACGAGCGGTAGGTAGGCCACGGCCACTGCGGTCAACGCAAGGAGCCACCCCCGGACCGCCGCTTTCGTCCGGTGCGCCCCCAGGACGTAGATGCCCTGGGCGGCCAGCAGCAGAAAAGCAAAGTGGTGCGTGTACAGCGCCAGGACCATCAGCCCCACGTAGGCGATCCAGTGCCGCCGGCGGCCCTCCTCAAGGGCCAGCCACAACGCGTAGGACGCGCCCACCCCAAAGAGCGTGAGGAACGGGTACATCCGCGCTTCCTGCGCGGAGGTCACCTGGAAGGGGGAGAGCGCCAGCAACGCCGCCGCCAGCAGCCCCACCCGATCGCCGGCCAGCCGCCGCCCAAGGAGAAAGGTCAGGGCCACGGCTCCGAGACTGGCCAGCAGCGAAGGGAGCCTAACGACCACCTCGCTCTTGCCGAAGAGGCCCATCCAGAAATGCAGGAAGACGTGATACAGGGGGAGATGCGTGTCGTACAGGCGCAGCAGCCGGAAGATCTCGCCCACGGGCTGCTGCGCGACAAACACGCTGTAGGCCTCATCGTACCAGAGCGGTTTCGCCCCCAGGCTCCAGCCGCGAACCAAGACCGCGACGACCAGTACCGCACCAACACCGAGGAGCGTCTGCACGCCCCCCAAACGCCGCCCGAGGCCTGTGGCCCAGCCGGCCGCGCGGACCTGCAGGAAGGTGTCGGTCTTCATCGGGGCGAGGCCGTGTGCGGAGATCCCGCCTAACGGTTCCCGGGTGCGGTGCCGTAGAGTCGGGATTCCCACAGAAATGTGAACACGAGCCCAAAGGATCGGCCATCGGCCTCCCGAAAGGCCGGGGCCAGGACCTTGGCAATCTGCTGGCGAGCCTTGTAGCCGATCGGGATGGTGGCGACGATCCACATCCGTGGATACTTCTTGGCGATGGCCGCGAAACGCTCTGTGTCGCCCTCCGCCAGCCGCATCTCCTCTTGGGCGAAGCGAAGCAGTTTCGGATTGAGGCTCGCCTGAACCTGGGGGCCGCTGAAGTAATACTGAAACGGAATCCGGGCAAAGCCCGGGATGAACAGGATGAAGTCCTTGGGCCCAGCCTTCGCACTGACATGCTGCGCCGCCGCGCGCCAGTCATACGTGGACGGTTCGCGATAGAGATTCGCCAGGACCGGCAGGTTGAAGGCGGCCAGCACCAGCAGCAAAGAGACCGTCGTCACGACCTTCCCCGTGCCCCGCATTCTTTCCGCCACGTAAAACACCCCGGCAGCCAGCAAGATGAGGAATGGAGGCAGGACGAAAGAGAAGTACCGCTGGTAGAACATGTTCCACTGCAGTGAGATCACGGACACTGTGACCACGGGCACGAGCCAGTAACTGAGGATAAATCCCCGCCGGCGCCATTCTTCGAGACCGGCCGCCCCCGCAAGACCCAGGATGGCGAACGGCAGGATGATGGCCGCCCGGTACTCCAGGGGCAGCGCACCCACCCGGAAGTACGTGCCCATCCCGAAGAGTCCTCCGCCGAAGCTGAACATACCCATCATGTCTGTGAGGGCACGGAGGCCGAACGGCGGACGGAAGTCCGGCCATCCCCGCCCCGTTCCCATTTGCGCCAGGAACGTCGGCACGAGCGGCAGGTAGGCGACGGCCACCACGGCTAAGGAGAGAAACCACCGACCTACTGCCGCTTTCCGACGGTAGGTCGCCAGGACGTAGACGGCCTGGGCGCCCAGCAGCAAAAAGGCAAAGTGGTGCGTATACAGCGCCAGGACCATGAGCAGCGCGTAGGCGGTCCAATGCCGCCGACGGCCCTCCTCGAGAGCCAGCCACAGCGCGTAAGACGCCCCCAGGCCGAAAAGCGTAAGGAACGGGTACATCCGCGCTTCCTGGGCGGACGTCACCTGGAAGGGCGAGACTGCCAGGAGCGCCGCCGCCAGAAGCCCCACGCGATCACCGGCCAGTCGTCGCCCCAAGAAGAAGGTCAGCAGGATGGCGCCCACGCTGGCCAACACCGAAGGGATGCGGATGGAGGCCTCCCCTGAGCCGAAGAGTGCCATCCAGACGTGCAACAGCACGTAGTGCAGTGGGGGGTGCGTGTCGTAGGTTTGCAGCATCCGCGGGATGTCGACGAGCGCCTGCCGGGCGATGAAGACGCTGTAGGTTTCGTCGAACCAGAGGCTCTTCGTCCCCAGCCCCCAGAAGCGCACCCCGGCGCCGACCAGCAGCACGGCGGCCACGGCGAACGGTACCCGGGCGGCGCTAACGCGCGCCCAGGCCCCGCCCACCCATCCGGCCTGGCGAGTCGGCTGATAGACCCCCGCTTCCACGAGTCTCATCGTAACAGGTCCCGGAAGCATGGGGGAGCGGCCCAATGGGCCGCCCCCGCATGCTTCAACTCAACCGGTCAACCGATCAGAAGTCGCAGCTCTGATCTGAGTCGCCGTCGTTGCTGAGTGTGATCCAGCACTCGTCGGTCGGCGTCACGGGGAATCCGGCGGCCTGGCCGACCGCGCTCCACTGGATGAACGCGGCGGCGCCGCCACCGGTCGCAACTACCGGCGTCTGCCACGCAGCTCCACCGGGCATCTGCAGAGCGATGTCGGTGATGGTGGTCGGGAAGAGGTTGTGCTCCTGGTAGTAGGCCCAGGAGAGCGTCTTCGCCTCCTGCAGGATATTGTCGATCTCTGCCTTGTACGCGCGCTTGCGGGCGCCGAGGTACCGCGGCACGGCGAGCGCAAGCAGGATACCGAGAATTGCCAGCACGACCACCAGCTCGATGAGGGTGAAGCCCCCCTCGGCGGTGCGCCGCTTTTGGTCGAGGAAGAACTTAAGCAAGATACCCTACCTCCCTTCAGAACGTTGTAAACACGAGATCGGTGAAGGCTCCCCGGCACGAATGCTCCCTCCAGGCTGACGCGCTCACCTCCTGTCCGGCCGAGCCTTGGGGTTCACCATACTCCTATGCCCGAATCGACACCGACGTAGACACTTTCCAGGCCTACCGTCCCGCGCCGGTCGCGCCGGCTCAAGGCTAGAAGCTGCAGCCCTGCGATGCGGACCCGTCGGCGCTCACGGTGACGGAACAGAGGTCCGCGGGCTCGACCGGAGCCCCGCCAACCAGACCGCTGGAGGTCCACTGGATAAACGCGTTTGCCCCGCCGCCACCACTAACCACCGGGGTTTCCCAAACCGCCCCGCCGGGCATTTCCATAGCAATGTCCGTGACGACGCTAGGGAAACTATTATACTCATGATAGTAGGCCCAGGAGAGTGTCTTCAGCTCCTGGAGAACGTTGTCGACCTCCGCCTTGTACGCCCGCTTGCGGGCACCCAGGTACCGCGGCACCGCGAGCGCCAGCAGGATCCCCAGAATAGCCAGAACGACGACCAACTCGATGAGGGTAAACCCCCCTTCGCCGGATCGCCGTCTTTGGTTGAGGAAGAACGTAAGCAAGATGACGACCTCCCTTCAAACCGCCCTCAACCGCAGACCAGAACTTGCGGAATCACGACCTCTCGACCGGATAATCGCCTCCCCCAGGCACACGACTCCCCAGAATGGGCCTTCATAACTCCTCTGCCCGGACGGGTACCGCCGCAGACCGGTTCTTCTCCCCTACTTCACGCCGCTACCGGTCGCCAGGGAGAAGATCGGCAGATACAGGGAGATGACCATGGCGCCGACCACCACGCCCATGAAGATGATCAGGATGGGCTCGAGCAGGGAGGTCAGACTCTGTACGGTCGTCTCCACCTCGACGTCGTAGAAGTCCGCCACCTTCTCCAGCATCTGCTCCAACTGTCCGGTCTCCTCGCCGACCTTCGCCATCTGCACGACCATCGGCGGGAAGACCCCGGAGAACTGCAGCGGGATGGCAATGGTCTGGCCTTCCCGGATGCTGGCGCGCACCGCCTCGACCGCTTCGCCGATGACGGTGTTGTCAATGGCCTTGGCCACGACCTCCAGGGACTGCATGATTGGCACGCCGCTGGCGATGAGCGTCCCCAGCGTGCGGCTAAAGCGGGCCACCACGATCTTCCGGTTCAGGTCGCCCACTGCCGGCAGGCGCAGCTTCAGGCGGTCGTAGCGCGCCCGGCCCGCTTTAGTGCCGAGATAGCGACGCAGCCCCCAGGCCAGCACGATAGACCCGCCGATGACCGCGTACCAGAACTTCCGGAGGACCACGCTGAAGGCCATGGCGATCTGAGTGGGCAGGGGCAGGCTGGCGTCGCCGCCCAGTTCGCGGAAGAGGTTCTCGAACTGGGGCAGGATGACGATGGTCATGAACATCAACCCGCCCAGGGCGGCAACCGTGAGCAGCGCCGGGTAGACCATGGCCGCCTTGACCTTCGCCCGCAGCGCCTGCTCCTTCTCCAGGAAGGTGGAGACGCGGTTCAGGACCTCGTCCAGCACACCGCCGGTCTCACCGGCCTTCACCATGTTGACGTACAAGTTGGAGAAGACCTTGGGGTGGCGGCCCATCGCTTCGGAGAGCGGCCGGCCGGCCTCGACCTCCAGCCGCACCGCCGCCGCGACCTCGCGCAGCTTCTTGTTCGAGGTCTGCTGCTCGAGGATGGAGAGGACGCGCACCAACGACAAGCCGGCGTTGACCATCGTGGCGAACTGCCGGCTGAAGATCGCCAAGTCTTTCAGACCGACACCGAAGAGCCCCTGGAAGATCTCGCCGACGTCGCGCCGCTCCCGCGCCCGCTCCAGGTTGGTGATAAAGAACCCCATCTCGCGCAACCGGTCCACCACCACGGCGTCGTTGTCCGCCTCGATGGTGCCGGCGATCACCCGTCCGGTGGGGTCTTTTGCGCTGTATCGGAACACCGCCATTCTACTCACCCCTTGAAGCGTCTATCTATCCGGTACCCGAGTAAGTCCCCGCTTAGCCCATCCGGCTGCGGGCGACCGGCATCGCCGGCTCCTCGCCGCCCGCCTCGTGGATCATCTTGCGCAACTCCTCGGGGTGAATCGCCCGGGAGAGTGCGTCCTCGAACGTGATCAGCTTCTTCAGGTAGATGTCCCGCAGCGACTGGTCCATCGTCTGCATGCCGTACTGCACGCCCGTCTGGATGGCGGTTTCGATCTGGTGCGTCTTGGCCTCGCGGATGAGGTTGCGGATGGCCGGCGTGGCCAGCAGCACCTCCACCGCCGGCACCCGCCCGACCTCTTCCAGGGCGGGCCAGCCCCCGCGCGCTGCCGTCCCCAGGCGGGCGGAGCGACTGGGCCGTCCCTCCGCTTTCGCGGCGTTGTAGCGGGCGTTGGGCAGGAGCTGTTGCGAGATCACCGCCTCCACCACGCTGGAGAGCTGGATGCGGATCTGCTGCTGCTGGTAGGGCGGGAAGACGTCGATGATGCGGTCGATGGACTGCCCGG
>Ga0209342_10006382_pt1 | contig 11986 bp, 15 predicted proteins | sample RifCSP16_2_FD_184023 | JGI IMG/M metagenome (GOLD analysis project Ga0209342, IMG submission 184023) | Soil microbial communities from Rifle, Colorado - Rifle CSP2_sed 16_2 (SPAdes) (version 2) | ecosystem: Environmental > Terrestrial > Deep subsurface > Rock core/Sediment | place: Rifle... | reverse complement strand
CTTAGGTAGAGGTGAAGTAAGAACGGCAAAGAAGAGCAGAGGCGGTAGGATGACCGCGGCCAAGAGGCGTGCCGCGAAGTCCCGGGGTGGACGCGGTCGTGTCCGAAAGCGCAAAGCAGGCCGAGACATCATGAAGACGTGAGAACACACTGCGGTCATGGAAATGTCGGTATCGCTTGCTGCGGCGTTGGTCTCTCAATAGGGCCCGGAGGCATGCGTGCTGTCGCCGGTGGCGTCCAAGCTCCGCCTCACCCTTGCGATTCTTACAATTGGGTTCGTAATCGAAGGGGCGATTGAGGCGTACACGTACCTGAGCCGTAGCTACCGCTTGCCCTACGCGGCTTTGATTTTCATCCTGGGACCTTTCGTCACACTGGCCGGAATTTTCGTCCTTTGGATGGGACGCCACCAGTGGAATAGTCTCCTGAGTCGGCGATTCCGACACGCTCATCGGACGTTCGGGCTCAGCCTCGTAGCTCTCGTGGTGGCCGCCGCGTTGCTCGTCTGGTACAGCTACGGGTCGGCCGCGCCGGTATCTTGGTGGGTGTCCTGGGGGTTCGGCGGTGCGCTCATGGCTTCGCTGTTCCTAACCTTCGCGACGTATGTCTTGCTTGCTCTGCATCTAACGGCAAGGGTCGGCAAAGCCCTCCTCCTCCTCGCCCTTAGTTGGGCCGCGGTTGTTTCTTTCTGGATTGGGCAAGCTCTTGCCCAGGATTTCGGCTCGATGATCCAAGATCTTCAGACTCGCACGCTCGCCGATGGATCCCTCAACGCATCGGTTGCCGGTTTCGGATCCTATTTCGCGCTGACCTACGTTCTGCTCACAATCGCCTATGTCGACGCCTTCCGCAGAGTCCCTGCGGTATCCCCAAAATCCCCATCGGCTTCCGTTGCACCACCGGCCGCCTAGTCTCCGAAAGACGAGCGATGCTCAACGCGGGTTTCCCGGCCATTGCATCGCGAATGTGGCCAACGGGTTCGGCGCGGGATACCTGGCGGCGACGATTAGCGCACCCTAGAAGACTGCGAGCACGTGGCCCCCGATGCCCAGTGCCAAATGCGCCTCGACCGATGTGGCCCACACCGCCTTGCTGGGCACCAGAATCAGGAACACATCACTCGCGGGGAGCGTCACATTCACAGGGTGTCTCCCTGCGATCATGCGATGGAAGGCGATCGGCGGGACGGCCGCTCTTCGTGGCGGATTTCTTTCGCTGGCTGAGCGCCCTGCCGGAGGAGGGCTATCCTCTGCCGATATGGGACGGCCACGCCCTGAGCACGCGTGTGCTCCGCCGCCCAGACCGGCTGATCCTACTTGGCGATATCTTGGAGCTTTGGGAGGCCGAGAACCAGGCCGTCCTCTTCTCCGTGTCCGCCGTGAGTTCCGTGTTGTCGCGCGTGCCCTGTCAGAAGGTCTACGTGCTTGGGAACCACGACAACATCCTCCAGGCGGTGACGGGGCTGTACCCACTCGGGGCGGAGAATCTCGAAGTGGTCGGGGACGCCTACCCGGCCAGCGACACCGGCGAGATTCAGCCGCTTCGAATCGGCGATCGCAACTACATCTTCATCCACGGCCACCAGTTCGATCCGGTTCTCCACGGCCGCGTTGGAAAGTTCTGGCCCGTGCTCGCCCCGGTACGACAAGCGGGCGCGGCCCTGGGGGACTATGCTTGGGTGTTCGCCGCGCTGTGGGTTGCGACCCTGCTCGTGTATTTCAGCCATCCGTCTTCGCCCGTTGACTGGCTTCTGCTACTGGGGCTTCCGAGGCGCGAGTGGGGAACGCTCACAACGCATGGCTGGACATCGAAGTCCATGATGCGCCCTTCTGGGTGACCCCGTGACCAACCTGGAATCGGTGAACTCGATGTTCAGTGCCCTAGGCGGGTACCGCATAGGCGCCGACCAGATGCCTCTACAACAGGTAATCCCGGAAGTGTCAGGGAGGAATCCTCGTTAACCTTGAATAAGGTTAACTTGCGGGGCGAACCTTTTGACCCTGGCTCGTCTTCTCCTCCTGCCCATGCCCGTCCACGAAGACCACAAGGACCACGCCCCCGCCTCGGTGAAGTGCGGGATCGTGACGAGCTCGGACAGTCGCACGGAGGCGACGGACGACTCGGGAAGACTCATCCGCGATCTCCTGCTCAAGGCGGGCCACAAGGTCCTCTTCTACGCCGTCGTCAAGGACGAGGCCAAGGCGATCGCGGACGCGGTCGAGCAAGCCTCGTGGACCTGCGACGCGGTCATCACGAACGGCGGGACCGGGCTGTCCTGTCGCGACGTCACGATCCCCACCCTGACCCCGCTCTTCGAGCGCACCCTGCCGGGGTTCGGCGAGATCTTCCGCCGGCTCTCCTACGACGAGATCGGGAGTGCCTCCATGCTGTCCGGCGCGATGGCGGGCCTCTACCACGGGCGGGTCGTTTTCTGCCTCCCGGGCTCTCCGGACGCCTGCCGCCTTGCGATGGAGAAGCTCATCCTTCCGGAACTCGCCCACGCGGTCGGGGTGATGGGCCGATGAGCCGCCGCGGCGGGTCCGCGCACCCCCATGCGAAGAAAGACGCCGCGGAGCGCGGGATGCGTCCGCTGAAGGCCCTCGTCTCCCTGGAGGAGGCGATGCGCATGGCGATGGACCTCGTCCGTCCGATCGAACGGGTGGAGTCTGTCCCGATCGGAGAGGCGCTCCGTTCCGTCGTCGCGGAGGACGTCCGGGCATCGATTGACGTGCCCCTTGCGGACCGCGCGGCGATGGATGGCTACGCGGTCGTTGCCAAAGATACGTTCCGCGCGGGGAAGTTCCGTCCCGTCGGCCTGCGCCGCACGGAGATCCTCTACGCGGACACCGTCCCGAGGAAGCGCGTGGTGAAGGGGAGATGCACGGAGGTCGCCACGGGCGCGACCCTCCCGGGCGGGGCGGACGCCGTCGTCATGGTCGAGGACACGGAACGAGAGGGGGACTTCGTGAAGGTCTACCGGCCCGTCCACCCGGGCGAGCATGTGTCCCGCCGCGGCGAGGACATCGGACGCGGGTCCGTCGTCGTGCGAGCGGGGGAGGTCCTCACGCCCGCGAAGGTCGGCGCCTTGGCCGCGATCGGTCGGGCCCGCGTGGACGTCTTCGCGCGCCCCCGGGTTGGGATCCTCACGACGGGCGACGAGGTGATCCCGCCCGGTCGACCGATCCGGCCCGGGCAGGTGTACGACATCAACTCCCTCACGATGGCGAGCATCACGAAGGAGAACGGCGGAGAACCGGTCCATCTCGGCCGGGTCGCGGACCGCCTCGATGCGATCCGCTCGGTAATCCGCGGGGCCGTTCGGAAAGCCGACCTCGTCGTCTTCTCCGGGGGCTCGAGCGTCGGGGAGAAGGACATGATCATCGACGCCTTGCGGTCGATGGGCGATGTCTTCTTCCACGGCGTGGCGGTGAAGCCGGGGAAGCCAACGGTCCTCGGCCGCGTCGGCGGAAAAGGGGTTCTGGGGATGCCTGGCTACCCGACGTCCTGCCTCAGCAACTGCTACATGATGCTCGCGCCGATGCTGCGAAGGATGGCTCGACTCCCACCGGCCCAGGAACGAGTCGTCGAGGTGCCTCTCGCGAAACGCCTCGTCTCGACGATTGGACGGGTGGAGTTCCACACGGTCCGCGTCGTCGACGCACAGGCTGTGCCCGCGTACAAGGAGAGCGGGGCGATCACGTCAATGGCCCACGCGGACGGATACATCGAGATTCCCGCGAACGTCGATCTGATCGAGAAAGGAGAAGTCGTCCGCGTCGTCCTGTTCTGATTCCCGGCGCGCTTCCGAATCGGCGGAGGCGCGCGTCGCGTCTCACGTTCGCGAGCGGGAGCAATCCTTATACGTCAGGGAGAGGTGGTCGCCGGCCGATGGTCCTCGTCGAACGCGCGAACCCGACGGACCGCGCGGACATCGAACGCCTCGTCGCCGCGTACCACGAGTCGGAAGGGGTGAAATCGCGGCCCGAACGGATCTCGTGGGCCGTCGAGCAGCAGATGCGAAACCGCTTCCCGGGCACCCTCCTGGTCGCGCGGGAGAAGCGGGCGGTCGTGGGGGTCGCCCTCGCCGTGTACCAGCCGTCCGCAGAGCTCGGCCGGGTCCTCGTCATCCAGGACTTCTACGTCGACCCATCCCTGCGACGGAAGGGCGTCGGTCGCGCCCTCGCGACCCGGCTCCTCGAGGAAGCGAAGGCGATGCGGATCGACCGTGTCGATCTCGAGGTCTTCCCCAAGAACGAGGTCGCCACGGCGTTCTGGAAGAAGCTCGGCTTCCGCACGGGCGGTCGGACGATTTACAGCCGCGACCTGCTCTAGCGACCGTGGACGACCGCGCGGTGCGCGCGATACGCCTCGTGCCCGAACTCCTTCCCGCACTCGGGACACCGGACGCGGGGCCGGGACCTCTCCGGATCCTGGATCTTGAGCGCCCCGAGGAGCTCCGCCATCTCGATCGCGATCTCCTCGGACTCCCCTTCCGAACCGTGGTAGCCCTTCGTCTCCCGCATGAAGTCCACGTGCAGGTCGATCTCCGATCCCCTCGGGACTCGCTCGAGTCCGTGCGTCTCGAGCCGCATGTGAAATCGCTTCCCGTTGTGGAGGGCCTTGAACGCGACGAGGTCGAACGTTTCCCTCTTCACGCGATAGCCGAGGGTCAGCACGGCGGCCTCGATCGCATGGAGGGTCATCCGCTTTGGCAGAGCCTCTTTCATCGCTGGCTTCCTCAATCAATCCGCATACGTCACCGTGGCCGAGGAGAGTGCATACCCGATCGGGCAGTCGAGCTCCGGTCCGACTTCGAGGACCTTGACCTTCATTCCGGGTTCGATCCCGATTGGATGGCATGTGCGGAAGTTCGGGCAGGCTGCATTCCCGCACACGATCCTCTCGTACGACACGCGGGCTCCCTCGACGGCCGCCCGGGCGGGGAGGCTCACGGGAGGGGGGCTCGCCTCGACCTCGACGACGCGAGCATGCTCTTCGTTCAGGAGACATGGGTGCGTCACGTCCCGGACCCGGAGGACGCGATATCTCCGTCCGAGATCCTGGTTCAGACAGGCGGCCCGGACCCGGCACGGCCCGCACTCGGGTTGCGGGCCCCGGTACACGAACTCGTGGCCCACCTCGGCCTGCCTCTCGCCGACGAGGGTGACTTGGACCACGACGCCGGCCTCCGCCTCCATGCTAGGGCGCCCCTCGGCTTAAGGGTCACCGTCCGGGGGATGCCCACCCCACGTTCAAGTCGGCCGGACGCCCTCCGGGCGGTCGCATGCGGTGGAGGAACGGCGCCAAGCGGATTCTCCTCCTCGTCGGGATCGGGGTCTTGGCGGACTTCGCCGCGGCGTTCGTCTTGACCGCCCTTGTGGCTTTGAGCCTCGGGTCGTCGTTCCGCCTACCCCTCTTCATGACAGGCATCATGCTCATGCTGATCGGCCTCACTTCCGGTGGGCTACCCGAGGCTGCGCTTTATCGGAATCCTCCGTTTCCCGTCCCGTCGAGGTACGACCGACCGAGTCTCCGCGAGGACGTTCGAGATCGAACCCTGACGCGGACCCAGAGGCCCCTCGGAGAGGAAACGCTCGCGGGTCTCGCTCTCATGCTCCTTGCTCTCGTCCTCGTTCTCCTCCCGCCTTTCTGACGCCGGCAGATTCATACGCCACGCCAACATCGTCCTCGTCGGTCCGTAGGACCAGGAGGTTCCCGGTCATGATGTCCGAATGGGTTTTCCAAGCGACGCCGGGAGCCGCCTGAACTCGTTTCGTCGCCCCGGCGTTCGTGTGCTCGCCCTGTGAACGCCTCTCGATGGAACGAAGTCGAAGCGAATGCCCAACGATCCATACTTGGATTCGAGCGTCGCCTGGCGCATCCAGTCCGGGACGCTCACGTTCGAGGAGCCGGACTACCGCGAAGTCGTGGAGTCGATCCTCTCCGACGGGCTCGCGACGGAAGTCGTGGGCCTCATCAGCGCAGGCAAGGAAGCGAACGTGTATCTCGCCGGGTACAACGGCGCGCCCCTCGCGATCAAGTCGTACCGGCTCTACCGGACCTCCCATCGCGGCGGTCGTCCGATCAAGGTCGACTCGATGGGTTGGCGCGCGGCCCATGAATACGAGATGATGCGCCAGGCCTGGAAGGGAGGCGTCCTCGTGCCGACCCCCGCGCGGCGCGTGGAGAATCGCTTCTCGATGCGCTATCTCGGCACGGACGATGGACCCGCGCCCCGGCTCAAGGACGTGCGGCTCGAAGACCCGGGCGAGTTTCTTGACCGAGTGCTCGACGGCGTGCGTGGCCTCGCAGCTGCGGGCGTCGTCCATGGGGACCTGAGTGCGTTCAACGTGCTCGTGCACGGCGGGGATCCGTGGTTCATCGACTTCTCCGAAGCGATCCGGGTCGACCGCACGGGACCCTCCCCCTGGGTCCGCCTCACCGAAGCTCGGACCGCGCTCATGGCGGGCCTCTCCGCCTTGCACTCGTACTTTCGCCGATACGGCCTCTCGATCGAGACGGGTGCGTTCGCGGGAGAGCTCGTGCAGTCCCTCGATCGATTCGGCGTCCTGCCGACCGAGAGCTAGCGGAACCAAGCTGCGATCCCGTCGGATAGACGCGCCGGAGGTCCGGCTCAAGTGACCTTCGTGATGCGCGCGAGCCGATCCGCGGCATCGTGGGTCAGCCCCTCGTCGCCGAGGATCGTGTACCGCTCCTTGTTCGTCTCGTGCGCATGGCCCAGGGCGTCTACGACCTCCTCGTCCGTCACGCCGAGGGCCCTTGCCGTCGTCGGGGCGCCGATTGCGAGGAGGGCATCCCGGACCTCTTGCCAGTTCCCGCCGTGGAGGTACATCATCATGATTGTGCCGACGCCGCACTGCTCCCCGTGGAGCGCGGGTTTCTTCGCGAGCTTGTCGAGCGCGTGGGAGAACTTGTGCTCGCTCCCCGAGGCCGGACGGGAGGACCCCGCGATCGACATCGCGACGCCCGAAGACACGAGGGCCTTGCAGACGAACCACGCGCTCTCCTCGAGCCGAGGCTTGATCGAATGGGCGTTCTCGATCACGAGTCGCGCGGCGAGTTCGCTCAAGGAGGCCGCATACGAGGAGTAGTACTCATTCCGCAGGTTCCGCGCGAGGGCCCAGTCCTTCACGGCGGTCAGGTTCGAGATGATGTCTCCGCAGCCGGAGGCCAAGAGCCGGAAGGGAGATTCCGCGATGATTCCCGTGTCCATGATCACGGCGATCGGCGTCTGCGCGGCGAGGCTCACCTTCTCTCCGCCTTTCGTGATCGACGCACGCGACGACACGACGCCGTCGTGGCTCGCGGCCGTGGGGACGCTCACGAACGGGACGCCCGCGTTGAAGGAGGCACACTTCGCCACGTCGATCGGACGACCGCCGCCCACCCCGAGCGCGAAGTCGAGATTCCCTTTGCGGATCCTCTGCTCGGCATCGACGACTTCGTCCCAGGTGGCATCCGGGATCAGGAACTCCGACGTCTTGATCTTCCGCGTCCCCAGGTCCTTCACGGCCGCGGCGCCGGCGATCTTCATCGTGGTCTCGTCGGCTACCATGAGGGCGCGCTTTCCAAGCTTCAGGGACGCGCACACCTCGCCGACTTGGTGGATCGCATCATGACCGACGACGACGTTGCGCGGAAGCTCCATCGCCTTCGTCTTCGAGAAGGACTCCACGTCCATCGTGGACACGAACGGTCTCCCCAAATCGGTCTCAACGGGCCCACTCTACTTAAATCCGCCGACCTGGGCCGCGCGATGCTCTCATCCGTGACCTCGAGCGCGGAACCTTTAAAGTGCCTCCGGGCGTGATGCGGCCCGATGGCCGTCCCCCTGGCCCTCGCGCTCCTTGCCGTCCCCTCGAAGGGGGACCTGGCACGGGGCGAGGCGGAATTCCTTCGCGGAAATGCACATTGCGACGCCCGCGAGTTCGCAGATGCCGTCGCGTGCTACGACCGCGCGGTGGGCCTTGGCTACGAAGACCAGATCCTCTGGAACAACCGCGGAGTCGCCCTCGATGGCCTGGGGCGCCACGAGGACGCGATCCAAGCGTACACGCGGGCGATGCAGCTGAACCCCCGGTACGAGATTGCCGTGTACAACCTCGGCAATGCGTACGCCCAGCTTGGACAGTTCGCCAAGGCGCTCGTGGCCTACGACCGCGCCCTCGAGATCCGACCGGGATACGCGGACGCCCTCTACGACCGCGCGCTCGTCCTCGCCCGCCTTGGCCGAACGAAGGCGGCCCTGCAGGCCTACGACGCCCTCGTTCGCGCGGATCCGGATCTCGTCGTCTCCTGGACCCGACGGGGGACCCTCCTCGAGGAGCTCAACAAGATCGAGGAGGCGGTCGACGCGTACAAGGCCGCCACGGCCCTCCACCCGGAAGAGACCGATGCCTGGACGGGCCTCGGTGACGCCCTCTACGCCCTCGAGCGGTATGAGGAGGCGATCGAGGCCTACGACCGTGCCATCGTCACAGACCCGGCAAACGAGGAGGCGTGGAACAACAAGGGCTTCACGTTCTTCATGCTCGGAATCCACGACGAGGCCCTGCGTTGCTACGAAAAAGCCCTCGAGCTGAATCCGACGTACAAGCAGGCATGGTACAACAAGGGCTACACGTTCCACGGAATCAACCGGCTCGAGGAGGCCGTCGCGGCGTACGAAAAGGCGATCACCCTCGACGAGGGGGATGAGGTCCTCTGGAACAACCTCGGGAATGCCCTGTACAACCTCGGCAGGTACGACGCGTCCATCCCGTACTTCGAGAAGGCCCTCGAAGTGAATCCGAAATACGAGATCGCGTGGAACAACATCGGTAATGCGCTCAACAAGATGGGGCGCCACTCGGAATCCATGACGTACCACGACAAGAGCCTTGAGATCCGGCCGGATTTCGATTACGCGCTGTACGCGAAAGGCCATGCGCTCGACAGCCTCGGCCGGCACGAGGAGGGCCTCGAGCTCATCGGTCAGAGCCTCGAGCTGAACCCGAACTACGACCACGCGTGGATGGCCAAGTCGGAAGCCCTCCACCATCTCGGACGTCTCGAAGAGGCCCGCGACGCCTTGAACAACGCCCTCATCCTCAACGGGTCGTACGACGAGGCGTGGGTCTTCCGCGGGAAGATCCTCGAGGAGATGGGGAACGCCTTGGAAGCCGAACGATGCTACGAGGAAGCCCTCCAGTCCTTCCGTGCGTCCCTCGAGATCGAGCCGGACAACCCGGAGATCCGGTTCGAATACGGTCGCCTCCTCGAAGACCTGGAGCGCGTCGACGAGGCGATCGATGCATACGCGGCCTCCGCTTCCAAGGGGCACGGCCTCGAGCCGCTCGTCCGTCTGTCCGCCTTGCTCCTGCGCGTGGGCCGGCCCGCGGACGCCCTCACCCCCGCCGAGGAAGCGCGGACGTCGTACCCGGCGAATCCGCGCGGCTGGCTCCAGGCGGGCCGCGCATGCCTCGCCCTCGGTCGCCCGTCGGAGGCCGCCGAGTTCCTGCGTGCCGCCCGGCAGGCGGGCGCGGCCGCAGACGCCCAGCTGGAGATCGCGCGATGTCTCGCGGCCCTCGGACGTACAGGAGAAGCCCTCGAGACGGTCACGGGGATCGAGTCGCCGGACGCGGAAGCCCTCCTGCTCCGTGCGGACCTCCTATCGGTCCTGGGTCGGTCGGAGGAGGCCCTCGGGGCCTGCGACGCCGCCCTCCGGGGGACGACACATGCCCGGGATCTCGTCTACCGACGGAAGGGGCAGATCCTCCTGGACTTTGGCCGGGCGAAGGAGGCGGTCGCTGCGTTCGATGCGGCCTTGGGCCTGAACCCCCGCGATGCGGACGCGTGGTGCGACGCCGCCCTCGGGTGGCGAGCGCTCGGCCAGGAGTCCCGAGCGCAGAAGATCCTCGAGCATGCGCTTTCCCTGGATCCGACCCACGACCGTGCCGTGCGGCTCCGGGCGGGGGCGGCCGTCGCCGCGTGATCCCGCGTCACAATTACCAGGGTACGCGACAAATAAAACGGGGCATCCCGAAGGGTTATGTCTCCCCGCCTCTTCCTCCCGGCAGGATGGCCCTCCGGATCCGACGCCGCACGCGGCTCCGCCAGAAGGAAGTCTCCAAGTGGATCGACCGGCTGAAGGCGGACTTCGGCATGTCCGTCCCCTCGGACGTCCCGATTGACGAGTCAGAGGCTGGCCCCCATCGGCTCCTGCTCCGAGACAACGAGGCGTTCGCCATCCTGGTCGATGACGGAATCGCGCCGACGGTCCGCGGCCTCCTTGCCTTCCCGGCGTCGCGCCGTGCCGCCACCGTGGACATGGGGGCCATCCGGTTCATCTACAACGGCGCGGACGTGATGGCGCCAGGGATTATCGACGCCGATCCCGGGATCCGGGCGGGGGATCTCGTGTGGGTCCGGGACGAACGGAATCGGCAGCCCCTCGCGATCGGACGCGCGATCATGGACGGACCGACGATGTCGCGGGAGAAGAGGGGCAAAGCGATCGAGACTCTCCACCACGTCGGCGACGACCTGTGGCATCTCGGGGAAGAGGAATGAGGCGGGACGCGGGGAAGCGCCTCAGGCCCAGTACGGCTGCTTGAGATACTTGTAGATCGACATGACGGCGGTGACGGCCTCCCCGCACCCGGTCACGATGCGTTTGTCCTTCCCGGGATACGACACGATGTCGCCGCAGGCATAGATCCCAGGGACCGACGTGGACATGTCCGCGCGGACCTTGATGAGGCGCTCCCCTTCCAGCTCGACGCCCCACTTCGGGAGAGGCGTCGTCTTCGGCTCGAAGCCGATGTTCACGATGACCGAATCGACCTCGAAGACCTTCTTCTTGAGGGTCCGGTTGTCGTAGACAACCGCGCGCTCCACCCGATCGCCCCCCTCGATGCTCGTGACCTCCGCGTTGAAGACGACCTGGATCGGGTTCTTCATGACCGCCTCGACGTTCTTCTCCATCGCCCGGAACTCTCCGCGGCGATGGACGAGGGCTACGGACTTGGCGAGCGCGACGATCTCCAGGGCGATCTCCAGCGCGCTGTCCCCGCCGCCGACCACGAGGACCTTCTTGCCCTTGAAGTCATGGCGATCGCGCACGCGATACTCGACTCCATGTCCGTCGAACTCCGCCTCGCCCGGAACGCCGAGCTGCTTCGGCTCGAACAGGCCCATGCCCATCGCGAGGATGATCGACCGCGCTTCGAAGCTGTGGCCCTGTCGCGTGACGACCGAGAATCCCGAGGGTCTCCGTTCGATGTCCACGACCTCCTCGTTGCGCATCTCTGCGCCGCTCTCCCGCGCATGGAGAGTGAACAGCTCCCCGAGTTCCCCGCCCTCGATCGCGATGTAGCTGGGGTAATCGTACACGGACTTCGTCGGGTAGAGCCAGGCGAGCTGGCCTCCGACCGACTGGGCCTCGAGGATCAGGGTCGAAAGCTTCCTCGTCCGGGCGTACACGCCCGCGGTGAGCCCGGCGGGCCCACCTCCGACGATGATCACGTCGTACGCCATGTTGGCGGGAGAGCGTCAAAGACCGTTCCTTCTTAAACGTTGTGACGTTGGTGTCTTCCTTGGCAGAAAAGCTCACGGTTATGATATGGCTATTGGGATATTTCTTCGCCCTCCGTTCCGATCCCGGACGACTCCCGCGATACCTTTAAATTCGTGGTGTAGGCTATGGGGCGGCACAGAAGGGATGTGGGATGGCCTTCATCAAAAAGCCATTCAGGCGGCTTGCGGAAGGGTCCGCCGGGGAGGCGGACACGTACATCGACTTGGGCGAGCTGACCTTCGAGGGCGAAGGCGGTGCGCTGGGAGAGCCCGTGGAGCACCTCGTCAAGGTCGCGGAGGTCTATCGCTACGAGGACGTGACGGACCTGACGACCCACGTGTACAACGGGAACATCCTGCTCATCGACTTCACGAGCCTGTCGTCCGACGAGCTCGCCCTGAAGCGGATC
>Ga0209342_10006381_pt1 | contig 11987 bp, 10 predicted proteins | sample RifCSP16_2_FD_184023 | JGI IMG/M metagenome (GOLD analysis project Ga0209342, IMG submission 184023) | Soil microbial communities from Rifle, Colorado - Rifle CSP2_sed 16_2 (SPAdes) (version 2) | ecosystem: Environmental > Terrestrial > Deep subsurface > Rock core/Sediment | place: Rifle... | reverse complement strand
GCCACGTGCGACGTGAAGCGCTGCCGCCTGAACACATCGACGGGCGTCGTCGATGAGATCGGTTTCGTGTGCGCCAAAGCTGAGGGTGACAATCCTCCGACTCCGTGTACCCTCGGCTGCATAGAGGCCCAGGAATCGCATGAGAGCTTCCGTCACCGGAATCACCACGGGCAGGCGGCTCTTGCCAAATCTGACGGTGACGCGCGCGTCTCTCGGAACCTCGAGCCGTCTCTTCTGGACGTGTGACAAGGGCACGAAATCGAAGCGCGTCCAGTCCCGCGGGATGGAGTCGAGCCTGGCGGCCATGCCGTGAATCATGAAACCTGAGGCACAGTCCGGGCTCAGGGTGAGAAGCCATGGCCGGAGGTCGACTTCTCTGATCGGGTCGTCGACCGCCAGTTCACGATGAGGGACGACCACGTAGTCTCCAACCCGAAGATCCGCGACTCGCAGGGCAGCAATCCGCTTGCCCGCGAGGCCGAATACCGAGTGGGAACCCGTGACGGTGACCTTTCGTCCGCCGACCAGCTCGACCTCATACAGGTCCCCGCGAAGCGGGTGGCGTTGTGCGCCGGAGGCGGGCTTCCACCGCATCTTGAGCGTGGAGTCGTCGTATGCCAGGACCTCGCAGTCGGAGAGGGTCACGAAGCTGCGACCCGACGCGTCTGGCAGAACACCTTCGCGCTCCATGAGGTGATCGACGTATTCGCCGATTCGTACGAACCGCACGCGACCCTCCTGCCTCACCAGAACCGGCTCGTCGTGCTCGACGGAGTTGTCGACAGCCTCCTTCACCACGGTCAGGACGGCCTTCGTGGGCGAGTCGTACCCGAGGATCTGCTTGTTCCGCTCGAAGAACTCAGAGATGGAGATCTCGCGCTGTTTCTTCGCCAGCTCTTCAGCTATCGTCATGGAAGGCACGAGCGTCCCATCCCCTGCGACGCCGCGCGCATGCTGGCGGCATCTTATAAAAGTTCCCGCTGCATGGACGACTATGATACCTTGGCCGCGGTGCGCGCGAGCTCCGCCGCCAGGTCGACCGCGAGCGCCGCGAGGAGGCCGACGACGTCCATCGCGAAGTCCGCGGCGTCCCCGGACCGACTTGGTATCAACGTCTGGAACGTCTCGTCGAACGCCGCGAAGGCAATCCCCACCGCCAACACGGGAAGGCGGCCCCGCCAGCCGAACCCGCGGACCGGGAGGAGGACCAGGACGCCGAACACGAAGTACTCGAGGACGTGCAGCCCCTTGTCTCCCTGCGCGACGCCCGTCGAGGGAAGGTCCGTCCCGGGTCGGCTCGACACCGCCAGGATCAGCGCCGCGAAGCCGATCGCCGGCAGGGCGAGCAGGACCCTACGGCTTCGCTTCCGCGGGCTCACGGACCTCGGGCCCCGGCCCGAACTCGGCGCCGCAGTTCGGGCATTTCGTGTCCGCCTCCGAGACGTCGCCGCCGCAGTTCGTGCACGTGAACTCCCCGCCCCCCTCGTCCCGCTTCCGCCCTCGGTCGAGCTGCGACCCGCGGATCTCCTTCGCCTTGCGCGTCCACCAGTATAGGAGCAGGATGAGGAAGAAGCCGAGCCCGAGGACGAACATGCCAATGAGCCCCTGATACAGGGAGTAGCCGAACACGGTCCAGTAGGAGGCGTTCAAGGGGCCGCCGTTCCCCGGCGTCTGGCCGATCACCTGCTGGGTGATGTTGACGACCTGAAAGTTAAACCCGAAGTGGTACACCGCGGGCAGCGGGGTCTGCACGTAGTAGGACTCCCCGTCCGAAAAGTTCCCATTTCCTCGGGCATCGCGCGCCATCGGATACACGCGGGACTCGAACCTGAGGTCCTCGAAGTCGACGACCATGACCTGCACGGAGTAGGAAGATGCCTGCGCCTCGCTCGAAGTCAGATTGACCGTGAAATTGAAGTTCGTGCCGGGGGACGCGGTGAGGGGGGCGACACGTCCTTCCCTGAGCTGGAGCTGGGGACCGGTCGCGGACAGGCACCCTCGCGGCGACGAGCTGAAGGCCGCTGGACAATCCACGGACTGAGGCTCCTGCCTCTGGTCCATCAGCGCGGGTGTCAGGAGGAGCGCAAAGAGGAGGGCGGTCAGTGGAATTGTCAGGAGGCCGTTCACTGCGTGGTTCCTGGTGCTCCGTTCTCCAAACCAATACGGGATGAGGAGCATGACGACCGGGATGAGCAAGAGGACGATGCACACTGCGCCGAGCGTGAGGAGAAACGCGGAAAGGAGAGCAACGAGGAACAGATAGAATAGCCGAAAGAAAACCGTCCCTCGGAACTTTTCCCACGCCACTCGAAAGTCCATTCGCCGCGCGAAGCTGGGGGCCGCATAAATACGTTGTCCCCACGCTGAATCAGGAGACAACCCTTAAGTAACGTCCTCGGCATCCGACGCCCCCCTCTCGGGAGGCATGCACCACGCGTTCTCTCGTCGTCGCGCTGGGCGGCAACGCCCTCCAGCCGCCGGGCGAGGCGGCGGACTTCGAGGTCATGCGCCGGCGGGTGGACGCGTCCGCCCGCGCGCTCGCGGAATTGGCAGCGGAAGACGTGCGCCTCGTGATCACGCACGGGAACGGGCCGCAGGTCGGCGACCTCCTCGTGCAGTCCGAGGAGGCGCGGGGCAAGGTCGCGCGGCCCCCGCTCGACGTCCTCGTCGCGGAGACCCAGGCACAGATCGGATACCTCCTGCAGCAAGCCCTGGCGAACGAGTTCGCGAAGCTCCACCGGAGCACCGGCGTGGCGAGCGTGGTCACGCAGGTCGTCGTCGACCGGGACGACCCCGCGTTCCACAACCCGACGAAGCCCGTGGGCCCCCTCATCCGCTCGGACACGGAGGTGATGCTCAAGCGCGCGCGCGGCTGGCATCTCGTGCAGGACCCGCGCGGCGGTTGGCGGCGGGTCGTCCCGTCCCCGCGGCCGCTCGAGATCATCGAGGTCCCCGCAATCCGCGCGCTGCTCGGGGCGGGGCTCGTCGTGATCGCCGCCGGCGGGGGAGGCATCCCCGTCGTCCGCGAGGACGGTCGGATCGTCGGCGTGGAGGCGGTGATCGACAAGGACCTCGCGTCCGCGATCCTCGCGCGCGATCTGGCGGCGGAGCAGCTCGCGTTCGCGACGGACGTCGACGGGGTCGCGCTCGACTACCGAAAGGCGGACGAGCGTTTCGTCCCGAAGATGACGGTCTCGGAGGCACAGAGGTACCTCGATCAGGGCCAGTTCCCCGCGGGGTCGATGGGGCCAAAGGTCGAGGCCGCGATCGCCTTCGTGAGCTCGGGCGGGCGCGAAGCGATCATCACGAGCGTCGGAAAGCTCGGGGACGCGCTCGTGGGCGGAGCGGGGACGCACATCGTGCCGTGAGCCCTCCGCAACGTATTTCTCTCGGGCGCCGGTAGGTCTCCGCATGGCGACGCTGGAGGACCACATCCGCGCGGTCGAGGAGGAGATCCAGCGGACGCAGTACAACAAGGCGACGCAGCACCACATCGGGAAGCTGAAGGCGAAGCTCGCACGGCTCAAGGATGAGAAGGAGAAACGGATCGCGAAGTCCGGCGGCGGGGGGCCCGGATACGCGGTGCGCAAGTCGGGGCACGCGTCCGTCGGCCTCGTCGGCTTCCCCTCCGTCGGGAAGTCCACGCTCCTCAACGCGATCACGAGCGCGCAGAGCGAGGTCGCCGCGTACGACTTCACGACGCTGGACGTGATCCCCGGGCTGCTCGAGTACAAGGGCGCGAAGATGCAGATCCTCGACATGCCTGGGATCATCCGCGGGGCGTCAAAGGGTCGTGGCCGGGGGCGCGAGGTGATCTCCGTCGCCCGCATCTGCGACCTCATCCTCCTCATGGTCGACGTCTTCGAGACGAACGTGAACGTCCTCTCCGAAGAGCTGACCTCCGCCGCGATTCGCCTGAACGCGAAACCGCCGGACGTCGTCGTCAAGAAGCGGAACCGCGGCGGCGTGAAGGTGAACGCCACGGTCCCGCTCACGAAGGTGACGGAGGAGATGGTCGAGGACATGGTCCGCGAGTTCGGCCACTTGAGCGCGGACGTCGTCATCCGCCAGGATGTCTCCGAGGACGAGCTCGTCGACGCGCTCGCCGGGAACCGCGTGTACGCCCCCGCAGTCGTCGTCCTGAACAAGATCGACCTCGTCGGCGGGAATTACCTGCGGCAGGTCGAGAAGCGGCTCGCGGCCTGGCGGGTCGTGGCGATCTCCGCGGAGAAGAAGGAAGGCCTCGACCGACTCAAGGAGGAGATCTACCGGAGCCTGAAGTTCATCCGCATCTACCTGAAGCCACAGGGCAAGGAGGCGGACCTCAAGGAACCCCTGATCGTGAAGGAGGCGAGCACGGTCGGCATGGTCTGCGACGCCCTCCATAGGGACTTCCGCGCGAAGCTGCGGTTCGCGAACGTCTGGGGGAAGAGCGCAACGCATCCGGGGCAGAGGGTCGGACTGGAGCACGTCTTGGTCGACGAGGACATCCTTACGGTCGTCGTTCGACGGGGATAGCCGCCAGGAAACGTTTATGTATATGTTGACGTATACGTAGATGTATTATGCCCGTCAAGACGACGATCCTGCTCCGAGAGGACGTGCGAGACCACCTCGTGCAGAAGGTGGGACCTCGCGGGATGTCCGAAGAGATCAACCGGATCCTCGTGAAGGCGCTCTTCTCCCGTCGCGCCTCGCTGTTCGGCGCCGATCCGTGGCTGAGCACCAAAGGCCTTCGGGACGAGCGGGACCCGCATGAAGACCTTTGACTCCTGGGCGTGGGTGGAATTCTTCAAGGGCTCCCCGGCCGGGGAGAAGGTACGCGCGATGGTCTTGGGCGAGGAAGTCCTGTCGACGCCGGCCGTCTGCCTCGCGGAGATCAAGCTCAAGTACCTGACGGAAAAGCACGACCCGGAGGAACGGCTGCGCTTCATCAAGTCGCGCACCTCCATCGTCGTCGTTGACGGCGAGATTACGGAAGCCGCCGCGGACCTGAAGCTGAAGCACCGTCTTCACATGGTGGACTCCATCGTCCTCGCGTGCGCTCAATCGGTGGAGGGGCAACTCGTGACGGGGGACAAGCACTTTCAGAACATCCCGGACGTCGAGATGCTCGAGTGAGCGAACCCTTCACGCGCCCGGCGTGATCTTGATCGCAAGCACGGGGCACGCGGTCTCGCATGCCATGCAGTCGATGCAGTCGTTCTCACGGAGGGGGTCGCACTTGTCCGTGCGAAACGTCTGCCACTCCGCCCCGCCCTGCTCGAGGACCTTGTCCTTCCCTGCCCCTTTCGCCCCCGGCGCGAGATACCACTCGAAGACATCGACGGGGCACACGTCCATGCACGCGCCGTCCGCGATGCACGACTCCCAGTCCACCGCCACGTGCGTCCCGTGGATGCCGAACGTGGTTGGGTACGGCTTGCCCTCCGCGTCCGGCCGGACCTTCCCCTCGGCGAGGACCTTGTGGCCGTTGCACTCGGAGGTGACGGGGTAGTCCTCCGGTTTCGTCAGGAAATCTGGGTCGATCGCCTTCGGCTTGTAGTCGACCTCGCGGACCATCGGACCGCCCGAAATCGCGAGGCTACTTAGGGTTTTCCGCCTATTTCGCCCACTTCACGGAGCAGCCGCGCGGCGGGGTCTCCGGGAGTGGCGGCTCTTCGCCGATGAGCAGCGCGTCGAGCGCCTCGCGGAGATAGCGTCGCGTGACGCGAACGGGCGACTCGTGATTGTCGTCGGGCGCGCCGTGGTATCGGAGGACGCGGTCTCGGTCGAACACGAAGAACTCCGGAGTGCGCGCGGCCCCGTACTTCCGGGCGATCTCCTGCGACTCGTCCCGCAGGTAAGGGAACGGATATCCCTTCGCCCGCGCGCGCTCGACCATGTGCGGGAAGTCGTCCGTCGGGTAGTTGATCGTCTCGTTCGAGTTGATCGCGACGACCTGAACGCCTTTGGCGGCGTAGTCCCGCTGAACCTCGATTACGCGCTGCTCCCACGCCTGGACGTACGGGCAGTGGTTGCACCAGAAGGTGACGGCGAGCACGGGCTTGTCCTGGAAGTCCGCGAGGCCGTGGGTCTTCCCGTCGACGCCGGGGAGGTTGAAGTCGATCACCTTCGAGCCGAGGGGAATCGCCACGGATCGTCTCAAGCGTCCGTCGTATTTGTGGTCTACGGGTTCGCACGCGGGCCGGATGCCGCGGCCTTCGGGGGTGGAGCAGATGAATGAAGGAATCGGAGTACCCACTTACCCGCGGATCTCGCCTGCGATGCGCCGGACCCTGCGATCGACCTCGCGCCTCATCCGTTCGACCTCCTCGGAAGTCCTGTCCCCGGCCTCTGGATCGAGTTTGCCCGCGAACTCGAGCAAGGACCGCCCTGCGGACATCCGAATGATCACGTCCGAGAAGGACTCGCCTTCTCGCTTCAATCGCGCGAGCCGCCGGTATGCTTCCTCGGTGATCGTAATCGTCTTGACGGCCATGATAGGTGTAGGTGCACTTACGTGTCTATGTCCCTTTGCCCGCTCGGGATGCTACGTCCCTAGGTGGTGCATGCGGGCGAGGTCCTCGGCGAACGGGCGGAGTTCCTCCGGCACCGCCAATCCGGGGAGTGGGTCCTTGAGGCTGAGCCCCCGCTCCTTCTTCTCCTTCCATACCTGCGAGTTGAAGTCCACGAGTTTGGACGTTAGTCCTCGGAAGGCGTCGTCCCACCCCCTTGCCTTCGGAAAGTCCTCTGCGTGGACGGATCCGCCGTACATCTCCCGCCAGATCCGGTCCGTGGCGTGTGGGATGATGGGAGCGAGCAATCGGAGGACGTCACGGAAGACGGCATGAAGCGTCCATTGCGCGTCCTTGCTCCCCGCGTACGCGCGCGCCTTGGCCATCTCGACGTAGTGGGGTGCGAACACGTTCCACACGAACTCCCGAACCCGGTTAGCGGCGACAAAGAAGTTCAGGTCCTCGTACGACTGGCGGCAGACCGCGATCACGTCGTCGAGCTCGGAGAGGATCCACAAGTCCGTCTCGCGCAGCGCACCTCGGAGGGTCCCGTCCCCGAAGTCCTCAAACGAGGAGATGTACCGCGCGACGTTCCACAGCTTGCTGAGGAACTTCTGCGCCCCGCCGATCTTCTGCTCCGAGATGCGGAAGTCCTCGCCCGACCCGCTCTCGCTCGCCCCGAAGAAGCGGAGCGCGTCCGCGCCGTACTTCTCGATCAGGTGCACCGCGGGGATGTAATTCCCGAGGGTCCGATGCATGGCCCGCCCGTCCGCCGCCAGGCCGAGGCCGTGGATGAACACGTGTTGAAACGGCTTCGCCCGAAGGACGAGCCAGTTCTTCAGGGTCGTGTAGTAGAGCCACGTACGGACGATTTCGCGCCCCTGGGGACGGAGGTGCGTGGGGAAGTTGGCGGCGAAAAACGCGTCGTCCGAACCCCGCCTGGTGACGAAGAGGTTCGAGACGGACGAGTCCATCCATGTGTCGAACACACGATCCTCGCCGCGGAAGGCGGTACCGCCACAGGTCGGGCACTTCTCGAACGGCGCGGGGTCCCTCCACGGACGGTAGTACGGGCCGGGCTCGGGCGCGAGGACCTCCCCGCACGACCTGCAGTACCATAAGGGGATCTCTGTGTGATAGTACCGCCGTCGGGAGATCGGCCAGTCGATCGACAGGGCGTCGATCCAGTCGAGCAGGAGCTGTCGATGCCGAGGCGGGTGGAACTCCATCTCCGCCGCCATGCGCCGGAGGTCTCCGCGGAACTCGAGCTGCTTCAGGTACCAAGCCTCCATCGAGAGGAACTCCACGGGCGTGCGGCTTCGCTCGCAGATCGGCGTCTTGTGCTGAGTCTTCTCGATCTTCTCCACGAGTCCCTGCGCCTGGAGGTCCGCCACAATGCGTCCCCGCGCCGCTTCGACCGACTCGCCGGCGTACGGCCCGGCGGCGGCCGTCATCCGGCCCTTCTCGTCGATCGCTCTCACGGGCTCGAGGCGCAGCTCCCGGAACAAGCGGACGTCAACCATGTCGCCATAGGAGCAAATCATCGCGGCGCCGGTGCCGAACTCCGGCTTGGCCTCCGGGTGGCCGCGGACTGTCACGGTCTGGCCAAACAGGGGAACCTGCGCAGTCCTTCCGATCACGGAGGCCCACCGTGCATCGCCGGGATGGACGATCACCGTGCGGCACGCGGGCAGCAGCTCGGGCCGGGACGTCGCGATCGTTACGGAGCCGCCGCCGTCGAGCGGGAAGCGGATCCACGTGAGGCTCGACGGCACCTCCTCGTACAGGATGTCCGCCTCCGCGAGAGGGGTCTCGCAGGCGACGCAGTAGAACGTGGGCCTTTCGCCACGGTAGCACAGCCCCTTCGCGTAAAGCTCGAGGAAGACTCCTTGGCTGAACGCGCGATAGTCGTCCGCATCCGTGTAGTACGTACGAGCGAGGTCCATCGTCATGCCCATTCGCCGGAAGATCTGGAGGATCCCCTCCCCGATTGTGGTAATCTCCTGCCGGCACTTCTCGATGAACTCCGCGCGGTCCCACGTATGAAGAGGCTTGCGGTACTTCCTCTCGACCGTGCGTTCGATGTTGATCCCGTTCCGATCGAGGCCCATCGGGAACAGCACCGCCTTCCCGGACATGCGCTGGGCGCGCGCAATCATGTCGATCAGCGCGTAGCCAATGGTCTGACCGGGATGGAGTTCGCCGCTCGGGTACGGCGGCGGCGTGTCGATCACGTAGACGGGTTTCCCGCTCTCCGGTCGGAACGCGTAGAGGTCCTCCTTCTCCCAGAGGGCGCGGACCTCCGCCTCGAACGCGATGTCCCAGTTCTTCGCCGCCAGACGGGGCTCGGGCATGGTAAGGACGGGTGTCAGAGGGTCGTTCGATAAAAGGGTGGCGGTCACTCGATGTAGCGGAGCGCCTCCGCGGGCGGAAGGCGGGATGCGCGGAGCGCGGGGCTGGCGGTGGCGAGCAGCGTGGCGGCGAACGCGATGAGGGCCACCGCCGCCAAGTGGACGACGGGGACGACGAAGACGGCAATGTCCGCGAAGTAGACCGCCCAGACGCGTTGCGCCAGGATTACGCCGAGCGACATCCCGATCACGATGCCGAGGAACGCGATGAGGGCGATCTCCAGGAGGAACACGTTCCGCACCATCTTCCTCGTGAACCCCAGGGCGCGCATCGCGCCGATCTCTTGGCGGCGCTCGACGACCGCGCGGATCGTGATGACGCCGAGGCCGGTGATGCCGACAAGCAGTCCGAGTGCGAGGTAGGCCTGCATGAGCAGCAGGACGCGGTCGGACGCCTCGAACTCCTTCGCGATCTCCTCGCGGATGTCGAGGGTGATGAGGCCATACGGGAAGAACGCCTCCTCGAGCTCAGCGCGCACCGCTGCGCCGTCCACGCCGTCCGCGAGCTGGAAGAAGTACGCCGTCCGGATCGTCACGGGGTCGTAGGTGTCGAGGACCGACCGCTGGTCGACAAAAATCCCCTGCGTGAACTGCAGGGACTGCTCGAGGATGCCGAGGATCACGAGCTCGCGCTTGTTCCCCCTCCCGTCCGAGGCAAAGATGTGCGTGGCCAAGGGGAGTCTGAGCTGCCCGAAGTCCGGCGTGAACTGGTCCGCGCCGGCGGCACTGCGATCCACGACCGCGTACGACCGGTTCAGTCGGAGGGCGGCCCACACGTCCTCGCGCGCGCGCAGGTCGAGCGAGTCGTATTGCATCGTCGTCTCGTTCCAGTACGTGACGCTCGGAAGATGCGCGAGGAAACCGTACGTGTTCCGTTCGATGAGGAAGTTGTCGACGCCCCACAGCGTGTACCCCCGCGTGCCCGTCTCCCCGGACTTGTTCACGTCCACGGAGAGGACAGAAGCGCTCGCGACGCCGTCGCGGCCACCGACGAAGTACTGGTAGAAGTCCCCCGCCTCGAGCTCCTGCGTGAAGTTGTCTATTGGGACGTACCCCTGCGCGTACCCGACGACTTGATACCCGCCCGTCTGGCCGGAGACGAACTTGTCGAGGCTCGCCGCCTGAAGGCCTTGGACCATCGCGATGACGGTGATCGAGAAGATCGTGAGGGCGAACATCGCGAGCGTCATGCCCGTGCGGAACTTCTTCGCCATCGGGTACGAGACTGCAGCCCGCACGACCGGGTGGCCGGTGCGGCTCGCTCGGCGTATCAGGGAACGGAGGAGGGGCGAGACGTTGAATACTGCGAGGAGGACGGCGCCGAGCACGAGGAGCCCGCCCGTCTGCACGAACAGCACCGCCACGTCGTCGCGGGCCTCGTCGACGAGGTCCACGGGGGGATACAGGAGCCACCACAGCATCCCTAGGCCAGCGAGGGTGAACGGGATGCGCGCCCCCCAACGCAACGCTGCCAACGTCGCGAACCCGAGGAAGAGGACCGGCACGCTCGCGATCCGGTACGTGCCAACCGATTCGTTCGCCCCCGGCTCCATCACGAGCGCGTCGTACGCGAGGAGCAGCACCACCGCGAGGAGGGACACCTCGACGAGGAGCCACGCAAGGCGCGCGGCGACCGGGCGGTCCGTGAGCTCGTACACAAGGAACGCGTTCACGGCGGCGAGGACCGCCACGCCCCACGCCCACGGCAGGTCCGACAGGTCGACCGCGGGGGCGGCGAGGCGGAAGAGGGCGAAGCCGCGGACGAACAGGACGGCGCCGCCGAAGAGACTCAGGAACACGAGCCAACGCTGGACCTTCGTAAGCTTCTCCGCTGGCGGCTCCGGGATCTTGCGGATCGCCCGGACGATGTTCAGGCGGCTGACGACGACCGCGGAGATGACGACGGCGCCGAGCGTGATCAGGACGCCCGCGGCGAGCGCGAGGAGGACACTCCCGGGGTCCGCGTGGAACACGAGCGTCGCGGAACCGTCGAAGCCCGCGAAGACGATGTTGAAGATCTGGATCATGAGCCAGCCCAGGCCGAGGCCGGCGAGCGCTCCCGTGCCTGCGGATAGCGCGACGTAGATCGCGCCCTCGAACAGGAACGAGAGGGTGAGATGGAGGCGCTTCATCCCCACCGCGCGGGAGACGCCCATCTCCGCCTTGCGCTCCTCCGCGAGCATCACGAACAGGTTCACGAGAAGGAGGACGCCGGCGGTGATCGCGAAGCTCCCCATGACGAGGAACAGCTCCGATGCCTGTGAGGCGATGCTCTGCGCGGTCTCGAGCGCCTCCCGTTTCACCTCCGAGACGTCGAGGGGCCACGCGTTCTCGTTCACGATCACGGCGAGGCCGGCCGCGAGCGGCGCGCTCCGGAGTTCGCCGCCGACGGCGGGGCCGGGGGCGCTGACCTTCACGACGTTGATTCGCCCCGTCGCGTTGAAGCTCGCCTGCGCCTCCGCGAGCGGCAGGAAGAGGATTGACAGGCGCTGGTAGAGGGCCTTCCCCTCGTCGCGCACGACGTCCGCGACCTGCACGTACACGAGCGTCTGGTTCGTCGTCCCGTAGAACAGCGTGAGCCGGTTCCCGACGGACGCGTTCAGATCCTTGGCGGCGGCCTCGTTCACGTACACCCAGCCCGAGGGCAGGTCGTCGGTCGAGACAGTCCTTCCCGCACGGGTTTGCACCGCCCCGAATCCGGCCTCGTGCGGCTCATCGAGCCCGAGCACGGTGATCGCCTGGTTCCCCTTGATCGTGTCCTCGTTCCGCACGGGCATCGACTTCTGCAGCACGGGCGCCATCCCGTCGAACGCGAGCCCGCGCGCGGTCGCCTCGTCCCGGAGCGTGCGGAACCACGCCTCGTCGAACTCCTGCAGGTCGCCGTTGACGTCCCTCGTCACCGTAACGTCGATTGCGTCCAAACGCTCGTACGCGTCTCCCGTGAAGATGAACTCGAGCGTGTCGCCCACGGTCAGCGAGGACGAGACGATCATCGTGCCGATGAGGAGGCCGAACGTCACGATCAGGACGCGCGACCTGCGACGGAACGCGTTCCGCGCCGCCATCCGCGCGAGCATCG
>Ga0209342_10006380_pt1 | contig 11989 bp, 9 predicted proteins | sample RifCSP16_2_FD_184023 | JGI IMG/M metagenome (GOLD analysis project Ga0209342, IMG submission 184023) | Soil microbial communities from Rifle, Colorado - Rifle CSP2_sed 16_2 (SPAdes) (version 2) | ecosystem: Environmental > Terrestrial > Deep subsurface > Rock core/Sediment | place: Rifle... | reverse complement strand
CGTCGGCGAGCTCGGGTGGGAGCTCTACACGGCGACCGAGTTCGCGCGGTCGCTCTGGGACGTGCTGGTGCAGGCGGGGAGCCACCACGGCCTGGTGCCCGCCGGCTACCGCGCGATCGACTCCCTGCGCCTGGAGAAGGGCTACCGCGCGTGGGGTTCGGACATCACGCCCGAGGACACGCCGCTCGAGGCGGGCCTGGGATTCGCCGTCGCGCGCGACAAGGAGTTCCTGGGTCGCGAGGCGATCGAGCGCCAACGCGCCGAGGGCCTCACGCGGTCCCTCCGAACGCTCACGCTCGCCGACGCGAACGCGATGTGCCTGGGCAACGAGCCGGTGTTCGCGGACGGGCGGGTGGTCTCCCGGGTGACCAGCGGCGGCATCGGCTACGCGACCGGCACTAGCATCGCGCTCGCCTACCTCGCGCCGGAGCTCTCGGGGACGCCCCTCGAGATCGAGGTGTTCGGCGAGCGCGTTGACGCGACCGTCGCCGTCGATCCCCTCCACGACCCGAAGGGCGAGCGGATCCGCGTGTAGCCCGGTCGCCCGCGCGCGGGGCCACATCCCTAGGATGGGCTCCGGAGCGCACGTGGCTGGTTCAGCCTGGAACATCGTCGGGCGCGAGCGGGAGCTCGGGTCCATCGCCAGATTCCTCGACGACGTGCCGAGCGGGCCGGCGGCCCTGCTGATCGAGGGCGAGGCCGGGATCGGGAAGACCACCCTTTGGCAGGCGGGGGTCGCGCGCGCCCAGGCGCTCGGGCTGGGCGTGCTCACGACCCGGGCCGGGCAGTCGGAGGCACGGCTCGCCTTCACCGCGCTCGGCGATCTCCTCGGACCTATCGTCGACGAGATGCTGCCGGCCCTCCCCGACCCGCAACGGTCCGCCCTCGAGGTGGCTCTCCTCCGGATCGGATCGATCGACCCGGCTCCGGATCCCCGAGCGGTCTCGCTCGCAGCCCTCGCCGTGCTCCTGGCGGCCGTGTCGTCTCGACCCCTCGTGATCTGCATCGACGACCTCCAGTGGCTCGACGCCTCGTCGGCTCGGGTCCTCGAGTTCTGCTTCCGGCGGGCACGGGGCGAGCCGATCGGGCTCCTCGCCTCCTCGCGCCTCGGGAGCGACGTCCTCGTCGCCGCGCCGATGGAACAGGCGCTGCCGGGCGAGCGGGTCCGGCGACTCACGGTGGGACCGATGCCGCCGGACGAACTCGGCCGCGTCATCCGGGGACGACTGGACGCCGAGCTCCCCCACCCCGTCGTGCGACGCATCCACGAGGCGGCGGACGGCAACCCGTTCTTCGCCGTCGAGATCGCCCGAGAGATCGGGCGCCGCGGTGGTCCGAGTCCGGGGGAGCGACTCCCGGTGCCGCAGGACCTCACGGAGCTGCTGACGGCACGCGTGGGGGCGCTGCCGAAGGCGTCTCGGAGCGCGCTCCTCGTCGCGGCGTCCGCCTTCCGCCCGACGGTGGATCTCGTCCGCGCAACGTCCGACCTCGGCGATCGCGCGGTTGCGGCGTTGTCGAAGGCCGAGTCCGCGGGCGTGATCGAGATCGAGGAGGGCGCGATCCGGTTCGTTCACCCGCTGCTCGCCTCGGCAACCTCCGGATCGGCCACCGCCGAGCAACGTCGCCGGGTTCATCGACGTCTCGCCGATCACATCGACGAACCGGAAGAACGGGCTAGACACCTGGCGCTCTCCTCCCACGGGCCGGATCCGGAGATCGCCGCCGCCCTGGACGAGGCGGCTCGACACGCCCGAGCCCGAGGAGCCCCGGACGCTGCCGCCGAACTCGCGGAGCTGGCTCGCCGCCTGACGCTTGTCGCGGACGTCGATGCCCTGTGCGGGCGCACGCTGCTGGCGGCCGAGAACCATTTCGACTCGGGCGATGTGGCCAGGTCGACGGCCCTGTTCGAGGAGGCCATCGCGTCGGTGAGGCCGGGCGGCGACCGAGCCCGCATCCTCTTCCGCCTCGCGTCCCACAGCTGGATGGACCTGCGGCGCGTCCAGACCCTCTGCGAGCAGGCACTGCGGGAAGCCCCTGAAGACCCGGCGCTTCTCGCTGCGATCCACGAGCACCTGGCCTGGGTGGGGATCTACCGTGGCGACCTCGCCGGCGCGTCGGAGCACGCCCAGGAGTCCATGGAGCGCGTACAGCAGAGCACGCAGCCGGCGAACCGAGCCGAAGCCACGGCCACCTTCGGCATGGTCGAGTTCCTGCTGGGCCGTCCGGCACAGGCCATCATGGCCGAGGCCGAGCGACTGGAGGATCTCGGGGCCAAAGGGGTGCCGGTCAGCCAGGCCACCGTCTACACACCGGCGCGGACCAACCACGGGCTCCAACTCCTGTGGGCCGGGGAACTGGACGCGGCCAGGGAGACCATCCAGCAGGAGTTGAGCGGATACGAGAGGGCCGGGCTGTACCTCATCCGGGACGAGCCCCTTGGCTACCTGGCCGAGTTGGAGTGCCGCGCGGGGAACTGGGACATCGCCCGTCGGCACGCTGAGGAGGCGTACGAGATCCAGGTGGAGTCGGGGCGCCTCTCGGGCCTGGGCCACACCTTGTTCAACAAGGCGCTCGTCGAGGCGCACCGGGGCGAGGTGGATGCCGCCCGGTCAGACGCGGAGGAAGGCCTCCGCATCTCCCTCGAGAACGACGACCCCTTCTACGCCAGCTGCAACCGGCACGTGCTCGGCTTCCTCGAGCTGTCCCTGTCGAACCCGTCCCGAGCGATGGAACACCTAGAGCCGGTCGTGACGTACCTGCAGACGATGGGGGCAGCGGAGCCGGGGGTCATCCCGTGCGTTCCCGATGCGATCGAGGCACTCGTTTCCCTCGGCGAGCTGGATGAGGCGGAGGCGCCCCTCGAGGAGCACGCGGCCAAGGGTCGCGCGCAGGAGCGGGCGTGGGCCATCGCCTCGGCCCGGAGGTGCCGGGGTCTGCTCCTTGCCGCCGGGGGAGACCTGGACGGTGCCCGCGACGCGCTCGACAGCGCGCTGGAGGAGCACGGAAGGCTCCGCCAGCCCTTCGAGCTCGGACGAACGCTCATCGTGAAGGGCGAGGTCGAGCGTCGAGCCAAGCAGAAGGCGGCGGCGCGCGCATCCGTCGAGCATGCCCTGCGGATCTTCGACGGCCTCGGGGCTCGTCTGTGGTCGGACCGTGCACGAGCCGAGCTCGAGCGCGTCGGCGGCCCCGCGGTCGCGCCGGGCGAGCTGACCCCGACCGAACGACGCGTCGCCGACCTCGTCGCCGAGGGCAAGACCAATCGCGAGGTCGCCGCATCACTGTTCATCAGCGTGAAGACCGTCGAGGCCAACGTCTCGCGGATCTTCCGCAAGCTCGGCGTGCGGTCCCGCGTCGAGCTCGCGCGTCGGCTGGGCCGGGCTCGGAGCGAGGACTCCGAGGCCGACGCATAGGGTCTTCCCCGATTCCACGTGCCTGCCACAGGCATACCGTCCGGGTGTTGACGGGACGAGCGGAGGGAGGAAAGCCGTGGCAACGAGCGGAGAGATGCTGCAGACGACGCGGCCGGTCGGTACCCCGAGGTGGCGGGCACTCGCCCTCATCGTGGTGCTCTTGGGGGCGCTGTGGGGCGCGGGGTTCGCGGCGGGCTGGATGACCGCACCCGGGGCTGAGCCGACAGGCATCCAGGCCCATGCCGATCAGACGACCCCGGAGATCATCCGGCCAAGCCATCACGCAGGGGTCAAGGTCGGACCATCCGCGGGTGAGTCCGTGTCGATCCGACCTGGCAACCACGCAGGTGGCCAGGTCAAGTTCGGCTGAGACCGCGACCGCTCCTCGAACTCCCCGCACGGCTCGTTCGTGCGGGCTCAGTCTCGCCCATACGAGTGGCCGTTCCAGTAGGCACGGATCTGTTTGCGGCGCCAGCCCTTGACCGCCAGGTGCAGCTCGTCGGGGACGCCGTGCTGGGTCGTGTCGAGCAGGACGTCGAAGCCCTCGCCCCCGAACCGCACGAACCCATGATCGGCTCCCGGCGACTCGGTCGAGGCCTCGAGCGCGAAGACGGTGGCGGCACCGGTCGGCCCGCGCATCTCCAGCGGCCAGACGAATACCCGGCCGCCGCGCTTGCAGACGAACTCGACGGCTTCGGGGCTCACGATCACCCGCACCGGTCCACCCTCCGGGGCGCGCCCGCCTCCGTCAACCCGCCGCCTGTCGGAGCAGTCGCCCGAAGTCCCCACCCTCGATGATCGCGACGGCCCGATCCCATCGCTCGACGGCCCAGCCCCAGAAGTCAAAATCGATATCCGAGATCGTGACCTGGATCGCCGCCCACAGCGTCCAGCCGACGTCGGCCATCAACGCCTGGAGCTCCATGCGCGCCAGCCGGTCGTCACGGAGCTCCCCGAAGTACGCCTCGCAAAGGACGGTGCGCAGCTCCTGGTCGTAACCGCACTCCTGAGCCGTGTCGCCCAGCTCGAAGCACGGGTCGTCGTTGCCGCTGTACTCGAAGTCGACGATCCACAGCTTGGACCCGTCGTCGATGAAGTTCTCCGCCAGCAGGTCGTTGTGACAGGGCACGCTCGGCACCGGGTTCGCGGCGAAGGCGCGCTCGACCTCGCCCACCTGCGGCATCCGCTCGCGGAATCCGGTCGGGATCGGCACCGAGCGCTCGTCGCACACGCCCAGGTAGAACTCGGTCAGGCGGAACATGTCGAAGTCCTTCGCGAACCGCGGCGCCGCGTGCAGAGTTCGGAGCGACGCCGCGACCCGCCGGGCCTGCTCGGGAGAGCGCAGCGACGCCGCCGACATCGTGCGGCCCTCGATGTACGCGAGGATCATCACGTTCCATCCGTCCAGGTACTCGAGGATCGGCGGCGAGATCCCGGTCGTCGCGGCCGCCTCGGCGTTATGGCGCTCGTTCGCTCGGTCCACCGCGAGCAACTCCGTCGAGCGTCCCGGGATCCGCACGACGTGCCTGGTCCCGTCTGCCGTCACGAGGTAGTTGGTGTTCGTGAGCCCGCCCGACAGCTCCTCGATCTCCACCTGCTTGCCGTGGAACGTGGCCGCCACCTCCACCACCTGCTCGATCGTGGGCATCAGCTCCGCACCCGCTTGCCCTCCGGATCCACCAGCACGTCCGGCGCGACCTCGGCCGGGACGAGCTCGCCGAACACCTCCACCTCGACACGGTCGCCGTGCGCGAAGCTCGGCGGCAGGTAGGCGGTCCCGATCATGCGCTCGACCGTGGAGCCGAACGCGACGCTCCGGATCCGCCCCACCACTTCGCCGCCGGCGTGCACCGCCTCGCCGCCGTACGCGGTCACGTAGCCCTCGCCGATCGCCAGGGTTCGCAGGCGCCTGCCCGGCGGACCGGCCTCGCGCGCGCTCAGTAGCGCGTCGCGGCCGACGAAGTCCTTCGAGGGGTCGACGCAGAAGGACAGGCCCGCCTCGTCGGGCGTGTCGGCCGCGGTCAGGTCCGTGCCTAGGTACCGATAGCCGCGCTCGAGCCGGAGCCCGTCCAGGCAGCGGTAGCCGCACGGCTCGAGCCCCAACGGCGCGCCCACCGCCCACAGCCGGTCCCAGGCCTGGACCGCCCAGCGCGGCTCGAGCCAAAGCTCCCAACCGAGCTCCCCCGCGTAGCTCACGCGCTGCGCGAACGCCGGCGTGGGGCCGATCGAGAGCCGACGCCCCGACAGGTACGGGAAGCCCTCGTTCGACACGTCGCCGGTGGTCGCGGCCGCCAGGATCTCGCGAGAGGCGGGTCCCCACAGGCCGATGACCGCGTGCTCCTCGCTCGCCTCGCGGAGCTCGACCGGCCCGTGCTCCTCGCGCGCGAGCATCCGCAGCCACCCCAGGTCGGCGTCGGCGGTCCCCGCGCCCGTGACGACCCGGAACCGGTCCTGGGCCATGCGCACGATCGTGACATCGGCCACGATGCCGCCCCGGCGGTCGAGGAACTGCCCGTACACGATCGATCCGACCGGGCGGTCCACCCGGTTGTCGCATGCACGCTCCAGGAGCGGCAGCGCGCCGGGTCCCGAGACCTCGATCTTGCCGAACGAGGACAGGTCGAGCAGCCCGGCGCGCTCGCGGATCGCCCGGTGCTCGACCCCGACGCGCTCGAACCACGGCGGCCGCGTCCAGCCGTACCCACGCTGGTCGGCGCCGGCTCGGCGCCACGGCCGGCCGGGTTCGAAGAGCTCGGCGCGCTCCCAGCCGTTCTTAGCGCCGAACACACAGCCGAGCTCCTGGAGCCGGCCGTGCAGGGGTGAGACCCGGCGCGGCCGGCCCCACTCGTCCTGATCGAACGGGTAGCGCAGCAGGTAGTAGTAGCGGTACGCCTCCCGCGACTGCTCGGCGTCGAACGCCGGATCGCGGTGGACGCGGCCGAAGCGCCACGCGCGGTAGCTCGTGAGGTCGAGCTCGGTCTCGCCACCGATGACCCACTCGGCGATCGCCTTGCCGATGCCGCCCGCCCCGCCGAACCCGTTCAGCGACAGCCCCGCCGCGAGGAAGAACCCACGGATGCCCGGCATAGGGCCGAGCAGAGGGTTCGCGTCCGGCGTCATCGCGTCGGGATGGCAGACGAGCTTGACCACCTCGGCGCCTTCCAGGAACGGGAAGCGCCGGATCGCCCCGCGCATCAGCGGCTCGAACCGGTCCTGGTCCGGCGGCAGCGAGCGCGAGCCGTGGTCCCACGGCACGCCGTCGATCCAACGAGCGACGGGATCGCCCTCGTACCCGCCGAACAGCATCCCGCCGGCCTCGGCCTTGCCGTAGACCAGATTGTCCGGGTCGCGGAAGCACGGCATGTCGCGCGGCAGCTCGCTGCCCGGTATCGCCTTCAGCGCCACGTGCTGGTGGTCGACCGGCGTCGAGGGCACGAACGCCCCCACCATCGCCGCGACGCGCGGCGCCCACATCCCCGCGGCGTTCACGACCACCTCGCACTCGACCCGCTCGCCGTCCACGACGACCGCGGCGACCTCTCCGCGCGCCGTGAGCTCGACGGCGGAGACGAGCGCGTTCGTCCGCACGCTCACGCCGAGCCCGCGGGCGGCGTCGGCCACTGCATGGGTCGCCGTATGCGGATCCAGGTAGCCGTCCCCCGGGACCCAGACGGCGCCGAACAGCGACTCGGGGCTCGCGGCCGGCATCAGCTCGCACGCCTCGCCCGGGCCCAAGAGCTCGACCTCCAGGCCGATCCCCCGCGCCCGCGAGACGCCCCGCTTCAGCTCCAGCAGCTGCTCGGGGCTCGAGGCGAAGCGAAGGCTCCCCACCGTGTCGAATACGCCCATCTCACGGTAGAGCTCGATCGAGTACCGGCGGAACCGCATCATCGCGGGCGACGGGTTGAACATCGTGACCAGTCCCGCAGCGTGCGCGGTGGACCCGCTGGTGAGCTCGCCCTTGTCGACCAGCAGGACGTCGGACCAGCCGGCGCGCGCAAGGTGGAGGGCAACGCTGCATCCTGTGATCCCACCGCCGATCACTACCGCCCGGAACCGCTGGCTCACCGCTACCCCTTCGGAGACGGGTGGGGCGGGGATGAACCCCGCCCCACCACCGCGTCACGCCGCCCACTACTCGGGCGGGATCTCCGCGAACGCGTACTCGACCTTGATGCCCTTGCTGGCCTTCACCGAACGCATCACGAAGTAGATGATCAGCGCGAACACCGCGGTCCCGATCACGATCATGTACGGGAACGCGCTGTTGGTGAACGCGAGGCCCAGATCCTTCACGAACAGGAACGAGGCCACCATGAACCCGCCGAGGAGGAACCCGAGCGCCCCCACGATCGTGACCGTGGGGACGTTGCCGACCTTGTATCCCGCCCCCGGCGAGGCCTCGTACACCTTCTTCGCCCGGTATGGGAGCAGGGCAGCCGCCAGCGCCGACAGCACCATGACTGCGCCGTTCGCAAAGGTGACGCCGAGCGCCCACTTCGTGCTCCAGTCACCCACCTTGTTGAAAGCCCAGATCACCGGGAGCGCGGCGAGGAAGTACGCGACATGGGCGTTCACCGGCGTCTTCCAGCGCGGGTTCACCCTCGCGAACCAGTCCGGGAGCAGACCGTCCAGCCCCTGGGCCACCATGATCCGCGTCGTCCCGATATAGCAGTTACAGACGATCTGGAACGAGTTCAGGATGAAGCCCAGGCCGATCAGCAGGACGATGAGCCAGCTCCCTGTAAGGCCCATCGCCATGAAGTTGGGGAACATGATGTTCCCGCCGATCGTGGCCTCCCCCACGCCGTACCAGTAGCCGGACGATGCGACCAGGATGCCGTCGGAACCCAACCCCTTCTGCATCGCCAGCGCGAGCAGGATGAGCAGGCCGGCGGTCGCCGCGAGCGAGCCGACCATTATGAACGCCTGGTTCCGGAACACGTGGGCGTTCTTGATCTCGCCACCCTGCTCCGAGGAGTAGGTCGCCCACTGCAGGCTCGTCCACGCGATCGGGGCGGCGAGCAGGCTGCCGATCAGCCAGAAGGGCGGGTTGAAGTCCACACCCGCGGCCGCCGCGGAGGTCGAGGCCGTGGCGAAGAAGTTCGACGTGTTGTCGACCTCCGCCGCGAACGCGTCCAGGCTCGCCGTCGAGGATCCCGGGTCCGTGAACAGGAACAGAAGGACAACGATCCCGAACGACAGCAGGATCGCGTACCACATCACGTACTGGAACCGGACGTAGTTGCGGAACCCGGTGACGAGCAGGACCAGTGCCACGATCGCGTTCAGAACGCTGATGATGATGATGCCGTTGGCGCCCGCGGCCCAGGTCCCGATATCCGTGAACGCCGAGACCCCGGTGGTCACGCCGAGGCCGATAAACATTGGGGCGATCCCTACCGACGCCAGCAGCCACCCGGATAACGCGACCCACTGCAGGATCCACACGACGAAGAAGCCGAACACGACCGTGAACCCGAACCCGCCGCCGAATACGCGGCTCTGGAAGACGTAGTCGCCGCCCGAACGTGGAAGCGCCGTCGCGAGCCACACGTAGGCCATCGCGATCGGGAGCTCGAACAGGAACGCGAACAAGATCGCGAGGACCAGGTTCGACCCCTGGAACGCGGTGGGCGCCTGCATGAACACCCAGGGGAAGATGATCCCCATTGTCAGGATGTTGTAGATGAACGCCGAGTACGGCGACATCACGCGGACGAGTCCCGACGCCCGTCTGGTAAAGACCTGCGGTGCTACGGCTTCCGCCATCTCCCCTCCTTGAGCTCTCGGCGCCTTCCGGGTGCGGGCCTACCCGGAGGTGAACTGATGGCCGACGACTTCACCACCTCTGATCGCGACGATCAGACCCCGCAACACCCCCTCCCCGTACTCGCTGCCCGGGTTGAACGCGGGCGTGCGCCCGTAGTCGATCATCCCCCGGGACTCATGGATGTGCCCGTGGAGCCCCGCTGTGGGCTGGTAGCGCACGAGGGCATCGGTGACCGCCTGCGAGCCTGCGCCGTAGTAGATGGCCTGACCGTTCTCGAGCAGCGGCGTCGGGGGCCACACCGACGCGTCGAGCTTCAGGCATGTGTCCAGGCTGGAGTCCAGCGGCGGGCAATGGAAGTTGAAGACCGCGCGGGAGGGGTCGGGCACCTCCGCCATGACCCCGGCGATCACCGCGGCGATCTCCGGCTCGGTCTTCTCGCGAGGGGTCTCCCACGGGGTGGGCGTCGAGTATCCGACCGTGACCACCACGTGCTCGTCGTCCAGCGGCACCACGCGATTCTCCGCGTTCACGACCCGGTCCTGTGGGACCTCGTCCAGGGCCGAGAGGACCTCGTCTGTGTCGTCGTTGCCCCCGCACAGGTACACGCGGACGTGCGAGCCCGCCAGACGCTCCTCGGCCAGGACGATCCACTCGCCCAGGCGCTCCTTGGCCAGAACGTCGAAGAGCCCGTCGATCCGCTCCTGGTTCCCCTCGTACGTGCGGTACTCCTCGGGGTCCATCTCCTGCCAGTAGAACCCGAGCGTCTGGAGGACGCGTTTGAACTCCTTCATCTCCCCGTCGCTGGTGATGTGGTGGTTCTGCCCCTGGAGGCGGGCACGGTAGGTGCCACCGGCGTCGCGCACGATCGGGATCAGCAGTTTGCCCATCAGATCACCGCCGAAGATCAGGGCGTCGACCTCGTAGAACTTCGCGGCGTTCAGGAACTTGCGGTACGTGGGCTCGGACCCGTGGATGTCGCAGGCGTAGAACAGCCGGGTGGGTTCGGCACCGGCCTTGCCCTTCTTCCAGAAGGCCATCGGCTCAGGCCTCCCCGACGTGCTCGGCGAGCTCGTCCACATCCTGGTACCACTTCTTGCGGTCGCCGACCTTCGCGCGCAACTTCCAGCCCATCGACTTGGGCTGGCGCTCTATCCGCGCCAGGGCCGCGGCGACCTGCGCTTCGACTCGGCGCTGCTCATCCGAGGACAGGTCGTAAGAAGCGGCGGCCTGGCGGACCTTGCCGAGGTTCATCGTGAGCGTCCGCCACCACCCCCAGTCCTTCGCGCACACGCTGGCCACCATCGCCATGTTCACGCCGGTGTCGTCCTCGGTGAGCGGGTGCTCGAGCAGAAGCATGATCGTGTCGATCAGGTCCTTCTCGTTGATCCGCACGATCTGCATCTTCTGCATCAGCATCTCGGCGAGCGGGATCGTCCAGTTGTGGATCTCCAGGCGCCCGTTCCACTCGACGGTGTGGCAGAAGGCCAGCCGGTCCAGGAACACATCCAGGTGCAGCCCGGTCCCCGGGTGGTTCAGCACGAGGCGCGAGCCCTGGGACTCGACGTAGACCATCTCGTCCTCGGCGTAGCCCTGCGCGGCCAGGAACGCACGGATCTGCCGCGCCTGCCTGCCGTACGCGCCGAAGTCCACGTCGGTGTACTCGCGCTTAAGCCGCTCCTGGAGGTGGCTGTGCCCGGGGCACCGATGGTGGAACGCGAGCGCGCCGAGCACACGCAGCACCATGCCGTTCGCGCTCGCCCCTCGGACGAGCCGGTCGGCCTCGGCCTCGAACTCACGCTTATCCACGAACGACCGCCTCCGCGAGCTCGCGCGCAACGAGGACCTCGATGCCGGCCTCGGCGAGACGGTCCCGGTACTCGGTGCCGATACCGGCGTCGACGACGAGAGTGTCCACCTGGTCGAGCGGCGCGATGACGAAGTCGGCGACCGTTCCGATCTTGGAGTGATCGGCGACCACGATGACTTGACCTCGCGTCTGCTCGATCATCACACGAGCGATCTCGGCTTCGGCGGCGACCGGCGTCGTCAGCCCGGAGGAAAGGCTCACCCCCTCGACGCCGAGGAACGCCTTCGTCGCATGGGTACGCCGGAGCGCGTCCGTTGCGAAGGGCCCAACCACCGAGTTGCTCGGGGCCCGGTAGTGGCCGCCCAGCAGCAGAAGTTCCACGTCGTGGGCGGCAGCCTCGAGCGCGATCCCGACATGGTTGGTGATGACCTTCAACCCGGGAGCACGCATGTGTCGGAAGACCTGCAGCGTGGTCGTGCCCCCGTTCAGGTAGACCGCGTCTCCGGGCTCTGCCAGAGCGGCCGCCGCCTCGCCGATCTGCCTCTTCTCTTCCGGCTTGCGCGCGACCGCCTCTACGTAGGCCGGCTCGCTCCGCATCCGCTGGGTGAGGACGGCACCGCCGTGCGTCCGCTCCAGGAGTCCACGGCGCTCGAGCGCCTCGAGATCACGGCGGATCGTCACCTCGGACACGCCCATCTGCTCGGAGAGCGCGGACACGCGGACGACCGTGTTCTCGCGCAAGAGGTCCAGGATGCGCCGGTGACGCTCCGCCGGAAGCGCCTGCTCCACGCCCGCTACCGATCCCCTCCGCTCCGATGTCAGCCTCACGCGAGGCTCGTCGGGCCGTACTCATCACCGTCGACGATGACCGAACAGGCGCGAGTCTGTCTCTTTCCGATCGAGAACGCAAACGGCGGGGCGTCGCCGCCCCGCCGTCCGCTCGGGCGCGCCAGCTACGTGATGATCTTGAAGACGAACGTGACCTCGGTGCCATCCGCG
>Ga0209342_10006379_pt1 | contig 11989 bp, 14 predicted proteins | sample RifCSP16_2_FD_184023 | JGI IMG/M metagenome (GOLD analysis project Ga0209342, IMG submission 184023) | Soil microbial communities from Rifle, Colorado - Rifle CSP2_sed 16_2 (SPAdes) (version 2) | ecosystem: Environmental > Terrestrial > Deep subsurface > Rock core/Sediment | place: Rifle... | reverse complement strand
CCCGATAACCCGAAGGGAGTTCCTGGAGGCGGCGTGGCGATCCGGACGGGCGACGGCCGCCGGTGCACTCCTGGCTGCCTGCGGGGCGGATCTGAGCCAAGCGACCGTTCGGCCTGCGACGCTCGCACCCAGCTCAACGCCTCTATCTCCTGCCACGGGTACGCCGCGTCCTCAGGCAAGCGTGACACCGACGGCCGGCGGCGGAGAGCAACGGATGGGACGAGTATCACTCGTCAACACCGAGGACCGTGCAGCCGGGGTCCGGAAGGCAATCGAACTTCTGGGTAACGTCCCGGTAGACGGCAAGCGGGTTCTGCTCAAGCCGAATTTCAACAGCGCTGACCCGCCTCCGGGATCAACCCACAACGATATCCTTCGAAGCCTGGTCGAATGGCTTTGGGAAAGCGGGGCGCGCTCGATCACGGTTGCCGACCGCAGCGGAATGGGGGACACCCGCCGCGTCATGCGAGACAAAGGCGTCCTCGACATGGCCAGAGAGCTCGGCTTCGATCCGGTCGTCCTCGATGAGCTTGGGCGTCAGGATTGGGAATACTTGCGTCCGGCGGAGAGTCATTGGCGGGAAGGGTTCTTCATCGCACGGCCCTGTCTGGAGGCGGACGTCGTGGTCCAGACCTGCTGTTTGAAGACCCACCGCTATGGAGGTCATTTCACACTTTCACTGAAGAATTCGGTCGGGTTGGTCGCCAAGACCGTACCTGGTGACAGCTACGACTTCATGAACGAGCTACATTCGACGGCCCACCAGCGCAGGATGATTGCCGAGATCAACACGGCCTATGCCCCGTCCTTGATCCTGATGGACGGCGTCGAAGCGTTTGTGAACGGCGGGCCGGATCGGGGGAAGAAGGTCGACTCAAAGGTCGTGCTGGCGGCAACCGATCGAGTGGCGATGGACGCGGTCGGGGCTGCGCTGCTCCGGATGTACGGGACAACTCCGGAGGTGGGCCGCGGGCGTGTCTTCGAGCTGGAGCAGATCGCGCGTGCTGTTGAACTTGGCCTGGGGGTGGCCTCCGCCGAGGAGATCGAGATCGTCACCGGGGACCGCGAAAGCGCGGCCTACGCTGACCAGGTCCGAGAGGTTCTGGTTCAGTAGGTCATCTGGCTGGCGAGGGCCGTGCACGGGTCCAGATCGCCTCGCATCCTTCACTTCACCGCCGTCTGAAAGCCGATTGTAAGCTCGCCCGTGGGGGCGAGGTGCTATCATGACTTCAGATCGCCGCACGGTGTTTCTGGAGAGAACGCAAATTACATTCAGGTGTGCGTCTAGAGCCGGCCCCCTTGTGGCACCCGGCCTGCGCCCCAAACATTAGCGGTCGGTCTCCGGTGAAACTCTGCGGCGATCTCTATTCTCCTCCCCGTGAGAGCCCCATTTCGGGGCTCTTGTGGTTAGCACCGACCCTCATCCGGGAAGGCCCTGGCGAAGCGGGGTTCCGCGCCCGACAGACCACTTCGCGCCGATCTCTTCACTTGGATAGGGCAAACCCCAAATCCTGAGCGGTGTGTCGTCACAGGGTCATCGCAACCTCGTGACCGGGAAGCCGTCGAAAGCATCGGGGGATGGAGCGCTTCAGACGGAGGATTTCGTGCGATTCGATGTACGATGGTGTTCCGAAGCTATGGATGCGTGATAGCATTAGCTGTGATGCGTACAGGTGCCCGCCGGAGGGAGTCGTCAGTCACAGGTGAGGGAATAGTATGCTGCCTTACGTAGCCATCACGGCCGCGCTGGCCTTCTTCCTGTTTTGGAGGCTGGGCTTGCTGGACGATCTCCAGCGAACAGCGCTCGGCCGACGGGATCCTCTCAGGCGGAGGAGGCTGAACCGCCCGAGGCCCCAGGTCGCCCCGCCTCCCGAGGAGAAAACCGAGGATCGCCTCGAGGTCTTCGAGAAGTTCATCAAGAAGCTCTCGGACGACGACGATCCCGAGGCTTGATCCTGAACTCTCGGTAGCATCACCGCCGATCCCCCCTAGCAGCCACGATGGATCATGTCATTGGAGTGCATAGGCACCGCCTGTGCACAACGGCGGAGCCGCGAGTGCCGGCTGGTTGCGCTCACGGCCAGAAGCAGAGCTTCTAGGTTCCAGAGGCGTCATAAGGCAGCTTATCCCCGATTTGGAAGCGTAAGGCACGCAACTTGCAGCTCCCTCCATGGCCAGAGGCCCGCCGCCACAGCATTCGGCGAGGGGGACCCGTGCACGCCATATGCCCGAATATGGCATCTCGTTCGATGATGAGGAACGAGATCTACGGTGGACCGAAACCCACGGAAGGTTCTGTCACATGACCATCGCCGGCAAAGGCTACTACCTCTGGAAGATCCCCCAGGTGGCAAGGGGAGACCCGTCGGCGATCGTGGCCCGAGCCCTCGAAGCCGGGCTGACTCACGTGTTGATCAAGATCGCTGACGGCCCGAGCTGGGTCTACAACTACGACTACGCGACGAAGACTGACCTGGTTCCACCGGTCCGAGACGCCTTGCAGAGCGCAGGGATCAAGGTCTGGGGATGGCACTACATCTGGGGAGATGATCCAGTCGGCGAAGCCCGCCTGGCCGTGAACCGGGTACGAAGTCTCAATCTGGACGGATACGTGATCGACGCCGAAAGCCAGTTCAAGGATCCGGACAAGAAGTCGGCGGCAGAACGCTTCATGCGCGACTTGAAATCCGGTTTGACCGGCATCCCAATCGGCTTCAGTTCCTACCGCTATCCCAGACTGCACCCTGAGGTCCCTTACGACATCTTTCTTCAAGGATGCGACTACGCCTTGCCGCAGGTCTACTTCGAACTGGCGCACAACCCGGAGGAGCAGCTGGCGATGTCCGTCGAGCAATACTACGCGCTGAAGAACGCGCGTCCGATCGTGCCGACCGGTCCGACGTATCACCACAACGGCTGGCGTCCCTCGGCGGACGAGGTCGAGCGCTTCATGCACAAGGCCAAAGCCATGGGGCTGGAGGGCGTGAACTTTTGGTCGATGGATTTTGCCACGCAAGATTCGATGGCCGACCTGTGGAGAACCGTCGCCGGCTTCCAATGGTCCAAGGATCCGCCTCCGGCAGACATGCCCGAGCGCTTGGTGGAACTGCTGAACCAGCGCGACGCCGGGCAGGTCGCGGCCCTCTACACCGACCGGGCGGCGCACGTGACCGGTGCCAGGACGATTGTCGGTCGTGAGCTGATCGAGGCCTGGTACAAGGCCCTCTTCAAGAAGCTCTTGCCGAAGGCGAGGTTCGAGATGACGAGCAAGAGCATCAGTGGGCGATCCCGTCACGTAACCTGGAAGGCGAGCAGCGACAACGGATCGGTTTCCGATGGCAACGATACGCTCGGCCTGCAGGACGGACTCATCCAATACCACTACACGTATTTCACCATCACTCATCCGGCGTAGCACCCGGGTGAGCCTGGGCTCGGCCGCGTGGTCCCTCGCGACCCGCGCAGGTCTTCATCCTCTCCCGCGACATCCTCGACTGATCATTCCGCCTCCACCCCGGAGCACCGACCGCCCGAACGGGGTCCGCGGCCCGGCCGCGCTCCCGACCATCCTGGCTTCTCAAGGTCTCTGCCGCCCGTAACCTCAGTGGTATGCGCGCGTCAGGTCCACGACACGTCCCTGTGGATCGATCCCGATGCCGAGGCGTCGCGCGGGCGCCGGCCGCGGCTCCGGGTGGCCGGTCACTTGCGGGTTGACAACGGTGGGGATGGACGTATTCTCTTTTTAGTGCTGTTGCCGGGCCGCCCGAGGAGGGCAGTGCCGCGCCGGGGCCGGTCGAACGGCCCTGATGCGCGGGGTCGTATACCCCTTTAGCCGGCGATGGGTCCGTCGCCGGCTGGGCTCCCGACACAACCATGAAGGCTCACCCTCGCCGCGCGCGGTGGGGAGACGAGAAAGCCCGGAGGCAGATCGTGGCGACCGTCCGCGTCCCCGGACTTGTGCGGAACATGAATGAAGTCCGTCAGATGCTCTCGCTTGGCCTACACCCTTCGCAAGTGCCGGAACTGCAGGAAAAAGTCAGGAGCGCCGTCCGGGACGTTGACCGGATATGCCGGCGCATGCGCGTGTCGCCGCGTGCCTTACCCGGACCTTCGCGCCAGGCCTACCGCTATCTTGCCGGCCTGGACCTGAACAACCTGCCTCTGTCGCCGGACGATCGGGTCAGGGCTCACGATCCCGTCCGCGTCGCCAACTTGATCACGGTCAGAAACTTCCTGCGCGAGGAATTAAGCGCGGTTGCGTTGAGCGGAATCCAGAATCGCGGCCAGGTCCAGGGCTTGGAGCTCATCCTCTCCGACGTTCACGGGTACATCCTGGATAACGTGGCAGAGGTCGCCACGATCTGCTATCAAGCCGGGGCGACGGCAGCCGCTCTACCTGAGCCATCGAAACGCGCCTACCAGTGGTTGAGCTACCTGGCGGAGTGGGACCACCTGGTCGAGCATTACCGAACGTTGGAGCAAGCTTTGGGCTTCGCACCGTGGGCCTCGATCGGGCTTTACAACATCGCCGGCCTCTATCATGCCTGGAGGGAGGGGACCCAATTGGGCCTGACGATGAGTGAAGCCTTCTGTGGCGCTCCTCGGACGGTCATCGAGTCCCTTGTAAAACTCGCCCTTCCTTACACCAAGCGAAGGAAGTACGAAGCCGTGATCCGGGAGTATGCCTCGGATGAGGCGTTCGAACGGCGGCTGGTCGAGCTCGAGATCTCGGGCGGCACGTTTGAGGAGCGATCCCGAGGTCTACATTTCGATCTGGATGAGGTCTTTCGGCGGGTCAATGCCGCCTATTTCGAAGGGAAGATCGGCCGACCGCGTCTGATGTGGAATAAGGTGATCACCACGCAGGAGTTCGGGCATTACGAACCGCTGAGCGACACACTGATGATCAGTATCGCGCTCGATGTGCCGGGAGTGCCCACGTTTGTCGTCGACCACGTCATGCACCACGAACTCCTTCACAAGCGGATGGGTAGCGCATTCATCAACGGTCGAAGGGTATTCCACACGCGAGAGTTCAAGCAGGCCGAGCGCCTTTTCGAGAACTTCGATGAGGCCGAGGCGTTCCTCAAAAGGCTGGCTGAGGCGGGGGGCTGATCTCTCCCACGCTCCACGGATGTGGAGTAAGTGCGGTGAATCCCCACGCTGGGCTAGTGGGAGAATCGACTAAGGCGGTCCTCCCGCCGGCACACGTGCGGGGATGGAGGCGTGCGACTGAGGGTTCTTACCGCAGCCCACCAAATCGTTCTGGGGAACACACCCTATGACACAGGTCCTCTATGAATGACGGCAACGAAGTCGAGCGATCACGCACAATCCAACGGATCGCGTGGGTTTGCCCTTCCACGCAGGCACTCTTCGAGGAAGGTCAGCGGACCCCGGGTTACAGCTTGTTCGACTTTCTGCACGGCTACTTCTACGGTCGTTGGCCGTACCTTTATATCGGTGTCGGGACTGGCGAACATCCCTTGTCGAAGGTCATCCGTTGGGTGTCAGGCGCCATTCAAGTTCTGGCTCCGTTGAAGCAGAAGCCGGACACGCATGTCTCCTCGACCGCCGATGGGTACCACGGCAAGGTCGTTCCCCTTCGGACGGCGCGGAGCCTGGTCAGGATCGAGAAGGACCTCCGGATCACTGCCCTGGAACAGGTCATCCCGTTCGAACGCGCCCGCGACATCATCCTCAAGAACCCTCAGCATATCGTCGCCCTGGAGTGCCCATGCCGGAGCTCGCGCGCCAGCCCTTGCCTGCCTCTGGACGTCTGCCTTATCGTAGGCGAGCCCTTCGCCGGTTTTGTCCAGGAACACCATCCGCGGCGCTCGCGCTGGATCACTCCTACGGAGGCTGATCAGATTCTCTTTGAAGAACACGCTCGCGGACACGTGCATCACGCGTTTTTCAAGGAGGCGATGTTGGGGCGGTTTTACGCCATCTGCAACTGCTGCCCGTGCTGTTGCGGGGCGATGCAAGCCGTGCGTAACGGAACCCCGATGCTGATTTCCTCGGGCTATGTGAGCCAGGTGGACCAGGATCTATGCGAAGGGTGCGGGACGTGCGAAGGAGTCTGCCCGTTCGAAGCGCTGACCGTCGAAGATGGGACGGCCAAGATCGACGGCCTTTGCTGTATGGGATGCGGGATCTGTGTCGATCGATGTCCGCAGGGCGCTCTGTCGCTCGCGCTTGATGACAGCAAACCGGCGCCGCTGGAGATCGAGGTGCTGATGGCGGCGGCAGACGGATGACGATAGACGGCGGGCCGAGACCGGGGACGGGGGACAGATGACGGGAAGGGACCGGGGACGAGGGACCGGAGACCGGCAACAGGGAACGAAGAAAAGCGACGGGCGTTGAGCGCGGGGATGTATGCTCGGGCCGCCGTCCTCGGCGGCCCGAATGGTTGTTACGCGCCGTCGACGGTCCACGGGGCGGAAATCAGTCGACCGGATCGGCCGACGTGACCAGGTTCACGCCCGCGGCCGCGAAACGGGCGAAGGTCTCATTAGCTTTGGCGTCGAAGTCGATCTCGGGATGACGCACGGATGAAGTGCAGTCGGTCAGGATGTGCACCCTGGACATGACGTCTCGCCGATCACCGAAGCGTCGGACGATCGAGGCGATCGTCTCGAGAACGCAATGGCTCTTGGCCTGGCCGGCGATGTAAATCGAGTCGTAGCTCATCAGCTCCGTCAGAAAGCCCTCGTTCAGAACTCCTGCGGGATCCTCCGGCACCGGCACCTCGGGTTCGAGCAGAGAGTAATACTCGGTCTTGGCGATGGTCCCTTTCAAGACGAAGCGCGGCTGGCACCTCCGCGCCGAGGCGTGATAGACGATAGCTTCATACAACGCAGGCGTGATCGTATGCCCGGGCGTGCCGAGCATGGTGTGGTACGGCCAAATCATGAGCTGCTTCTTGGCCTTCTCCTCCAGACGCTGTGCGTATTTGATCGACCACTCCGGCTCGAAGACCGGCCTCCAGGCACCGCTGAGGACTTGCTCTCCCGAAATCGGCGTGAACGGGGCGGGGTGGTCACCGGCGTCATTCACCCACCAGCTCGGGAAGAAGATCTGATTTGGGTAGTGGCTGTCGAGGGAGGCAGCGATCGCGGTGATCCTAGGCAGGTTGTGGAATATCCACTCGATCGTCCTGCGGGCGTCGTCGACCGCGCCCGGGACGCTCAGCGTGCCTTCGCGGTGGATGAAGTCGACCTGCGGATCGACCAACAGCAGGACGGTGCGACGCCCGTCATCCCCTGCCAGTCTTTCGCCCAGGGTCGCCCCCTGTGCGATCGCCGTCAGGGCATCCGGGGTGTATAGCTGGCCGACGCGCTGCGGATCGTAGAAATCCGGTGTTCCCACAGTCTAACCCCCGATGATTGGCAGCCTCAAGCCGCGGGCGTGATCCCGGCCCTGCCCATCGCCCGCCCGTACTGTGCCTGGCTCACTCATGCGAATCACAACCCAGTGCAGGGCGGATTACCTTGTGGGCTCATCCTGAGTCGATCGCTCCGCCCCGACGCGGCCCCTGGTCTTCTCCCAATCCTCATCGGACACCAGGGTCACGACGCGGTACGATTCGGCGTACTCCATTTCTTTGCCGCGCGCTCGTTCCTGGGCCCACTCCTTGATGGCCGACTCGGGATCCCAACTGCCCATCTCCTCCATCTGGCTGGTATGAGCCCGGAGGGCGGCGATCTTGAGGTCGATTGTCTCTTCGATATTGACAAACGTATCCCCGCCATCCCAGGTGTTCACAAAGACTTTGCGCGGCTTGTGGGCGGTCAGTCCTTCGTCGGCAAGTTCTTCGAAGAGGTTGGGTTGTCCGGCGGCGGGGAAGGTGGCATCGAGGGCGGCCGCTGCCGCGGCGCGGTGATCCGGGTGATTGATGTAATCTTCGCCGGCCCAGACGATCGTCGGATCGCCGGCGACCACGACCTCGGGCCGGAAGCGCCGGATCTCTCGGACCAACCGGCGCCGCACGTCGAGGGTCGACTCGAGCATCCCGTCGGGGAGGCGAAGGAAGATGACTTCGGCGGCCCCGGTGATCGAACTAGCTCGGCGCTGCTCGGCCTCGCGGATCTCGGTAGCCCGGGGCTTCGACATCCCGGGTTTGCTGATCCCCACTTCCCCGCTGGTGCACAGTACGTGGCTGATGCGCGCCCCTGCCCGCGCCCAGCGCGCCAGGGTGCCGGCACAGGAAAACTCGATGTCGTCGGGATGAGCGAAGATCGCCATCGCGCTCTCGGGCGTGTAGCTCTGACTCATGTGTCTCGTCTCCGTTGGCACAAGTTCGAGGGCAATTCTAATCCCCAGGGTCATGGATGTGAACGAGTTGAGGGCCGTGTCCCTTCCGCCCAGGCCCCGCCGAGTGACGCCTACAGGTCGTCGCACATCGAGATCGGAGTGCAGCTTAACCTTGCCCGATTGTCCGCATGGCGCCGGCGGCTTATACTCATGGTATCTCGACTTACACCCTGAGTAACTTCTTGGAGGAGGTATTTGATGGCCAGTCAGATTGCCGGTTGGATCTTGTTTGCAGTCGGTCTGGTGATGTATGCCGTCGTAATCTGGGGGCGAATCCGCAGGCTGATGAGCGGGGGGAGCCTGAGGGCCGACCTCGGTCTCGATTCGATCAAAGACGTGACGGACGCCATCGCCAAGCTGGCCGAGGTGTTTGCCAAGCTATCCGAGGACATGCAGTTCCTGGTGCTGGCGACGGCTCTGCTGGCGGCGGGGTTGTATCTGCTCACGGTCCGGCCGTTCTAGTTGGAGAAAACGCGCCCGGACAGAGGCCCCACCCGACAGCGGGGAGTGGGGAGACAAACTTACGGTCCTCCGTCCTCCCTGGCCTGACCGGCCACCTGTGCCTGCGGTAAGGCCGTCTCGCCCCGACGGGCCGGGGCTCTCGGCCCGAACGGGGTCCAGGCAGGACAGGCGGCGGCCCGAGTTGTTCGGCCCGCCTGCACCCGGAACGAAGTGTAGGGTGTCCTTGTGTTCTTCGAGGGCGCAGTGGACAAGGCAGGGAGTAGGGAGGATAAACACACGGGGCTGTCCCAAATGGACAGCCCCGTCTTGCTGTCGGGGCGGGCGGATTTGAACCGCCGACCTCACGGACCCGAACCGTGCGCTCTAGCCGGGCTGAGCCACGCCCCGTAACGATCGCCTGGCTCTTCCAAACCATGTTTGCGCGCCAGGCCATGCATGTTGAATTCTATCATGGATGGCGGCGGCGACACGCCTGGAGAGCGCTTACACGGCTCTTGTGACGAGTATGGGCGGCCTTGCGGGCCGCCTTCGCCCGCTCTGCACCGTCAGATTCGAGGAGGGATGCCGTCGGGTTGCCCGGACCCCATAAGGGAGCATGGGCAGAAAGTACCTGCTCCCAAATCGGGAACATGCTGGGAATTACTTGCTCCCAGACTGGGAACAGGGTAGAATGTTTATGCCCCTGACCGGCCAGGGGGACGACTAGGATGCGGGTGATAAACAGGGAAGTGGTCGAGGCTTTCTGGGCTGTCCACCCAGATGCAGAGAATCGGCTCATTGCGTGGCTCAATGAGGCAGATCGGGCTTCGTGGAGAACTTCGATGGACATCAAGCAACAGTATGGAAGTGCCAGCATTCTAGGAAATAGGCGAGTTGTCTTCAATATCCGGGGGGAACAGGTATCGGATGGTTGTTGCGGTTCGTTATACAACGGAGGAGTCTGAGGGAACAGTGTTCATCAAGTTCGCGGGCACACATGAGGAATACGATGCCATTGACCCGGTAAAGATCTAGAGGATGGTTGATATCATGGAGATTCGAGCCCTAAAGACAGAAGACGACTACAAGTGGGGGCTGGGCCAGATTGAAGAGATGTTCGATGCGGAGCCAGGAACCCCAGAGGCTGACCGCCTGGAGGTCTTGGTTACGCTTGTCGAGGCTTACGAGGATGCCCATTACCCCATTCCATTGCCTGACCCAATCGAAGCTATCAAGTTCAGGATGGAAGCACAGGACCTCTCCCGCAAGGATTTGGAGGCTTACATCGGCAGCAGGGCACGTGTCTCTGAAGTTCTCAACAAGAAACGGCATCTGACCTTGGAGATGATCCGGAACCTAGAGCGGGGGCTAGGGATTCCATCATCTGTGCTCATACAACAGTATGACTTGGTCCCAGGGGTCAGAGGGGCAAGCCTCTCTGCTACCCCCGGCCGACTTGAAACCGTACGGTTTGATTCGAACGTAACTGATGTTGTGATCTTGCCCCTGGTGGAGGGAAGCCTTCAGGCGACTTCAATCGCTGCTCTTCATATGAGCGGGTCGATGTACCAGACGGGAATGTTCTTCGCGGGTAGCGGTGTTCGCACACAGGCGCCTGATATCGACATTCTCATCTCAGACGCGACCCCAGCCCCTGGAAGTCTTGTGGCACGCATCTTGACAGATGATCTGGCAGGGAAAGGAACGTATCTCGAACTGTTCTCCCTTGTGAATACCGAAACAAGGTCGGCAGGGAAGGAGATCGCCCAATGAAGCATATATGGACAGTTGCATGCTCGCGTGCGGTGATCGATTCGGAGACTAACAACGTTAGCCTCCAAAGCGTGGTGGAAGAGCTGACTATTCATGCCCCTCCGCAGCCGGACGGGATTCTACCAATCGACGTGGATGTCGTCAGTACCTGGATCAGGGACGCCCTTGACACCCCAGAAGCAGGCGAGATCCGCGTCAGCTTTCGATCTCCGAAGGGGAAGAGTCTTCGGAAGTCGGAGGGGCAGATTGACCTCAACAAGGCCCCGCGGTTCCGCGTGAAGGCCAGGTTCAGCGGATTGCCCTTGGCAGAATCCGGAGTTTATTCGTTCCGTGTAGATGCTCGCGAGGGTGGAGTTGGGCATTGGCGGAAGTATGCAGAAATCCCTCTGATTGTTGTCTTCTCCCCTGAAGGCAAAAAGAAGCGAGCGCCAAGACGTAACTAGCCAGCCCTGAATCGGCTTACTCGAAACGCGGAGCCCGTTCAGGGTACCCGAGGGGATGGGCGCTCCGAGCCGCTGTGGTGTGAGGGAGCTGATATTCTGCACGTGTCCAGCTGGGATCGATCGGCGGATAATCGAGATGAGGCGTCGCCGGCCGTCTCATGAGAATCAACCTTATCTCATCCGCCGATCAAGAGGGAGGAGTGTGTGGCGTAATCGACGAGCAAGCCAGGGAGTCCCTCACGCACAAGCGCATCGCCGTGGCCGGTGTCTCTCGGTCGGGAGCCAGCGCGGCCAACGTAATTCTGATCAAGCTTCGGGACCCCGGGCACGATGTTTACCCGGTTAACCCGAACGGGACGGAGCTCGAGGGCATGGCATGCTACCGTGACATCCCCTCCATCCCCGGCGGAGTTGATGGCGTCGTCACGGTAACCACGCCCCAGGTCACCGAAGAGATCGTGCACCAGTGCGCCGCGAAGGGCGTCCGCCGTTTGTGGATCCATCGGGCCATGGGGAGCAGTCTGTCGGAGAAGACAGTCGAGATGTGCCGGGAGAGCGGGATCGAGGTCGGCTGCCCGATGATGTTCCAGGCGCCGGTCGACATCGGTCACAGATGTATGAAGTGGTGGTTCCGGTTGACCGGCGCGCTGCCGAGTTGACCTTTGACGCAAGTCGAATGGGACGCGTCCATTGCGTTTAAATCGAGGCGCTCAGGGTTGGAGCCCGGGCTCCGGATTAGCCCTGCGGATGCAAGGCGCTTACCGCTGTCCTCCAGTTGTGGGCGCGCCTGGACGGCTGTATGATAGGCACGAGAGATGGGGGGTTGCAGTTTCGTTGTCACAGAACACCCCCGATTGCATGCAATGCCGATTCCAGCCCGCAGAGTATCCCGTGGCTGGGGGCTTTGGCAGATTCGGAGCCCGGTTTGGGCGAATCGAGGGGGTATTGCCGAGGGGATTAGGCTCAATTAATAGTTAGCCATCCCACTGTGAGGGTGTATTATTCAAGCGTGG
>Ga0209342_10006377_pt1 | contig 11990 bp, 10 predicted proteins | sample RifCSP16_2_FD_184023 | JGI IMG/M metagenome (GOLD analysis project Ga0209342, IMG submission 184023) | Soil microbial communities from Rifle, Colorado - Rifle CSP2_sed 16_2 (SPAdes) (version 2) | ecosystem: Environmental > Terrestrial > Deep subsurface > Rock core/Sediment | place: Rifle... | reverse complement strand
TCGACGCCCGAGATCTCGCCCTGATGGGGCGCGTGGGCGACGTGCAGTGGGAGTCCATCTTCGGGACGACCTTCCCCGGCTACTACGCGATGTACGCGAACTGCCACATGGACGAGTACGGCACCACGCCGGAGCAGCTCGCGGCGGTGGCGGTGAAGAACCACGGGTACGGGGCGCTCAACCCGAACGCGCTCTTCCAGAAAGCGATCACGCTCGAGAAGGCGATGGGGTCGGAGATGGTCGCGTACCCCCTGAGGCTCTACGACTGCTGTGCCAACGCGGACGGCGCCGCGTGCGTGATCGTCGCGAACGAGGAGCGGGCGAGGAAGATGTCGGACACGCCGGTCTGGATCGAGGCCTCCGCGGCCGCCTCCGCGCCGATGTCGGTCCTGCGACGGGAGTCGCTCACGAGCCTGCCGAGCGCGGTCGAGGCGTCCCGCCAGGCCTACAAGACGGCCGACGTGGGGCCGAAGGACATCGACGTGGCGAGCGTGCACGACTGCTTCACCATCGCCGAGATCATCGCCTACGAGGACCTGGGGTTCACCGCCAAGGGGACCGGCGGCAAGTTCGTCGAGGACGGGCAGTCGAGCATCGGCGGGACGGTGCCGGTGAACGTGGACGGCGGCCTGAAGGCGAAGGGACACCCCGTGGGGGCGACGGGGGTCTCCATGGCGGTCGAGATGGTCAAGCAGCTGCGGGGGGAGGCCGGGAAGCGGCAGGTGGAGGGCGCAGAGACCGGGCTGACGCACAACGTCGGCGGCATCGGACAGTACTGCTTCGTCCACGTGTACGGGAGGTAGGTCGATGACGTTCCGGATCTTCGGCAAGGTGAACTTTACCCCGGCGACGAAGGTCGAGTGGTTCGCGGACACCCTCCGTGACGGCAAGCTCATGGGGACCGCGTGCCGTTCGTGCGGCGAGGTGTTCTTCCCGCCGCGCGCGGACTGCACGAAGTGCATGGCGAGCGACATGGAACGGCGGGAGAGCAGCGGGAAAGGCAGGCTCGTGACCTTCACGACGATCTACGCGGCACCCGCGGGATTCGAGGACATCGCCCCCTACGGGATCGGCGTGATCGAGCTCGAGGGGGGTGGGCGGCTCCTCGCGTGGACCGAGGGGATCGCCCCGGAGGAACTCAAGATCGGCATGCCGCTCCACGCGGTGCCGAAGATCCTCGAGGACGTCGAGGAGCTGAAGGTCGTGTATGTGCTGAGGAAGTGACGCACGGCTCGCCCGGGCCCACGACCCGCCAAAGAAGAAATACGTGCGGGGGTTCCCCTTGGCGGTCATCATGGCGTACGAGACAGTCACCCTGGAACGCAAGGGGGGCGTGGGCATCCTCCGCCTGAACCGGCCGGACAAGCTCAACGCCCTGAACTCGACGATGAAGGCCGAGATCGGCCAGGCGCTGGACGATCTCGATCGCGACGACACCATCCGTGTGGCGATCATCACCGGCGCCGGGCCAAAGGCGTTCGCGGCGGGCGCGGACATCAACGAGTTCCAGAACCCGACGGCCCTGGACCAGTGGAAGAACTACGGCCACACCCAGCTCTACAACGTCGTCGACCGGTTCTCCAAGCCCCTCATCGCGGCGGTGAACGGCTACGCGCTCGGCGGCGGGTGCGAGCTCGCCATGGTGTGCGACATCCGGATCGCGAGCGACCGGGCGAAATTCGGCCAGCCCGAGATCAACCTCGGGATCATCCCGGGCGGCGGGGGGAGCCAGCGGCTCCCGCGGCTCGTTGGGCTGGGCGCCGCGATGCGGCTCATCCTCACCGGGGAGATGATCGACGCGAACACCGCGAAGGAGATCGGGCTCGTCGACGAGGTCGTGCCGCACGAGGAACTGGAGGCGCGGGCGCTGGCGCTCGCCGGGGCGATCGCGGAGAAGGGACCGGTGGCCGTCCGCCTGGCGAAGGAAGCAGTGAAAGCCTCGACCCGCCTCCCGCTGGACAGCGGGCTGCGATACGAACAATCGCTCTTCTCCATCGTGTTCTCCACGGAGGATAGGGGCGAGGGCGTGAAGGCCTTCCTGGAGAAGCGCCCGCCCCGGTGGAAGGGGCGGTAAGGCCGGGAGCGGTCACGCCTCCGCAATGGATAGGATTGTGACGGGAGTGGTCGGCGCGCCGTCCCCGGGCGGATTCGTCGGGAGCGCTCCGATCGTGTCCACAACGCTCATGCCCTCGATGACGTAGCCGAAGACGACGTACGGAAAGGAGAAGGAGTCCAGAAAAGCGCTGTTGTCCACCAGGTTGATGAAGAACTGCGAGCGCGCCGTGCCGGAGTCCGCGGGGCTGTTGGGGTCGCCGATCCGGGCCATAGCCACGGTGTACCTCGAGTTCGTCAGGCCCGTGTCCTCCCAGGCCACCGGGGCGGCTGGGATCCCCTTCGCGGAGAGGTCTCCCCCCTGGATGACGAAGTCCGCCGCCACTCGATGGATCGACGTCCCATCGTAGTGCCCCAGTATCACGTGGTCAAGGAGGTTTGTAACCGTGAGCGGCGCGCTTGACTCGTTCAGGCCTATGGTGAAGTTCCCGAAGTTCGTGCGGACAATGACGACCAAGTCCTCGGGCTGATCCGTAGCCACTTCCAAGGCGACCCGATTCCGCTCGCTCTCGCTCAAGGCGGAGACCTCAAACGTCCAGCTCCCCCGCTGCCACGCGAACACGGTCCTCGCGACGACGCTCCCTCCGCTTGGGGTGAATGTGAACCAGCGCTGTCCCTCGAAGTTCCCGTGGAGATTCGTTCCTGGACTCGGGGTCGGGTCATTGAGAGATTGCAGGTATTGAGACGCCGCGGCGGCATTGATCCACCTCGTGAGGTTGATCTCGATGCCCCCCCGGTATCTCGCCAGGGCGTACTCGAAATCCGCAAAGACCTGACTCTCGACCCCTTCCCGAAGACCACCCGCCGCCCGGAACGGGAGACGTTCGACCGGCGACTCCGAATCCGAGGGCGCCGGCTGGCTGAAAACGTCAACGGGAGGGAGTGGAGTTGATCGTGGAGGCGACCTGGGGGTCACGAGGACGACCGCGACGACCGCGAGCACTACCACGAGCCCGACAACGAGAACCACAAGGACGACCCACCAGCGCGCGGACCCCTGCGGAGGGGGCCTGGGCGCGACAGTCGTCGAAGAGTAGGGGCTGGAAGTGGGCGCGGTCACGGACCACCAGGGCCCCGGAATGGCTCTGAGCCCAATAAAGTAGTAGGAAGAGCGTCACCGGGTCGTCGTCCTCCAGCGAGCCACCACATCCTCGTGACCCCGTGAATAGTCTGCCGCCGCCAGCATTGCCGGATCTTTCCACTCGAGCGCGGCGTACCAACGTGGAGTCGTGGCATCGAGCCCTGGCGGCACGGTGGCGTCGACCAGAAACCAGAGGTCGTAGTGGTCCCGGCCGGGGAACCGGCGCGGCTCGTACCGGTCGACCTCGACACGCGGCTCCGAGTACGACATCCCCGGCAACTGGAGAATCTCTTCTCCGATCCGGCGTCCAGCGTCGCGGGGGTCCTCCCCGAACTTCAGCTGGCTGGCGGGGATGGTCCAGCCCTTCCCGTGCGCAAGCCGCCGGCTCTCGTCGAGCCCGGTCAGCTCTTCGAGGCGCGGGTCGTTCGCGTACTTCCCGAGGAGGACCTCCGGACCTCGCCGCACGAACAGGAAAGCGCTGAGGCACATCCCCCCGGGCGGGACCCTCCGGAACCCCTTCGGGGGACCGTCCTCGCCGAGCCACAGGAAGGGGCCGCTGCCGTCCATGCCTCCCGGAAGGCGCCTCGGGCGGAAGAATCTGAGGCCCGTAACGGCTAAGCCCCGCGGCGGCTTGGCGACGGGAGCATGGCGAGGGGCTGGGCCTGGAAGCTCCGGGTGGGGGACACGGGAAACACCGGGTTCGGCCTGTTCGCGACGGAGCCGATCTCCGCCGGCGAGACAGTGTTCATCGTGGAGGGAGAGGTGATGAAGGATGCGTATGACGATCGCTACGCGGTCGGACCCAACTGGCTCTCCATCGCCGATCGGACCTGGCTCGACCCGTTCCCGGAGAATCCGTGGACGTTCGTGAACCACTCGTGTCGCCCCAACTGCGGTCTGGCCGGGCCCGTCACGGTCATGGCGATGCGGGACATCGCGCGTGGGGAGGAAGTGACGATCGACTATTCCGTCACCGAAGCGGACCCCCACTGGTCGATGGAGTGCCACTGCGGCATGCCGGACTGCCGGCGGACCATCGGGAGCGTCCACACCCTGGCGCGCGATTTGTTCGAACGATATGCGCCGTTCATGCCGCCGTTCCTCCGGAGCGTGTACCGCTCGTCGGGGAGCGCGGGAGGCCCCTAGGCGGCGTCGCGTGCCCCGGACGGCAGAAGGTTAAGGCCGTCCCCCTTTCGCCGTCGCACGACGCTCGCGAGAAGGGACCTCTGGCAGAGCACCATGGGCTTCCACACCGTCTGGCTCGTCTATCTCGGACGGCGGTACGGAATCGTCCAATCCCTGTCGGAGAAGGCGGACACCCCGAGACACCTGGCGAAGTCCCTGCGCCTCCAGGGACGTGCCGTCGAGACCTGGTGCGAGGCCGCCGCCGCCCTCGGTCTCCTGACTCGCACTGCGCAGGGGTACGCGCTGCCGCAGGAGCTTCGCCGGTTCCTCACCGCCGAGGACGACCTGGAGTACCTGGCCGGCCAGTTCGAGTACGCCGCCGCGATGTCGCTGGACTATGACCACTTCGATGGCCTGTTCCGCCACGGCCGTGCCCTCCCCGCCCTCAGTCGCCGGCGCGGCACGGCGGCGATCGAAGCCGCCACGCGGTGGGACCACACGGCCTTCCTCGACGTCGCCCTCCCACGATGGCCCCACCTCCGCGCACACCTCGTCCGGGGCGCAAGGGTCCTCGACGTCGGCTGCGGCGCAGGGGCCTGGATGGTCCGCACGGCGCTCCGGTTCCCGCGGAGCGAGTTCGTCGGGGTCGACCCGGACCGAGAGGCCCTGGCCCGCGCCCGGGGCCCGATCGGGAGAAACGACCTGGGGGGGCGGGTGAGCACGAAGCTCGCCGAGGCGGAAGACCTGAACTCCAAGACCTTTTTCGACATCGCCTATTTCGGGGAGGTCCTCTCGCAAGTCCGAGACCCGGTCCAGGTCCTGCGCCGGGTCCGACGCGCCCTGAAACCGAGGGCCCACCTCGTCCTCCTCGAGGGGCTCCGGCCCACGCGGCCAAGCCCCGGGGACGCAATTGTCGTCGCCTTGCAGCTCGACCAGATCCTCCAGGGCTCTCGGTTCTTCACGCGGGCGGAGCTTTCGGCCCTGCTTCGCCGAGGAGGGTTCCGGAGCGCCGGACCGCTGGATCTGGGGGGCGGCCTCTGGGGGATCACCGCCGTGCGGGGAACGTGAGGTTCAACAGGAGAGCAGGACGATGAACACGGTGCCCAGCGAGGCGCTCGTGGCGTCCGACTGGAGGACCCGCCCGTCTTTGAGGTACTCCACGGTGAGGGTCCAGCCGCTCGACTCGGTCTTCGAGACGGTGGCCGCGGTCCCTGAGGGACCGCAGCCCATGGGGATGTCCCGGGGTCCGCAGCCTCCCTGATTGCTGACGCCGTTCCCGACGAAGGTGCCGGTCCAGCACCCGCCGCCTGGGGCCGTGACCCGGAACCCGGTGAAGGTCGGCGGTCGAAGGAGCACCACCGCCGCGATGGCCAGGACGACCACGAGGATGATGACGACCACGACGACGGCGATGATCGTCGGGTTCGGTTTCGGCGGAGGCGCCATCCCCACCATCGGTTGGGGCCCGGGGGCCCAAGCCTGGGGCATCGGTTGCACCTGGGCCATCGGTTGCTGGATCGGGGCCAGCGGGCGGCCGCACACGGCGCAGAACCGCTGCATCGCGTTTGGCACGGGGTTCCCGCAGGTCGGGCACGCGGCAGGGTAGGCCATGGGAACGCATCGCGGGGACATCCTACTTAACGCTTTTGACCCGCGTCGCTCCAAAAGGAAAAATAGACCGCGCCTCTCGGAATGACCGAGGCGTCGTCGGTGAGTCCGCGGGCAATCCTTCTCCTCTCGGGAGGTCTCGACTCCGCCGTCGCGCTCTGGTGGGCCAGGGCGCAGGGCTACGAGGTCCTGCCGCTCACCTTCCACTACCACCGCCGGCCGAAGGCCGAGGTGGCGGCGATGCGGCGGCAACTGGAGAAAGTGGGCCGCCCGCGGCTCCGCGAGATGGACCTGCCGTTCCTCAAGGATGCGGAGGACCTGATGCAGACGGAAACGGCGGTGAATTCACTCCTCGCGAAGTCGCCGGAGGGCTACATCCCGGCGCGCAACATGATCTTCTACGCGCTGGCGGCGTACCAGGCGGAGGTGGAGAACGCCTCACTCGTAATCGGCGGCCACAACGGCCTCGATCCGGAGACGTTCCCCGACTCCTCGCCGAAGTTCTGGAACTCCCTGAACGGCCTCTACCGCCTCGGGATCTGGTCGTACGCCGCCTCCCCGGTGCAGGTGGTCCAGCCCCTGAGCGGGAAGGACAAGGCCACCGTCGTGCGGATGGGGGTGGAGCTCGGCGTCCCCTTCGAGGACACGTGGTCGTGCTACTGGGACGGGGAGGCACATTGCGGGACGTGCCCCTCCTGTCGTGAGCGGATGGACGCGTTCGCCGGGGCAGGTGCCGACGACCCGGTCGCCTTCAAGCCCCCCTAGACCGGAACGCTTAACGGACCAGGTCAGTTCCGGACCGGCATGCCTTTCTGGTCACGCCGGCCGAAGGACCCGGACGCGTGGCTCCGCGAGGGGGCTGCATACTACCGACGGCTCGGCTGGTTCGCGGAGTGGATCGATCTCTCGGAGGAGCAACTCCTACGGAAGGTCATCGAGCTTCTCGAGGAAGAGGGAAACACCAGACCGGATCCGACCGATCAATCTGCCGACGTCAGCCTCATGGCCCTCGACGACGAGCGGGTGTGGTGGAACGACCTCGAGGCCGACGTCTGCCGCGAGAACCAGGTCTACGTGGAGCTGGTCGAGGCCCTGGGGCGAATCAGCCGTGGCGCGATCATTGTGGCCGATGTAACCGAACGCTGGGACGGAGAGGAAGGGCCGATTACCGTGGAGTTCACTGCCAACGGCGCCCGGCAGACGGTCCATCCGAGGTATCAGGACGACTGGATAACGGAGGAGGCGTTCCTCGCATTCGAGAGGCTCCTACGTCCCACCCCGTACGGGCTGTACACCTGGGACACCCAAGGCCAGGACTACTTCTGCGTCGTGCTAAGAGAGGACGAGGCTCGCCTGATCCGCAAGCAACGCGGGGTCGCGCTAAGCCTGGACCTGAACGGCGCGCAGGCGAAGCTCGCGCGGGAGATAGGCTGCGCCTTTGAGGAACGCGTCCTACACCGCCAGTTCCTCGGACCGTAGCCCGGCGCAAAGCCCTTTTAGGCCGGCCCGTTCCTGTGCTCCGTGAGGCTCGGCATCACGGAGTACATCGACTGCGCGCACCACCTGCCCGGGCACGAGCGGTGCGGGACACTGCACGGGCACACCTACCAGGTCGACGTCTCGATCGAGGGAGAGCACGGCGGCGGCATGGTCCTCGACTTCGCCGACCTGAAGAAGGTGGTCCGCGGCACGCTCGCCCCGTACGACCACCGCGACTGGAACGCCGTCCTGAAGTACCCCACGGTCGAGAACATCTGCGAACTCCTTCACGGGGAGCTGGCGAAGGCGCTCCGCTTCCCCTTCCACGTGCGGGTCTGGGAAGGCCATGGGAAGTGGGCCGAGCTCTGATCACCGCCGGCGCAGCGCCTCGATGCGGTCGATGATCTCCGAGTCCTGGCGCTCCATCTGCCGCTCCCGGTAGCGAGAGAGGACGCGCCGCAGGAGGACAAAGGCGACGACGGCGAGGGCGACCAGGAGGGCCACGACCGGGCCGATGTTCGCAGGTCCCAGGGGAGGGGAGGGGCCCTGCACGGTGACCGTGATCCGGTCGATCGCCACCCGGCCCCCGGCGTCCCTCACCCGGAGCGTGACCGAGTAGGCGCCCGCTTGGTCGAACGTGTAGTTGACCACCACACCATAGAGGATGACGAACGACGAGTCGCCATCGAACGTCCAGCTGTAGTTCACGATGCCAAAGTCGTCCGTGGAGTTCACGGCGTTGAAGGTCGCCTGGCCGCCCACGGCGAGGACGACGTCTGGGCCGGCGACCGCGATCGGCGCCTGCCCGGTGGTGACGTTGAGGAGAATCGAGACCACAGTGATGTGGCCCGCCAGATCCACCGCGGTGACATGGACCTCGTATTGGACCTCGTATTGGCCGGTGGCGGTGACATTCCAGAAAGCCGCGTGGGCCCCGGAGCCCTGGAAGGCCAGGACGGACGGCGGGCTCACCTCCGGACCGGAGAGTCGGGCCGTGATCTCGGCCAGCCCCGTGTCGTCCGAGGCGTTGAACGTCGCGTTGATCGCGGTGGCGGCGTCGGTGACGACGGAGGCGGCCCCCAGGCCGGTCACGGTCGGCCAGACCGTATCGACCACCGAGGGGACCGAGGCGAAGAAGAGGCTCCGGAGCGAGGCCCGGTTGCCCGAAAGGTCCACCGCCTGCACCTCGAAGTAGTGGAGCCCGTCCTCGATGGCGGTGAAGGAGCCGGAGAAGATCCCCGAGCCCAGGGTCATCGGGTACGTGGCGTTCGGGCCGGACGGGGGCGACACGACGAGGGACACGGTCAGCGCGGGGAGCGGGTCGTAGGCGTCCGAGGAAACGGCGGTGATGGTGACGAGATCCCCGACCAGGACCCCCGCGGGAGCGGTCACGGAGAGGATGGCCGGCGGGACGAGGTCGACCACGGTCACGTTGGCGACCGTGGCGTTGCTGTTCCCCGCGGCGTCCGTGGCGGTGAAGGTGAGGACGTACGTCCCCAGGAGGCCGTAGGTGATCTCCGTGGTCCAGCTGTCGAGGACCCGCGTCAAGGCCGGCCTCGACGTCGCGCCCGAGGGGTCGCGCACCTCGAGCTCCCCCGAGAGCACGGCCACCTCGTCGCTCGCGTACGCGTAGACCGGTGCGGGCTGCAGCACGGCGGAGATGACGGGCGCATCCAGTCGGACCCGGGGCCGGACCATGTCCACGACCTCGAAGGTCCCGTTCGCGAGCGCCCAGAGCCCCGAGGCATCCTGGGCGGAGACGACATAGCTGTAGGTCCCGACCAGCCAGGGAAGCACGGAACCGGCCCAGGCGTCGCCGCCGAGGGGCGTCAGGGAGACGTTGCCCAGCCCCGCGGGGCCGAGGACGGCGAGCCGGACTTCGGCGACCTGGTCGTTGTCGGTTGCGTTGCAGGCGAGGTCAAACGGCGAGCCGAGGGCAATCTGGGCCGACGCGGTGACGTTCGCGAGGGACGGCGGCGTGTCGTCCACCACCCCCAAGGCGAACGAGTCGGTGCTGGACAGGCCGGTGAGGTCGGTGACCTGGAGCACAATCTCGAAGCCGCCCCGCACCGTCGCGGGAAGCGCGACGACCGCCCCCCAGCGCGGGCCTCCGAGCGCGGGAGGGATCTCCCAGGTGAAATTGGCAATCCCCACCGCATCCCAGGAGGCGGACCCGTTCAGGTTGACCGTGCCACCCATGGAGACCATGCGGTCCGGTCCGGCCTCGGCGGTCGGCGGGGTCGTGTCCACGGCGGTGAAGTTCCGCTCGACCGTCGACCGGAGCCCGGCGAGATCCACCGCGGTCACGGTCATCGTGTAGAGCCCCAGGAGGGGAGGCGCGTAGAGGTAGGTGAAGGCCCGGCCCGAGACGCTGGCGGGCGTCAGCGCGGCCGCCGCGGCGCCACTCACGTTGACCCAGAGCCCGGAGAGCCCGACGTTGTCCTCCGCGACGAGGTTCAGGGTGACGTTGGCCCCGACCTCGGCCGGATCGGGGAACAGAAAGGCCATGAGGAGATGAGGGGCCCACGAGTCCACCACGAGATGCGCCTCGCACCGCGTCCCGTTGTTTCCGGAGGGATCCGTGGCGGTGGCGCAGACCGTCAGGTTCCCCGCCGCGTGCGCGTCGAACATCGTGCGCCACACGTCCGCCAGGAACGCCGGGACCGCCCCGTCGAAGAGGAGCGAACCGTTCTCCGCGCGGACCTCGGCACGGACGGCGGCCACCCGGTGGTTGTCCGAGGCCTGGACGAGCAGCGTGAACTGATTTGCGTCGTCCCGCTCGACGAGGATCAGGGAGAGGACACCCACCAACGGCGGCAGCGTGTCGACCGGGGTGTATGTGGTCACGGCCGATCCCCATTGCCCGAGGGTGTCCCGGACCCAAACAGTCACATTGTGCCGCTCCGGTTCCACAGCCGGGTTCCAGCGCTCGTACTGACCCGACGACCCGTTCCAGGACATCGTTGCGTTCTCCGTCGAGGAGGGCGTCTCGACGAGGGCCCAGACCTCGGTGACCCCGAAGTCATCGGCGACCGCGGCGGTGATCTGCACGCGGATCCCGACCTCCGGCGCGGGGTCGCTCACCCCGGCGGTGACCGAGGGCGGATCGTCCACCTCCACGAGGAGCGTCCCCAACCAGACCGCGGGATTCTCGTGGCCGTCGACGGCGGTGAACTGGAGCGGGTAGGATCCCACCCCCTGGAAGGTGAAGGTCGGCGCCAGGCCCGGAAGGCTCACCGGGTTTCCCTGATGCGTGAAGTTCCACCAGGACCCGGCGATCCCGCTCGCGTCCGCGGTCCCGGAGCCGTCGAGGAGGACGGGCTGGCCTAGAGCCGCCCGGGCGGGGACGGACACGACGAGAGACGGCGGCGTCGAGTCCACCGCCAGGAACGTCTGGTTCGCCTCCACGAAGTTGCCGCTCGTGTCCTCCACATGGACGGTGGCCCGGTGGATCCCGACGGCGGTGATCGGGACGGTGGCGCGGTACGTGGACCCGCCCCGGTAGGCCATCGTCGTGTTCCACCACCCGTCGGGCTTCTCGACGGAAGTGGTCGGCGTCAGCCACAGCGCGTTGTCCCAGATCTCGAGGTCGACATCCACCGTGCCGAGCAGCTCGCCGACGGCGGGCGTCACGGTGAAACCCGTGATCGTGGGCGGGTCGGTGTCCACGAAGTCGGCCGAGGCGCAGGCGGAGGCGGACAGCCCGACGAGGTCGAGGGCCGAGAAGCAGAAGGCGTAGGTCCCGGGCACCCGGATCCCCTCCCAGTAGACGTAGAGCAGCCAGGCGCCGTTGTAGTAGGGCGTGATGGGCTCGGGAGGGCCAGAGGGCCGCGTGATGTTACCGACCACGGAGGCCAGGCCGTGGTTGTCCGTGACCTTCGCCGTGATCTGGAGGATGGTCCAGGGCGGCTCCCACCGCACCTCCCCGCTCAGGTTCTCGATCACCGGTGTCGTGGTGTCTCGGACCGTAACCGTGGCGTTCAGATGGGCGACGTTCCCCGCCGCGTCGAGCGCCCAGAGGTCGATCCCGTAGTCGCCCAGGGGCCCGGCCGCGAGGGTGCCCGTGAAGTTCGCCCCCGAGATCTCCAGGCTCTGGTTCACCCAGCTCCCGTCGGGCCGCGTGATGTTGACATAGCCGCCGCGATGGCACCGGTGATCGTCCTGGACCGTGGCGTTGAGTTGCACCGCCTGCGGGAACTCCCTCGGGGAGGGCGCGGTGAGGGAAATCCCGGGCGGGGTGGAATCGTTCTGCGCGTCGGGATAGGCGTCGAGGCGCTCGCACATCCGTGGGTAGGCGTCGGCGGTGTATGGCGTGGGCCAGGCGCCGATCACGTGGCGGGCGACATCCCCCACCGCGTCCGGGCCCGTGATGTCCTGGCCGGGTCCCCGCCGCGCGTCCCCGTCGGGGTAGTCACCCCAGAAGTTGCCGCCGACCCCGTAGGTGTCGTTCCACCGCGCAAGGCCGGTGTTGTCACGCACGGTGCCCCGGAAATTGTTCTGGTAGAACCGGTCCGGGTCCGAGGCGTTCGTCGCCTCCAGGCCGATGGCGGTCGTGCCCCCGCGGAACGTGTTCAGGCGCACGAGG
>Ga0209342_10006376_pt1 | contig 11990 bp, 9 predicted proteins | sample RifCSP16_2_FD_184023 | JGI IMG/M metagenome (GOLD analysis project Ga0209342, IMG submission 184023) | Soil microbial communities from Rifle, Colorado - Rifle CSP2_sed 16_2 (SPAdes) (version 2) | ecosystem: Environmental > Terrestrial > Deep subsurface > Rock core/Sediment | place: Rifle... | reverse complement strand
TCCCACACCCAGGCGGACCGGCCCCCCGCCCGCTACTGGCAGAACGCCGGATCGACGTGCCGGCACTGGTGGAGGTCGCGTGGCACTTCGAGCCAGTAGCCACTCTCGCTGAGGGAGCGGCTGCCGCCCAGGACCGTGGCCCTGTCTCCGCCCGGCTGTGAAGCGCCTGGGTCGCCCGGCTGGCCGGTGGCGGTCTGCACCGTGCCGCCCGTCCCTCCTCCGCTACCGCCGCTCGTGCCTACATCTGCGCCGAGGATGGAAACGAGCATGGTCGGCGAGAGCGGTGGGGCGATCGCCTGGCGACTGGATGCGCGGACGATGCGGTCGGATCCGTCGGTGACGTTGTGGCCGCACGCCTCGCTGGGGGCGCCGCTGATGGCATCCGCCACGTAGTTGTAGTTCTGCGGGGCGCCCGACGAGACCGTGCACGGGGCGAGCGACACCCCAGCCCCGAACGGGCGGAACGTGTTCCAGACGATGCAGCGGGACATGACGTCCGCAGGCGAGCCGGTCTTCTCGTCGAGCCACGGGGGCAGGGGGCTGCAGCTCTGGAGCGGGCAGACCTGGCCATACTCGTAGAACCAGCCCGGATCGTATCCGTCTGCCTCGGCGCTCGCGGGGGTGACGCCGCCGGCGAGGTTGACCTGGGCCTGCGTGGTGTCGACGAGCGTGCACGAGCCCGAAGAGCCCAGGCACGTGCCTGCATAGGCGATGTCCGTGAAGCGGTTCTGGTCGAACGTCCGCGCCGCGGCCGTCGTGGCGAAGGCGCGGGGCCCGCCGTACGACCAGACGCCGTAGAAGCGGTTGTGGGTCGTTGGCTGGGTGAGTTTCGATGGGTTCAGGTTCTTGCCCTTCTTCACCTTGACGCAGCTGCCGTCGCCGATGGTCTCGCAGCAGTTGCCGTCCGCGTCGCAGCGCAGGTGGGCGATGATGTCGGGAGGGTTCCCGGCGCTGCCGCAGTTGAGGTGGAGCTGGATGTTGGCGTTGAGATCGGCGCAGGTGAAGGTCTCGCAGGTCCCGCTCACCTGCGACTTGTCCTGGGTGAGCGTGCCGCCCTGGCACTTGAAGTGCTGCTGGACGTCGCAGTCCGTGCCCCCGCCGTAGTTGAAGTGCGTCGTGACGTCGGCCACGTTGCAGCCGCCCTGGCAGCAGCCGAGGACGTTGTCGGGGCCGCACCCGGCGCCGACCTGCAGGATGTGCTCGCGGTTGCCGCTCCCCACGTAGGTGTGGAGGTAGTGGGTCTCGGGGTTCGAGTCGACGGCGTTCGCGGTCATGAAGTAGAACTCGCTGCGCCCCGCGATCTCCTGCGAGTCGTCGGTCTGGCGCTGCTCCTCGAAGGCCCGGGCGGCGACCCAGTTGGTGACCCGGCCGTTTGCGCCGATCTCTCCCGGCGGATCGAGACGCGCCGTCCAGATCTGCCCGCCGATGTCGGTGAAGGTGAGGGTGTCGAAGAAGCCGTCGAAATTGGCGGTCGCATCGCCAGACTTCCCCGTGTCCACGAGCCCCGGCGAGGCGGCGACCGGCCACATCGCGCCCTTGTCGCTCTCGAGGATGTCGGTCTGGAACTCGTCGTTGGTGTACCTCCAGACCAGACTGCCGGTCCAGGCGTCCACGATCCAGACCCCCTTGCCTCGGGTGAGGCTGGGGTCGTAGCCGCCGGCCAGCGCCACGATCCACCGCTCCTCGAATTCGCGCCCGGTGGGGTCCAGGGGGCCGCCGGCGTACGATTTGATCTGGACGGGACCGACGGGCGGGGCGCGCGGCGCGAAGCCAGTCCAGGACTGGCCGAGGAGGTTCACGTCCTGCGTGCAGAGCTGCGGAAAGACCCATCGCAGCGCGGGGTTCCTGGTGTCCGTGACGTCGAGGGCGGCGTATGCGCTCCCGCCCGATCGCTCGGACATGACGGCCAGAGTGCGGAACTCGCCAGGGGCCTTCCTGCCGTTGGCGTCGTCGTCGTGCCAGATGTCTCGGACCATCACGTCCCCGTCGACGAAGTAGTCGTGGGCGTCGAGGGCGTTCTGGAGCTTCGGGAGCAGGTCGGGCGGGATGAAGGCCCATAGCTCCTCGCCGTTACCCGGGTGGTTGATCTGGTCTCCCGTCCCGGCGTCGAAGGCGTGGAGCATGCCGTCATTGGCGCCGACGAGCAGGATCGCCTCGCGGGAGAGGTTGTCCCTCCGGTAGGCCGAGTAGGCGTCTTCCCCCGGGTCGAGATCGCCGTCGCCGTTCAGGTCGCAGGCGCCGCTGCCGCAGTCCATGGGGGTCTGGATGGCCAGCGTGAGCGCCTGCGGGCTGTGGATGGTGGCGACGCACTGCGTGTGGAGGCCGTAATCGCACGTGGTCTCGTCGATCGGCGGTTCGACCAGGATGGGCGACGAGTGGAAGATGTCGCCCAGCTTCCAGAACTCCTTCTCGGTCCGGTCGTCGTTGGCGCGGTCGCGCTCCTCGCCATGGGCGCAGGAGGTCGAGTCGTTGCCGGGGTTGTCCGGTCCGGCGCAGCCGTCGCCGTCCTGGTCGAGCACGTCGTACCCGCGGACGTAGTAGATGATCTGGTTCGCGCACAGCTCGGTGTTGGTGACGCCCGCGACCACGGGCGCCGTGTCCCAGGTGGCCACGGTGGGGCAGACCGGCAGGGGGGCCGCCGGGCCGCACCGGCCGATGCGCTCGAAGAGACCCAGGCACCAGCTCGGATCGAGCTGCATCAGGGGTGCGATGTCGCCCGCCTTGGCGGTGACGAAGGGGGTGAGCCCGTCGGCCGAGGTGAACCTGCCGTCCGAGTTCTTGTCCACCACCGTGTAGATGAGGCGCGGCGTGTGGCCACCGACGGGGGTGGCGGCGTTGCCCGGCTCGGCGGCGGTCCGGTAGCCGGGTCGCGAGCTGTCGGACAGCACGTCCCCTCCATCCCATATGGGAACGGCCGGCGTCCCCGGACTCGCAGTCGGGACCATGGTGTGGGAGGCGTTCGGCTGCGCCTTCACGAACTCGCCATCGTCGTTCTCCACCACTGGGTCACAGTCAGCGTCGAGCTTGAAGAGCCCGTCGCAGGCGCCGTCCTGGTTGAGGTCGGCCAGGATCATCTTCGTCCCGGAGGGGAGCTTCGTGGTGTGGTCGTACTTCTGGCACGCCACCTGGACGGAGGTGTTCCCCTCCACGCAGAACTGCGCGTACTCGTAGAAGAGCTGGAACCGGTAGACGTGCCCTTCCCACGACGGCCCGGAGTGCGGGCTGAAGCGCGTGAGGAAGATCTGGTTGGCGCGCCCCGCGGTCTGCAGCGTCGCGGTGTTGGCGTTGCTGAACGAGGTCGCGCGCGAGACCACGTCGGTGACGGCGTTGTAGATCGCCTGGTTGAGGCTGTCCCCGTCGGTGCTGTTGGCGAAGATCCCGCCGCCGAGGTCCGCCGTCTTCTGCAGCAGGGCGAACGCATCGGGATTGCGAACGGGGTCGAGGCCGAAGCTGATGGTGTAGGTCGTGACGTTCTGGTTGCCGTCCATGCTGACGTTCGTGGCGCTCGCGCCGGACCCGATGGTGAAGCTGTCGCTCCGCAGATCGGTGTGGTTCAGGAGGTACGCCACCTTGTGGAGGAGGTTGGGCTTACCGTTGCTGTCGTCGTTACCGCAGCCGGGGCAGTCGATGGTGGGGTTGCCCCACTTCACGAAGTCCCCGTTGGGCGCGGTGCCGATGGTGGAGTGCGTGCTCCCCGGCGCGCTCGTTCCCTTGGGGAGGTTGTCGTCGCACATGGGTTGGCCGTCGGTGACGAGCACGATCGAGCTCTGCTGGCACTTCCAGCAGATCGAATGCTGGTCGCCTCCGGCCCAGGAGGCGCTGATCGCCCCTCCCGCGGATTCCTTGAAGGCCGAGCTGGTCCAGTTGTTGTTGTTGCCGAAGAGCGCGCTGAAGAGGGCGGAGTCCTTCCCCGAGGTCCCCACCGCCGTGAAGTACTGCCCGACGTTGAACAGGGTCTCGGCGAGCGGCGTGCCGATGCCGCCGGTTCTGTAGAAGTACACGACGTCCGGATCATTCAAGGCGTCGATGATGGCTTGACGAGGCTCCTCCTGCAGAGCGTTGGTCATCGGATAGTCGGCGCAATCGGGGCCGAGCGGTACGATGAGCGAGCCGCCGTCGTACGAATCGGAGAAGGACGAACCGATGCCACAGCTGCTCCCATTGTAGGGATTCAGGATGGTCAGCCCGAACCGCACGTTGTCGAGGGCGCTCGGAAGACCGTCGTCGAGGCTGATGATGTCCTTCATCACCTTGCGGGCGATGACGAACTTGGGCGGGTAACCGTTGAGGAAAGCTCCAGTGAACACCGCGTTGTTCTTGTTGCTGTTCGCCTTGTCCCGGAAGAGGTAATAGCCGGAGCTGGCGAGGCAGTTCTGACATTCAGTCGTGTTGTCTACCCGCGTGGAGCTGCAGGCCTGCGCCAGCGTCTGCTCCGTGGCCGTGGAGGTCGTCCAGCCCGATGGGACGTAGTCGATCCAGCCGTCGGGGGCTCCCGGATGCCGCATGTAATAGCTGGTCCCCTTGAACAGGCAGCTGTTCGCGGCCGTGCAGCTCGCGAGGCCCCACGACGGGCTGTCCGTGAGGCCGCCGGTGCCGATGGTCGTCGTGTAGCCGTTGTCGTAAGGGGTCGGGGTCGCCAGCGAGGTGAAGTCGTTGAGCGAGGTGCCGCTGCACGTGCCGCCGCTCGCCGGCCATGTGCTCGGGAACGGGAGCGGATTGGGGAAGTCGAGCATCGACGACGAGTTGTCGAGCACCAGCATCACGTTGGGCGGACCGCCCGGCACGCTGAAGAACTCCTCGTCGCCGTTCCCGCCCTGGAAGATGCCGTTCGTCACCGAGGAGGCGAGGTTGCAGCAGGCGGCGTTGTTCGTCGCCTGCCCGTCGGTCGCGAACGGCGCCGCGCAGAGCAGGGCCAGGCCGAGCGCCCAGGTGAGGTGCCGTCTCAGATCGTGCCGGAGGAAACGGTGCAGGCGGGTCATGGAGTTCTCCAAGCTCTAGAGGCCGAAGCGCAGGCCGAACTCGACCTCGAGCTGGCGCCCGCTGGTGGGGGTGCCGTCGCCGTGGTCCTGACAGTGAACGACCACCTTGTAGGCGGTCCCCGAGCCGAAGTCCGTGCCCCCGGTGCCCAGGATCTTGTTGGTCCGGTCGCTCATGGAGAGGGGCGACTGGCCCATGCTCCCCGCGGGCAAGGCCACCACCTGCGCGATCTGGACGTTCGCGGTGTCGACGTGTCCTCCCAGCACCCGCGTCGTACCGGCCGGCCCATCCAGCGCGACGTTGAGCGCCTGGAGCTGCGGGGGCGAGGTCCCGATGGCGCGGAACCTCGACAGGAGCAGCTGCCTCCCGGCCTCGGCGCAGGCGGTGAGCGCGTCCTGCTTTCGCCCTGCGTAGGCGCCTGACAGCTCCCGGGACGAGAAGCGGATCACGCCCACGGCGACGAGCGACATGACGAGGACGATGATGAAGGCGACCATCATCCCGCTGCCGCGCTGCGATCGAACGTTCATGAGGTGACCTCGCCTATCCGCCGCCGACGTTGAGCCCATCGAGGCCGCCGTTCGTCGTGTAAGGTGGTGCGTAGGGGACCCTGGAATCGAGGTTTCGGGTGCCCTCGCTCGCCTCGACCCGGAGGCGGTGGTGGTGAGAGTCACCGGCCTGGTCGCCGCGGTTGCCCGCACCGGGGACCAGGTTCCCGCCGCCCACGTAGTCGACCGGGCTCTGGTTGGCAGCGCTGATGTTGGCGATGTCCGCGAGCTGGGGGTCGCTGCCCGGCGTGCGCGTCACGACGCTCACCTTGACGGCGCGGATGTTGGCCGGGCTCCTGTTGTTGCGGGTCGGGAGGTCGGGCGGGTCGTTGTAGAGCGGCGGGATCGCGTTCAGCTGGATGCTCGCCGGCGAGTCCGTGATGGGCACCCCGAGCTGGTCGCCGACCGTCGCCGGCCCGCCAGTCGCGTTGGGGAAGACGTACGCAACCTGCAGGTCCTCGACGTCGGGGGCCACCGGCTCCGGGATGGCTCCGTTCGGGCCCGTGAGCCCGCGGTCGAGCATGAGGTAGGGCCGGCCGTTCGGTGTCTCCGGGTCCGGGGCCCAGCCGATGTAGTAGCGGAAGCGGTCGATCTTGAATGCGCGGACGCTCGCGGGGTTGGCGTTGAAGCAGGTGCGGGCGAGGCGCGCGTTCTGGACGGGGAAGTCGTCCGCGTTGCCCGCCCCGAGAGTGATCGCGGTGCTCGCGGGCTCCGCGGCCGGCGGCCCTGTCCAGTTGGCGGCGGCGGTCGTGCCGACGGTCACATACGCCCAGTCGGCGGCGCCGGCGCACATCACCTGGAGGATCTGGCCCAGGTAGATCGGGGTCCGGAGCCCACCGGAGATCGTGAGGGCACCGCCAACCGGAGCCGCGGTGAGGGGTCGACCGAAGCTCGGATCGCGCGAGTAGAACACGAGCTCGTCCGAGCCGTTGGGTCCGATCCCGTCGCGACAGCTCACCCCGGAGCTCTGCGTCACGATCGGCGTCGCGGTGGGGATGTTGAGCGGGCCGAAGTCGAACGCCAGCACGGGCTCGATGCCGTACCCGGCGCGCCGCAGGTTCTCGCCCATGTGGCTGAGCGCCGCCCGCGCCGTCTCCTGCAGGGCGCGGTCCGAGGCGGTGTTCTGGAACGAGCGCTGCTGCTGCTTCAGGAGCGCCATGGCGCCGATGGTGAAGAAGAGGACCACCACGAGCGAGATCATCAGCTCGAGGAGCGTGAAGCCGTTCGCGACGCGGCGAATGGAGGGAGGGCGGCTCATGGCGTCACGGGTTCGGGTTGATCTTGGTGGTGAGCGACACGATGCGGCGGTAGCCCCGCTGCGGATCTCCCCAGCGGACGATGACCGCGATCCGGCACGCGTCAAAGACGCCGTTCCCGACCCCGCCGTTGTCGTCGTCGTCGACGCAGGCCACGTTCCAGTAGCGTTCGAACAGCCGCGTGCCCCCTGCCGCACCATCCGCGAAGAGTGCGGCGGTGGGGATGCCCTGGTAGTTCGCGGGGGTGAGCTCGGCGTCGCTGTGGTCGGCGATGCCGTCGCCCATCGGGCTGGTGGACGATTCGAAGCTCTGACCGGGGTCGCCGATGTTCAGGTTTCCGGGGCCGTAATGATTGGTCGTGAACCGCGGGTCGGTATAGGGCCACAGCGCGATCTGCTCCACGAGGTCCTGCGCGATGGCCGACGCGCGGCTGATGCGCCGGGCGTCGGCGCTGAAGCGCAGCCCCTGCTTGTGCGCGGAGATCAGGCCGAACGCGCCGATGAAGATCACGAAGAGGGCGAACATCGCCTCGACGAGCGTCGTGCCGCGCTGGGATCGAAGGCCTCGCATCGGACGCTCCTACCCGCGGTTGAAGGTCTTGACCGCGCCGGCGGCGGGTGTGATCACGAGGATCCGGTATCCCTCGATCTGGGATGACCACCCGATGGCGTTGCTCGTGAACGCCAGCGTGCCGCCCGCTATGGCGAGCGGTGCGCCGTTGGCGTTGTAGAAGCGCGCCCTGCCCCTCGCGTCGAACAGCACCGCTCCTCTCCCGCCCGCGCAGAAGCTGCACGGACTGGCGAGCGCGGGTGCGATGGTGGGGCCGTACGGAGCGGGCAAGGGGCCGACCGCGACCACGTTGTAGCCGAAGGTCGTGACGCGCGGCAGGTCCAGCGTCTCGAAGCTGCTGCTGGCCGGCGCGGCCGGTATCGCCGGGGCGGCAGGGTTGTAGCCGCCGAAGTTGATGGCGCTGGCCGCGTTGAAGAAGTTGAAGTTGGGGTCCTCGTAGACGATGACCCTGCCGATGCCGCCGCTGGGGTTCGCGAACCCGGTGAAGAACATGACGATCGTGTCGTTCCCGCTGGATTGCGCGTTCTGCCGCGCGTAGTTGAGGAGGGCGGTGACCTCCGCGGCCGTGTTGGCGAGCCCGGCGCGCGGCTTGTACCGGTTCATGCCGATGGCCGCCAGCGCCGCCAGGATGCCGATGATGCACACCGTGACGACGAGCTCGAGGAGCGTGTAGCCGCGTCCACTGGTGCGATTCCTGGTCCTCACGCCTTCACCTCCGGGCCCGAGCGTTGCAAGAGGCGGGCGCGACCGCGCAGCGGGGAAGCTGCCGCAGTTCGAGACCTTTGCCGGGCCGTCCACATGGCCCGACATGCATCGCGTTGCAGCTGGGAAAAGTTTGCAGGGGACGCCGGGATCAGCCCGAGGCGGCGAGGCTCGCGTCCCTCGGGGCCGCATCCGGGCTGTCGCCGGCGGCGAGCCGGACGAAGGTCTCCTCCAGCGTCTCGCGGTCCGGCTGCAGCGAGAGCACGCGCCCGCCGGCCGCCACCACCCTGGCCACGGCGGCGTTGGCGCTGGCGAGGTCGGGGAAGGAGAAGGCCCAGTCCGCCGGCCCCCGCGAGCCGTCGAGCGCTTGGGCGCGCAGCTCCGCGAAGGCGTCCTCCGGCAGGCCGGAGCAGCGCAGCTCCACGGAGCGGATCGAGCCGTCGAGGAGCGAGCTCAGCGCGCCCTCGACGACCAGCTTCCCCTTCAGGATCATGCCCACCCGGTCACAGGCGGTCTCGACGTCGTTCAGGATGTGCGTGGAGAAGAAGATGGTCTTTCCGCGCCGCCGCAGCTCGACGATGAGGTCGCGGAGCTCCTTGCGGCCGATGGGGTCGAGGCCGCTCATCGGTTCGTCGAGGACGAGGAGCGGTGGGTCGTGCACCATCGCCTGGGCGATGCCGAGCCGCTGCACCATGCCCTTCGAGAACTTGCGGACGGTCAGCTCGCGCGCGTGGCCGAGGCCGACGAGGTCGAGCAGCTCCTCGGCTCTGCGCTCGAGCGCCGGCCCCGACATCCCCGAGAGCTTCCCCATGAAGCGCAGGACCTCGACCGGGCGCAGGAAGTCGTGGAAGGCAGGGTTCTCCGGGAGGTAGCCCACGGCGTTTCGGCTCTGCGGGTCTCGCATGGACTTGCCGAAGATCCAGGCGTCGCCGCGGGTCGGGGCGATGAGGCCGACGAGCATCTTGATGGTCGTGCTCTTGCCGGCGCCGTTCGGGCCCACGAAGCCGTAGATGGAGCCCTCGTCGACGCGGAGGTCGAGCGCGTCGACGGCCGCGACCTCGCGCCGGCGGACGCCGACCCGGTACACCTTGCTGAACTTCTCGATGCGGAGAGCGTCGTGCCCGGGCATGGCTAGCGGACGTCCTTCCTCGAGAACACGAGGGCGGCGAGCGACACGATCACCGCGGCGTAGAAGAGGCCGTAGGCCCCGCGCGCGAGGAGCGACGAGAGCTGCAGCGGGTCGCCGTACGTGAGCGCCTCCTTCGCGTCGAGGAGGCCCATGTTCGGCAGGACGAAGTCGAGGACCTTCACCAGCCACTTGAGCTGCACCTGCGAGTGCGAGCTCTGTAGCCAGAAGGTGCGGACCTCCGAGAACGCGTGGCCCGCGCCCACGATCGAGAGGGTGAAGATGACCGCCAGCGTGGGTGTGCTGAATGCCGCGAACAGGATGGCGAACCCGGCGCACACGGCGAGCTGCACCAGGATGAGGCCGAACGCGCCCAGGAATCCGGTGCTGACGAAGCCGAGGCCTCCCGTGTAGACGAGGAGCATCAGCGCCGACACGAGGGCCATCACCAGCACGTTGAGCGCGAGGGTGGCGAGGAGGCCAAGGTACTTGCCGGCGATGAAGCCGGCGCGGCTCACGGGGCGGGCCAGGACGGCGTAGCAGGTCCGCCGGTCCAGCTCGCGCGAGATCAAGGCCACGCCCAGGAACACGGCGATGAGGGTACCGAACACCTGCGTGCTCGAGGCCGAGATGTCAGCGATGATCCGGAACTGCTCGCCCACCGTGAGCTGCGACACGGTGAGGGATCCCGCGATGAGCACCAGGGCGAAGACCACCAGGTTGTACATGAGGCGCTCCCGGAGCGCCTCGCGCAAGGTATTGCCGGCGATGGCGAGCGTCTTCATGGCACCGTGGGACTGGCGGGCTCGGGGCCCACGCGAAGGGGATCACGCTTCCCGAGGACCGAGCTCCGCACCTCTCCGGTCAAGGGGTCGTAGAGGAAGTGGCCGCCCGAGGGATCGGGGAAGGCCTCGCCATAGGGCGAGCCCGAGAGTTCGCCCAGAGACAAGGGGAACCTGCCGTAGCGTTCGCGGAATCCCGCGATCGCACGCTCGAGCTGACTCAGGGCGAGGTAGGTCCGGACCTTCACCAGCCGGCGCTCGAGCTGCTCGCGCATCTCCGGCTGATCGGTGAGCTTGAGCGATTCCTGGAGGACCTCCATGGCGGCGCGGTACTCGTCCTCGGTGTTGGCGACCATGGACAGGCTGGACGCGAGCAGGGAGAGGTGTGGCCTCTTGCCCACCTCCGCTGCCTTGCGCGCGTAAGCAGCGCCCGCGGCGTAGTCCCCCTCGAAGAGGAACTTGTTCACCGAGGCCATCCAGTAGAGCTGCCAGCGGTCGGGGAGGTTGGCCATCCCCTTCTTCAGGATCTTCTCGGCTTCACCGTACCGGTGCGCCAGACCGGCGAGGTTCGAGCCGGCGACCTGGTACGCGTACCCGTAGCGCGGGTCGAGATCGGTGACCAGGTCCGCCAGCGGGTAGAGCGCCTCCCAGCGCTCTTGCTTCGCGAGGGTCGTCTCGCCCACGTACTGGACCAGCTTCAACCAGAAGAAGTCAGCCAGGAGGATCCGGTGGCCGAAGGAGGCGAGCCGGACGGACTTGCCGTTGGGCAGCCACGCCGGGTTCCGGATCCGGCCGGCGCGCGAGGCCTCCGGCTCGAGGTGCACGCGGGCAGACGCCATGGCCAGCGACGACAGCAGGATGGCGAAGACGATGGTGCGGGCGCGAAGCATCGAGACGGGGGGAGGTTACCTCAGGCTGAGTGGCATCGCGAAGGGCGGGACGGAGCGCGCTCGAAAGGAGAGGGCGCCGCGGTATCGACCGCGGCGCCCGCTGGGTCAGACTCGGCTAGAACGTGTCGGCGTTGGTGAGCGTGCAGGCCATGCCGTAAATCGGGAGGGCGCCGGAGATGCAGCTCGAGACGCCGGCGGTTCCAGGGAATGCCGTAACGACGAGGGGGATGGACGCCGGTGCCACGTACGCCGGGACCGCCGCCGCCGAGCCCTTGCTCAGGACGACCTCGCCTGTGGTGTTGGCGGCGGTGGTGCCGTCGATGTTCGAGATGGCGCCGATGGCGTAGGCGATGCCAGCCTGGCCGCCGGCGGGAACGCCCGCGACGCTGTTGCACTCGACCTGATACTGGAAGTAGGTCGCTCCCTCGATCTGCCAGTCGATGGCGGCAGCGTCGGCCATCTGAGCCGCGGTCCAGACCAGCTTCCGGGTTCCGACCGCGCCGGTGGGCATGGCCAAGCCGCCGAGGTCCCAGTACTGGCTTCCCGGGTAATCGCCCACGGCCACTGGCACGCCAGCGAGGGTGAGCAGGCGCTCGCTCTGCATGAGCGCTTCCTCCGCCTTCCGAAGGGCCTCAATGTTCGTGGCCGCCTCGGAGAACTTGGAGCGGAGCTGGTACTTGATGAAGTTCGGGATGGCGATGGCGGCGAGGATGCCGATGATCGCGACCACGATCATGAGCTCGATGAGCGTGAAGCCTCTGGCGACCTTCTTCATGTTGCCTCCGTTGGCGAGGGCCGGGCGGGTACGCCGGCCTGCGACGATGTTCCGGGTCTCGGGTGCCGCCCGGCGCTGCACCGGAGCCGGAAAGCACGACCGGTGCCACGGACCGGCCGGCAGTAACTCCCGCAGGATGGCCGGCCGAGCGTCCCGGCGCATGGACGAGAAGCGTCACCCCGATCCCTCGGACTGACGAAAAACGTCACCCGTGTGGGTGAACGGCTCTTTACATGCGTCGGCGTGCGGCAGGATGATGCGTGCGCCGCTCTTGCTGCGGCCCCCCGTGCGCGAACTCCTCGGCGCAATCCCCGTCTCCCTCGCCATCGCCTGGGTGCTCGCATCAAGAGCGGCGCACGCATCA
>Ga0209342_10006375_pt1 | contig 11992 bp, 8 predicted proteins | sample RifCSP16_2_FD_184023 | JGI IMG/M metagenome (GOLD analysis project Ga0209342, IMG submission 184023) | Soil microbial communities from Rifle, Colorado - Rifle CSP2_sed 16_2 (SPAdes) (version 2) | ecosystem: Environmental > Terrestrial > Deep subsurface > Rock core/Sediment | place: Rifle... | reverse complement strand
CGCGCGCTCGAGCGCGATGGCCATCCGACCTTCGTCACCGCGGCGCAGGAGACCGAGTGGACGCTCAAGCGCGCGAGCTACGGCCGGCTGTCGACGCGGCACCTCGGCGTGGAGGCGGGGCTCGGCACTCTCGGGCTCGAGGTCAACATCCTCACACCGGAATTCGGGCCGCGGCTCTACCTGACCGGAATCCTCACCGAGCTCGAGCTCGAGCCCGACCAGCGCATCACCGAGCAAGTGTGCATCGGCGAGTCGTGCAGCCGGTGCCTGCACTCGTGTCCCGCCGATGCCGTGCTGCACTGGGGCATCGCCAAACGCGAGTGCGCGACCGAGGCGCAGGAGTTCGGCTTCGCGCAGATCCTGAAGTTCTTCGACCGGATGATCGAGCGGCCGGAGAAGGACAAGATGGCGACGTTCCGCTCGCGCGACTTCTTCGGTTTCTGGCAGGGGCTCCTGCGGGTGGTCGGGTCGTTCGGCGACTGCCCGCGCTGCCTCGCCGTGTGCCCGGTCGGCAACGACTATCACGCGCACCTCGCCGACGTGCAGAAGGTCATCCCGGAGAAGACGCCGGAGAAGGTGGCGCTCGCGAAGCGGTACAAGGAGGCCCGCGCCGAGCACGAGCGCGGCGACGGCGAGCGGCTCGGCGGCCTCTCGGACTGGAACGCGCGATGGGTCGGCCCGGAGGGCTACCAGGGCATGGTCGCGAAGCAGCTCCAGGCGTTCAAGCGGCTCCAGCGCGACCGCGCCGCGGAAGTGGCGGACGAGGATTGAGCATGGTCGGCGTCTTCAAGCAGCCGCTGACCGCCGCGGCGATCAAGACCAAGGCGAAAGCCCTCGGCGCCGACCTCGTCGGCATCGCCGACGGCGCGGCGCTCGAGGCCAACCCGCCGGATCCGCAGGATCCGCGCCGGCCGTCGGACATCACCGCTCACGACGGCGGGCGGGTGATCGTGCTCGCCAAGAAGCTCTCGAGCGGCGTCGCGCGCATCGCCGCGTGGGGCGACCGGCACAAGTACTACAACGACGAACTGGCGCTTACCGCGCTCGAGGAGACCTCGCTCGAGCTGGTCTACTGGCTGGAGGACGCCGGGTACCCGGCGATCATCGTGCCGCCGACGCACGTCGACCCGTGGCGCTACAAGGGCGATCCGCGCGAGCACCAGACGACGCTGCTGTCGCTGCCGCACGCGGCGGTGGAGGCGGGGCTCGGCACGCTCGGGCTCAATCTCCAGCTGCTCACGCCGGAGTACGGACCGCGCGTGCTGCTCACCGCGGTCCTGTGCTCGGTCGACGTCGACTGCGACCGGCCGCTGACGCAGGCGCTGTGCCGCGGTCCGTCGTGCGGGCGCTGCCTGAAGGCGTGCCCCGGGGACACCGTGCGCCACTGGGGGCGCGACTGGGAGACGTGCGACGAGTACCGCTCGCCGTACGGCTTCGCGAAGCTCACCGGCCAGATCGAGAAGATCGTGCAGGCCGACGATGCGCAGACCCGCAAGGAATTGCTGCGCTCGGAGGCGACGTTCAATCTGTGGCAGAGCATCCTGCGCGGATCGGGCGTGATCACCGGCTGCCGGCGCTGCGCCGACGTCTGCCCCGTCGGGGCGGACTACGAGTCGATGCTGGCCGACGCCATGGACGAGATCCCCGAGAACACGCCGCAAAAGGAGCAACGGCTCGTGTTCATGCAGCAGGATCCCGCTTCCGGCGCTTACGCACCGCAGCAGCGCTGGATCGGCATCCTGAAGAAGGCCTGACGATGCCGCAGAACGCGGGAGGACGCATGATCACCCATACCGGCGGCTGCCACTGCGGTCGGGTGAGGTTCGAAGTGATCGCTCCGCCGCGGCTCGAGGTCTCGGAGTGCAATTGCTCGATGTGCAGCAAGGCTGGCTATTTACACCTCATCGTTCCCGCGGATCGCTTCAAGCTGGTCTCCGGCAGCGAGGCGCTGACAACGTACACCTTTAACACCGGCACCGCGAAGCACCTGTTCTGCTCGGTTTGCGGCGTCAAGTCGTTCTACGTGCCGCGCTCGCACCCCGACGGCTTCAGCGTCAACGCTCGCTGTCTCGACCCGAGCACGGTCGAGGACATCACCGTCACGCCGTTCGACGGTCGCGAGTGGGAGAAGCAGTACCCGAAAGGCCGAGGGGAATACACGTAGTTATTCCCAGATCGCCCGCGCCGCCTCGACCACGAGCGCGAGCTTCGCGCGCATGTCGGCCTCGGTGAGGGGGTTGCCGGCGACCGTGCTCGCGAACCCGCACTGCGGGCTGATCGCCAGCCGCTCGGGCGAGACGAACTTCGCGGCTTCCTCGGCGCGGCGCTTCAGCGCGTCGATCGGCTCGAGCGCGCCGACCTTCGAGCTGATCAGCCCGAGCACAACGCCCTTCCCCTTCGGCACGAACCGCAGCGGCGCGAAGTCGCCCGCGCGCGGGGTGTCGTACTCGAGCAGGAAGTGGTTGACGTCCGCGCGCTGGAACAGCTTCTCCGCGACCGAGTCGTAACCGCCCTCGGCGAGGTACTTGCCCTTGAAGTTCCCGCGGCACATGTGCACGCCGATCACCACGTCGGCCGGCCGGCCCGCGACGGCCTGGTTGATCGCCGCCACGTAGAGGTCGACGAGCCGCTCCGGATCCTGGCCGTCCGCCTCGACCTTGGCGCGCGCACCCGGGTCGCAGAGCATCGCGAGCGCGACCTCGTCGAGCTGGACGTACTGCGCGCCGGCGGTCGCCAGCGCCGCGATCTCTTCGCGGTACACCCTGCCGAGATCGGCAAAAAACGCCTCGGCGCTCTCGTACACGCCGGGGTCGGCCCACTGGCGGCCGCGCCAGAAGTGCATCGTGGACGGCGACGGGAGCGTCACCTTCGTGACCCGGTCGGTAACCCCGCGGACGAACGCGACCTCGTCGACGGCGATCGCGTGTCCGCGGCGCACCTTCCCGCTGACGTGCGGGGCGGTGAAGTCGAGCTCGTGGCCGTGCTCGTCGTGGAATTTGAACGTCGCCTCCTTCACCGTGAGCCCGTCGGTCAGCTGGACGAAGCGGCCCCAGTAGGAGCCGCGGCGGAACTCGCCGTCGTTCGCCACCTGGAACCCGGTCTCCTCCTGCAGCCTCACGACGCCGCGGATCGCCTCATCCTGGAGCGCGCGGAACTCGGCCTCGCCGATCTTCTGCTCGCTGAAGTCGCGGAAGGCTTGCCGCAACCGGGCGGGTCGAAGCAGGCTGCCGATGTGATCGGCCCGGAACGGCGGGCGGCCGGTGGGGGTGATCCGCATGACGCTCCTTTGGCGGACGCGCGACGCCGCTCGTCGGCGGTTCTATCGTTTGATAGAATTTTGCCGGCTCCGGGGACCGAACACAACAAGCCGCATCGCCTCCCCGCGGAGCCGTCCAAGGAGGATCCGCATGGCTCCGCGGTTCGCGCCGGCAGCGGTCGAGGTCGAGCGCCGTCCAGACGGCGCGACCCTGCTCCGCTCGCCACAGCGCCTCGGCCGCTACGCGCGCGCGGTGGGCGAATGGCTCGTTCACTGGGCGGGACAGGCGCCCGACCGCGTCTTCCTCGCCGAGCGCGCGGGCGAGGCGTGGCGCCAGCTCACCTACCGCGAGGCCCTCGAGGCCGTGCGCCGCGTCGGCCAGGGGTTGCTCGACCGGAGGCTCGACGCGACGCGGCCGATCGCGATCCTCTCCGAGAACGGCATCGACCACGCGCTGCTCGCGCTGGCCGCGATGCACGTCGGCGTGCCCGCGGTGCCGATCTCGCCGGCGTACTCGCTGATGTCGAAGGACTTCGGCAAGCTCAAGCACATCTTCGACCTGGTCCGGCCGGGTCTGGTCTACTGCAGCGACCCGGCGCGATTCGCGCCCGCGCTCGACGCCGTGCACATGCGCGCCACGCCGATCGCGGAGCTCCTCGTCGTAGCGACGACCGATCGCGTCGACGAAGCGTTCGCCCGGATTGGGCCGGACACCATCGCCAAGATCCTGTTCACGTCGGGCTCGACCGGCGCGCCGAAGGGCGTGATCAACACGCACCGCATGCTGTGCGCGAACCAGCAGATGCACGCCCAGGCGTGGCAGTTCCTCGAGGACCGGCCGCCGGTGCTGGTCGACTGGCTGCCATGGAACCACACCTTCGGCGGGAACCACAACTTCAACGCCGTGCTGCGGAACGGCGGCACGCTCTACATCGACGCCGGCAAGCCGCTGCCCGGACTGGTCGAGACCTCGGTGCGGAATCTGAAGGAGGTCTCGCCGACGATCTACTTCAACGTGCCGCGCGGGTTCGACCTGCTGGTGCCGTATCTGGAATCCGATGTCGCTCTGCGCGCGAGCTTCTTCCGCGAGCTCGAGGTCGTGTGCTACGCGGGCGCGGCGCTCCCGCAGAACCTCTGGGAGCGCTTCGAGCGCCTCGCGGTGGCCGAGCGCCGCGGCGTCGCCATGGTCTCGGCGTGGGGCGCGACCGAGACCGCGCCCGGCGTCGCACTCGTGCACTTTCCGATCGAGCGCGCGGGCGTGATCGGGCTCCCTGCCCCCGGCTGCGAGCTGAAGCTCGTGCCGTCCGGCGGCAAGCTCGAGGCCCGCGTCCGCGGGCCGAACGTGACGCCGGGCTACTACGGCCGGGAAGATCTGACGCGCGCGGCGTTCGATGACGAGGGCTTCTACAAGATCGGCGACGCGCTGAAGTTCGCGGACCCTGCCGATCCGGCACAGGGCCTGGTGTTCGACGGGCGCGTCGCCGAGGACTTCAAGCTCGCCACCGGAACCTGGGTGCACGTCGGCGCCGTGCGCGTGAAGCTCATCGCCGCCGGGAACCCGCTCATCCAGGACGCGGTCATCACCGGCCACGACCGCGACGCGGTCGGCGCGCTCGTCTTGCTCAACCCGGCGGTCGCGGCCGGAATGAGCCCGCAGGCGGCGCGGGCCGCGCTCGCCGAGGCGCTGAGGAAGCTCGCAGCGGAATCCGGCTCGGGGAGCTCGACGCACCCGGTGCGCGCGCTCGTCCTGTCCGAGCCGCCCTCGATCGATGCCAACGAGATCACCGACAAGGGCTACATCAACCAGCGCGCGGTCCTCGAGCGCCGCGCCGTGCTCGTGGAGCGGCTCTACGCGAGCGCCGGCGACTCCGAGTTGGTCGTGATCTGACCATGTCGAACGTCGCCGCCCGCCGGATCGCCGGCAACACCCACCGCCGCGCCCCCGAGGGCCTGAGGCGGGGGACGAGATGAGCTCCGCCACGCTTCCCGCCCATCCGATTCCCGGCGTCAGCTATCGGAGCGAGGCCGAGGCCTTGGCCCATTACCGGAGCGGGGCCTGGCTGCGGATGACCATCGGCGATGCCGTGCGCCGTGCCGCGAGGCTCCATCGCGACCGGCCGTTCCTGATCGCCGAAGGCGCTTCCATGACCTTCGGGGACTTGGACGCCGTGACGGAGCGCCTCGCCGTCGCGTTGCTGAACGAGGGTCTCGCGCCCGGCGACCGTGCCCTCTTCCAGATGGGGACGACGCCGGACACCGCGATCGCGCTCGTCGGATGCTTCAAGGCGGGCGTCGTGCCGGTGTGCACGCTGCCGCAGCACCGCGAGATCGAGATCGGCCAGATCGGCGACATCGCGGCGCCGCGCGCGTACTTCGTTCAAGCCGACTTCCATCCGACATTCGACCTCGTCGGGTTCGCCCGAAAGATGGCCGAGTCGCTGCCGTCGCGACCGATGGTGATCGTCGCGGGCGGCGGCACAGCCGGCGGCCGCTCGCTGACCGGACTGATGGAGCCCGCGGCCGGTGCCGCAGCTCGCGTCGCTGGCGTCACGCTCCAGCCGTCGGACGTGGCCATCTTCCAGCTCTCCGGCGGCTCGACGGGCGTCCCCAAGATCATCCCGCGCATGCACGGCGAGTACCTGGCGCAAGCCCGCGACTGGAACGAGCGCCATCACCTGAGCGCAGCCGACGTGTCGCTGTGGTGCCTGCCGCTCATCCACAATGCCGGGACCATCACCGCCTTCCTCCCGTGCCTGATCACCGGACGCGCGCTCGTACTGCAGCCGGCGTTCCGCGAGGAGACCTTCCTCGAAGCCATCGCGCGTCACAAAGTAACGGACACGGGCAGCATCGGCCCGATCGCCGGCCGGCTGCTCGAATCGCCGCACCTCGCGCGCTACGACCTGCGGTCGCTCCGCCGGATCTGGGCGTTCAACCGCGCCGACGACCTCGAGGCCCGGCTCGGCGGAAGCGCCCAGAACATCTACGGGATCACGGAAGGCATCCTGATGTGCTCTTCCCCGAACGCGTCACCGGAGCGGCGCCATCGGACCATCGGCAACCCGGTCGGGCGCGGCGACGAGATCCTGCTGCGCGCCATCGACGGAACCGGGCCGGTGCCGGACGGCGAGCTCGGGGAGCTGTGCTTCAAGGGCGCGTCGGTGCTGTCTGCTTACTACGGGACGGCGCGGGATCCGGCGCACTTCACCGACGACGGTTTCTTCCGCACCGGCGACGTCCTGCGGGCGACCTGGATCGACGGCGAGCGCTGCTTCGTCTTCGAAGGCCGGCTGAAGGACAACATCAGCCGCGGCGGCGAGAAGTACGGCGCGGAAGAGGTCGAGACGCTCCTCGTCAGGCATCCTGCGCTCCGCGACGCCCGCGTGGTGGCCATGCCCGACCGGATCTACGGCGAGAAGGGTTGCGCGTTCCTGATCCTGCGCGAGGGCCGCACCCTGCCCTCGCTGGCGGAGCTCGGCGAGTTCCTGCTCGGCCTCGGCCTGGCGAAGTACAAGCTGCCGGAGCGAATCGAAGTGGTCGAGCAGTTTCCGCTGACCCGCGTCGGCAAGGTCGACAAGGTCGAACTTCGCGGGCGGATCGCCGCCGTCGTGCGCAGCGAGCAGGCGACGTGAAGATCCTGATCGTCGGCGCCGGTCCTGCCGGCCTGTACCTCGGCTATCTCGTGAAGCGGCAGCGGCCGGACGCCGCGGTCCGCATCGTCGAGCAGAACCCGCCCGACTCCACCTTCGGTTTCGGGGTCGTGTTCTCCGAGCGCGCGCTCGAGTTCCTGCGGGAGGACGACGCGGGGACCTACGCCCTGATCACGCCGGCCATGGAGACGTGGACGGACCTGACCGTGGTCCACCGCGGCGAGCGGGTCCGCATCGACGGCATCGGGTTTGCCGCCATCGGCCGCCTCGACCTGCTGCGGCTGCTGCGGCGCCGGACCGCAGCCGCGGGCGTGGCGCCCGAGTTCGGGCGGGCAATCTCGTCCCCGGAAGAGCTCGCCGGCTACGACCTGGTCGTGGGGGCCGACGGCGTGAACTCGTTCGTTCGCGGCTGCCACGCCGACCGGTTCGGCACGACGATCGCGAGTCTCCGCAACAAGTTCGCCTGGTACGGCACGACGCAGGGCTTCGACACCCTGACGCAGACCTTCGTCGCGACCGAGCACGGGCACTTCAACGCCCACCACTACCGGCATGCGCCCGGGATGAGCACGTTCGTGTTCGAGTGCGATCCGGCGACCTGGGAGCGCGCGGGTTTCGGCGCGCTGGACGATGCCGCGACCATCGCCCGCTGCGCGGAGGTCTTCGCCGAAACGCTCGAAGGCCACGCCCTCGTTTCCAACCGGTCGGTCTGGCGCAACTTCCCGATCGTCCGGAACGAGCGCTGGTGGGTCGACAACGTCGTGCTGGTGGGCGACGCGCTGCACACCGCGCATTTCTCCATCGGCTCGGGGACGCGGCTCGCGATGGAGGACGTGATCGCGCTCGCCAAGGCGCTGCGCGACCACCCGCACGATGTGCGCGACGCGCTCGCTGCGTACGAGGCGGCCCGCCGGCCGATCGTCGAGAAGCTCGTCGCCGCCGCGGCCGCGAGCGGCGAGTGGTACGAGCGGTTCCCCGAGCACATGCGCCTGCCGCCCTGGGAGTTCGCCATGAGCTACATCCAGCGCAGCGGACGGATCGACCGCGAGCGGCTCAGGACACTCTCCCCCCGGTTCGTCGCGGGGTACGAGGCGGCGACATGACCGACCGCCTGGCCGCCCGCCGCGCCGAGCTCGCCGCCAAGACGGCGCCGCTGCTCCTGGCCGAGCGCGCGCGTGCGACGCCCGCGACCGTCGCCTACCGCGCCAAGCGTCTCGGCCTCTACCGGGAGCGCACCTGGCGCGACTACGCCGCCCTGGTCGGCCGCGCCGCCGCCGGGCTGGCGAAGCTCGGGCTCGCGCGGGGCGAGCGCGTCGCGATCATGGGCGATCCGTGCGAGGAGTGGCTGATCTGCGACCTCGCGGCGCAGGCGCTCGGCGCAGTCACCTACGGCATCTACCCGACCGCCTCTGCCGCCGAGGTCGAGTACCAGATGCGCGACGGCGGCGCGTCGATCTTCGTCGCCGAGGACCAGGAGTACGTCGACAAGATCCTGCCCATGGCAGAGCGGCTCGCCGGGCTGCGCTCGATCGTCGTGATCGACGACTCGGCGATGTTCGCCTACGACGACCCGAGGCTGAAACGCTTCGCCGACGTGCTCGACCTCGGCGCCGGCGCAGACGCCGCGCACCTCGAGCGGCTCGCCGCCGCGCTCGACCCGTCGGCGCCGGCGTTCATCGTCTACACCTCGGGCACCACCGGACATCCCAAGGGCGCGCTGGTCGCCCACGGCAAGCACCTCGCGGCCGCGCGCACCTTCGTCGAGCACTATCCGATGCTCGCCGCGCGCAGCCACCGCACCGTGGTCTTTCTGCCCCTGTGCCATCTTTTCGGGCGCGACGTCGCGATCACGCTGCCGCTGGTCTCCAACCTCGTGCCACATTTCGGCGAGGACCTCGGGGACCTGCCGCAGACCCTGTTCGAAGTGGCCCCGACCGTGCTGTTCGCGGTGCCGCGCTACCTCCAGAAGTTCGCTTCCCAGGTCCTCGTCGGCATCGCCAGCACCTCGGCGCTCAAGCGCGCGGCCTACGACGCGGCGATGCGCGTCGGCCGCCGTCAGGTGCGCAAGCGCTGGGAGGGGCGAGCGGGTGCCTCGCTCGGCTACCGCCTGGCACGGCTGGCGGTCTTCCGGCCGCTGCTCAACAAGCTCGGCCTCGACGAGCTCGAGCTCGCGCTCTCGGGCGGGGCGCCGCTCTCGGCCGCGACCGCGGCGCTGTGGCAGATCTGGGGCGTGAACCTCTGCGAGATCTACGGCCAGACCGAGGAAGCCGGGGCGATCATCACCGGCCAGAAGGGCCCCTTCCCCCGGCCGGGCAACGTCGGCACGATCGTCGACGGGTGGGAGCTCGAGCTCGGCGCCGGCAACGAGATCCTGATTCGCGGCGAGCACATGATCGAGGGCTACTGGAACAGGCCCGAGGCGACCCGCGAGCTGTTCACGGCGCAGGGCTGGCTGCGCACGGGCGACGTGGGCGAGCTGGAGCACGGGATGCTGCGGATCGTCGACCGCGCACGCGACTTCATCGTCACTTCGGGCGGCAAGACCCTTTCGCCGTCATTCATCGAGAACCTCCTCCGCGCGAGCCCCTACGTCGCCGAGGCGATGGTGATCGGGCACGCCAGGAAGTACGTCACCGCGCTCGTGGAGATCGATTTCGACGCCGTCTCCGAGTGGGCGCGCAGCCGCAACGTCCCCTACACCGGCTTCACGAGCCTCGCGCGGCATCCGGAGGTCGAACGGCTGATCGCCGGCGAGATTGCCCGCGCCAACGCGGACCTCGCGCGCGTCGAGCAGGTGAAGGCGTTCCGCATCCTGCCCAAGGCGCTCGATCCCGAGCAGGACGGCGAGCCGGTGACGCCGACGCGCAAGGTGAAGCGCTCGCTCATGCTCGAGCGCTTCGCGGACCTGGTCGAATCCATGTACGACGACCGCGAGGAGCGCCTGGTCGCCGCCGGCGCTGGCAACGTCCTCGCGGAACGGTAAACTGGGGCACGTTCAAGGAGGAGGAAACCATGAAGCAGACCCTATCCCGGGCCGCGCTGGTCGCGGCTGCCGCGCTGTTCTTGCCCGTCCCGGGCGCCGCGCAGGACGCCTACGTCGTCGGCGTCACCGCGGGGATGACCGGGCCCTCGGCCGGCAACTACGCGCCGATCGTCGAGTCGATGCAGGCCTATCTCGAGCACCTGAACGCCCGGGGCGGCATCAACGGCAAGCCGGTGCGGCTGATCGTGCAGGACGACCAGACCGAGCCGTCCCGGGCGGCCGCCAACGCGAAGAAGCTGATCGCCCAGGACAAGGTGCTGGTGCTCATCAATACGAGCCTCTCCTCCACGTACGCGCCGACGGTCGCCGAGTCCAAGCGCGCGGGCGTACCGCTGTTCTACGCCGGGGGCGTCTGTCCGGAGGCGACGTTCCCGCCGGCCGACCCGCTGCAGTTCTGCTCGACCGCGTACAGCGCAAACCTCGATTCCGAGGCGGCGATGGCCTTCATCAAGGCGACCGCCAAGCAGCCGGTGCGGATCGGCTTCGCGGCGATGGCGATCCCGGTCGCGCGTACCGGCATCGCGCACGCCGAGAAGGTCGCCAAGTCGCTCGGCATGACGCCGGTCGACACCCAGTTCACGCCGCCGCCGACCCCCGACTACACGCCCTTCGCCACGAAGCTGAAGGACGCCAATCCGGACTGGGTGTTCTCGTGGTCGCCCTGGGTGTCGCAGGTGAGAACCTTCGAGGCGCTGCGGCGCCTCGGCTGGAAGGGCAACTACCTCACCTTCGCGCACCTCAACTCCGAGGACGAGCTGGCGCGCATCCGGGACGGCGACTTCTACGTGTTCGGCACCAACGCCTTCATGGAGGACAATCTTCCGGTCCATGCCGAGATCCGCGCCGTCGCCGCGCGCGCCAACCTGAAGTATCCGGTGTCGTACCTGATCGAGGGGTTCATCTCCGGCCTGGTGCTGGAAGAGGTGCTGAAGAAGACCGGTTGGCCGCCGACGCAGCAGAAGGTCCTCGCCGCGATGAACAACCTCAAGGTGGACACCAAGGGCCTGCGCGGCGGCCCGATCGAGTGGACCAAGGACAACCATTTCCGCACCCGCCAGTACTACCGCGTGTGGCGCTGGGATCCTGCGGGCAAGCGCATCGTCCAGGTGCAGGACTGGAAAATCGTCGCGGTGAAGAACTAGCCGCCGCTTCAGGGAAAGTTCGCCGCACGCCCCGCGCGAGGCGCGGCGTGCCACGGGGAATTCGCCCGAAGGGTCCCCATTCAGCTCGCCGTCAACATCGTCGTCCTAGCGGCGATCTACGCGCTGATCAGCTGCGGCTACGTGCTGATCTACCGCGTGAGCCGCGTGCTCTCGCTCGCGCACGGCGAGTTGATGATGCTCGGCGCGTACGGGCTGTTCGCCACCGCCTCGCTCTTTTCCGGCCATCCGCTCGCGGCGATCGGCGCCTCCGCCGCGCTCGCGATCCTCGTCGGCGTGCTGGTGTACGCCGTGCTGATGTGGCGCATGACCGGGGAGTCGGTGCTCGCCGCGGTGCTCGCGACCATCGCGCTCGGCATCCTGCTGCGCGGCGCGATGGTGCTGTTCTTCGGCACCCAGACGCGGTACCCGCTGGCGGAGCTGGGCTGGAGCAACGCGTCGATCGCGATCGGATCGTCGGCGCGCATTTCTGCCGCGGGCCTCGCGCTCGTCGTCGCGACCGCCGCCGTTTACGCGGCGCTGTTCGCGTTCCTGCGCGCGTCGCGCTGGGGCATCCGCATGCGCGCGGCGGGCCAGAACCCGCTGCTCGCGGCCCAGCGCGGCATCGGCCTGCACGGCATCTACGCGCTCACCTGGGGCCTTGCGACCTTTACCGGCGGGATGGCGGGGATGCTGCTCGCGTGCGACGCCGGCTTGGAGACCACGATGGCGGTGATCGGGCTGAAGGCGTTCCCCGCCGCGCTCGTCGGCGGGCTCGACAGCCTGGTCGGGGCGCTCGTCGGTTCCCTGGTGGTCGCTGCCGCCGAGGTGCTGCTCATCCACTACGTCGACTCGTTGCTCTCGGACGTGGTGCCGTTCTTCGTGCTCCTCGCGATGCAACGAG
>Ga0209342_10006374_pt1 | contig 11992 bp, 6 predicted proteins | sample RifCSP16_2_FD_184023 | JGI IMG/M metagenome (GOLD analysis project Ga0209342, IMG submission 184023) | Soil microbial communities from Rifle, Colorado - Rifle CSP2_sed 16_2 (SPAdes) (version 2) | ecosystem: Environmental > Terrestrial > Deep subsurface > Rock core/Sediment | place: Rifle... | reverse complement strand
CAGCGCGGAGAAGCTCAAGCGCGTCCAGGCTGACGATTGGGACCTGGCGGCGCAGGCGTTCCCGCCGGGCAAGTCGGGCCCGCTGATCATCGTCGGGCTGCACTTCGGAGCAATAGAGATTCCCGCGCTATGGGCGACGAGGACGCTCGGGCGGCACATCACCGCGCCGATGGAGACGATCGGTGATCCTGGCCTCCAGCAGTACTTCGAACGTGCCAGGGCACAGACCGGGATGAACGTCATCCCCGTCGAGGGTGCCGCGAGCGAGTTGCGTGCGGCACTGCGCCGGACTGAAACGGTGGCTCTGGTTGCCGACCGCCCGGTCGGTGGAGTGGGCACCACGGTCGAGCTGTTCGGTGCTCCGGCTCGGCTGCCGGCGGGACCGGCGGTGCTCGCCGACGAGACCGGCGCCCCGGCGTGGCTGATCGTCACCCGGCGCAGCGGCTGGGGCGACTACCGGTCGCGCATCGAGCGGATCGAGACCGCGCCCGGGACGCCAACAGAGACGCGGCGCGAGCGCCTGTCAGCATTCCTCGAGGCTGAAGCGCGCGCCTTCGAGCGCGCCGTTGCCGATGCGCCCGAGCAGTGGTGGACGGTCTTCTTCCCGATCTGGCAGGACATCCAATGACCGGCGTGCCTGTCGACCGACAGCGGGAGCCGCGCGGCCGCGCAGACCTGCACATCCACAGCCTCGCCTCTGACGGCGTCTCGTCGGTGGCAGAGATCCTCGATGCCGCCGAGCGGGCTGCGCTCGACGTGATCGCAATCACCGACCATGAGCGCCTCGACGCGGCCCTTGCGGCGCGTTCGATGGCCGAGGCGCGCGGCTCATCCGTGAGTGTCATCGTGGGCGAGGAGGTGACGACGCGCGGCGGGCACGTCATCGGCCTGTTCATGCGTGAGCGCATCCGGCCATGGGGCTCGCTCCGCGCGACAGTGGCGCGCATCCACGAGCAGGGCGGCCTGGTGGTCGTTCCCCACCCGCTCGTGCCCTATCCGCTGTGCGTCAGCGGGCGCTCCGTGCGCGGGCTGCTCGACGAGGCCGACCCGATCTACCACCCAGACGGCATCGAGGCGTTCAATGCGACCACCGCCCGGATGCGCTGGTCGCGCGCGGCCCCCGACCTTGCGCGTCAGACCGGCCTCGCCGTCATGGCCGGCAGCGACGCTCACCGTGCCGAGGATGTCGGCCAGGCGATCACGACCTTCCCCGGCGCGACGCCGGATGACGTGCGCGCCGCGATCACCGGGCGCACCACGGCCTGGGAGGGCCAGCCGTTCACCTGGCGACGACAGCTCGACATGTTCGTGCGCCAGCAGCAGAAGAACGCCCGCGCGGTCGGCGCGACGGCGCGCCACCGGCTGGCCGGCAGGGGCCTGGGGCGCGACCTGGGCTACCCCCGACCATGAACACCGGTCAGCGGCGATGAAGATCGGCCTCGTCACGCCGTACATCTATCCGCTCCCCGGCGGGGTCAACGCGCACGTCCAGTTCCTGTACCAGAACCTCATCGCGCGCGGCCATGACGTGCGCATCATCAGCAGCGTCCACGGCGCCCAGCGACACGATGAGGGTGACGTCATCCGCCTGGGCCACGGCTTCTCAGTGCCGGCCAATGGGTCGGTCGGAACGCTGACCGTGTCGCCCAATTACGCCAGCCAGGTACGCGACATGCTCGAGCGCGAGCGCTTCGACGTGCTCCACTTCCACGAGCCGTTCGTGCCCTTCCTGTCACTCGTCGTGCTGCGCGAGAGCCAGAGCATCAACATCGCCACCTTCCACGCCTATGCCGGCTGGAGCCCGGCGTACGAGTTCGGCAAGCGCATGCTCGGCCGCTTCGCCCGGCGACTGCACGGCCGCATCGCCGTCAGCGCCGCCGCGCGCCACTTCATCGACCATTACTTCCCGGGCGACTACAAGGTCATCCCCAACGGCGTCGACATCAACCGCCTCGCGGCCGCCCAGCCCATCGCGCGCTATCGCGACGGCACGCTCAACATCCTGTTCGTCGGCCGCTTCGAGAGCCGCAAGGGCGCGCTGTACCTGCTCAAGGCCTACCGGGCGCTGCGCAAGCGCGGCTTCAACTGCCGCCTGCTGCTCGCTGGCACCGGGCCGCAGGAGCGCGAGATCAGGCGCTACATCGCCACGCGCCGGCTGACCGGGGTCGAGCTGCTGGGCAGGATCAGCGACGACGACAAGGCGCGCTACTTCGCCACCGCCGACGTGTTCGTGTCGCCCGCGACCGGAGGCGAGTCGTTCGGCATCGTGCTGCTCGAGGCGATGGCCACGGGAACGCCCATCGTGTGCAGCGACATCCACGGCTACAAGGGCGTGGTGCGGCGCGACCAGCAGGCACTGCTGGTGCCGCCGCGCGACGTCAAGGCGCTGACGGAGGCCCTGGCACGCGTCCTGGGCGACGCCGATCTACGCGCCCGGATGGGCGCTGCCGGTCGCGCCCGCGCGCCCCAGTTCAGCTGGGAGAACATCACCGCCAAGGTGGAGGACTACTACCTCTTCGTGGCGCGTCGCGCGGCGTCGCACGGCCCGCTGCCGGCGCACGTCAATCCGCGGACCATCGGCGAGCCGATCTCGATCACTCAGCTTCGCGCAGCCCGCTGAGTCTGTTTGCGGAGGCGCAGCGCATGAATCCGAGCTATCAACGCGGACTTGCCCCGCTCGAGCTGCCGGATAGCGTCAGGCGCGCGTCTCTCACGCTGAAAGTCCTGGCCGTCATCTACGTGCTGGGCATCATCTTCGCGGGGTTGCCCGGGGCAGTCCCAACGTCGCTGTTCGAGACCGTCGCATTCAATCTCTTTGCCGCCGCCCTGGCGGTCCTGTACGTGCTGGTCGCTCGCGCGCTCGATCAAGGTCGGCCATGGGCTGTCTCGGCCATTCGACCGTTGCTCTGGCTACTCGTGGTCTGGGGGGCCTACACGTTCGTGTCGCTGCTCCTCGCAGGCAAGTTCCGGATCCCGACGACCATGTTGGTTGCCGGGCTTGCCTTGTTCATGCCTGCCGACGACTGGCCGGCCATGAGGCTCAGCGTCCGAGGCGGCGGCGTCTTCGTGATGGTCGCCGCGTTGTGCGGGCTGCAAACGGCCAGCCCATCACTGCTCGGCTGGGGTGGCTACTTCGACGTGCATGAAAGCGACCTGAACGCGGCGCTCGTGGTCGACTGCGGCACCGCCGGCCCGCCAGAGCAACTCGTCATCTCTTACGAGTGGTCGTGGTCCAGGACCACGCTGCTACCGAATGATGAGGACCAGATAGTCATCGGCTGGAACGGCGATGGCGCGGATGGTCGGCCCATGTACGTGGCCATTGACCTGCCTGACCAATCCGATGGGGTCTACCTCGGCGTCTCGAGCGGCGCGAGTGGCCCGATGGCGAGCCAGGTGGCGGCCACCTGGCGCGGGGTGTTCATGATGCGCCTCGACCTGCACAAGCTGGAGATTCGACCTGGCCGCATCGAAGCGGTGCTTGTCCGGACAGCGGCGCAGCCGTCAGAACAGCAACGCCTCACCCTTGGTGCCGCGTACATCCACTCCGGCGTCTGGCGGAAGGACGTCCCAACGGTGACCTGTTCCTGGTAGCCCTCGCCGGTCCAGGGCAATGCTCGCGGGTCGCGCTCATCAGTAGCGTGGCGGGGCCCGGCCCCGATCAGCTCGTTTCGGGCAGCCCGCTGACCTCTTCGCTCGAGTAGCGCGCTGCATGCCACGAGCGCGCGGCGTAGACCGCGGCGACGCACAGACCGATCACCACAACGGCCAGCAGCAGCACGCCCAGCCATGAGATGGGCATGTTGGCGACCGGATCGCGGTTGACCCCGAACTGGAAGCCCCAGTTCCACGTCGGCAGCAGGCCGAGGTGGATCTGCGACAGCGCCGTTGGCACTGGCAGGCTGGCGATGTTCGGATAGAACGCCACGAACCAGATCACCACAGCGGACAGCGCGCCGACGACGAACTTGCGCGGGTCACTGGCGCGCAGAACGAAGTAGGCGGGCACGGCCAGCAGCAGCAGCGCCACCAGCGCCGGGGCCTCGGCGATGACCTTCTGCCGGAACACCGGATTGCCCGGCAAGCCCGCGCCAATGACGACGACTGCCACGCCGAATAGGGCGACCGAGAATGCCACCGGCACCAGCAGCGACCAAGCGCTGGAACGCGGCGTGCCCTCCGCGGCCGCACGCATGCCCAGGTACACCAGCACGCCCGCAGCCGCGAGCCCGCCGACGGCCAGCAGAACACCGATGGCCTGCAGGTCGGTCAAGACGAGGTCGCGTTCAAGCTTCTGGCACACCTCCGTGTTGGCGTTGACCGCCTGGGTGTTGGCCAGGCCGCACAGCGGCTGGCGCAGCAGCCACAGCAGCGGCGCGCCGATCACAGCGGCCGCGGCGCCCACGCGAGCGACCACCCAGGTGCCCGGTGACGGCCCATGCCACAGCTCGGCCAAGAAGTAGGCCAGCGCCATGAACGTGAACGGCAGGGTGGTGAAGATGTGGTACTGGAAGGTCGCGCGGTCGATGCGCGCCCAGGGCAGCCACAGGCTGGCGATGGCGACCGCCAGGAAGGCGAGCGGCAGGCTGTGCCGCTTCCAGGCCTGCCAGCACGTCCAGCCGATCGCTGGGATGGCCAGCCAGAACGCGACCAGGTTGCCGGTGTCGTAGATGACCGCAGTCGTGCCGCCGGCGTAGTCGTTCTGCTCGAACCAGACCGGCTTCAGGTCGAGTAGCCAGGCCCACCAGGGCGACGACGCGGGGTGCGTCGCGCGCAGGTTGTTGTGGTAGTCGTACATGCCCTTCTGGAGGTCGAGGAAGGTCTGGCCCGTGTGGCCGCCCGGGAAATCGGTCGTCCAGCGGTTGCCGAGCTCGATCCACGGGATGTAGCTGATCGCGTAGACGATGATCGGGATGACCGTGATCGCCCCCAGGGCGAGCAGCCACGGCAGGCCCAGGAAACCGGAGCCAGGGCGCAGCCAACCGCGCGGTGCGGGTGGGTCCTTTGGTGAATCACCGTCATCGACGACGCGCTGGGCGAGTGGCCCGTAGCCGCGCCGGCCGGCGAACCACAGGCCGGCAACCAGCGCGACTCCGACGACGGTCAGGCCAGCTCCGAGCTGCGTGATCCGACCGGGGGTTAGGAACGTGCCCAGGATGGGCGGCGGTCCGCCTTGGGAGAGCTTGAACAGCCCGTAGGCCAGCAGCAGTGGGCCGGGCACGAGTGCGACGAGCGCGCCCAGGCGCAGCTCCTCGGCGGAGAAGCGCATCGGCCGGAGCGCCATGCCGAGCGCTAGCAGCACGGTCAGCGCCACCATCACGAACAGGAACAGGTAATTGAGCGATGGATTGGCGACCGTGGTGGCCGGGTTGACCGCGATGTAACCCAACAGGGCGGTTAGGCCGAGCATCGCCACGAACGCGATCCAGCGTCCCAGTGCCGAGCGGAAGAGGATCAGCAGCCCGACTGCCCCCATGGCATAAAGGCCGACCCACTTGCTGGCAAAGGCGAGCCCGAGCAGCACACCGACGGCGACCAGGCCAGCAGCGATCACGGGACGGCTGCGCCACCGGCCCAGCCAGAGCGGCACGAACACCGTCAGCGCGGCGACGATGAAGAAGGCCACGTAGGTGTCGTTCATGGCGATGCGTGCGTTGGCGAAGAACATGCCGTCCGCGAGGACGAGCAGGGCGACCATCAGCGCCACCGCGCGGCGGGCGAACAGGAAGCGCGCCAGCAGGTAGATGAACGCGGCCATCAGCGCGGCCACGAGCACGCCCGGGAAGCGATACGCGAACTGGTTGTTGCCGACATCGATCGTGGCCAGTTGGCCGCTGCTGCTGAGCGCCAGCAGGTCGTCGCGATCCTCTGCCGGCCGGTCGGGCTGGACGTCCATCGCCAGCGCCTGCGGCTCAAACGCAAGCGCGGCATCGGCGAACACGGCGTTGGAGCGCGGCTCGACCACGTACACGGTTGGCGAAGAGCCGTTCTGCGTCCGCCCGAGGACGTGGATCATCGTCGTCGCCCGGTTCCAGAGCACGTCCTCGACGCCGGCGGGCATCGCCACCGACGAGCCGAGCGCCGCCGGGCCGTCGTTGGGCAGGCGCAGCGTGACCAGCTCGACGCCGCTCGCGGCGTAGATCGTGGGCACGTCCGGTCCGCCGGTGACGAGGGCCATTCCGCCGACGGGCTCGTCGGTCCCGTAGAACTTGATCTGGGTCAGCGCCCCGGCGTCGAGAAGCGCGATGCCGGTCGGCGCGCTGACCGCGACCATCGACCGGCTCTCGATGGCGGTGCCGGGCAGCCGGCCGTCGTCGATCGCGGCTTGGACATCCTCCATCACGGCGCCGATGTCGCCCGCGACCACCGTGCGCTGCCCGTTGGCGGCGGCGATCACGTCCTCGATCCGCGCCGCGTCGTCGGAGATCAGCCCGGCTAGCGTCTGGGCATAGGCCGCGCTGTCGGTCACCGCTGATGGATCGACTAGCACCTCCGCCCGCGGCTGCACGCCCATGAGGGCACGTGCGCCGGCGATAGTCGCGCGGCCGGTCTGCGCCCCGGTGAGATCGAAGCTGACGAGCGAGCCGCCCTCCGAGAGCACGAGCAGCTGGCCGCCGGTCACCGTGAGCCTGGTGATCGGCCCGTCCACGTCGTTTGCCTGGGCGAAGGGCTGCAGCACCGGTGCGGGCGCCTGTGGCTCGGCGCGCATGTCGTCGAAGTCGGTCGTCGACAGCGCGAACACGACACCGTTGGCGTCCGCCGCGTAGAGGACGTGCGTCGTCTCATCCAGGGCAAGCGCAGTGATCGCGCCGGACAGGCGTGCCACCTCGGCCCGCGTGGCCAGGTCGTACACGCGCACGTCGCTGCCGGTGGCCACGTACAGCCGGTCGCCATTGCGGCCGTTGGGCTGGCCATCCGGGCTCCAGCGCTCCTCCGTCCCGGCATCGCTGACCGATGTGCCGAGGTCGCGCGTGTCCATGACCCGGTTGTTGCCCAAAGTCATGATGCCCAGCGCCATGGCGTACTTGGCTAGGTGCGGGTGCGTGAACTCATAGATCGAGTGGGGCATGCCGTAGCGCCAGTCCTGCAGGAATTCGATCGCGGTGCGCGCGTGGTAGACCTCGTCGAAGTGCGGCCCATACGGGACCTCGAGACGGTACGTGCGCAGGAAGAGCGAACCGGCAAACACGAGGAGCAACAGGGCGACGTCGCGCCGATCGAGCCTGCCGCCGCGCTCGTTGACGAGCAGCGCGCTGCGGTCGCGCCGAACTGAGGGCCGATCGACCAGGGCGCTCAGCCAGCGCCAAACCGGCGACGGCTCCTGCGGCAGCGCGTCGTCCGCGGCAGGCTCAACATCCACAGGCTCGAGATAGCCCGGCTCCGCCACCGTTGGAGCGGCGGTCGCGGCGGCGGCCAGGCCGGCGGCGCCGAGAGTGGCCGGCGCGGTGCTCCAGGGGCTGGCGGCTGGTGGCGTTCCAGCAGGTGCCGTTCCAGGCGGTGCCGAGACCACCGGCGCGCTCGGCACCCCGGCTCCCACCGGCAGCGGCGCTCGCCGGGCCGCGGCGCCGCGGCGCATCTGCCACGCGAGGACCCCGAAGCCGAAGACGTTGAGCCCGATTGCCGTCAGCACTCCAATCGACTGACGGAAAGGCTCGCCCAGAGGCAGGTTCTCGAGATTGGGGGTGGCGTAGAGCGGCGTTGTCAGGACGCCGTGCAGGTTGATGAAGGCGGCCGTTGACAGCGCCACGGTGGCGACCATCCAGCGTCGGTCGACCACCGCCAGTAGCGGCAGCAGGCCGAAGATCGGGAACATATAACGCTCGTGGACGCGCGTCGGCAGCATGAAGAAGGCCAGCGCCAGGAAAGTCGTCACCACCACCACGCTGCGCCGGTCGTCCTGCCAGGCCAGTCGGAGGATGCCGACGGCGAAGCCGATCGCGAGCAGGATGCCGCCGATCAGAACTGCCGGCAGCGGTCCGAGCCATGGCACCGTGTCCGGATTCCATGACCAGGCGCCGCCGAAGGCGATCCCTTGCGCGCCATTGGATCCAAACAGCGCCCACGGGTTGTAGCCGTTGACGCTCAGGAACTCGTAGCCACCGGCCGTCTTGGCCATCTGACGGGCGAAGCTGAGAATGTCCATCGAAAACGGCACCAGCAAGATCAGCAGCACGATCAGCGCGCTGACTGCCGACGAGACGAGGCGCCATCCGCCGTCCTCCACCTCGAACCAGCCGCGCAGCCGCTCCGGCAGCAGCACCGGGTTGCGTGGGTTGGTGCCCGGTCGCAGCAGGTGACGACGCAACAGCACGATTGCCACCACTGGCAGCGCGACGACGCCGAACTGGGGCTTGATGAGCGCGGCCAGGACGGCCAGCACCGACGCGCCCTCCGAGTTGCCGCGCATCAGCGCGGCCACGGTGAGCAGGATGACCAGCGCGCCGGCAGCATCGGTCTGGCCCCAGACGGCCGAGTCGTACCAGGTGACCGGGTTGAGCACGTACAGCGCGGCCGCGGTCAACGCCAAGCGCGGCGCGTCAGGGCGGTTGGCGCGCCAGGTGCGGACGAGGTGATACAGCAGCGCCCCGACCGCGATGTCCATCAGCATCGGCGGCAGCTTGATCAGCGCCGCCGTGGCCGCGCCCGCGTCACCGTTGGCTAACGGGGCGAGCAGGCCACCTAACCCCCCTAAAAGCCACAGGACGTATAGGTACCCCGGCGGGTAGTCAGCGAAGCCGGCGGTGGCGTAGAAAGTGCCGGGACCGTGCTGACCGAGCTGCAACGCCCAGGCGGTGAACGTCCCGATGTCGGATTCGAAGCCCGAGCCGGGCAGCAGGACGTATGCAATAGTTAGGCGAAGGAGTAGACCGACGAGAAGCAGGACTGCGAGGCTGCCGACGGCCGCTCGCGCCCCCCGCTGGCGCATCACGCTCGACCGAACCTCCAGGGGTTGACGAAGTGCAGCGGAGTATAGCAACGACGTACCCGCCGGCGGGCCGCGGGCAGGTTCGCCGGAATGACCTGATGGGGCGCCTGCGCACCGCCCTCGAGCGCGCCGACCCTGCCTACATCGGGCTGTTCTTCGTCACCCTGGCCATCGGCATCTACGTCTTCTCCAACCCTCATCGCATCGGGTGGTACAACCATTTCGTCTGGCAGGCGGACGCGTTCCTGCACGGCCGCTTCGGCATTGCCTGGCCGGTCGTCGACGGGCCGTTCGTCAACGGCTTCTTCCAGGACATCATGCCGCTGCCGTCGGCGCCGGGAACCCCAAGTTACGGCCTGCTGCCGTTCCCGCCGCTCCCCGCAGTGCTGTTGATGCCCTTCGTGGCGGTGTTCGGCCTGGCGACAGACGCGCAGCTCTTCGGCGTCGTCCTGGGCGCGATCAACGTCGGCCTGGCGTGGCGCCTGACGACCCGCCTGACCGAGCAGCGCTCGGCGGCGTTCCTGGCGACGCTCTTCTTCGCCTTCGGCACGGTTCACTGGTACGCCGCCATCATCAGTACGACGTGGTTCCTGGCGCACGTTGTGGCGATCACCTTCCTGCTGCTGGGCATCACCCTGGCGCTCGACGCTGAGCGGCGCGAACAGATCCGGCGAGCCCTGCGCCTTGGTGGCGTAGACGGATCCCACAAGGCGTCGCCCAATCCGCTCGCCGCCACGTTCGAGCAGAAGAGCCTCTTCGTGGCCTGGGCGCGTCGATTGGCCGGCCAGGTCGACGGGCTCCAGTTCATGGCCGGCTTCGTCTTCGGCCTAGCCGCGCTGTCGCGCCTCACGATCATCTTCGGCGCGCCGTTCTTCATCTTCGTCGGCGGGGGCGGCTCGTACTTCAAACGCGCCTTTTCCGCCGGCCTGGGAGCGGTCATCCCGGTGGCCCTGATTGGCCTGTACAACATCGTCAGCTCGGGTCACCTGTTCAGTCCGGTATATGAGTGGCTCTTCCAACAACAGTTTCACGCGCTGCCCTACGCACCGTATGAGGACTTCTACGGCGAGCGATCGTGGGGCGCCGAGAACCCACTCTTCATCCCGCTCAACTCGGTGATCGCTTTCGTCTGGCCGCCCGATATCCTCCCGTCTGCCGATCTCTTTCCGGCGTGCAAGGACACGGCGCGAACCATGCTCGGTGCATGTCCGATCGTCGCGCCCAGCAAGTTCGGCATGAGCATCCTGCTGACCAGCCCGGCCTACCTGCTCATCGCGCTGATCGCTGGCGCCGCCTGGCGCAAACGAGTGGTGCTGGGAGCGCTGGCTGCGGTGGCGGCCATCGCGCTGGTCAACCTGGCCCACTTCAGCCAGGGCTGGGTCCAGTTCGGCTACCGCTTCAGCAACGACTTTGCGCCGTTCGCGCTGGTGCTGGTAACACTGGCCATAGCCTGGGTATGGCCAAGACGATTTCACCTGTTTGAGCGGCTACGGCGCTGGCTTGGCCTTCCCGTTTCACCCATCTTGGACCGGTTCTCAATCTCGGGCCGAACGCTGGCCCTATCGCTGGTGGCGATCTCGATCCTGGTCAACGCGTGGGGCGTCTACTGGGGCGTTACGCTCGGCTGGTGACCGCTGGCCGAACCTATAATCCGGCCGTGGCCGTCAACGATCAGACCACCGACCGGCCACGTGCGGCGGCACTCTCCTTCTTCTTCCCTGCCCACAACGAGGCAGAGAACATCGAGGCGCTCGTGGCTGAGGCGCTCGAGGTGCTGCCCCTGTTGGCGGAGCAGTTCGAGATCATCGCCGTCGACGACGGCAGCCGCGACGCCACGCCGCGCCTGGCCGACGAGCTGGCCGCGCGCCATATGCAGGTCCGCGCCGTGCATCACGAGGTCAACCGCGGCTACGGCGCGGCGCTGCGCAGCGGCTTTCGTGCCGCGCGCCACGAGCTGGTGTGCTTCCTCGACGGTGATCGCCAGTTCCACGTCGAGGACCTGGGCCGGCTGCTCGAGCGCCAGGCACAGGCCGATCACCCGGACGTCGTCGTGGGCTACCGGCTGAAGCGCGCCGATCCATTCGTCCGCCTCGCCTACGCGCGTGCCTACCGCCTGGCGCTGCGCATCTTCTTCGGCCTGAAGGTGCGTGACCCTGACTGCGCCTGCAAGCTCTTCCGGCGCTCGGCGCTGCAGGGCATCCGGGTCGAATCAGACGGCGGCTTCCTGTCGGGCGAGCTGCTGGTCAAGCTGCTCGGTCGGCGGCGCACGATCGCCGAGGTGGGCGTGCCCCACTATCCGCGTCTCGCCGGACGCCAGACCGGTGCCAACCCCAAGGTCGTGCTGCGCGCCGTGCGCGACTTCTGGCGGTTGCGCCTGCGGCTTTGGTTCCGGCGCGGCACGGCGCTCGATCGCGGTGAGCCGCTGCTGGCGGAGGGCTAGGTCGGACGAGTCCGCGGAGGCCTCTTAGTCGGGCCTCCGTGAGCCCTCTTCGGGCTCGTCTGGCAGGTCGACGTTGAGCGAGTTGACGAACTCGCGGAAGACCGACAGCTTCTCCTCGTCGGCGCCCTCTGGGACGACGCCGGCGCGGTCGAGGACCGAGTCCGTGGCGAAGATGGGCACTCCGCTGCGCACCGCGAGCGCGATCGCGTCCGACGGCCGCGCGTCGAGATCCAGCTCGCGGCCGTCGACCTGGAGCAGCAGGCGGGCGCGGAAGGTGTCCTCTGCCAGGTCGGAGACGATGATCCGCTTCAACGTCACGCCCAGCTCGGACAGTGCCTGGCTGAAGAGATCGTGGGTCATCGGCCGCTCAGGGGTCACGCCCTGCAGGCGCATGGCGATGGCGTTCGCCTCCCACGGCCCGATCCAGATGGGCAGATAGCGGTCGTGGCCGGTGTCGCGCAGGATGACCACGTGCTGCGACGAGAGCATGTGGACGCGGACGCTCTCGACGACCATCTCGTTCAGGCCGCCATTGTGGCCGTTAGTGCCCCCGCCGGACATGCGCGGAATTCTAGCCCGCGGCGCTGTCAGGGAGTCGGTGAGTCGGTCACGCGCGGCGTTCGGCG
>Ga0209342_10006373_pt1 | contig 11993 bp, 10 predicted proteins | sample RifCSP16_2_FD_184023 | JGI IMG/M metagenome (GOLD analysis project Ga0209342, IMG submission 184023) | Soil microbial communities from Rifle, Colorado - Rifle CSP2_sed 16_2 (SPAdes) (version 2) | ecosystem: Environmental > Terrestrial > Deep subsurface > Rock core/Sediment | place: Rifle... | reverse complement strand
GACGCAAATCCGACGGAGAACCCGGAACAAAATCGCTCTGGCTCGGATTACAGCGGCTTGACGATATTACTGCCATGTGGAAAGTAATGGTCTCTTTTATAAAGGAAAAAATACCCGTGTCCAGTACAGCAGGTTATGGGTAAAGATCAGCGGGGGGTTGGGGGGCATGAGAAAATGGGGAACATACATGAAATACTTGAGCGGAGGACTAGAAAAGGTTCCGGGGTACCGCTTCTCGGCGGTAGAGTGCGGGATACGGTATGACGGCAGGCTGGATTACTGCCTTATCGTGTCCGAAGGCCTATGCAACGCGGCGGGCGTCTTCACCACCAATAAGATCGCGGCCGCACCGGTGAAGCTGTGCAGGGAGAGAATCAACGGGCCGATCAAGGCGATCCTCGCCAACGCCACCAACGCAAACGCCTGCACCGGGGATCACGGATACCTGAACGCAAAAAAACTCACTCGCGACATCGCAGAGCGGACAGGAGTCCCTCCGGAATCGGTGCTCATGGCCTCGAGCGGCATCATCGGCCGGCAGCTCCCGGTTGAAAAAATGATGGGCTCCCATCCCGCGCTCGTCTCCGCGCTCACCCCCGAGAGCGGCGGGCTCATCCCCCGGACCATCATAACAACCGACACCGTGCCGAAGCAGGCATGCGTTTCCTTTGAAACCAGACAGGGGGAATTCCGCATCGCGGGCGCGGCCAAGGGCGCCGGCATGATAGCGCCGAACATGGCCACGCTGCTCTGTTTCATAATAACCGATGCGCCGGTGCCGAAGTCCTACCTCGATGCCGCGTTCCGCAGATGCGTCGATACGACGCTGAACACGATCACCATTGACGGCGACATGTCGACCAATGACACCGCGCTGATCCTGTCGCCGCTGTCCGACGCCCCGCTTTCCGATGAGCACGGTCTGCGAAATTTCGAGGAGGCGCTCCATGACCTCCTTGCCCGGCTTTCCGAAATGCTCATCGCCGACGGGGAAGGAACCACGAAATCGGTCAGGATAATAGTTAAAAACGCACGCTCCAAGACCGACGCCTCCGCGATCGCGCGGGCAATCGCCGAGTCCCTTTTGGTTAAGACCGCGTTCTTCGGAAACGACCCGAATTGGGGAAGGATCGCCGCTGCTGCCGGATATTCCGGGGCCGCGGTGGAGGAATCCGCGCTCTCCATATACTTCAACGACATGCCCCTGCTGGTAAAGGGTACGCCCGCGGATTTCAACAGTAATTCACTCGTTGACATAATGCGGAACAATGCCTTTTCCGTTACGGTCGACATAGGCCTGGGGAGATCGGAAGCATCGATGCTCACGACCGACATATCGGTCGACTACGTAAAGATCAATTCTGAATATTCGACCTGATGCGGTGTAATTGCAGTTCGGATCGTCGTATAAACATGCGTTTTTCAAAGGGAAGCCGCTCCAGCTTATCGCCGTGTTTTGCGGAATCGGATTCCACTGGTAACTCGAGCCGGGCGGATTTATATCTCGTTATTACCTGTTCAGCAGTAGAGCTGTTAAAGTCGGTTGGATACAAAATTCGTCCAACTTAAGTTATAACAAGCATGTTATGTCGGATTATCGGGCGACGGGGATTGTCACCTCATAATTAATTTGACAAATTATTAATATTTGCATACACTCGCTTGAGTCTAGGGGCACGGGCTGGATATACCTGTAGCGCAGCATAGGGCTAACCTTTACCCACATCTTACGCGTTGGCCCCCTAAATCCCCCTGAGGGGGACTTAGAAGCTTCTGTCAAATGAGTTGACTTGCAGGTGAACGTAAGCCCCCCTATGGGGGGTTGGGGGGCATGAGAGAATGAGATGTGGGCAGAAGTTAGCAGCATAGGCAGAGGAGTGCGAAAAGCAGGCTATGAATAAAATAAGAGCACGGGTTTTGGCGGGGGTTTTTGTTCTTGTGGGGACGATTGTGTGGGGAGCCGGTGAAGCTTTCTACATTGAACCCATTTCAAACGAGCGGCTGAGTTTATTCCCCAATCCGCCCGATTATAGAAATTACTTCTTTCTTCAGTCCATCGGAAATTCAACATCAATAATTATCGGCGATTTCACGGGCAGAAAAAGGCTTATCGTCCATCTCATTGATGAGAACAGCGACAATACGATCGATAAAATATACGAATATTATCCGGACATCGGCCAGTTCAAAAAGATAAGAAGATGCTCATCGCAGTTTTTTACTGAAAACATAGCACAGCTGAAAAAAGATATAATAGAGGGAAAGATCTTTCGCGATAATTACTCATATAAGATGCAGTCCCTGGACTCGCTTCTCTACAAGCTTGAAGAGGGCTTTGACATCAACCATTCCGGAAGCGGCTACACGGTGCAATTTTTCGATCCCGATCCCCCTTCAACTCAGATGAGCGAGTTTTACTTCAATAAAATCCAGGACCGGTACGATCTTCAGTTCAGAACAAATTATTACAAGATCTTCAACCTGAAGATCATCCCCCCTATTCCTTATTCCGTGTACTGTAAAAATTCCAAGGACCCGGTGGTGGCTGAAGTCGTCGAGTCGCTGTTGAAAGAAATGGGCGGCAGATAACCGGTGAGGATTATCATTTCTTGTCTTTATTCCGCGCGGCATCGAGCATTTTACAGAAAAGGGAATAAAAATTCTGAAGCTCATCCTTTTTTCTGAGGCTCCGTGTTGTCGGATATTTTCCTGCTATCATATCCTGAAGGTAGCCGGTCATGACGTATACGGGGCCGGCTATCTGATGCGTCTTCCTGATCAACACCAGAAACAGTATTACGCCCTGGCCGATTACGAAAACGATAAGAAACGCAAGCAGAATCTTGTTATATCTGATCATCGCCGACATCGCCTTCATGTTGCCGCTGTGGTTGACGGCGATCTGTTTCATCGCTTTTTCATCAAGATCAGCGGATTTCCGCATTATGCTTTTCACCTGAAGGTATTGGACGATAGTATCCTCCATTACATTGATCCGCTCAATCCGGTGATTGTTATAGACCACGCTGATCGCAATGGCAGCTACGATAATGGCGGCCAGCAAGGTTACCAGGCCGATGATTGAAAAAGTGGTTTTGAACTGAAATTTTTTATCTATGATTATCCGCTTCCGCCTTTTCATGGTTAACCCCTTTCATAAAATTATGGGCACTTCCAAAAGCCGGGTGCGATCCTAAGTCGACCAAAACAAATAGTCAATATCTTTTCAAAAGGGCATAAATTAATTTCTTGACTAATATATCAACTTTTTAGAATATGCAGATGATCGTTGTATTAAATCAGTATCGGCTCATCACGTAATCGGGATCGTTCCCGATTTTTATTTTTTGTATCCGCCAAGGGCGCATTAAAAACTGCGGCCGGGAAAATGGATTATGGGCTCCAAAAAGTTAAAAAAAATTATTTCCGAGGACAAACAGTGCCTGTTCCAGAACTACGGCGACCGCCTCCCCGTCTGCTTCGTCAGGGGCAAGGACTCTTTTTTATACGATCAGGACGATAAACGGTACATCGACTTTTTTTCCGGCATAGCCGTGACGAACCTCGGCCACGGCAACAAGGAGTACCGGAAAACCCTGCACCGCCAGATCGACAGCCTCCTGCACACCTCGAACTGGTATTACAACAGGGAGCAGAACGAGGCTGCCGGGCTTCTTGCGAAGCTCTCGTTTCCCGGCAAGACCCTGTTTGCAAACAGCGGCACCGAGGCCAATGAAGCGGCCATCAAGCTTGCGCGCCGGTACGGTCTTTCCCTTCATAAAAATAGATACGAGATCGTGACCTTCACGAACTCATTTCACGGCCGGACGTACGGCGGCATGTCGGCAACAGCCCAGAAAAAGATACATGAGGGCTTCGGCCCCCTGGTGCCGGGCTTTACCTATCTTCCCTTTAATGATATCGGGAAGTTCCGGAAAGCGCTGAAAAAAAACAAAAACATCTGCGCCGTCATGCTTGAGCTCATCCAGGGCGAGGGCGGGATCGTGATCGCGGATCCGGCATTCGTCCGCGAGATATTCGATCTCTGCGGTACAAAGGGGGTGCTCACGATCATCGACGAGGTGCAGACCGGCATCGGAAGAACCGGCGCCCTGTTCGCCTTTCAGCATTTCAATCTGTCCCCGGATATCATATCGCTCGCCAAGGGGCTGGGAAACGGCGTGCCGGTCGGCGCGATCCACGCGAAAGATTTCCTGGCCGCCTACTTTCCGCGGGGAAGCCACGGCTCAACGTTTGGAGGAAACCATCTTGCCTGCGCAGCCGCTTCTGCGGTGCTGAAGCAGGTGGGTAAAAAAAGCTTTCTGGCAAACGTCAACAGGCTAAGCCGGTTTTTCCTCAACCGCCTGAACCATCTTAAGAGTGAAGTAGATTTCATCGCCGAGGTCCGCGGCATGGGGCTCCATATCGGAATTGAGCTCACCAAGCCGGGAGCCCGTCTCGTGTCAAAAGCCCTGGACAAGGGACTTATTATAAACTGCACGGCGGAAAAGGTCATAAGAATCATGCCTCCCCTGAACATCACGCCGGAGGCCGCCCGGGCCGGCATGAAGATCCTTGAATCTACGTTCCGGGAGGAAGGTGGTCCAGGTGCGAATCCCTAGGCTGAAAACAAAAGACCTCGTCAGCATAACCGATCTGACGAGGGACGAGATCATGCAGATTTTCCGGTTCGCCGCGCGGCTTAAAAAAAATGCGGCCAGGGGAAAACACCCCAATCTGCTCAACAAGAAATCCCTGGCCATGATTTTCGAGAAAAGCTCCACCAGGACGAGGGTGTCGTTCGAGACCGGCATATCACAGCTCGGCGGCCATGCCCTGTTTCTGGACGGCAACGACATCCAGCTCAAGCGCGGCGAGACGATCGTGGACACCGCCAGAGTGTTGTCCCGGTATGTCGACGGGATCATGATACGGACATTCTCCCATCAAAACGTGGTCGAGCTGGCAAACAGCGCGTCCATCCCGGTCATCAACGGCCTTTCCGACACCTTCCACCCGTGCCAGGCGCTGGCCGACTTCTTTACGATCTACGAGCGCGAAGAGAGCCTGTCAGGCGTGACCCTGGCATATGTCGGAGACGGCAACAACGTGGCCAACTCGCTTATCCAGTGCGCCGCCCTTCTCGGCGTGAACATATCAGTCGCATGCCCGTCGGATTATACGCCGGATGCGTCGGTGATCGAAGAGTCGCAGCGGCTTGCGTCCGCGTCCGGTTCAAGCCTGGAAATCACTCCCGACCCTCACAAAGCGGTCAAGGACGCAGATTATGTATATACCGACGTCTGGATCAGCATGGGCGAGGAACAGGCGGCGGCGAAAAAGAAAAAAATCCTGTCAAAATATAAAATCACGAAGAACCTGCTGGCCTCCTGTAAAAAAAACTGCATGGTCATGCACTGCCTCCCGGCCCATAGGGACGAGGAGATCGAAGGCGATATCCTCGATTCAGACCGGTCGATCGTGTTTGACCAGGCCGAAAACAGGATGCACGTGCAGAAAGCAATCATGTGCGCGCTTATGCGCAGATGACCGTAACCAACCATTTTCCTGAACGACGAAATATTTGTTGCAAAAATTAAAACAGATATTAGAGTTGTTGTATAACTAATCATAATCATTTTCAGCTTTTTTAAGTCGCCCTTTGGGGGATTGAGGGGATTATTAGACCGCCTCGTGAAAATCGCTGATTATGGAATTTAACAATAACTCTACTACTTTGGAAAAAAATAATTAAGGAGCTACGATATGAATATTGCAGAATTAGCTTTAAAAAGTTTAGAAGTTGGAGAGCATGTAAGCGTCATGTTCGAAGGGCAGGAATTTACCAATATGCAGATGGATCGTGCAGCCAGAAAATTGGGAAACGCCTTGAAAAAACTGGGAGTGCAGCGGGGCGATAGGGTCATTATACAATGCCCCAACTGTCCGGAGGTCTTCAATGCATTTCAAGCCATATGGAGAATCGGCGCAATCGCCGTGCCGATCAATTACCTGGTCGCTCCTACAGAAACGAGCTTCATTTATCAGGATTCCGGCGCCAATACGGTCATAAGCTCCCCGGATTATATCAATCAGGTCAGGGCCGCAATGGCCACTGCGCCCGGAGTCAAAAACATTATTCTGGTCTCTCCCAATCCGGTTGAAGGGACGCTCCATTATTCAAAGCTCGTTGACGAGAGTTCCGACAAATTGGAATTGGTCCCAACAGCCGACGATGACATCGCCGTACTCATCTATACCTCCGGTACGACCGGCAAACCGAAAGGCGTAATGCTCACCCATTACGGGCTCTATTATACCGCCAAGTGCGGGCAGGACGCGACGAAGCTTCCGATGGATACGGTGAACATGGCCGTTCTCCCTCTTTGCCATTCTTACGGCGTGGCGACCATGAACACCGGATACATGCGTACGCATGGTAAAACAGTCATTTTGCGGCAGTTCAACCTGGAGCAGCTCTTTGCGGCCATTGATAAGCACAAGGTAACGACCCTCTCCGCGGTGCCTACGATGTACATCTACATGCTTCTGTTTCCCGATTACGCCAAATATGACATAAGTTCGGTAAAAAACTTCATCTGCGGCTCCGCTCCCTTGTCGATGCAGACCTGGAAACAATTTAAAGATAGATACAACCGCGAAATTGCCGAAGGTTGGGGGCTTACGGAAGCCGGCGCAAATGCGTGCGTTAATCCGCTCGATGGTATGAAAAAAGTCGGTTCCATCGGCATTCCTAACATAGGCATCGAAATGAAAATTTTCGATGAAAACGGAAAGGATGTTGCGCACGGCAAAGAGGGAGAGATCGTCATCCGGGGCCCGATGGTCATGAAGGGATATTGGAACATGCCGAAGGAAACGGCCGAGGTTATCAAGGACAGCTGGCTCTATACGGGCGATATCGGGTATGTTGACAAGGACGGTTACTTCTTCATTACCGACCGCAAAAAGGATATTATCATCAAGGGCGGGGAAAACATATCGCCGCGCACCATAGAGGAAGCTCTCTATGCCCATCCCAGTATTGCCGAGGCTGCGGTCATCGGCATAAAAGACGATGTCTATGGCGAGGCAATCAAGGCCTTTGTAACCTTAAAGCCGGGGGAAAAGGCGACAACGGAAGAAATAATGGAATTCTGCAAAACCAAACTCAAAAGCTTCTATCTCCCGAAAGAGATTGCCATCCTGCCTTCGCTGCCTAAAACGGTAGTGGGCAAGATTCTTAAAAAGGAATTAAGGAAATTGCAGTAGAAGAAGCGGGGCAGGCTCTTCATTATTCAATACCGGCTCATGAGCCGGTATTGCTGTTTTTTTCATTGAAAAAATAATTAAGAAAAACACTCTTGGTAGTGCATTAGACCTGTTGCAATACCAGGATTAATGATTTATATTTACCACGCTGCCTTCGGCTGACGGGAGTAAATAACAGAGGTGTTTTTATGAATATAAAAAAAGTCGTTCTCGCCTATTCCGGGGGCCTGGATACCTCGATCATCCTCAAATGGCTGATTGAGACCCACGGCTGCGAGGTCATCGCCTTTGTGGCTGATATAGGCCAGGAGGAGGAGCTTGACGGCCTCGAAGAAAAGGCGAAAAAAACCGGCGCAAGTAAATGCTATATTATGGACCTGGCCGAGGAGTTCGTCACCGGATACGTGTTCAAGGCCATAAAGGCAAACGCGATATACGAGAACCGATATCTCATGGGTACCTCTCTGGCGCGCCCCATCATCGCAAAGCGGCAGGTGGAGATCGCCCTTAAAGAGGGAGCCGATGCGGTCTGCCACGGCGCGACCGGAAAGGGGAACGACCAGGTCCGGTTCGAGATGGCGTACATGGCGCTGGCGCCGGAGCTTGCGATAATCGCACCCTGGCGCGTATGGGAGCTGAACTCGCGCTCAAAGCTCTTTGACTATGCGAAAAAGCACGACATACCGGTTCCCGTAACCCGCGACAAGCCGTACAGCATGGACCGAAACATCATGCACATATCATACGAGGGCGGGATACTGGAAGACCCGTACCGGGAGCCGGACGAAAGCATGTTCATACTCACCAAATCCCCTGAGAAGGCTCCGGACAAACCCGCGTATGTGGAGATCGGGTTTGACCGGGGAGTGCCGGTCTCCCTGGACGGAAAGGATTTAAAGCCGGTCGAGCTGATGAAGAGGCTGAACAGGCTCGCGGGCGAGAACGGGATCGGCCGCGTCGATATCGTCGAGAACAGACTCGTGGGGATCAAGTCCCGCGGCGTGTACGAGACGCCTGCCGGTACCGTGCTCCATATCGCGCACCGCGATCTCGAATCTATTACCCTTGACCGGGAGACCCAGCATTTAAAAGACCGGCTCGCGCACGAATACGCGGAAATCGTATACTACGGGCTCTGGTTCACCCCGAAGCGTGAGGCGCTGGACGCTTTTGTGGACGCGACGCAGAAGAACGTCACCGGCTTCGTCCGCGTGAAGCTCTATAAAGGGAGCTGCGCGGTCGTCGGACGCAGATCGCCGAACACCCTGTACGATCCCGGCATCGCGACCTTTGACGAGGGCACCCTGTACGACCAGAAGGACGCTACCGGATTCTTGCGGATATTCGGCCTGCCGCTGAAGGTCAGGGCGCTGTTGGAGAAGAAGAAGAAATAAATTCCTTGCCAACAGCATCCCCCGCATCGACACTATCCGCATGTTCGACAGCATTAAAAGCACCATCGAGGGCCTGGCAGGGCAGAAGTACATCGCTTCGGAAGACATAGCCACCACGGTGTACCTGTCGCTGAAGATGGAAAAGCCGATTCTGGTCGAAGGCCCGGCGGGCGTGGGTAAAACGGAGCTCGGCAAAAGCATCGCGGGCGCGCTTTCCCTGGATCTTATACGCCTCCAGTGCTACGAGGGGCTGGACGAGTCCAAGGCCCTATACGAGTGGGAATACGCCAAGCAGCTCCTGTACACCCAGATCCTCAAGGACAAGCTTTCAGCGATCATGAAAAATGAGAAGACGCTCGCGAAGGCCGTGGACCGCCTCTCAAAGGAGGACGACGTTTTCTTTTCAAATAAGTTCCTTCTCCCCCGGCCGGTACTCAAGGCCATATCGGGTGAAAACCGTGCGCTCCTGCTGATCGACGAGATCGACAAATCCGATTCGGAGTTCGAGGCCTTCCTCCTCGAGGTGCTCTCGGACTTCCAGGTGAGCATCCCCGAGATCGGCACCATCCGGGCCGGCAAAAAGCCGTGCGTATTCCTTACGTCAAACAACGCCCGTGAGATGTCCGACGCCCTGAAGCGCCGGTGCCTCCATCTCTACATCGACTATCCGACCCGCGAGCTTGAAGAGCGGATCGTCGCCCTCAAGGTTCCGGAATGCGGCGGCAAGCTCCGCTCGGACGTCGTGGAAGCCGTGCATAAGATCAGGGAGCTTCAGCTCAAGAAGGAGCCGAGCATCAGCGAAACCCTGGACTGGGCGCGGGCGCTCGTCATCCTCGGCATACAGGAGCTTACGCACGACGTCGCCGTGGAGACCCTGAATCTGATCCTCAAATACGAAAAAGACATCGAGCAGGCAAAAGATAATTCCCGCAGCATCTTTGTGCACTGAGCAGAGGCCATATGGCGGAAACCGCCGCTCTTGAAAGCAAATTGTACGACTTTATCGATGTCCTCAGGGACGCGACCATTGCGATCTCCGCCGACGAGGTGCTGTCCCTGTTCACGGCCCTGCCCCACATTCAGATCCTGGAAAAAAACGCCTTTAAGCAGACCCTGAAGACCTGCCTGATAAAGGACTACACCGATATCCCCATCTTCGACAAATGCTTCGATGATTTTTTCAGCTTCAAAAACGACGCCCAGGCCGAGGTCGTCGGCGCGTTCAGAGAACTAAGCTCGCGTGAGATCATTCAGGATACCGGCATGCCGCACGATCAGGTTACGGCGCTGGAGAAGTCGCTTGCCGATTTTCTCGACTCCCTTCCCGGCAATCTCATCTTCGAAAAAAGCCCGGAAGAGCTTGTCAGTATCTTTCTTGAAGAAATGGCGAATTCCGATTCATCAGGCGGCATGGGCATGATGCTTTTTAACTTTCGCGGGCGAAACCCGGCCGGCCGGCAGAAGGGAGGCTTCGGGGATGAAAGGATGCGGGAACAGTACGGCCGAATCGCAAACGCGGTCGAAGGCATGATGCGCGGAAGGCTGTCCCGGAACACGACGGGAGCGCAGATCCGCGAGCGTGAAGAATATCTTTTAAACAAGCCCATATATCAGATAACGCCGGAAGAGATAAAGGAGATGCGCGACCTCATCAGGCGGTTGGGGCAGAAGCTCAAGAACAGGATATCCTTGCGAAAAAAGCGGGTTAAACACGGCGGCATAGACATCAAGCGGACGCTCAGGACCAGCCTTCAGTACGGCGGCGTACCGTTTAAAATATTCTCCAAGGACCGGAAGATAGAAAGGCCCCGGCTCGTGGTTCTGTGCGACATCTCGGGATCGGTAAACCAGTATTCCCGGTTTATGCTCCTCCTGACATACACGCTCCAGAGCCTCTTTTCCAAGGTGCGGAGCTTCGCTTTCATCAGCAAGATCGTGGAGATCACTCCTCTTTTCATGGAGATGGATCCTGAGCGGGCGTTGAACTCCATTTTTACAGACACTAATTTCACCTACGGCTGGGGAAGCAGCTACGGAAGGTGTTTCGAGCAATTCGTCAGCGATCACAGCGACTCGCTGACGAGCAAGACAACGGTGCTCATACTCGGCGACGGCAGAAACAATTATCAGGACCCGGGACTGCGCGCATTCATCACGATCAAGGAGCGCTCGCGCAACCTCTTTTGGCTTAACCCTGACCGGAGGCACCTGTGGAGCTGGGCGGACAGTATCGCCGACCTGTACGCACAATACTGCGATAAAATGAAGGAGGTAAATAATTTTCTTGATCTCTCAGAATTTATTGACAAATTATTCATTGACCTATAATAGATTTTTTGCGAAACTGCCGACTCGCGCTCGGGGAAGCGCTCGGGGAAGCCCGCTTCGACAGGCTCAGTGCAGCGCCTGCGGCCTGCGGAGCGCCGCATTGAGCTTGCCGAAATGGCTTTTTAAAGGGCTACGCTTTTTTCCCAGGAGGAAGGGATGGAAATTGAATTCAGGGACATTGGAGAACATAAGATAGTCCAAGTCAGCGGCGAGGTTGATCTCTATAATGTCAGCGAGCTCAAAAAAGCGCTTTTCAGCATCACGGACGGCAGACACCACAGCATTATTGTCGACATGAAAAACGTCAATTACATGGATTCATCGGGAATCGGGGCACTCGTTGCCGGTCAGAAAAAAATGAGAGCCCATAACGGAAGATTCGCCTTGATGAACATCCATGAAGACGTCCTCAACATCCTCAAGCTTGCCACCCTGGATAGATTCTTTAAGATATACGACTCGGAAGATGAGATAGTATGATTACGTGGCAGGGGCAGGGCACTGCCCCTACGTATCACCCGTCACGCGACACGATCACCCGTCACGATGTTCTCTTCAATACGAGAATAGTCGTATCGTCATGGGGCGGCTCTTCGCCGCGAAATTTTTCAAGGTCGGTTACCAGAAGCTCCACAAATTGCGCCGCGTCAAGGTCGTGGTTATCAATAAGCAGACGATGCACCCGGCTCAAGCCGTATTCCTCCTGCCGGGCGTTCCGCATCTCCGTGACGCCGTCGGTATACAGAGTGACGATATCCCCGGGATTTAATTTCACCTTGGCCTGTTTATATTCAAAATCCTCCATAATGCCGATAGGGACACCGTCGAGTTTGGAAACAGTACAGGCTTTCAGGGATGAACGGTAGCAGAACAGGGGGCCCTGCCCGGCATTCGAAAAAGAGAGCTCTTCAGTTCTCCGGTCGTAGATCATGAAAAACAGGGTGGCGAATTTATCGATGGCGAAATCCGCGCTCAGCGAATCGTTTATGGCACTGACCA
>Ga0209342_10006370_pt1 | contig 11997 bp, 11 predicted proteins | sample RifCSP16_2_FD_184023 | JGI IMG/M metagenome (GOLD analysis project Ga0209342, IMG submission 184023) | Soil microbial communities from Rifle, Colorado - Rifle CSP2_sed 16_2 (SPAdes) (version 2) | ecosystem: Environmental > Terrestrial > Deep subsurface > Rock core/Sediment | place: Rifle... | reverse complement strand
AGGGGCGACGGTCCTCCCTCCCCGGCCAGGCGCAGCAGCATCCAGTCGATCTCGGCGGAGTCGCCCGAGTGGTAGGCGCGCGGGAGCCGATTCAGCTCGCCGCCGCAACCGCGAAAGTGCGGCAACGCCGCCCGCCAGCCGCTCGCGTGGGCCGCGGCCAGCATCGCGCGAGCGTAGTGGCTCGCCGTGCCGCCCTCGAGGCCGTGGAAGAGCGCGAGCAGCGGCGCCTCCGGCGGCCCGTCCACTCGATCCACGTCGACGAAGTCCCCGTCGGGCGTCTCCCAGCGTTCACGCCGCACACTCGGGCGCGGGAGGCGCGCGAAGAGCGCCGCGTAGATCGTCTGGGCGTTGCCGCCCGGGAGCCACCACGGCGCCCGATACGGCTCCGCGGCGATCCGAACAACGTCGGCCATCGCGCGATGCTGCAGCTCGTGCTCGATCCCCTTGCTCTCGGCCCTCAATGCGCTCGCTCGCGATGCTAGTGCAACACCTTCGGACCGTCGCTCCCGGCGGCCGGCGGCGCGGACGGCGCCGGCGACGCGTGGTGAACGAGCATCCGCCAGCCGTTGCTCGTGCGCAGGTACACGTTGGTCGCCACGACCGGCGCACGGGGCTTCGCCTCGCCCGCGACGAGGATGTTCTCGTGGAGGCTGTGGATCGAGAGCATCATGCCGTGGACGTACACCTGGTTCGACAGATGGACCTGCAGCCGCTGCCGCGAGTTGAAGATCTGCGACCAGCTCTCCCGCACCTGCTCGTAGCCGGTCAGCCGCGCGCCGGTCGGGTGGATGCAGACGACCTCCTCGTCCTCGGCCCACACCTGCATCATCGCCTCCAGGTCCGCGCGCTCGAGCGCCTCGTAGAAGGCCGCTTCCGCGTCCTGCGGGGTCGGAAAGGTGGTGCGCTTCACGGGGCGCGATGGTAGCCAAATCGCGTGCGCTTCGCCAGCCCGCAGCCGCGCTACCGCGACTCATCGGCGATCCACGCCGCCAGCGCGTCGACTTCCGATCTCGCTTCGCCGATGGTCGGCAGCACGCGCACCGTCACGCCGGGGTAGCGGGCCCGCACCGCGTCGATCATCTGCGGCAGGTCGCGGCGCACGTGCCCGCCGGGCGCGAGGAAGAGCGGCACCACCACGATCTCGGCGGCGCCGGCCGCGACCAGCGACGCGACCGCCTCGCCGAGCGTCGGCGGGGCGATCTCGAGATACGCCACCGCGACGCCCACCGCCTGGCGCCGATCACGCACCCGCTGCGCGAGGCGCTCGAACGGCGTCGACCACTCCGGGTCGCGGCTGCCGTGCGCGAGCAGCACGATCCCGGCGGTCACGCGCCGCCTCCGTCACGCAGTGCAGCCGTCTGCGCCGCGGTGTCGGCGGCTGGCCCCGATTCGCCGGTCGCATCCCCACGCAAGCGTGGGGCCCCTGCTCCGCGGCTCACGTGGCCGCCTCGAACCGCAGCGCCGCTTCGCACCAGCGCGCGACGCGCAGCAGGTGCGCGTCGCCCCCCGCGTCGCATGCGAGCTGCAGCCCGAACGGCAGACCGGCGCGGGACAACCCGCTCGGGATCGTGATCGCCGGCACGCCGATGAGCGACCACAGCGTGCAGAAGCTGGCGTCGCCGGTGAGGTCGAGCCGGCGGGGCGCGGCCCCGGGTGCGGGCGGCGACGCGATGGCCTCGCAGCGCTCGAAGAGGTCGTGCGCACGCTCGGCGAGCGCGGCGCGCACCGCGACGGCGGCCCGATAGGCGGCAGGCACGATGAGGCGGCCTTCGTCGAGCGCCTCGTTCAGCGTCTTGCTCAGCAGCGAGCGAGCGCGCGCCTGCAAGGGGGCGAGGTTTCGTGCGCCCTCGGCGCGCATGATCGTGCGATGGACGAGGTTCGCGTCGGCGAAGCCGTCCGGCAGCACGATGCGCTCCACGGCGGCGCCGGCCGCGCGCAGCGCGTCCAGGGCGGCCTCGAACGCGAGCTTCGCCTCGGGCTCGGTGTCGTTCCACGGCCAGCGCGCCAGCACGCCGATCCGCGGCGGGCGATCGAGCCGCGACACGTCGGGCGGGATCGCCTCGCCGTCGAGGAGCTGCGCGGCGAACAGCGCCGCGTCGGCCACGTCCGCGGCGAAGACGCCCATCTGGTCGAGCGTCTCGCTGAACTGGAACGTCCCGGCGAAGGGGATCGTGCCGAACGTCGGCTTGAAGCCCACCACGCCGCAGAACGCGGCCGGCCGGATCACCGAGCCGTTCGTCTGCGTGCCGATCGCCGCCGGCACGAAGCCCGCCGCCACCGCCGCCGCCGAGCCGGACGAGGACCCGCCCGGCGTGTGCTCGGGATGCCAGGGGTTGCGCGTCTTGCCGGGGTGCCGGAACGCGCATTCGGTGGTCACGGTCTTGCCGAGGACGAAACCGCCCGCGCGCTTCACCCGCTCGACCACCGCGGCGTCGCGGCCCGGCTGGTGGCCGGCGAATGCCGGTGACCCCATCTCGGTCGGCAGGTCGGCGGTATCGATGATGTCCTTGATGCCGATCGGCACGCCGTGCAGGGCACCGACCTCCGGCGTCGTCGCCAGGCGGCGGTCGCAGTCTCCGGCGAGCGCCATCGCGCGGCCCTCGTCGAGCGCCGCCCACGCGTGCACGGACGAGTCGCGGCTGCGAATGCGGGCGAGGAAGTGCTCGGTGCAGGCGCGCGAGGTCATCGCGCCGCCGACGAGGGCACGGGCCGCTTCGATCAGGCGCAGCGCCATCGGATGCGGGGCTTCATGGTCGCGGCGGATTCTGCGCCAAACGCCGTCACGGCGCGCGGGCCACGGCGATTCCGCGCGCATGCGTCTCGCGCACGAACAGCGCTGCGCCGAGGCCAAACAGCGAGAATCCGAAAATCACCCACAGCCCGCGCTGCCATTCCTCGGCGCCGTGCGCCCCGGGTGCCGCGGCGGAGCGCTGCCAGTCCAGCACCCAGCCGACCAGGGGTTGGATCAGCGCCGGGCCGAGGAAGCAGCCGGTGTTCACGAGCGCCGTCGCCATCCCCGAGTACTGCGGAAGGTTCACCTCCTTCGCGCACGCCCAGCTGACCGTGAGGCCCGCCGCCCCGAGCCCGATCGCGACGCACAGCAGCGTGCCGGCAGCCGACGGCAGACGCATCCCCGCGAGCAGCGGCACCCAGCAGAGCGCGAGCAGCGCGGCGCCGGCGACAAACACCGGCCGGCGGCGCCGCAGCCGGTCGGAGACGCTTCCCCACACGAAACCGGCGCACGCAAAGCTCGCGAGCATCAGCGTCGCGTGATTCGCGGCTTCGACCCGGGTCATGCCGTGCACCGCCACGAAATAGGGCACGGCCCACAGCCCGGCGAAGCCGAGGAACGCGCCGCCCATCCCGAGGTTCGCCCAGAAGCCCGGCCAGCTCGCCCGGTTGCGGAGCACGGCCCGGAGCCCGTTGCGCCAGTCGCCCGAGCCGAGCCGGATGGCCGTGCGCCCCGCGGGCGCGTCGCGCACGGAGAGGAGCGCGCCGACCGCCACCGCGACCGAAAGCGCCGCGAGGATGAGCATCACCGTGCGCCACGGCAGCGCCTGCAGGACCCACGCGAACGGCCCGCCCGCCGCCGCCGACGAGAGGTTCCCGAGCAGCACGACGGTGCCGGTGAGCGTAGCGAAGCGGCGTTCCTCGAACCACGTCGCGATCAGCTTGAGCGCAGCGACGAACGCGACGGCGGTGCCCAGGCCCACGAGCATGCGTCCGAGCGCGGCCCAGCCGAACGCGGGAGCGAGACCGAACAGCGCCGCGCCGGCCGCCGCGATCAGACCGCCGCCGAACAGCAGCCGCCGCGGGCCGAGCGTGTCGGCGAGGACGCCGCAGGGGAGCTGCATTGCCGTGTAGACCCAGAAGTAGGTCGCCGCGAGCACCCCGAGCGTCGCGGCGCTGGTCGCGAACGCCTGGACGAGGTCGGGCGCCAGCGCGGCGGGGGCGACGCGGTGAAACAGCCCCAGCATGTACGCGAGGATCGCCAGGCCGAGCATCAGCCAGCGCCGCGACGAAGCCGCCTCGGACGCGGAGATCATGCCGGACCATACCGAACCTGCGTCCGGCCCGTCCAGTCCGATAGCCGCGGGAGTCCCGCTAGAATGCGCCGATGAAATCCTGGTGGATTCGCAACGCTGGCGGGAAGCTCGTCCTCGAGCCGCGCGACGTGCGGGACCCGGGGCCGAAGGCCGGCGAGCTGCTGGTCCGGGTGCGCGCGGCGTCCCTCAACCGGGGCGAGTTCATCGCCTCGCTGGGGCTGCACGCGGCGGCCGCCGAGGCGAAGCCCGCGGGTCAGGAGTGCTCCGGCGAGGTGCTCAAGGTCGGGGACGGCGTCACGGGCTTCGCGCCCGGCGACCGCGTGATGGGCCGGGCGCGCGGCGCGTTCGCCGAGCTTGCGATCATGGATGCGCGCGAGGCGATGACGGCGCCGACGCGCCTGTCGTGGGAGGAGGCGGCGAGCGTGCCGCTCGTCTTCCTCGTGAGCTACGACATGCTCTACCCGGGCGGAGACCTCAAGCCGGGCGAGTGGCTGCTCGTCACCGGCGTCTCGTCCGGCGTCGGCGTCGCGTCCCTGCAGCTCGCGAAGGTCATCGGTGCGAGCGTGATCGGCACCTCGGGCTCGGCCGCGAAGCTCGACCGACTGAAGCCCCTCGGGCTCGACGTGGGCGTTCAGGGACGCGGTGGCGGCTTCCTCGAGGCGGCGATGAAGGCGACCGGCGGCAAGGGCGTCGACCTCGTGGTCAACAACGTCGGCGGCACGGTGTTCGCGGAGTGCGTCCGGGCGCTCGCCTACCAGGGCCGACTCGCCACCGTGGGGTACCTCGACCGGATGATGACGAGCGAGATCGACCTCGAGGCGCTGCACTCGAAGCGCCTGCGGCTCTTCGGCGTCTCGAACAAGCTCCGCACCGCCGCGCAGCGCGCCGAAACCGTTCGCGGGTTCGTGCGCGACGTCCTGCCCGCGCTCGCCGACGGCCGCATTCGGCCGCTCGTCGACAAGGTATTCGGCTTCGCCGAGCTGCCCGCGGCCCAGACCTACATGGAGTCCGACGCGCAGGTCGGAAAGATCGTCGTGGTGTTACCCCCCTGACAAAGGGGGTGCGCGTCAGTCCTTCTCTCTCAGCGACTGCCACAGGTCGACCAGCATCATCCCGATGCCGATGAGAATCACGATCGCGAGCTGCGGATCCTTCATCTTGAGGATGTACGGAACCAGGAAGCCAGCCAGCAGCACGATCGCGACGATTGCGGCGAAGATCTTGATGCCCATGGCTTGTCCTCCGATGTCCGACCTTCAGCCGGTCGCGACCTGAGCCGCGAGCCAGCGCGCGGTGCGCAGGAGCCGCGCATCGCCGTTTCGCGGGCCGACCAGCTGCATGCCGAGCGGCAGGCCGTTCGCACCCTGCATCAGCGGCAGGTTGATCGCGGGCATGCCGCACAGCGTCCACAGCGTGCAGAAAGCGGGGTCGCCCGTCGCGCCGAGGCCCTTCGGCGCCGTCCCCGGCGCCGCGGGCGTCAGGATCGCGTCGAAGCGCGAGAACAGCTCCCCGAACCCCTCGTTGAGCAGCGGGACGCGCGCGAGCGACCGCTGGTACTCGAGCGCGCTCACCTCCCGCCCGCGGGCAAGCAGCGCACGCAGCTGCTCGGACAGGCGATCCCGTCCCCGCTCCCATTCGGCGTCCAAGCTCGCCGCCATCTCGGCCGCCATGATCGTGCCGTGCCAGTCCCAGGCCGAGCGCGCCGACTCCGGCAACTCGACCTCCGCGACCCGGTCGCCGAGCGCCTCCGTGAGCTCCTCGAACGCTTCCCGGGTGTCCGCGTCGGCACGTTCCCACATCGGCGTCTTGACGAGCGCGATGAGCGGCGGGAGCGGCGGCTCTTCCGCCGCGACCGCACCGAACGGGATGCGCGCCCGCGGCCGCGTGTCCGGATCCCGCTCGTCGTGGCCGGCGAGGCTCTCGCAGACGAGCGCAACGTCCTCGATCGTGCGCGCGAACACCCCGACGTGATCGAGCGCGCGGGACAGCCTGAGGATGCCATGGCGCGGGATCAGGCCGTGCGTGGGCTTGAAGCCGTAGACGCCGCAAAACGCCGCCGGCCGGATGACCGAGCCGTTCGTCTGGCTGCCGAGCGCGAGCGGCACCATCCCGGCGGCGACCGCGGCCGCCGACCCGCTCGACGACCCGCCCGGCGTGTGCTCCGGGTGGTGCGGGTTGCGCGTCTTGCCGGGCGAGAAGTACGCGCACTCGGTGGTCACCGTCTTCCCCATGATCACCGCGCCCGCGGCGCGGAGCCAGGCGACGACCGTGGCGTCCCCGGCGGGCGTGCGTCCGGCGTGCAGCACCGTACCGTCCTCGGTCGGCATATCCACCGTGTCGATGATGTCCTTGATGCCGACCGGGACGCCGTGCAGCGGGCCGGTCGGATGCCCCTCCCGGCGGTCCCGGTCGCGGGCGCGCGCCTGCCCGAGCGCGTGCTCGGGATCGAGGAACTGCCACGCCTGGACCTTCTCCTCGACCTCGCGCACGCGCGCGAGGCAGGCCTCGACCAGCTGCTCGGAGCTGATCGCGCCGTCGCGGATCGCCCGCGCCGCGTCGCCCGCGGACAGCCAGTTGAGCTGCGATGCGTCCATCCCGGTCAGTTCCCGTAGATCGCGCGCGGCAGCCAGAGCGAGATGTCGGGCGCCACGTACACGACGAACATCGAGAAAACGACGATGAACAGGAACGGCAGGCAGCCCCAGAAGATCTGCGTGAGCAGCACGTGCGGCGGCGCGATGCCCTTCAGGTAGTAGGCCGCCATCGCCATCGGCGGCGACAGGAACGCCGTCTGCAGGTTCAGCGCCACGAGGATCCCGAACAGCAGCGGATCGACCTTGAAATGCCCGAGGAGCGGCAGGAAGATCGGCACGAAGATGATGATGATCTCGGTCCACTCGAGCGGCCAGCCGAGCAGGAAGATGATGAGCTGCGAGATCAGCAGGAACGTGATCGGGTTGAGATCGAGGTGGAGCACGAACTCCTTGATGATCCCCTCGCCGCCGAGGTAGCTGAACACCCCGGCGAAGGTCGCCGAGCCCACGAACAGGAAGCAGACCATCGCCGAGGTGCGCGCGGTGAGATACACCGACTCCTTCAGTCGCCCCCAGGTGAAGGCTCGATAGGCCGCCGACAGCAGCGTCGCCCCGAGCGCGCCGACCGCCGCGGCCTCGGTCGGCGTCGCCAGGCCGAACATGATCGCCCCCAGCACGCACAGGATCATGACGGCCAGCGGCACGAACGACGTCAGCAGCATCAGGACGACCTCCGCTGCCGGGCGGTCGCTCTGCTCCTTCGGCAGCGACGGGGCGAGGTGCGGCTTGAAGATCGCGAGGACGACGACGAACACGACGTACATCCCCGCGAGCAGGAAGCCCGGGAAGAGCGCCGCCGCGTAGAGCTGCACCACCGACAAACCGGCCATCGCACCGTACACGATCAGCAGGATCGACGGCGGGATCATGATGCCGAGGCAGCCGCCCGCGCACACCGCACCGGCGGCAAGCCGCGTGTCGTAGCCCGCCTTGAGCATCTGCGGGAACGCGAGCAACCCCATGAGCGTGACCACCGCGCCGACGATGCCGGTGGCGGTCGCGAACAGCGCGCAGGTCACGATCGTCGCCACCGCGAGCGACCCCGGGACGCGCCGCAGCGCCACCTGGATGCTGAAGAACAGTTTGTCCAGGATGTTGGCGCGCTCGACCATGTAGCCCATGAACAGGAACAGCGGCACCGCCACCAGCACGTCGTTGTTGAGGACCGTGAACGTGTTCTGCGTGAGCAGGTAGAACACGCGGTTGTCGAAGAACGCCTGGCCGGCCGTGAAGTAGGCGTAGTAGCCGAAGCCCACGCCCAGCGCCATGAGCGTGAAGGCGACCGGGAACCCGATCATGATCGTGAAGACCAGGATCCCGAGCATGATCAGGGCGATGACCGGGTCGCTCATCGCGCGCCTCCTGCTTGTGCCGCCTGCGCCTCGGCCTTCGCATGCTCCTCGATGAGCTGTTTCTCCAGCTCCTCGACGTCATGCAGCCGCGGCGGCCATTGGTTATCCCGGAGGCACTGGAGGCAGCGCAGGACCTCGGCGACGCCCTGCAGCGCGAGCAACCCCGCGCCGAAGGGGATCAGCAGCTTGAGCGGCCAGATCGGCACGCCCGCCGGGCTGTTCACGCTCACCTCACGGATCTTCATCGATTCGGTCCCGTAGCCCCAGCCCGAGATGACGAGCGCGAGGATCCCGGGGAAGAAGAACAGGATGTAGAGCACGAGCTCGATCGTCGCCTGCACCCGCGGCCGCCAGAGCCGGTAGAACATGTCGGCGCGCACGTGCCCGCCGCGCGACAGGGTGTACGCGCCGCACATGAAGAACATGGCGCCGTACAGCGTGTAGCTCATGTCGAACGCCCAGGAGGTTGGCGCGTTCAGCACGTAGCGCATGAACACCTCGTAGCAGGTGCCCAGCGTCAGGATCGCGACGCACCAGGCGAAGGCGTGCCCGACCGTCTTGCTCAGCCGATCGACGCCGTAGATGAAGCGGTTGACCATGCTCTCCCCGCGCGCGCCGGCGCCGCGGCAGCTCAATAGAAAGGGGCGGCGCTCACCGCACCGCCCCCAGTTTACTTGCTTTGCTCCGCGCGCCCGCTCAGACCGGGATCTTGGTCTTGAAGACGTGCTCGTAGCCGAGCTGGTAGTTCGCTTCGTTGAGGAAAATGTAGTAGGCGACGCGCTTCGCGAACGCACGCTGCGACTCCACGACCTTGGCGAAGAACGGGTCTTCCTTCATCAGCTTCGGCGTGATCACGTCCCAGGCGACGAGCTGGGCCTGGAAGACCGCTTTCGGCGTGCGGATCACCTTGACCTTGTGCTGGTTGATCAGCACTTGCAGGTCACGCGAGTAGTTGTCCATCGCCGTCCAGTAGTTCGACGAATTGGCCGCCTCGACGCCGTATTGCAGGATCGCCTGCAGGTCCTTCGGCAGCGAGTTCCACTTGGGCTTGTTGAAGACGATCTCGAAGAACTCCATCGCCTGGTGGTAGCTGCCCATCATGTAGTTCTTGATCACGTCCTGGGCGCCGAAGCGCATGTCCGAGGTCGGGTTGTTGAACTCGAACGCGTCGATCACGCCGCGCTCGAGCGCCGGGATGATCTCGCCGCCCGGCAGCTGGGTGACCTTGGCGCCCATCTCCTGGAACAGATCCGCCGCGAGGCCCACGGTGCGGTACTTGAGGCCCTTGAGCTCCTTCGCATCCGAGATCGGCTTCCTGAACCAGCCGAGCGGTTGGGTGGGCATCGGCATGGCGAAGAAGCCGACGACGTTGAGGTTCAGCTTCTGCAGCAGCTCGTTGTAGAGCTGCAGGCCGCCGCCGCGGTAGATCCAGGCGAGCGTCTGGTGCGCGTCCATCCCGTTGATCGGGCCCGAACCGAACAGCGACGCCGCCTTGCTCTTGCCGTACCAGTACACCGGCACGCTGTGGTTGGCGTCGAGCACGCCCTTGCTCGTCGCATCCATGACCTCGAACGGCTTCACGACCGCGCCGGCGACGAGGTAGTCGATGCGCAGCCTCCCGCCGGCCATTTCATTGACGCGCTTGACGTACTCCTCGGCCATCTCGTTGAAGATGTCCTTGGCGCCCCAGGCGCCCTGCATCTTGAGGACGATGGGTTGCTGGGCCTTCATGATCATCGGGAAGCCCATCGTCGCAGCGCCGGCCGTCGCGGCGGCCGCACCGGTCAGGAACCGCCGGCGGGCCGGGGCCGGCTTCTTGGTCTGCTCTTTATCCATAGGAACTCTCCTTCGGTGAGAAGCAATCGTTGGAGGGGCTTCTTGTAAGATGGGTTCGCCCGTTACCCTTTCAGGAACAGCGCGATAGGGATCGCTATTCCCGCGTGACCTCGCGCGATTTCGCAATCCGGAAACCCTCTCCTCGTGCGACGATGGTAGCCCCCGCCCCGGTCGAAAGCAAGCCGAGGCGCGGGCGGCGTAGTCACGGGCCGGACCCTTGCATCGACCTTACAGATAGCGCGCGAGCAGGTAGGCGGCCAGGAGCGCTGCGACCCACAGCGTCATCGCGCTGGTGGACCAGGTCCGCGCGAGCACGCCGTCGGCGCCACACCACCGCTCGACCGTCCGCCCGATGCGCTGCAGCAACGCGCGCGACGCAGCGCCGGTCCGCGCCGAAGCGAACGCCCACCCGGTCGACGCGGCGTGGACGAGTGCGGGCGCCGCGCGCCGATAGACCCAGTCGAAGTCGAGGTTCACCGAGCGGAGCTCCGGCGGATAGATCCCGGTCCGCATCAGGACCGCGAACGCGAGCGCGGAGCACACGAGCAGCTGCAGTTGCGCAAGGACATGCGAGGCCGTGTACGGAGCGTACTCGACCGGGTACGGAAGGAGCCGGTAGAGCGCCTCCGGGAAGACGCCGATGCCGATGCACAGCGCCGCCGCGATGCCCATCGCGAACAGCATGTGCCGCGGCGCCTCCCGGCAGCGGATCCCCGAATCGTGCGCGAAGAACGCGAAGTACGGGATCTTGATCCCGGCGTGATGGAACACGCCCGCGGAGGCGAACAGCAGCACGAGCCACACCCAGGGATGCCCCTGCTCCGCCGCCGAGACCAGGATCATCGACTTGGTGACGAAGGCGCTGAACAGCGGGAACGCGGAGATCGACGCCGCGCCCACGACGCAGAGGCCGGCCGTCCACGGCATCGACTTGTACAGCCCGCCGAGCTCGCTGCCTTTGATCGTGCCGGTGCGGAACAGCACCGCCCCCATCGACATGAAGAGCAGCGCCTTGAACAGAATGTCCGCGAACGCGTGCGCGACCGCGCCGTTCAGGCCGAGCTCGGTCCCGAGGCCGATCCCGACCACCATGAACCCGAGCTGGTTGTTTACGCTGTACGCGAGCACGCGCCGCAGGTCGTTCTCGATCACCGCGTAGAAGATGGGGAATGCCGTCATCACGGCGCCGATGTAGACGAGCTCCTCGGTGCCGGGGAAGCCGCGCGCCAGCGCGTAGATGCCGAGTTTGGTCGTGAACGCGGACAGCACGACCGTGCCGGTCGGCGTGGACTCGGGGTACGCGTCCTGGAGCCAGTTGTGGAGCAGCGGGAACGCGCACTTCACCCCGAACGCGAGCAGAATCAGCGCGCCCCCCGCCCCGTCGAGCCCGATGCGGTCGAAGTCGAGCGACCCGGTCTGCGCGTAGCGGACGGCCGCGCCCGCGGCGAGCAGCATCCCGGAGGCGAGCTGGACTAGGACGTAGCGCATGCCCGAGCGCCACGCCCGGGGCGTCCCGCGCGCCCACACGAGCAGGACCGAGGCGATGGCGGTGATCTCCCAGTAGACGAAGAGCGTCAGGAGGTCGCCCGCAAGCACCGCGCCGATCGCCGCGCCAGCATAGACCATTGCGGCGGGCTGCTCGACGCCGCGCCGGACGTGCCAGGCGAAGATCAAGTTGAGGAACGCGGCGATCCCGAACACGTAGCCGAACAGGAGGCCGAGGCGGTCGACGCGCACCGGCACCAGGGTCACCCCGAACAGCTCGAGAGCGAGGCGCGCTCCCGGCTCGAGCCGCGCGAGCGCCGCGAAGGTCGCGACGGCGATTGCGAGGAGGAACCACCGCCGCGCGCGCTCTGGCACCAGCGGCGACGCGAGGCCGCCGGCGACCGGGACGAGGACGGCCAGTGCGTCAGCGCTCATAGTAGTCCTCGGGCCGCATCAGCACGCGCCGCAGCGCCTTCGCGGTGAGCACCAGCGCCACGCAGGCGAAGAAGCCGTAGAAGCCGTAGAAGCCGAACAGCGCATCGAGGCCGAGCTCCGGATGGCGGTGGATGACGAGATCGAGCGCCACGAGCACGATCCCCAGCACCCAGATGCCCCGGTACAGCTTGGTCACGTTCTCGGGGCTGTCGAGCCAATAGCGCTTGCCTTCGTTCATCCCGTCCAGAT
>Ga0209342_10006369_pt1 | contig 11997 bp, 12 predicted proteins | sample RifCSP16_2_FD_184023 | JGI IMG/M metagenome (GOLD analysis project Ga0209342, IMG submission 184023) | Soil microbial communities from Rifle, Colorado - Rifle CSP2_sed 16_2 (SPAdes) (version 2) | ecosystem: Environmental > Terrestrial > Deep subsurface > Rock core/Sediment | place: Rifle... | reverse complement strand
TGAAACAAAACGCCCCGCTCGCGGGGTGTTTTGTTTCAGAGCGACGGAACTCCGCATGGCGTGCGCGCGGACGGGGGAATGGATTATGCTTGGCGCACCATGCCGTCATTCTCATCCCGCCGCCCATTGCCTGTCCCCGGCGTTTCCCGTTTTGCCGCGGCAAGCATTGCCGTCAGCGCGACGGGCGATGACAACGTAAGGACCGGCGCCGAGGAGCTGGCGCGCGAGCTGGCGCTGCCATTTGTAACGACGGCGGAGGCGGATTTCGATTTGCTGCTGGTTGTGACATCCGAACGTCTGGAACTTCGCGACAACCGCGACCCGCGGGTGGGGCCGGTGTGCGTGGATTTTTCGCATCTCGATCTGCGTTCCTACAGCCCCCATCTTTCGCGCCGCCAGCCGCTGGCGCGCGCGCTCGGCAGGAAGGCGCAAACGGTGGTGGATGCCACGGCCGGCTATTGCCAGGATGCGTTGTTGTTCGCGCTCATGGGTTATCGCACCGCCGCCATCGAGCGGTCGCCGGTGGTCATGGCGCTGGCGCGGGACGGCCTGCGGCGCTTGACCGCGCGCTCCGGCATTGCGCTGGACAAGCGATTGCGGCTGATCGAAGGAGATGGGCGCGCGTTGCTGCCTTCGATAACGCCGCCGCCCGAGGTGATCTATCTCGACCCCATGTTCCCGCCCAAGCGCAAGAAATCCGCGGCGGTGAAAAAGGAAATGCGCCTGCTGCGCGAGCTGGTCGGCGACGACCCGGACGCGCCGGAATTGCTTGAGCTCAGTCGCGCTGTCGCGCACGACCGTGTTGTTGTGAAACGACCCGACGACGCCCCGCCGCTCGCGCCCGACCCGAGCATGAGTCTCGCGGGTAAACTGGTGCGTTACGACGTCTACCTTACCCGTCGCTGATCCGCGCATGGCCGAACCGCTGTTTTATGCCGAACATCTTGCCGATCCCGGCGCCACCCTCACACTCACGGGCGACGAGGCACGTCACGCCGCGGCCTCACGCCGGCTTCAGGTCGGCGAGACGCTCTGGCTTTTTGACGGGCGTGGCGGTCTCGCGCGCGCCACCCTTCTGCATGTGACGGCGCGCGGACGCGCGCTCGATCTGCGTATCGAGGAACGGCGCACCGAACCGCCCCCGAAACCGGCGATTCATCTCGCTTGCGCCCTGCCCAAGGGTGATCGCCAGGGCACACTGCTCGACATGGCCACCCAGCTCGGCATTACCGAGTTCACACCGCTGGCTTGTGAGCGCAGCGTGGTGCGGCCCGGCGCGAACAGCGCCGAGCGCTGGCGGCGCGTTTGTCTGGAGGCCTGCAAGCAGAGCCGTCGGACATATCTGCCGGAATTGCGTTCACCGGCCACGCCTCGAGAAGTGATGGCACGGACGGCGCGCGGGACAGAAACGGTGTGGGTCGCGCATCCGTCCGCCGAGGCAGTCTCTGTTTCATCCGCCATCAAACAGAACGCTTCGGCCGATGTAACGATACTGGTCGGGCCCGAGGGCGGCTTTACGGAAAATGAAATCGGTCAGGCGGTCGCCGCCGGTGCCCGGAGGATAGCGCTGGGATCGGCGATACTGCGGATTGAAACGGCGGCGGTGGCGCTGGTGGCGGCCTTCTCGCTGGCCACCGGGTCACGCACACCCTAGACAGGGCGGCACAATTGAAAGTAATTAAGGATAATTTACGCGGTAGGGCAACCGGAGCATGGCTCTCGGTGCCCAAGGATGAGGCTGATGAAACTACAGCCCGCGCTGGCAGCCGAGCAGTTACCGCCTAACTCTCGGAAACTTCGGAATTTTCGCCGGGGAACCAGAACGGTTCAGGCGTTATAGACCAGATTGACCAGGCTGAAATAGGCGTCCATGCCGACATCGCCAAAACTCACCCCGGCGCCGTTGTCGGTAATGCGGCGGATCTTGGCGGGGATACGATGCTGCTTGGTCTCGCCACCGGCAATCAGGGTGATCCCCAATTCCACGGAGGCATTGAAATAAGGCAGTCCTTGAGGCATGCCTTCGATAAAGGCGCCGTTCAGGCTGATGTCGCGCACCGTGCATATCATCACCTGCGCCTGGTAGTTCAGTACGGCATCGATCACTACCGGTACCCGTTGGCTATCGCGTCTTTCGTTCATTGTCTGACTACACTCCCCCTTGCATAACCGGTGGGCCTTTCGGCGCCGGAGTCCCCCCACTGGCACGCGGCCGTGGCGGTTTTGTTATTAAAAAACCTGTATTTAACGGCTATAAAATACCCGGTTACGCCAAGGCTGTCGACAATCATATGTAACAGGTCGCTAACGTTACACTTTTACCACCGGTCAGCGGCAAACTGGATGTCAAAACATCCCTATTCCGGGACCAGCCAGGATAGGCCGGTGCGGGCGGCCGGATGCTGCCGCAGCACGCCGAGGAGTTCCGGCAACAACCGGCGCAGCGTTTCCTCCAGTTTCCAGGGCGGATTGACCACGACCATGCCGCAACCGTTCAGGCGGAAACTGGAATCTTCAGGATAAGGGCCGAATTCCGCCAGCAGCATCTTGCGAATTCCAATGGCCACCAGTGCTCGATGGAATCGTTCGATCGGGGGACGGGCCTTGATGGGGTACCACAGGGCGTAAATGCCGGAGGACCAGCGATCATGGGCGACTTTCAGACCTTCGACAACCTGCTCGTATTCCCTGTCCGATTCGTACGGCGGATCGATCAGGACCAGACCGCGTCTTTCCTTCGGTGGCAGAAACGCCTTGAGGCCGGCGTAACCGTCCTGCCGTTGCACCACGACCTGCCGGTCGCCGGCAAATCTGGCTTGCAACAGCGTGCACTCATCCGCTTGCAGTTCCAAAAGCACCATGCGGTCATTTGGCCGCAGGAAAAAACGCGCGATCGCGGGTGACCCGGGATAATAATGCAACGTACCATCGGCATTGCTCGCGCGTACGGCGGCGAGATAATCCGCCAGTTCGGGCAGCGGGTTCATGTCCCACAAGCGCCGAATGCCGTCACGGTACTCGCCGGTTTTCTGCGCCGCCTCGCTGCTGAGATCGTATCGGCCCGCGCCGGCATGCGTATCCAAGTAGCAGAACGGTGTGTCTTTCCGGTGCAAGGACTTGAACAACAGGGTAAGCACGATATGCTTGAAGACGTCGGCAAAATTGCCGGCGTGGAAGGCGTGGCGGTAATTCATAAAAGCAGTATCAAGTTACAAGTAGCAAGTGGCAAGAAAAAATCGACCCTTGCTACTTTCCACTTGCTACTATCTTAAGGACTTAAAACTCTTGAAGGCGCGCGCCTCCTTGGCGATGCGCATGAGGATCAGCAGCTCATCCAACGCCTCGCGCAGCGTGACGAGGTGCGGGCGCTTGTCCGGCGCGGCGTTGGCCTTGACGATCAGCGCCACGATGGCGCGGCTCTTGCTGCGCAGTTCCGTGCCGAGGGTGTATTTGTGGTAGCGCGAGAACCCGGCCACCACCTTCTCGAAATGCACCGCCACGTCCAGAGCCTGTTTGTAAATCGGCAAATGTTCGTAGCGGGCCATCGGTCGGGATCAAATCAGGAAATCTGCGCACCGTTCCGATGTGGGCTTGCGTTCCTTCTCCTTCCGGGAGAGGGAGAAAAATGCTGCGCAAATGCAGGGGGAAGTCTCCCCCTGCACCCCCTCAAAGGGCCGAAGCGCTCGAATCACCGAATCATCAACGTCGGCGCTTCCTGCTCATACCGAGGAGTCCTGCCAAGCCGCTGCCGAATAACCAGACAGCAGCGGGTACCGGAACGGTGGTCGCGCCGACATCGCCCGAGTGAACAGCCCAGGCAGAAAAGCTATAGGTCTTAAGGTCGTAGTCCTGGAAGCCGTAGATGGTATTGAAGTACCACGCGTAGCTGGTATTGGGCGCGTACTCCGTGGCCGACCAATAGTCGTCGGACTGGACGTTGGAAAACGGCCCGGTGTTGGTCAGGCCCCAACCTGCTTGAGGGCCAACGCCCGAAGTATTGTAGTAGGCCTTGTCGCCCAAGGTGACGTAGAACATGTGGGACATCTCACTGTGGGTCGTGATGTTGTAGCCACAGTCCACACCTTCGGTCGCGGTGTTGACGTTCCAGCCACAGTCCGTGCCGGTGTAAGCATAGTCGCAGCCCGAGCTGCCAGTGTCGGTCACCGTCGGCAAACGCCAGCCGGTGATGCCGCTGCCGTAGGGATTCAGACTGCCCGCCCAGGTGTTGGCATTGGTCCAGTTCATCGTGGCGCCGGCGTAGTTCGCATTCGCCAGCCAGGTGATGTTGAGGGAGGTGTCGTAGTACGCCTCGGTGGTCGACAGGTTGCCATCGAGGTCACGCCCTTGCAGCGTGGTTTCCCAAGTGCCTTGGCCACTCACGGACGCGGCATGGGCAAGCGTTGATACGCCCGATGCGACGACGAAAAGGGCCGTGGCTGCCCTGCGAAGATGAAATTTCATGGGACTCCTCCTAGCGATTAATCGTTGTTTTGTTGCGGCGGTTTTTATTTATGCGCCATCTTTCATTACCAGAAATGGGCGTACGTTCTTTCCGCTTGTTACGCACTCTCCGCCTCCCCCCCCCCCCCCCCTCTGTCAAGCAGCGGGCAACTGCTCGCAAAAAAGATAAGCAGATCCTGGACAAGGTTCCGCCTGGCTGCCGCCGCTGACCGATTTCCTGGGGATAGCCCCGAAAGAAAAACCGGCGCGTTAACAGGGACTTGCTGACTTATTGAAACTTGCGATGTACAGGGACGTACAAGTGTCGCGGAAGGCAGCCAGCGTAGCGTGCGCCATGCGCACGATTAATCCATCTCACCGAAATCGCCGTCCTCAAGGTGTTCGTTTTCGGTGGAATGAGAGGCCCAATCCGGCGGATAGAGCCCGCGGTCGACAAAACGGTGAAAGCTCGAATAGGGCCAATCTTTCACCCGCTTCACGTAACCGTGCTTGACCGGGTTCCAATGGATGTAATCCACGTGTTTCTCGAAGTCGCGTTCATCGCGGATTCGATGTTCCCAAAACCGCCGTTGCCACAATCCCAACTCGCCGCGTTGTTGCTGCGAGCGGGTCAGCGGGGCGGTCAGCAGGTCGCGCGTTTGCTGACTCACGCCGCGTTTGATGATGTTCCAGCGCACAGCGTAATCGGCGTCGTTTTCCGGCAAGGTCCAGAGGCAATGCAGATGGTCCGGTAACAGAACAAACGCCTCGATCGTGAACGGGCGCGTTTCCCTTACCGTCCGGAGACTTTGTTTCAATGCCTGGTAAAACGGTGCTGCGGTCAGCACCTTTTGGCGTTGATAGGTGTTCACCGTGAAAAAATAGGTCGCACCGGGAACGGTGGATCGTCGAAACGTCGCCATGCCGCGATTGTAGAGTGATCGTGCGCACGGCGCACGCTACGCTCGCTGGGACAGATTTATTTTTGCTTGAAGACGTCGGCAAAATTGCCGGCGTGAAAGGCGTGGCGGTAATTCATCAGGAGAGAAGACCGCGAATCGCGGATGGGCGCCGGTTAGCGGGCGCCTTCCTTCAGCCATCCGGCCGCGCGTTCGGCGAAATAAGTCAGAATGGCGTCAGCCCCGGCGCGCCTGATGCAGAGCAGGGATTCCAGCACGCAAGCACGCTCGTCGAGCCAGCCGTTTTTTGCGGCGGCCATGAGCATGGCGTATTCGCCGCTTACCTGATAGACGAAGGTCGGCACCCCGAACCGGTCCTTTACACTGCGCACGATATCGAGGTAAGGCATCCCCGGCTTCACCATCACCATGTCCGCGCCTTCCTCGATGTCGAGCGCGACTTCGCGCAGCGCTTCGTTCGAATTAGCCGGATCCATCTGGTAGCTGTACTTGTTGCCCTGGCCCAGATTGGCGGCCGAACCCACGGCGTCGCGAAACGGGCCGTAGAAATTCGAGGCATACTTGGCGGCGTAGGCGAGGATGCGGGTATGAACATGGCCGGCCTTTTCGAGCGCGTCGCGAATCGCACCGATACGCCCGTCCATCATGTCCGAAGGCGCGACCACGTCGGCTCCCGCCTCCGCGTGCGACAACGCCTGTCTGACCAGCACCGCCATGGTGGCGTCGTTCAACACATACCCCGTGCCATCGATGAGGCCGTCCTGGCCATGCGAGGTATAAGGATCGAGGGCGATATCGGTAATGACGCCGAGCTCGGGGAATTTTTTCTTGAGTGTGCTGACCGTGTGCGGCACGAGGCCCTTGGGGTTGTATGCCTCCTTGGCCTTGTTATCTTTCTTCGACGCCGGCACCACCGGAAAAAGTGCGATGGCCGGTACGCCCAGTTTCAGGAGCTTTTCCGCCTGCTTGAGCAGCAGATCCGGCGTGACACGGCTGATGCCCGGCATGCTCGGAACCGGCTCCGCGCGGTTCTTGCCTTCCATGACAAACACGGGCTGGATGAGGTCGTCCGCGGTGAGGCGCGTCTCGCGCATGAGCCGGCGTGAAAAATCATCGCGCCGCATGCGCCGCATGCGGGTGCGCGGAAATTTTCCTGTTTCACTTGTCATGATGCCGCTTGCCGCCGCTGGAGGGTCTTGCCTAATGCTAGCCTAGTCGTCAGCCGGGTGAAATGATGGAAGTAGGGGCGCGATTCATCGCGCTCACGGGCGGGATAAATCCCGCCCCTACAGAAAACAACCTCGTTACCGGAATCGGGAAGCCCTGGTTGATCATGACCCACGCGAAAGCCGGAAGAACCATTAAAGCACATGGGCCGGCGGTACCGGCCCATGTGTCGTTGCCTGACCAGGAATTACTTGACCTTTTTGGCCTTGGCAGCCGGTTTAGGCGCTTTCTTCGGTTTTGCCTTGGGAGCGGCTTTTTTCACCGCCGCTTTCTTGGGCATGGCTTTTTTTGCCAAGGGCTTGGGCTTCGCCGCCGGAGCCGCCACCTTGGCCTTGGCTGAGGGAAGTGCCTTCGCAACTTTAGCCGCTGCCTTGGCGGCGGCAGCCTTGGCCACCGCCGCGGCCTTGGCCTTGGCCGCCTGCCTGGCCGCGGCCGACTCGATCTTGCCCATCACATCCGCGAGCGGCCGGATCTGGGATTCGATGATATCCGTGACATTCTTGAAGATGGCGCTCACCGCGCCCACACCGCGGACGGTGCGTAGCTTGCCCTGGGCCTTGTAATAGTTGACGAGCGGCGCCGTCTGCTGTTGGTAGACCTTGAGACGGTTGGCAACCGTTTGCTCGTTATCGTCGGAGCGGTGCGTCAGCGCACTGCCGCACTTGTCGCACTTGTTGGCGGTTTTCGGCGCCGAGAAGTAGATATTGTAGATCGCGCCGCAGGAGCCGCAGGTGCGCCGGCCGGTCAGACGCTTCAGCAACACGTCGGAATCGACGTCCACCAGCAGCGCGAGCTGCAGCGGCTGGCCGAGGCGTGCGAGCATCGCATCGAGCGACTGGGCCTGCGGGATATTGCGCGGAAAACCGTCGAGAATGAAACCGCTCTTGGCGTCGGGCTTGGCCAGGCGCGCCTGGATCATGCCCAGCACGACCTCGTCCGAGACGAGCTGCCCGGCATCCATGGCGGCCTTGGCCCGTTTGCCCAAATCAGTGCCGGCTGCGACTTCGGCCCGCAGCAGATCACCGGTAGACATTTGCGGAATTTTATACTTCTCAACCAATAACTTAGCTTGCGTTCCCTTGCCGGAACCCGGCGCTCCCAATAGCACTATTCTCATGGTTCTCTCGCTTTAAGTTCCTGGTGGGTGGCGTGATCTTCGAATTTTTCCCTAGTTTAATCGCAGGGGCGCGTAAACTACAATTTTGCACACCCCGGCGTCAATGGCCACGTTATAAACAGGCCCTGTTGCCCAATTGATGTTTCCAAATGTTCCAAGGAGGGAAAGTTGGTTAAGCTCGTTTCTCCAGAGTGTCCCATGCCCGAAAAACCCGGGAGATGGCCCTCTATTATGACAAGACGAGCGAAGCAGGGCTTCATTTACAATCCAACCCGATGAATATTCCGGATTTCACAGACAGCGAACTTTGGGCGGTGCGCAGCACGCTGAAAGAGCGCTATGGCAAGGAGGTCGAGCCGCAACTCGCCGATACCGAGGTGATGCTCGGCGGCGAGACCGGCGGCATGGCCTGGTGCCCGACCCTGTTCTGGAGCGCCAAGGGCGCCAACTTTGCCATCGTGAAACTCGGCTCCGAGCGCTACCGGGCCTATTTCTATTATCATCCGGAATACCAGCTCGGGACCGGCATCGACAGCCACGATAATATCGGCGATTGCGTGGTCAGCGTACTGCAGGTGGAAGCCGATCATGTCCGCAAGCAGAAAATCAGCAACGATCAAAATCCGGCGAAGACCGACGAGGCCGCGCCGGACAAAACGGATACATCACCGTTCTTCTGGGGAGACTAAGACGTATGGCAAAAAACAAATCCAAAAATGCGTTCTACGCTCAGTCGGGCGGCGTGACCGCGGTGATCAACGCCTCGGCCTGCGGCGTGCTGGAAACCGCGCGCAAGTATCCGAACAAGATCGGCAAGGTCTACGCCGGCCGCAACGGCATCATCGGCGCGCTTACCGAAGATCTGATCGACACCAGCAAGGAATCCATCGCCGCCATCAAGGCGCTGCGCCACACACCTTCGGGCGCGTTCGGCTCCTGCCGCTTCAAGCTTAAGAGCCTGGAGCAGAACAAGGCCGAGTATCAGCGTTTGATCGAAGTGTTCAAGGCGCACGACATCGGCTACTTCTTTTACAACGGCGGCGGCGACTCGGCTGACACCTGCCTCAAGGTGTCGCAGCTTGCCGAGACCATGGGCTATCCGATCCAGGCGATCCACGTGCCCAAGACCGTGGACAACGATCTGCCCATCACCGACAACTGCCCGGGCTTCGGCTCCGTGGCCAAATACATCGCCGTCAGCACGCGCGAAGCGAGCTTCGACGTGGCGTCCATGGCCAAGACCTCGACCAAGGTGTTCATTCTGGAGGTCATGGGCCGGCACGCCGGCTGGATCGCCGCCGCCGGCGGCCTCGCCTCCACCCCGGACACCGAAATTCCGATCGTGATCCTGTTCCCGGAGGTCGCCTTCGACAAGGAAAAATTCCTCGCCAAGGTCGACGCCAACGTCAAGAAATACGGTTACTGCACCGTCGTCGTGTCCGAGGGCGTGAAAAGCCCGGATGGCAAGTTCCTCGCCGATCAGGGGCTCAAGGACGCCTTCGGTCACGCACAACTCGGTGGTGTCGCGCCGGTGGTGGCGGGCATCATCAAGGATGGCCTCGGACTCAAATATCACTGGGGCGTCGCCGATTACCTGCAACGCGCGGCGCGCCACATTGCCTCGAAGAGCGACGTGGACCAGGCCTATGCCATGGGCAAGGCAGCGATTGAACTGGCCGTGAAGGGTAAGAACTCCGTCATGCCGACGGTCGAGCGCGTGTCGAGCAAGCCTTATAAATGGAAGGTCGGCGTCGCGTCTCTTAATAAGGTAGCGAACGTGGAAAAAATGATGCCCAAGGATTTCATTACCGACGACGGTTTTGGCATCACCGCCAAATGCCGCACGTATCTCGAGCCGCTCATCCAAGGCGAAGATTATCCGCCGTACAAAAATGGCATGCCGCAGTACGTGCGGCTCAAGAATGTCGCCGCGAAGAAGAAACTCGGCGAGTTTAAACTTTAAGAAATAAACCGCCAGGACGCCATGAACGCCAGGAAAGACTATTCCGAATTTCCTTTTCCTGGCGACCCTGGCGCCCTGGCGGTGGATGTTTTCCATGACGCTGGATAAAGCAAGGGAAATGCTTAAAGTGCAGGCGGATTTCGGCGGGTTTTACAACGCCAATTCGGCCAAGCTGATTCTCGCCGAGGTCAGCCGCGAACACGGCCAGGCGGCGGTGGACCGGCTGATTCGCGACCTGAACCTGGGCAAGGTGTTCAATTTCGAGCCGGGCATGCGTTTCGAAGGCGGGCTGGCCATCAAAAAATGACCGCCGGGGTTCATTTGATTTTCGGCAACGATACGGTTTATCCTGATCGATTATTTTAATCAATAACCATTGCGCCGTATGGCGCGGCAATATCCTACTTGCGGGAGGAAACACATGTCTGACAGTCTGATCTTTGCACTGGCCTGCGCCGCCGCGGCCATTATCTACGGCGTGGTGTCCATCAACTGGGTCCTGAGCAAGCCCACCGGCAGCGATCGCATGCGCGAAATCGCCGCCGCGATCCAGGAAGGCGCCTCGGCCTATCTCAACCGCCAGTACTCCACGATCGCCGTGGTGGGCGTAATTCTCTTTCTGGTTATTTACTTCGTGCTCGACCCCCGCACCGCCATTGGCTTCGCCATCGGCGCTGTCCTCTCCGCCGCGACCGGCTACATCGGCATGAACATCTCGGTGCGCGCCAACGTGCGCACCACCGAGGCGGCCAAGGACGGCCTCAACCCCGCGCTGCAGGTCGCGTTCCGCTCGGGGGCCATTACCGGCCTGCTGGTCGTGGGGCTGGGGCTTTTGGGAGTGGCCGGCTACTATGCCTACCTTAAGAGTGCTTTCCCCGATGCAGCCCAATCCACCCTGATCGCTCCTCTCGTCGGCCTTGCCTTCGGCGGCTCGCTGATCTCGATCTTCGCGCGTCTCGGTGGCGGCATCTTCACCAAGGGCGCGGACGTGGGCGCGGACCTGGTGGGCAAGGTCGAGGCCGGCATTCCCGAGGACGATCCGCGCAACCCGGCGGTGATCGCGGACAACGTCGGCGACAATGTCGGCGACTGCGCCGGCATGGCCGCCGACCTGTTCGAGACCTATGCCGTGACCATCATCGCGACGATGCTGCTCGGCAGCCTGGTGTTGCCGAATTTCGGCAATGCCGTGCTGTATCCGCTGGTCCTCGGCGGCGTGTCCATCCTCGCCTCCATCGTCGGCACCTTCACCGTCAAGGTCAGCAAGAAGGAAAAAATCATGAACGGCCTGTACCGCGCCGTGATCACCTCCGGGGGGCTGGCCGCCGTCGCTTTCTATTTCGTGACGGACAAAATGATGGCGGGCAACGGCGCCTTCGCCACGCTGAACATCTACGGTGCGGCGCTCATCGGCCTGGCGCTCACCACCGCCATGGTCGTCATCACCGAGTACTACACCGCGACCGAGTACAGCCCGGTGCGGAAAATCGCGCAGGCCTCGACCACCGGCCATGGCACCAACATCATTGCCGGCCTCGGCCTTTCCATGAAGGCCACGGCGCTGCCCGTGCTGGCGGTGTGCGCCAGCATCTGGGGCGCCTATGAACTCGCCGGCCTGTACGGCATCGCCATCGCCGCCACCTCGATGCTGTCCATGACCGGCGTCATCGTGGCGCTGGACGCCTACGGCCCGGTCACCGACAACGCCGGCGGTATCGCCGAAATGGCGGGGCTGCCGAAGAAAGTGCGCGACATCACCGACCCGCTCGACGCCGTGGGCAACACCACCAAGGCCGTCACCAAGGGCTACGCCATCGGCTCGGCCGGCCTCGCGGCGCTGGTACTGTTCGCCGATTACACGCACGAGCTCGAGGCACACGTGGGCAAGGCAGTCGAGTTCTCGCTGTCCGACCCGAACGTGATCATCGGCCTGTTCATCGGCGGCCTGATCCCCTACCTCTTCGGTGCGCTCGCCATGGAGGCCGTCGGACGCGCCGCCGGCAGCGTGGTGGTCGAAGTGCGGCGCCAGTTCAAGAGCATCAAGGGCATCATGGAAGGCAAGGCCAAGCCGGATTATTCCAGGGCCGTGGACATGCTGACCAAAGCCGCGATCAAGGAAATGATCATTCCGTCGCTGTTGCCGGTGCTGGTGCCGATCGTCATCGGCTTCACGCTCGGGCGCGAGGCGCTCGGCGCGGTGCTGCTCGGCACCATCGTCACGGGCATTTTCGTCGCCATCTCCATGACCACCGGCGGCGGCGCCTGGGACAACGCCAAGAAATACATCGAGGACGGCAAGCACGGCGGCAAGGGCTCGGACGCGCACAAGG
>Ga0209342_10006367_pt1 | contig 11998 bp, 9 predicted proteins | sample RifCSP16_2_FD_184023 | JGI IMG/M metagenome (GOLD analysis project Ga0209342, IMG submission 184023) | Soil microbial communities from Rifle, Colorado - Rifle CSP2_sed 16_2 (SPAdes) (version 2) | ecosystem: Environmental > Terrestrial > Deep subsurface > Rock core/Sediment | place: Rifle... | reverse complement strand
CCGGCCGAAGGCCAGCACCGGGCACCCGGCTGCCTGCGCTTCCACCGCGGCGATGCCGAAATCCTCTTCGGCGGCATAGACGAAAGCCTTGGCTTCGTTCATCCACTTTGCGAATGCTTCCGGCGGTTGGTAATCCAGGAAGCGGATGTTCCCAGTTGCCAGATCCTTGACTTTCTTTTCCTCCGGTCCTCCCCCGATCACGACCAGGGGTTTGCCGTTGAGGGCAAAGGCTTTGACGAGCAGATCGACTCGTTTATATGGCACTAGCCTCGAAACGGTCAGGTAATAATCCTTGCGTGTGGCGGCTGGCTGAAACCGCTCTGTGTGCACAGGGGGATAGATGACTGCCGCCTCGCGCCCGAAGGCGGCGCGGATCGCCTGGGCGGTCCAAGCCGAATTGGTGACCAGGTGGTTCGCCCGCCCGGAAGCTGCCTGGTCCCAGCGGCGCAGGAAGGCTAACAACAACCGCACGAAGGGGGAGCCAAATCCAAGTTCACCTACATGCTGCTTATACTGGTGCCAGGCATAGCGCATCGGGCTATGGATGTAACTGATATGCAGTTGCTTTGGTTGAGTCCGCACTCCATGGGCAAAGGCCGCGCTGCTGGATAACACCAGGTCGAAGCGGTCCAGTTCAAACCCTTCGATCGCCAGCGGCATTAGAGGAATGTAATAACGGTGATGGTCACTGGCTTTCGGGAGCCGATCAATAAAGCTGGTGCGAACCGCATGCTTGGCTACTTCACTACCTGCGAACTTTGCCCGGTTATAGATCAGTGTAAAGATCGGCGCTTTGGGATACAAACGCGCCAGTTCCTCGACTACCTGCTCCCCGCCGCCGCGCACGTTCAATCGGTCGTGGACAATGGCAACCTTGGGTGCTTTATTGTGGTCTGCGGCCATCAGGGTCTTTCAATATGTTATAGTTTTTCACGCCAGGCTTAAGGTCATCGCTTATTTTAGACAAAGCTTCATCATGAGGATCAATTTGGAACGGTTATTGCCGAAGCTCAGTCGGGCCTTCTTTTTTGCCACGATTGTCCTCATCCCATTCCGATTCCGCTTTGTATTGCTCGAGCGGCCTCTTGCTCCTGTCTGGGAGGATTACACCAACTTCCTTTTATTTGCTTCTGATATTACCCTCATTCTTACGCTGGTTTCCTGGACCAGCCTTTGGTTGGTTAAGCGCCGCCCTATTAAAAGAGGGCCAGCCTTTCTGACGCTGCCCTTGGCTGGCCTTACACTGGCCGCGTTGGTTACTTCCTTTACATCGATTGATCCGGCTTTGTCAATCTATCATAGCTTCCGCCTGGTCCTCTTATTCGGCTTTTACCTTTACGTCGTCAATGAGGTTGGCTCGATTAGGCAGCTTTTGGCTCCACTTGGCATCATGATCGCTTTCCAGGGCGTGGTGGCCATTGCCCAGTCACTTGCACAGCATTCGGTTGGCTTTCAATGGCTGGGAGAATACCAACTTGACCCAGCTTGGCAGGGAGTAAGTGTCGTCTGGACAGAAACTGTGCGCGCTTTGCGCGCCTATGGCCTATCTGACCACCCAAACATCCTGGGGGGCTGCCTGGTATTTGGCCTGCTTGTCTTCCTAATCGCTCATTTGCCAACCAAAGAGGGGCCATGGTCGATGCCTGCTATCGGGGTCATCATCGTGGGGGCAGTGGCGGCGCTTCTTACCTTCTCGCGTTCCGCCTGGCTCGGCGGGGCGCTTGGCTTTGCTTACCTGGCCGTCCATCTATCGAAAAGCAAAGATCGTGTCCTCCAAAAGCGTGCTCTTGCCCTGGGCGCTACAGTCGCGCTTGTTTTAATACCCTTCCTCCTGGCTAACAGCGCGTTGCTTGGCGTCAGGTTGGGCGCTAATTCATCCTTCGAAGAATTGCCCGCCGAGGTCGGCTCGCTCCAGGAGCGCGCCGTATTGATCGGAGCGGCCAACACGGTCTTTTCGACTCATGCGTTCGCTGGGGTGGGGATGGGCGCCAGCCCGCAGGCTTTCATGCAGCAATTTCCCTCATTAGGATTTAACTATCAGCCCCCACATGTAGTACTGCTAGCTGCTGCGGTGGAGACTGGGTTAAGCGGCGCATTGTTTACCGCGGTACTGCTTGCAGTCCCCTGGCTTGCCCTTGGTCTTAACCGGAATATAAAAGTGACCCTTGAACTGGCAGCAGCTTCTGCACTCCTGTTGGCGCTAACCACTGTAGGCTTCTTCGACTATTACCCCTGGCTGCTGGCGCCTGGTCGCCTTTGGCAGTATCTGGCCTGGGGTTTGTGGGCTCGCTTTTATATCGACGCCAGCAAGTTGGCCAGCTCATGAGCAGCCTGCTCTTCATCCCATTTGCCATAATTTATTTTCTGGTCTCCGGCCTTTTATTTTTGTTTGGGGTAAATTTCATGTTTTTAGCCTACGTTTCCCTGCGCAAGCCACCGGAAAAGAAACACAAGCCGCGCCGGCTGGAGCATTTGCCGCGGGTCACGGTTCAACTGCCGATCTTTAATGAAATGTATGTAGCTGAACGTCTGGTGCAGGCGGCTTGCCGGCTGGATTATCCAAAGCACCTTTTGGAGATCCAGGTACTGGATGATTCTACTGATGAGACTAGTTCCATCCTTAGAAAAATTGTCAAGCTCGCCGGGTCGCGCGGCTTTGACATCAAACATATCCAACGCAAAGACCGCGTTGGCTATAAAGCCGGCGCCTTGCGGGAGGGCTTTGAAAAAGCCAAGGGGGACTTCTTCGCCATCTTCGATGCGGATTTTGTGCCCCAGCCTGATTTTTTGCTGCAAACTCTGCCGCATTTCGAGGATCCTGGTGTGGCATTCGTGCAAACTCGCTGGGGCTATGTGAACCGCGGTTTTTCATTACTTACTCTGATCCAATCCCTGGCCATCGATGCGCATTTCATGGTGGAGCAACTGGCCCGCAGTCGCAGTGGGCTATGGTTCAATTTCAACGGGACGGCCGGCATCTGGCGGGGGGCAGCCATCGAAGAAGCCGGTGGTTGGAGGGCTGACACATTGACCGAAGACCTTGATCTTTCCTATCGCGCTTTTCTCAAAGGTTGGCGCGCCCGCTTCTTGAGCGCGGTGGAAACCCCATCCGAATTGCCCATCACCTTCAACGCCTTTCGCCGCCAACAGCACCGCTGGGCACGCGGCAGCCTGGAATGCGCAGCCCGCCTGCTGCCCGTGATCTGGGAAAGCCGCCATCCCTTGCGCACTAAGATCTCTAGCACTTTCCACCTTACCGGGTACGGAGTCCATTTGCTTTTGTTTCTCTATTGCCTCCTGCAACCATTGTTGATCGCCTATGCGCCCGACTTCCCAGGCCTTATCTCTCTTTTCAGCATCGCTTACTTATTCAGTTCGACCGCGCTGGCGCCTTCCCTTTTGCTTTTTACCGGGCAATACCAGCTGGGCCGAAGCTGGTGGCGCTGGCTGCCGGTTATTTTGTTCATCTCTGCTTTTGGCGGCGGCTTGATGCTCAATACCGTTCGGGCAGCCTGGGAAGTGCTAAACCGCAGGCCAGGCGAGTTCCGTCGCACTCCGAAGTTTGGAGTAGCCGCACAGACCAAGGGCTGGATGAACCAACAATATCATTTGAAGCTCGACCCGATTGTGTATTGGGAATTAATCTTCTCCGCCTTCAACTTCGGTACACTTATTCTCGGGATCAGCTCAGGCTATTGGGTCGCCTCCCTGTTCCCTGCCTTATTTGCCGTGGGTAGCGCTTTTGTTGCGCTTTACACCATCAGCCAGACCATTCGCATCAACCGGGTGCAGCGCGCCGCCGCGTTGACCACCCCGAGTTGAAGCCATGCAACTCTCTTTGGGCAGCGACACGCAGGTTGTGAAGTTGAGCGTCAGCGATGTGCGCACCGCCATCCTTTGCACCCTCGCCTACGCGGATGTTTTCGATTATCCGCTGACCAGCGGAGAGGTCCATCGCTACCTGATTGCCTGCCAGGCTGGTCGGCAAGAGGTTAGGTCTATTTTGGATGCCTTGCCCGCTGAGCAGGTGCTTGCTGAGGGCGGCTTGTGGGCTTTGCCCGGCCGCCGGGCTCTCTTCGCCCTGCGCCGCCGGCGGGCCGCGCTTGCCCAAGGCTTGTGGCCCCTTGCCCTCAAATACGGGCGGCGCATCGCCGCCTTGCCCTTCGTGCGCATGGTGGCCATCACCGGCGCCCTGGCCGCTGACAACGTCGACGCCGGGGCTGATCTAGATTATCTGGTCATCACCCGGCCGGGCTATCTGTGGGTAACCCGCGCCATGATTCTGGCGCTCGACCGGGCCGCCTTTCGTTCGCCGGCGCGCCTCTGTCCCAATTTCATCCTGGCCGAATCCCACTTGGCGCTCGAAGATCGCGACCTTTTCGCCGCCCAGGAACTGGCCCGCATGGTCCCCATCGCCGGCCAGATAACTTATGAGGCCATGCGCGCCCAAAACGGCTGGACGGCCGCCTTTTTGCCTAATGCTCACGGTTTGCCACGCGGACTGCGCGCTGGGCACAAGACCAATGGCTGGCTTAAAAATGCCAGCGAAGGACTGCTTGCCACCGCGCCCACGCGCTGGCTCGAGACTTGGGAGATGCGCCGCAAGATAGCCAAGTTCTCTTTGCAAACCAGCATGAATGCCGAAACGCGCTTTTCCGCTGATTTTTGTAAAGGGCACTTCGATGGCCATAAACAGCGAACCCTGGCTGCCTTTCATGCGCGCCTGAATTCCCTTGGGTTGGCTGCACCATGAGCGAGATCCTCTTCGGCCAGTCTTATTATTTGCGCTTCGACCCGAAGCTGTTGGAAGCCATGCAGCCTTATCCCCCGCTGGGCACTATGTACGCCGCCAGTTACCTTCGCCAGCGCGGCTATGAAGTTGCCTTATTTGACGCTATGTTGGCTGCATCCGAAGAGGAATGGGGCGCTGCGTTGGATTCATATTCGCCTCGCTTCGTGGTGATCTACGAAGACAACTTCAATTACTTATCCAAGATGTGCCTCTCGCGCATGCGCCAGGCCGCTTTCAAAATGATCGACATGGCTAAAGCGCGCGGCTGCACGGTGATCGTGGCTGGCTCTGACCCCAGCGACCAGGCGGCTATGTATTTGGGCATCGGCGCGGACTATGTGCTGATCGGTGAAGGTGAATACACTCTCGCTGAGTTGATCGACTACCTTACAGGCCGTGGAATGGGAGAGCCGCGTGCCATCCAAGGGCTGGCATTTCGCCAGGGGGAGAAAGTCACCCAAACCCCGCGCCGGCCCGATATCCGCGATCTCGATGCGTTGCCATTTCCGGCTTGGGATCTGGTGGATGTGGATCGCTATCGCCGCATTTGGCGGGAGCGGCACGGCTACTTTTCGATGAACATGGTCACCACCCGCGGCTGCCCCTTCCATTGCAATTGGTGCGCCAAGCCCATCTGGGGACAGCGCTATAACGCTCGCAGCCCCCACAATGTGGCTGCCGAAATGAAATGGTTGAAGGACACCTTTGCTCCCGACCACCTTTGGTTCGCCGACGACATTTTGGGACTCAAACCCGGCTGGCTTACCCTCTTTGCCGATGAAGTCGAACGTTCTGACGCCAAGATCCCCTTCAAGTGCCTCAATCGTACCGATCTGCTGCTGAAACCTGGTGAGATCGAGGCACTGCAGCGCGCCGGCTGCCGGATCGCCTGGATCGGCGCCGAGTCCGGTTCCCAAAGGATTCTGGATGCCATGGAAAAAGGCACTTGGGTCGAGCAGATTCGCGACGCCACCGTTCGTCTGCAGCAAGCGGGTATCCAGGTTGGTTTCTTTTTGCAGTTCGGCTACCCTGGTGAGACGATGGAGGACATCGAAAAAACCCTGCAGCTGGTCAGGGATTGCCAGCCGGATGACATCGGTATGTCGGTTTCCTATCCGCTGCCGGGCACCAAGTTCCACGCCGCGGTGAGAGAACAGTTGGGCCAAAAACAACATTGGGTCGACTCGCGCGATCTGGACATGATGTACGACGGTCCCTTTGCCACGCAGTTTTACCGCCAGCTCCACATTGTGCTGCATAAGGAATTCCGGGCGCGCAAGACGTTCAGCCAGCTCACTGGCGGCGCCTGGCCGAGCTTGCGCAAACTGCTGGCCTTGCCTCACCAGCTCGCCACGCTCCCGCTCGCCCGTTGGAAACTCAGGCGACTGGCGCGGCTGCCACACCGGGGAATCAAGCTGTTGACACCCATCCTCGAACCTGAGGCTGCCGCACGCCCGAGCCCGCAAAGCTAGCCATGGATCAGCCAACTGCGCAAGATTTCACCACAGTGGCCGAGGCTTTTTCGCTCACTGCGGAAAAGTATGACCTCTTTGCAGAAGATCATCCGCACCTCACCCGGCTGCGCAGCAAAGTCTACGACCATTTCACCCGGCGCCTGGCGCCGGGAGCAGCCATCCTGGAACTGAATTGCGGCACCGGCATCGACGCCGCCCACCTGGCCCAATTGGGCTATCGCGTGCATGCCACCGATATCTCGCCGGGCATGCTCGCCCGGGCGCAGGCGCGCAAAGAGCGGCTGGGGTTTGGCGAAAAGTTGTCTTTGCAGCAGTGTTCCTTCATGGAGTTGGAGAAAGTTGAAGGCGGCCCCTACGACGCCGTGTTTTCGAACCTCGGCGGATTGAATTGCGTGGATGACCTGCGCCCGATCGTTGAGCAGCTTCCGCTTGTACTGCGACCTGGTGGCCTGGTGACCTGGGTGCTGATGCCGAAGGTCTGCCCCTGGGAGCTGGCGTTGGCTTTCACTGGCCAACTGCGGCTAGCTTTCCGACGCCTTTCACGCCATGGGACCAGAGCTCATTTGGAAGGCATGCATTTCCGTATTAATTATTTTTCTGCTACCGAAGCGAATAAGGCATTTGGATGTGGGTTCCGCGAGCTGGAGAGGGAAGGCCTTTCGCTGGTCACGCCCACCGCGGAAAGCAAGAACCTGGCTCGCCGCTATCCGCGCCTGTACGGCGCGCTTGCCTGGCTGGATGACCGGCTGTGCACGTTTCCGCCATTTTCCGGTTGGGGGGACTTCTTCATCATTTCATTTCGCTATGAGCCCAGCAAGTGACCCTGCGGTGTATATGACCACTCGCAGCCTGGGGAAGCGCGTCGCCAAAAATACTGCCTGGCTTTTCATTGGGCGGCTTGGTTCTCAGGCCATGCTGGTGCTCTTCACTCTTATCCTTGCCCACCGCCTGGGGGATGAGGGCTTAGGCGTTTACGCCTTCATCACCTCAGTCATCTTCCTGGGAAATCTCACCAGCACCTTTGGCACCGATATGCTCATCATGCGCGAGGTTGCCGCCAAACGTGAACGCGGCCTGCTGGCTTCCTCCGTGCTTATTCAGCTTGCAATCGCCGTTCCATTCATCCTAATAGTCTTCGTAGCCGCTCCTTATCTTCCAAACCAATCCGCGGACGCGGTTTCTGCCCTGCGCCTTTACAGTTTGTCCCTGCTCCCCCTGGCGTTTTACACCGCCTGCAGTTCCGCTTTGCGCGGCATCGAGCGCATGGATAGCTTTATGGGCCTTAATTTCGCTAATGGGCTCCTGCTCGTCGGCCTTGCCTGGGTTTTCATTCAATCGGGTTCCTCGATCCTTAGCTTGTTCGTTTGGTTGTTAATTATCCAGGTGGTAATGGCCGGCCTGGCGCTGGCGCTGTGCGCTCGCCACTTTCCGCTTTCCAGCAGAGCCTGGAGCGTATCCCCGCCCTCCCTGGGTCAGCATGTGCGCCTTAGCGCCCCGATCGCCGCGCTAGCTTTCCTAGGCGCGCTTTCCCAGCGCGCTGGGATCTTTCTTTTGGCGACTGTGTTGGGCGCCGCAGCCACCGGCTGGTTTGCTGCCGCATTGCGCCCGGTGGAAGCCACCAAGATCATCCATTTCGCCTTGCTGGGCGCTTTGTTCCCGGCCATGTCCCAGGCGCATCTTGCCGCTGGGCCTGCCAATCAGTCGTTCGCCAAAATTTCCGCTTCCTCGCTGAAAGGGCTGCTGGCGGTCTCTGCTGCCTTCGCCCTCGTGTTTACCTTGGCAGCCGATGCGCTCATCCCGCTTCTATTTGGGCCCGATTTCACCCCGGCCATCGACCTGCTTAAGGTGCTTGCTTGGCTGCTCGTGCCGTTAACTTTCACGCATTATCTTTCGCTTATGCTTTTGTCTTCCTGCAAAGAACTCCCTATCCTTGTGGGGCTTGCCAGCAGTTTGCTCTTGTTCGTTGTGCTGGCCTTATTATTGATTCCCAGGCTGGGTGCCTTCGCGGTGGCCTGGGCCATGCTTTCGGCGGAAGTTCTGCAGGCCGCTGTTCTCCTGGTTTATTGGCGTAAGCAGCCTTAACTCACTGAAATGTCCGTCCCCAATTTCTCAAACAAACGCAAAGGGAAGCCTATTCTCACCCCCGAGCACATGCTTGCCTATCGCCAGAACTCGGGAATGCTGCCAAAGGGCATTGGGCCTGAAGCGGTGGTGCTCTGTTTGCAAAAAGGGCTGCCAGAGCGACTCAAACGGCGCCATCCGTTCCGCATCTTGGGCAAGCTCAATGGCGACGTGCTATTGCTCAACAAAACCAACAACAAAGTGATGGTGTTGGCGAATTTTGGCCTGGGCTCCCCGCTCATGGCCGCTGTGACAGAAGAACTGATCGCCTGGGGAGCGCAGCGGCTCATCTCCGTTTCCATGTCGGGCGCCATTCAAGAGCAATTGAACACCGGCGATATTGTCGTGTGCGATCGCGCCTTGCGGGATGAAGGCACCTCGCACCACTACTTGCCCGCGGGGGATTTCATCAACGCGGACCCTGACCTCGTCTCGAGGCTGGTTGGCAATCTGCAAGCAAAGAGTCTGGCGCCTCACGTCGGAGCCACGTGGACTACTGACGCAGCTTACCGCGAGACTGACCTGGAAGTGGAGCATTATCAAAAGCAGGGCATTCAAACTGTGGACATGGAAAGCGCAGCCCTGTTCACTGTGGCCAAGGTCCATGGAAAGCAGGCGGCCACAATCTTCGTGATCGGCGACAGCCTGGCCGATTTGACGTGGAAGGGGCCCCAGGATCTTGCGCGCATCGAGCGAAGCTTGGAAGCAGCGTATGACGCCGCCATCGAAACGCTGAGTGGCGCAAAATGAATGCAGGCGGCTTTGACCTGGCCTGCCCGCGCTGCGGCGGGGCGCTCGAGTCGCGCGGCGAACATGCGGCCTACTGCCTTTTCGATGAGCTCGCCTTCATCCAAGAACATGGGGTCTGGCGCTTCCTGCTGCCCGAGCGGCACGCCCATTATGAACAGTTCATCCGTGAATACGAAACAGTGCGCAAAGCAGAGGGCCGCGCTTCGCGTGACGCCGCTTTTTACCGGGCGCTCCCCTATGAGGACCTGACAGGTAGGCACAGCCCGGCCTGGCGGGTACGCGCCAGGAGTTTCGATACCTTCGTGGCCAAGGTTTTAGCGCCGCTGGAACAGGGAGATGCCGTCCTCAAGATCGTGGACCTCGGCGCTGGCAACGGCTGGCTTTCCCACCGCTTGGTCGAGCGGGGGCATCAGCTGGCCGCGGTTGATTTGTTGACCAATGGCTGGGATGGTCTCGGCGCGCACAAATACTACGAAACGCCCTTCCTTTGCCTGCAAGCCGAATACGACCGATTACCTCTGCGCCCGGGTCAGTGCGACCTGGTTGTGTTCAACGCCTCGTTCCATTATTCCGAATCCTTCTCTGCCACCCTGGCCGAAGCCCAGCGCATGCTAATGCCCGGGGGCGGTCTGGTGATCATCGACACCCCTATTTATTACGATGCCACGAGCGGCGCGCGCATGGTCAAGGAGCGCCAGGAAGCGTTTACGCGCCAATTCGGATTCCCTTCGAATGCGCTAGCCAGCGAGAACTACCTCACTTATGCGCGCCTGCGCCAACTGGGATCCGAATTCGACCTGCGCTGGAGGCTCCTTGAGCCTGCCTTCGGCCTCAGCTGGAAGCTAGGGCGGCTTGCCGATCGACTGCGCGCCCACCGCGAGCCTGCAAAACTGCCGGTAATCGTGGGAAAGCGCCACCTGGACTCCTGACGCCGCCTTCCTTGAGTGAAGGGCCTGGAAGTGCAGCACTAACCGGCCGAGGGGCGTTAAATCCGAAGAAATGGAAAGAGCTGCCTTGTTTGCAGTTGCCCAGTTGCGCGGCATCCCTGCCGCCTCCGTCCTCACCGTCGGTGATAGCCCTGGCTGGCGACGCCCGGCGTCCCCCCGCCGACCTTCGCCTGCTCGATCGGTCTTTTGAAGCCGCTTACGATGCAGCAATCGAGTTATTGAAAAGTTGACCGCTGATAGAAGCCAGCCTTTGTTTTCGTTATAATTCAACCATGGAGTTCCGTTATCCGGCGCAGCCGGATAGGAACTCCAACGCGACCCCGCTTTTTGGGGTCGCAAGGCGCCCGTAGCTCAATGGATAGAGTGCCTGACTTCGAATCAGTAGGTTGGAGGTTCGAATCCTCCCGGGCGCACAAAAGAGAATGGACGAACGGACCAAAGTCCATTAAATTGCATCCGAACGTAACAGGCGACTCTAGGAGGTCGGGATGAACCGTGTACCACTGGTCAAGGATATGCTGGTTAAAACGCTATTAAACGCCAAGAAACACCAGGGCGTCGAGAGTTTATCTCTTGATAACACTATAAAAGAAGCTGCCCAATTTATGCGCACTAAACGCATCAGCTCTGTCGTGGTCAGGCAGGACCAAAAACCGGTGGGCATCATCACGGAAAGGGACCTCAGCAATTCGCTGGCCACTTACGATAACCCCGGCCCCATCCCTTTGTCTAAAATCATGACTCCCTGGGCGAAAGTTAAAACAGTTTCTCTCGGCGCAACCGTAGGCGATGCTGAAAAAGAGATGATTGCATTAGGCGTTCGCCACATGCCGGTAAGTGACGAAAGCGACAACCTGGTCGGCATGCTTTCTCAAAGGGACATTAACGACGCATTTTATAAAAACGAAGAATTGATCGCCTCCCAAACGCAATAGGTGGACACCGCGGTTTCGAGAGCGCCCGGCCAACTGATTGCTGGCTGCACGAGAAATGTTAGCGCAAATAAAAAGCGCCGGTATCACCGGCGCTTTTTATTTATTTACCGTCCCGCCAACGGCCCAGCGGCTTTCACCGCCGCCGAAGCCTTGGCCGCGAAGCGCTTGAAGTTCTCGTGGAAGCGGGCGGCCAGCTTGCGGGCCGCCTCGTCATAGGCAGCCCCGTCGGCCCAGGTGCTGCGCGGCATCAGCACCTCGCTGGGCACCTTGGGTACCTCGCTGGGCACCGCCAGCCCGAAAATCGGGTCGGTTTGGGTGGCCACCCCATCCAGCTTGCCTTCCACCGCGGCGCGCACCATGGCGCGCGTGTAGCTGATCTTCATGCGCTGGCCCACGCCATAAGCCCCGCCGGACCAGCCGGTATTCACCAGCCAGGCCTGTGCCTTGTGTTTTGCGATCTTTTCCGCCAGCATTTCGGCATACACGGTCGGGTCCCACACCATGAAAACTTCGCCAAAGCAGGCCGAGAAGGTGGCCTGCGGCTCGGTCACGCCGCGCTCGGTGCCCGCCAGTTTGGCGGTATAGCCCGAGAGGAAATAATACATGGCCTGTTCGGGCGTCAGTTTGGAAATGGGCGGCAGGACTCCCCAGGCGTCTGCCGTCAGGAAGACCACGTGGTTGGGGTGTCCGCCCACGCCATCCGAGTCGGTGTTCGAATTGAAATAGATGGGGTAGGCGGCGCGGGTGTTCTCGGTGATGGCGTCGCTTTCCAGATCGGTGGTGCGGTCGGGATTGAGCACCACGTTTTCAAGCACGGTTCCAAAGCGGTGGGCGGCTTTCCAGATATCGGGTTCGGCTTCCTTGGAAAGCTTGATGACTTTGGCATAGCAGCCGCCTTCCAGGTTGAAGATGCCGTTGTCGCTCCAGCCATGCTCATCGTCGCCGATTAGGGCGCGGGTGGGGTCGGCCGAAAGGGTG
>Ga0209342_10006366_pt1 | contig 11999 bp, 8 predicted proteins | sample RifCSP16_2_FD_184023 | JGI IMG/M metagenome (GOLD analysis project Ga0209342, IMG submission 184023) | Soil microbial communities from Rifle, Colorado - Rifle CSP2_sed 16_2 (SPAdes) (version 2) | ecosystem: Environmental > Terrestrial > Deep subsurface > Rock core/Sediment | place: Rifle... | reverse complement strand
GGCGGATGTCGTTCCGGTCCACGCCGCGCACGTTGAACCCGACGTTGTCGCCGGGGACGGCCTCCGCAATGTTCTCGTGGTGCATCTCGATCGACTTCACCTCGCCCACCTTGTCCGCGGGCTGGAAGGAGATCTTCATCCCGGGCTTCATGACGCCCGTCTCGACCCGGCCGACCGGAACCGTGCCGATGCCCGTGATCGTGTACACGTCCTGCACGGGCAGCCGGAGGGGCTTGTCGGTCGGCTTCGGAGGCTCCTTCAGGGTGTTCAGCGCGTCGATGATCGTCGGCCCCTTGTACCACCCGAGGTTCGGGGACGCCTTCGTGATGTTGTCGCCCTTGTAGGCGCTGAGCGGCACGAACAGGATCTGGTCGACCTTGTACCCGACGGCCTTCAGCAACGGAGTGACCTCGCCCTTGATCTCGTTGTACCGCGCCTCGTTGTACGCGGGCTTCGTGGCGTCCATCTTGTTCACCGCCACGATGAGCTGCGCGACCCCCAGCGTCGACGCCAGGAAGATGTGCTCCTTCGTCTGCGCCTGCACGCCCTCCGCCGCGGACACGACGAGGACGGCCCCGTCCGCCTGGGATGTGCCCGTGATCATGTTCTTCACGAAGTCCCGGTGCCCCGGCGCGTCGATGATCGTGAAGTAGATCTTGTCCGTGTCGAACTTCTGGTGCGCGACGTCGATCGTCAGGCCGCGCTCGCGCTCCTCCTTGACGCGGTCCATGACCCACGCGAACTCGAACGTGGCCTTGCCCTTCTGCTCGGCTTCCTTCTTGAAACCCTCCAGGACGTGGGCGTCGACGTGCCCCGTGTCGAACAGGATCCGGCCGACCGTCGTCGATTTCCCGTGGTCGACGTGGCCGATGAACACGAGGTTCAGGTGCGGTTTCGCTGCCATCTTTCCACCGTAGCCGGCCCTTAGAGCCTATCCCTATATATCCCTTTCTTACCGCGCGCGCCTCGCGCCTCCGCCTCGCGTTTCACGCGGCGTAATACGCCTCGTCGTAGGGCTCGGGCGTCAATCCCTTCCGCTCGCGGATCTTCCGCACGACCTCGGTCTGCAGGTCGGCCGGGACCGGGACGAACCCCGCGTTCTCCGTGGACCACAGGACGCGCCCCTGCGTCGCGCCGCGGATCGACGTGGCGAAGCCGAACATCGCGGCGACCGGGACTTTCGAGGAGATCTTCGTGATTTCCACTTCCTGCTGGATGTCGTCGATCACTCCCCGTCGTGACTGGACGTCCCCGATCGCCGAACCCATCACGTCCTGGGGGAGGTCGAGGAAGAGCTTCTGGATTGGTTCCATCAGGATCCGCTCGCCCTGGACCATCGCTCCGTAGATGGCACTCCGGACCGCCGGGATGACCTGCGCGGGGCCGCGATGCACCGAGTCCTCGTGCAGCTTCGCATCGTAGATGCGGACCTTCATGCCCATGCACTTCTCCTGCGCGAGCGGACCTTTCGTCATTGCTTCGATGAATGCCTCCTTCACGAGTTCCATCGTCTCGTTCAGGTATTGAATTCCCTTCGTCGCATCGATCAGCATGTTCGTATCCTTGATCCAGACGACGTTGCGCGCCTCGTCGCGGTGCATCCCCAGGTCCATGAGCTGCCTCTGGAGCGCTTTCGCGTCCTTGATCCGTTGTCCGCTCTGGATCGCCCCCTCATGGATCGCCGCCACGACGCTTTCCTCAAGGGCCTCGACCTCGATGTAGAATCGGTTGTGCTTGTTCGGCGACTTCCCCTCGAACGGGCCGCCCTTCCCTCGCACGCGCTCTCGATACACGACGATGGGCGCGCTGGCCGTGATCGGGACCTTGTAGTTGTTCACGATGCGGTACTGCGTGATCTCCAGATGGAGCTCGCCCATGCCGGACAGCAGGTGTTCCCCCGTCTCCTGGTTGATCTCGACTTGGATGCTCGGGTCCGCCTTCGCAAGGGTCCGGAGCACGTCGACGAGCTTCGGGAGGTCCGAGGTCGAATTCGCCTCGATCGCGACCGTGACGACGGGCTCCGAATAGTGGACGATCGGCTCGAATGCCTGCATGGTCTTGTCGTCGCTGACGGTCGACCCTGCGACCGCGTCCTTGAGGCCGATGGCAGCGACCACGTTGCCCGCGTCGATCTCCTCCACGGGGATCCGGTCCGGACCGACGATGAGCGCGACGGTCTGCACGCGTTGGGGCTTCGGCATCCCGGAGACCCACAACTCCTGGCCGCGCTGGATCTTGCCGCTGAACAGGCGGCCCGCGGCGACCTCGCCGGCCTGGGGGTCCACGATGATCTTCGTGATCATGAAGCCGACGGGCCCGTTCTCCTTCACGGACATCATCGCCTTCCCCACGGGGCTCTCGAGATCACCCTTCCAGATCACCGGGATCCGCATCGGTTGCGCCACGAGGGGGTTCGGCAGGTGGTGGATGACCATGTCGAGGACGACCTGATGGAGCGGCGCGCGCTTGCTCAGCTCATCCTGATTCTCCTCTAACAGGTACTTGTAGATGTCCTTGAACGTGATCCCGGTCTTCTTCATGTACGGCACGGAGATGGCCCACTTGTTCCGCGCGCTCCCGAAGGCGACGTTCCCCAACTCCACGTTGAGGGACCACGGCACCTTCAGTTCCTCCGGCAGAAGTTTTCGGATCCTCGCGTTGACCTCGGTGATGATCTTCACGAACCTCTGCTGCATCCGATCGGCGTCGAGCTTCAACTCGTTGATCAACCGGTCGACCTTGTTGATGAACAGGACCGGCTTCACGCGCTCCTTGATCGCCTGGCGGATGACGGTCTCCGTCTGCGGCATGACGCCCTCGACGGCGTCATCGAGGATGATCACCCCGTCGATCGCGCGCATCGCCCGCGTGACGTCGCCGCCAAAGTCCACGTGTCCCGGCGTGTCGATCAGATTGATGAGGTAGGTGGTCCCCTCGAGCTCGTGTACCATCGAAGCGATGGCGGCGTTGATCGTGATGCCTCTCTGTTGCTCTTGATCCTCGAAGTCCATCATGAGCTGCTCGCCGGCGAGCTCCCAGGAGATCATCCCTGCGCCTGCGATCAGAGAGTCGGAAAGTGTCGTGTTGTGGACGAACAGTCCTTCCGCAACGAAGTTCTGCGGTCCGGGGACGGAGAAGTCGTAGACCCACTCCTCGCTGGCCGATCGAATCGCCTTTACCTCGACGAACGCAAGCTCGTCGTTGAGAAACGGATCGGCCGCAGAGAGATCCACGCTCGCCATCGTCAGCAGCGACTGGGCCGATGGCCTTTGGCCGGCTGCAGCGTAGAACCTGCTCTTCCAATCGTTTGGCGCGAGTTTCTTCCAGTCGACCGGAAGAAGGTCGACAACGTAGGATGTGCTTGACTTTCTCTCCAGCTCGTCCCGAAGCGTTGCCTTCTCCGGGTCGCTGAACTGAGGCATTCGGGCGAGATTCTTCTTCCCCGAGATGTAGAGGGTATTCTTCCCCCTTCGTCGAAGCAGGATTGAGCGAATCCCGAAACGGAGGAGAAGGAGCTGGAGTTCGTCCACAAACTCTTCAGAGACGCTCGTTGCCGAGACCGCGGATCGGGCTCTTTCCACGCCGCCGTCGGCGTCCATGTAGCCTTGGACGAACGCGGCGGCGATGGGCAACGGGGCGACGTGTAACATCGATGGAAGCCGGATGCTCCACGCCTTCCTCCCCATCGGATAGCCGAACACGATCCGAAGCAATTGAACGAAACTCGAGGAACCTGGGTTCAGGTAGGGCACGCGAGAGAGGCGGCTGATCGAAGCACGTCCCGTAAACCGATTCATCACGACGCGTGCGCGCTCGATGAGTTCCTCGTCTTTCATGTGAATTCGCGCCTGACCATCCCCGTCCCCGTACAGAAGGCCGACAAGCCAGAAGAAACTCTCCAGCTCCGATCGGTCAGGCAGCCGAACCTCTTTGGACGGGTGTCCGCCGTGCCCCGGAAACCGGATGGAGATGCTCTCAATCATAGAATATAGACTCGCAAGAGGGATCTCGGCAGCCTGTGCCAAGCGGAGCAATCGCGCGCCATCTACGGGACCTGAGATCCCCATCCTAGCCTGAGCTTGCCGGGAGAGCGCGAAGAACATGCGGGTCCCTGACGCAAGCCTTCGGATGATTTCCTCCTCCAGCGAGGACCAGTCCTCCTCCCCCTCGCTTCGCGATGGCAGACGTCGCGGCACGGCCAGCGAGTCCCCCGCGCAGAGCGCTCGGGCCTCCTTGTACTCCAAGCCGTCCCGAGAAGCCACGACGAACGGATGCTCGGGCGTCGTCCGGATCCTCCTTCCGTCCCGACTTTCGACTTCGACCAGGGGTTCGGTTGCACGAAGCCGCCAGGCATGCGTTATCTGGGCAAAGGTGGTCTTGCCCGAGCTCAATTCCAGCGAACGTGTCCACAAGGAATCGAACCGCACATCGCGCACGTCGGCCCCGCGATCGTTAGGGACGGAAGGCCGCTCGCTGAACTGGGACCACAGATCCTCGGCCCGAATCCATTGACCGTTTACCCATGCCCTCGCATCACCACTTAAACATTTCCCGTGATCGATGTGTGCGGCGGTCCCGATGTTTCGGATCCGGGCCTTGTCGTGGATGATCGTCTGCGCTCTCTTGATGTTGTCTTCCTTCCGTCCCATGGTCTCTCGCGGAGCCTACTTTGGAGGGCGTACTTAACGATTCCTCCGAGGTCGACGAATCTCTACCGCGCGGACTGCGCGACGCGCTCGACCTCTTCTTTCTTCGCGATCGCGGCGCTGGCCATCTCGCCGCGGGACGCCGCCAAAATCTCCTGGGCGAGCACCTGCGCGATCGGCTCGTATCCTTTCTCCTTCTCCGCCGTCTTCTTCGACGCCCCGGACTTGAACGTCGCGAGGACCGCGCCCTCACAGATGTGCCGGAGCGCGAGGTCGAGCCGCCGGCTCGGGGCGATGTCCACCGCGCGCGGAACGGAGATGCCACCAAAGCGGAGGCGGGTGATCTCCTCGCGCGGCGCCGCCTTCTGGAGCGCGTCGACGAAGACCTGCACGGGCATCTTCTTCGTCGTCTCCTCGATGATCTCGAACGCCTGGCGCACGACCTTGATCGCCTTGCTCTTCTTCCCCGTGTACAGCTCGAACCGCATCATGTTGTTGATCAGCCGCTCGACGATGTTCGTCCGCTGCTTCGCGAACGGCTTGTTCGCGTGGCGGCCGCCCGTGTGCGGGAGGACGATGGGCGAGAGGTTGACGTACTTCTCGAGGCCCTTGTCGTGGACGACGACCTCGTTCAGGTCCCAGCGCTCGAACAGCTTCAGCTGGTACGACGGCCTCTTCTTCGTGACCTTCTTCTTCGGCTTCCCTGGCGGCGGGACCTCGCCCTCCAGGGCCTCGGGCGGGAGGGGCACGCCTTCTGGCGGCGGCGGAGGAGGGGGGACCTCGAGCGTCGCCGCGGGCTCGGGCGGCGGCGGCACTCCTGGCGGCGCGTTGCCCTCCGTCATCGCACCGGCTTCTCCTTCCGACCCCGGACGAGCTCGTCGAGGGCGACGTCGTTCACCTTGATCACCTTGTACCGCACCCCGGGGATGTCCCCGTACGAGCGGCCCATGCGGCCGCCGATCCCCTCGACGAGGACCTCGTCGTGCTCATCGATGAAATTGATCGCGCCGTCGCCGACCGCGAACGCGGTGATCTGGCGGCCGTTCTTGATCAGCTGGACCTTCACGCACTTCCGGAGCGCGGAGTTCGGCTGCTTCGCCTCGATCGCGACCTTCTCGAGCACGATCCCGCGGGCCTGGGCGGCGCCCTCGAGCGGGTCCGACTTCTGTTTCAGGTGGAGAACGCGCCGCTTGTAGTACCGGTCCGACCAGCGGGCGGCCTGGCGGTTGTCCGACAGCTTCCGCGCGGCGTACAGTCCACGGGGCAAGGCGACATCCTCGGTGAGGAAGCCCGTTTAGCGTCAGGCCCTATTTAAGGAATGCGAACTCGCGTAGGAGCGGCGGGGCCCGGCCGGATGATTGCGACCGCCTGATCCCATTGTCCTCTCCCGAGAGGAACTCGAGGACTGGGTCCGCGATCACCTAGTCCCCCTGAAGGGAAGCTAGCATCCGGCGAGACTCCGGGTCCTTGGACTCTCTTTCCAGGAACGCCTCGAGCCGCTTCACCAGTTGGCGGTGGCGTCTGACCTCCTCTTTCGTGGTCATGAAGACTCCCGTGATGGAACGACAACGGACTTCCGGACTACATAAACCCCTGCCCGTGATTCAAAGGACCGGACGCCGTTGCACGGCCCTCAAGCGGGGTACCCGAGCCGCCAGAGGTCCTGCCGCCCGACGGACCACCGCCACTCCGCGCCGCCGACGTAGTCCTCGTCCGGGCGGATCCAGAACGCGACGGTCATCGAGTCGTTGATCCAGTCGAGCTTGGCGGTGTTGTCGTTCATCACGTAGCTGCCCGTCCCGCTCAGCTTGGCGGCGACGCCGAACCGTCCGGGCTCCGGAGTGTCGCCCGCGTGGTATCCCGTGAGACCGTTCCCGCTGAGGTCCGTGTACGCTCCGTTCCAGTCCTTCTTTTCCAAGTCGTACAAGGCGAGGTTCCCGCGCCCGTCCGTGACGTTGAGGAGGACGAAGACGAAGCGGTTCTCGCCGACGTACCGGTGGAGGCCCGTGGGCTCTCCGTCCACGGTGCCGTTCGACAGGGTGGACCAGTCGTTCGGGGTGAGGAGGAGGGTGTTCGCCTTGCCGACGCGGAAGACGCGGACGTTGGGTTTGGCGGTAGACTCCGGGCACCGCCAAGGGTGGCTGTGGACCCAACCGCACGAGAGGCAGGCGGTGAAGACTTCTGGGTGCATCGCCACCGATCTCATGGACCTCGCTCCCCATTGGCGGGATCGTCTTTGAGCTTGTGGCTCACGCCGCCCGCCGCTGGCAGCGACTCTCCCTGATGGATTGTTCAAGGGAAGGTGTTCAAAGCGCCTCCTAACGCACGATCTGCGACGGAGTTCCGAGAGTTGGGAGTACCGAGCGATCCCGTCCCCTGATTGAGCGATCGTTCCTGCGAGGAACCGCGGAGCGTCCGAACGTGTGAACCAAGAGGGATTGCGGCGAAGGGGGAGTCCCACGGGGGCACGCGCTATCGGAAGGTCGCAGGGCTCACCGCGGCCCCGGGCGGCGGGACGAGGATTCCCGCGCCGCAGTACGGGCATGGGAACCGTTCCTCGGGGAACGCCCATCGATCGACCTGCGCGCCGCACGTCGGGCACTTCGCCACGAAGACCTGCTGCGCGACCGCTTCCTGCACGACGAACTCGTCCGACGCCCGGTCCACGAATCCCTTCACGTATCCCCGCTTCACCGCCTGCGCGAGGCCCTGGTCCGACTTGAGGCGCGTCGTCCCCGCACGGCGCGCGAACTCGTCGAGCTTGATCCGGCGGTAGGTCTGCGCCATCGCCGCCAGCGCCCGGACGTGCCGCTCCACGGCCCACCGGTACGCGCCGTAGAGGACGATGCCCGCGCTCGGGACGACGCCGCCAAAGAGGCAGACTAAGGAGAGTTCGGGGATGGCGGATCCGATCGCGCTGAAAGGGAACAGGAAGAAGACGAGGAAGAAGCCACCCATCACGAGGTACACCCACGCATCCAACCCCAGGAGGTCGTCGCTCGAGTCGCCCACGGCCCCGCCAGCAAGGACGCCCCTATATCATCGCTCGGGCACAGGTCGCGCCCGCGAGAATGACGCGCGTCATCCCTCGAATTCCTCGAACTCCTCGTAGTCTCCGAGGATCGCGCCGCAGTTCGGACACTCCTCTGCGTCGGGCTCCAGATCGTACCCGCATTCCGGGCAGCGGGCCATGTAGGCGGCATCGCGTCTCGGGACTATAAATCGCGCGCTACAGGTCCAGCTCGGACTGGACGCTGCGGCGAGGTCGAGGCGGCTCCTCCTTCCCCTTCGCGGCCTCCCTCAGCCGCCGGATCCGCTCCTCGGGTTTGGCGGTGACGAACGTCTCGCCGCCGGGCCCGCCGACGAACATCCGCTGCTTCAGATCCCGTCGCAGGCGGTCCAACTCCGCGTGCATTCTCCTCTCCTTCCGGCGTGCGGAGTACAGGTACGCCTCGTCCCGCGTGTCCCGCGTCACGAGCACCGCCACGCGGCCCTCGTACCGCCGACCGGTCCGGCCCCGCCGCTGGATCGTGCGGATCTCCGAGGGCACGGGCTCATAGAACACGACGAGGTCGACCTGCGGCACGTCCAGTCCCTCCTCCGCCACCGAGGTGGCCACGACCACGTTGTGCTCCCCTGCGCGGAACCGCTTGAGGATCTCGACCTGCTCCTTCTGCGAGAGGCCCTCGTCCCCGCGCCTCGAGGCCTGGCCGACGAACCGCACGGGTTTGATGCCCGGGATCTTCGCGAGCTCGCGCTCCATGATCGCCGCCATGTCGCGGTAGTGCGTGAAGAGGATCACGCGCGAGTCCGCCTTCGCCATGAACTGCTCGCGGACGATCCACAGGGCCTTCTTCACCTTCGGATGTTCCGGGCTTCCCTCTGCCGTGGCGGCGAGGGCGGCGACGATTTTCGGATGCGCCAGGAATGCGCGGTCCGCCTTGGTTTGGCCTTCCCGGATGCGATCCACGAAGCCCGCAAGAGCCTCGACGCCCTGCGTCTCCACGAGCTCGATCGCGTGGTTGATCTTCATCGCGAGCGCTTGCACCGTGGCAGCGCGGTACGTGTGCCCAGGCGCTTGGCGGCCCCCGTCGAGAGTCGCCCGCACCTCCTGCCCCACCGCCAAGAGGTCCTTCGTCGTCGGGCGCGGCGCGTCCCGTAGGAATCCGAGATTGCGCAGGCTCGCGACCTGCTCCTCGAGCGCTGCGCGAAGGAGGTCCCGCGCCCGGGACGAGTCCGCCGGAACGTCCACGAACACCTTCTGGACCTCGATGCCCTTCACGTACTCGACGACGTCCGCGTCGAACTCCGTGCGGATCTCGACCCCCGTGATCCCGAGGTTCGCGCACACCTCGAGGATCCGCTCGACCTGGCTGCCCGGGCTGGCGGTGATCCCCAGCGCGAGCCCGCCCCCCTCCCGGTACGCCTTCGCGACGTCCACGTACGCGTAGTCGCCGACCGCGCGGTGGGCCTCGTCGAACACGATGAGGGACACGTCGTCGAGGGCGATGCGGCTGTAGCGGAGGTCGTTCTCGATGACCTGTGGGGTCGAGCACACGATCTTGCACGTCCTCCACTCGAGCTCCCGGTCCTCCGGAGGCTTCTCCCCCGTGAACACCGCCACGTCCCCGGCGAGCAACACGTCCCGGAGATAGGCGGCGTGCTGCTCCACGAGCGGCTTCGTCGGCGCGAGGAACAGGACCCGCCCGCCCTTCTGCTTCAGGCGCTCCGCGATGACGAGCGCCGCGACGACGGTCTTCCCCATCCCCGTCGGCAGGACGACGAGCGTGGACCTCTCGAGGCATGCGGCCGCGATGTTCACCTGGTACGCGCGCTTCTCGATCGCCCCCCGCCGGAGGAGCGGGTGGTCCACGTGCACGGACGGGAGACGGCGGCGGCGGATTATAAGGTGCGCACCCGGGACCGCGAATGTGGCCTACCAGCGGCGGTAGACGCCCTTCTGTTTCTTCACCGCGTCGATCACGACGGCGATTACGACGATCACCGCGAACACGATGATGAAAAGGAAGAGGTACCGCATGAGCCCCGACAGCCCGAGGGGGTCGTTGATGATCGTGACCGTGTTGAACGTCGAGGCGAGCGAGGCGTTCGTTCGGCTGACCGCGGTCACCGCCACGGGGTGCCGCGAGCCCCGCGTCTCGTTCACGGAGACGGCGAAGACGAGGAGGAGGTTCGCCTCGGCGTCCGGCCCCAGGCGAACGACTTTGTCCTGGTAGTCCTGAAGGGTGCTGAGGTTCGCGCCGATCCCCGCCGCCCATCCCGGGGGCGGCTGGAGGGCGAAGCCGACATCGTCCTCGAAGTCCCCGACGTTGGCGACCTTGATGCGGAATACGGCGGTGCCGCCCGGCTCCGCGACGGCCTCGGGAGTGATCGCGCGCGCGACGACGCCGCCAAGGAGGGGGCTGTTCGCGATCGCGATGTCGTCGACCCACCATCCGCCGACGTCCTGCAGCACGAGGTCGGAGACGCTGAACTCGATGACGACCGTGGAGGCCGAGGACGTGAAGGGGGTGAGGTCCCACTGGAACACCCGCCAGTCCGACTGGTAGTCCAGGAACGGGACGAGGCTCAAGGGCGGCGACCGCCAGACGCCGTTCACGGACACGTTCACGTACGCCCGGTCCGTCTCCTGCGTCCCCGTCAGGTTGTCGATCCCGCGGCCGCGCAGGTCGTACCGGTGCCAGAAGTAGAAGTACGTCGGGCCCGCCGGCACGTTGATCGTCGGCGAGGTCAGCGTGTGGAACGCGGGAGGACAGGAGGGCGGGCACGGAAGCGGGATGGCGGGGGTGTTGTGGAACCGCCAGGCGTGCGTGGGGCTGTGGCTGTGGCTCTCGTTCACCGCGTCCTGCACGATCTCCCACGTCGCGGGGTCGCTCCCCAGGGTCCCGTTCCGGGCCCACCCGCGGTCGCCCGCCTCCACGGAGTCGTAGAACGCGTACGTGGCAGCGGCGAAGTGCGCGAAGAGGACGTTGTTCTCGGGGATCTCGTCGGCGGCGAGGGGGAGGCTCGCCTCGAGGATGTACTTCCCTGCGGTCGTCGCGGGCACGGACCAGATGAGGTCCACGGTCTCGCCCTGTGCGAGCGTCGCGACGGTCCGGGAGACGCAGCAGAAGATCAGGGAAGCGTCATCGGAACCGCGATACGCGTTGAACGCAACCGCGAAGTCCGTTTGCGTGCGTGCGCCGCGGTTCCCCACCGTGACCATGACGTCGACGCTCCCGCCGACCGCCACACAGCAGGCCCGGTCGATCCCGAGCGCGACGAGGTCGTCGACGATCTCCCTCGAGAGATCCGCGACCATCACGGTGCCCGAGGGCCCGATGTTTCGGACCTTCCAGCCGGTCCCTTGGTTGAGGTAGGAGTGGGAGTTCGGACTCGTATCGGGTCCGAAGCCGGTCGCACTGTCCGCCCACGGGTCGGCGGCCTCCGTGGGCTGGTCGTCCCCGTCCGCCTCCTCGAGGTCCACCCGGCGATGCGTGTCGTCGGCGTTCCCCGGGACGGCGAGGTCCACGTGCCAGATGAGGAGGCCGTCGCCCGGGAGCGCGCGGTCGAAGCCGACGCGCTGGCGGTTCTCCACGACGAACGATTCCTCGTTCGTCCCTGAACGGACGACGAGCTTGAACGCGCGGGGGTTCGTCTCCGCCTCCTCGATATTCTGGTTGAGGAGGGAGCTGTCCACGGGAGTGGCGCTGATCCAGCCGAGCTCGATCTTCGACGGGGCGCTGTAGTGCGCGGGCACGTTGCCGCTCGGGTTGCCGTTCCAGGAGCCGGCGCCCATGACGTCCCACTCCCCGACGCCCTCGCTGCTCCCGTCCGTGTCGTACAGGTCCGGCAGGCCGAGGTCGTGCCCCAGCTCGTGGACGAAGACCCCGACGGGGGACGTTTCGGCGGTCATGATGTACCCGTAGACCTGAACGCCGTCGACGACAAGGCGCTGCGTCCCCGGTTGGCTCGGGTTCGCGTCCGCGACGGACCAGCGATGGGACCAGATGAGGTCCGTGTTCGTCGTCCGCTCCTCCTGCGCGTCGCCCGCGTGGACGACGATCACGTGGTCGACGACGCCGTCGCTGTCCCCGTCGAAGGCGGAGAAGTCGACCGTGGGGTCCGCGAGCTGGACCGCGTCGATCACGAGCTCATAGATCGGCCCGTTCCGATCGTCGTACCCGGATGCGCTGTCCTCTCCGTAGGAGACCATCGTGCGCGAGGAGCGGTGCCACGTCGTGACGGTGCCCGAGATCCCGAAGAGCCCGTAGCTGACCTCCTCGTAGTAATTCCGGACGCTCGAGGCGCCGACGGTCGCGTCGTTCATGAGCGTGTTGAGGCTCGCGGACG
>Ga0209342_10006364_pt1 | contig 11999 bp, 13 predicted proteins | sample RifCSP16_2_FD_184023 | JGI IMG/M metagenome (GOLD analysis project Ga0209342, IMG submission 184023) | Soil microbial communities from Rifle, Colorado - Rifle CSP2_sed 16_2 (SPAdes) (version 2) | ecosystem: Environmental > Terrestrial > Deep subsurface > Rock core/Sediment | place: Rifle... | reverse complement strand
TCTCTAAATTCGTAACTATCGGCGAACAACGCTGCGCCTCACCTCGGCATTTCGAGGTGAGGCGCAATCGTTTTAAGGATACGACCTGTTGTCGGCGAAAAGGTTCGCATGAGCGCGCCTCGATGATCCAGTCAGCGTGGCGGGCCCTCTTCGTTTTGCCGATGCAATTGCAGGAATGCTTCAACCATCGTCGGGTCGAACTGCGTGTCCATGCCTTTCTCGATTTCGGCCAGAGCGGCTTCGAGGGTGAGGGCGGGGCGATAAGGGCGAGAGGTTGTCATCGCGTCGAAGGCATCGGCAATGGCCAGCAGACGGCCTTCGGGCGGGATGTCAGGCCCTTGCCTGCCAGTGGGGTAACCGCTTCCGTCCCACCGCTCGTGGTGATACAGCACGTACGGCACGGCGGCGCGCAGGTGATCCACACCTTCCAACATGTGCGCGCCCACCTCGGGATGTTTGCGCATGATGGCCCATTCTTCAGCAGTGAGCGGGCCGTTCTTGTTGAGTATGGGACGGGGGACATCAATCTTGCCAATGTCGTGGAGCAGCGCGCCAAACTCCAGAATGATGAGGGCCTCGGCGTCCCACTTAAGTGCGCGAGCCAGTTTGAGTGCGTAGGCCGTCACCCTTTCCACGTGTCCGCGTGTGTAATGGTCGCGGGCTTCGATGGCATTGGCCAGCAGGGTCACGGTTTGCAGATGGGCGGCGCGGGTGTTGAACAGTTCGATGACCCGGCGGCGCTCGAGTTTGGCGCGCACTGCCTTACGCAGTTCGTCGACGCCGAACGGTTTGAAGATGTAATCGTCGGCCCCGAGGTCGCGCGCCAGGCCCACGTCGCGCCGCTCGGTGCGCGCGCTGACGAAGAGGAATGGCACGGCCAGCCCCTCGGGGTGGGCACGCACGGCTTGCAGCACGGCGAAGCCGTCCATTTCAGGCATCATGATATCCGAGAGGATCAAGTCCGGCTTTTCTCTCTCGAAAGTCTTGAGAGCCTCCGGGCCGCTGCGGGCGGTGTGGACCTTGTGTCCGTCGGATTCCAGTATGTCGCGCATGATCCCGAGCAGGTCGGGATCGTCTTCAACGATGAGTATCTTGGGCAAAGCAATACCTATTATAACAAGTAAGTATTGTATCAAAGTTTTACTTTGTGCCACTGCATGAGATAATGGACGCGCAATGCTCTTCCCGCATACAGTGTGCGTTGTTCGCGGCGGCGGTGACCTGGCCACAGGCGTCATCCATCGTCTCCATCACGCCGGTTTCCCGTTGATGGTGTTGGAACTGGCGAAGCCGCGCGTCGTGCGACGAATGGTCTCGGTGGCTCAGGCGATGTTCACTGGTGAGACTCAAATCGGCGACCTCGCCGCACGGCGGATGACTCTGGATGAGGCCGTTCACTCGTTGGACTCCGCCACTGTCCCAGTGGTGGCCGACTCGGAGGGGGCGGCGATCATCCAACTCAAACCTTCTGTGATCGTGGACGCCCGCATGGCGAAAGCGCCGCTCGATACCACGACGGACGCCGCCCCCTTTGTCGTCGGCCTCGGGCCGGGCTTCTCGGCCGGCCTGAACTGCCACGCAGTTATCGAAACCAATCGCGGCCACGATCTGGGGCGAGTGATCTGGCAGGGCACCGCCCAGCTCAATACGGGCCGACCGGAGCCGGTGATGGGCTACGGGGGGAAACGTGTGCTGCGCGCGCCGATCTCCGGCACACTGCGCGCGCACCGCGAGATCGGCGACGTCGTGCAGAAAGGCGATCTGATCGCCAGAGTCGACGGCCAGCAGATCGTTGCCCCGTTCTTCGGAGCGCTCCGAGGGCTGATCTACGATGGCCTGCCGGTGACGGCCAATGAGAAGATCGGCGATCTCGATCCGCGCGGGCGGCGCGACCACTGCTTCACCATCTCCGACAAGTCACTCGCCGTCGGCGGCGGCGTCGTGGAAGCGGTGCTGACGTGGATGCAGCGATCCACCGCAAAGGCGCGCTGACACAAAGTTGCCCAAAGATTTCTTCGTGTTGCTTTGAGCCTTCGTGACTTGGCGGTGAATCTCCGGGCAATGCTGCTGCACCGTGCGTTACGCCTCGAAACGGGTGATGTTGTCGCCTTCGTCGGCGGCGGGGGGAAGACGACGGCGATGTTTCGACTGGCCGACGAGATCGTGGCCGCCGGGGGGAGGGTCGTCACCACTACCACCACTCGCATTTTTGTCGCTCAAACGCGCCTCGCGCCCGCTCACGTTCAATCACTCGCCGACCTTCGCGCCGCGCTGGAGAGCTCGCCCCATGTTCTGCTCACTGGCGACATCGATCCAGCCGAAGGCAAGGCCCTCGGCATCTCTCTACCTCTAATTCCCAATCTCCAATCCCTATTCACTGATCATCAATTGCCAATCACCAATCTCCTTATCGAAGCCGATGGATCGCGCCAACTCCCATTCAAAGCGCCAGCCGAACACGAGCCAGCCATCCCCAATTGCGCTACACTGGTCGTGCCTGTAGTTGGCATTGATGCTATCGGGAAACCGTTGTCGCCGCAGTTCGTCCACAGGCCGGATATGATCGCCCGTATCCACGCGGGCGAGACGGTGACCCCGGAGATGGTAGCTGCAGTGCTGGCTCACCCGCTTGGCGGGCGCAAAAATGTTCCTATCGAGGCGCGGGTGATCGTGTTGATCAACAAAGTCGAGAGCGACGAACAGAGGGCGGTTGCGAAGGAGATCGCCGGCCGCCTGCTGCGTGCGCCGGGCATTGACGGTGTAATGCTGGGTGCGGTGGCGAGGGGCGATACTCCCATCATGGATTGTTTCTACCGTGGGGAGTCAAGGGCCGACAATGAGTAGTCGAACGCCTCGCACCGGCACGCCGCTCGCGGTCAAGTCCGGATGGCGAACCTTCGTATCGGTCATTGAGAAAACCCTGCCCGCGCTGGTGCTCCTCGTACTTCTCACGTATTCCTACGTTTACATCGTTCAATTGCCCTATGTCGGTTTCGACTGGCAGCCTAATGGGCTGGTGATCAGTCTCTACGTTGATGCGCCTCAAGAGGCATCTTTGCGGCCAGGTGACCGAATAACACGAATAGGGCAAATACACTGGCAGGACTTCACCCACGACCTGCGACTGCCGTTGTTTGACAACGTACAACCCGGGCAAGCATTGCCAATAGTGGTCGAACGTGATGGCGAAACACAGACTATCCCGTGGATAGTGCCAGGCCCGCAGGCAGAGGAGTTCAAAAACCGGCTGTTTAATTTTGGGATAGTAGCCTACACATTCTGGCTTGTTGGAACTGCTACACTTCTGTTTGCGCGCCCTAAAGACGTGCGCTGGCGTTTGCTTATTGCCTTCTGTTATCTGACCGCGCTGTGGCTCTTGATGGGATCTGTTTCGGTTGCACATTTCTGGGGAGGCGCGATACTGCTGCGTATGCTTGTATGGGCGTGGGTTCCAGCCACTCTGCACCTGCACTGGAGTTTTCCAAAATCGTTAGCGCGTCTGCCTAAACTTGTGTGGCCGCTGGCGCATCTGATCGGCCTCGCGCTCGCCATCGCCCAGTGGTTTCAACTCCTGTCGTCATCCCTGTACTTTCTTGGGTTTCTGGTTGCGGTTCTGGGCAGTTTCGCCCTCCTTGTCGTTCACTTCGTCGTCCGGCCTCAGGAGCGCGGCCAAATACGGTTTGTGGTGATCGCCGCCGCACTGGCTTTGATCCCGCCCATCGGGTTGGGTATTGTGCTTTCTGTGTTGAAGTCTGCCAGTTCCTCTGCGATGCTCGCCCTGGGCTTTTTTCCCGTCCTGCCCGTCGCCTACTTCTACGCCATCTACCGTCACCGGCTAGGCGGACTCGAACTTCGCGTCAATCAAGCGATCACGATCTATCTGTTCCTCGTCTTGCTCGTCGCGATTGGCCTCATCCTTTACCCTGTCACCAACTCACTTGTCGCAAATACGATGGGTCCGATGGCCGCCGGGTTCCTCGTCAGCGCCATCGTCGTCTTTGTTGCCGTCCTCGGTTTCGCGCCTTTCCAGCGTTTTGTCGAACGTCGCTTGCTGGGTATTACCATGCCGCCGAACCAAATCATCGCATCCTACGCGGCGCGCGTAGCGGCCAGCCTCGACACGGAGACTCTTATTCAACTACTGCGTGACGAGATCGCCCCCAGTCTGCTCATTCGACAATCTGCTTTGTTCAGTTTTGATGGCGCTGCCTTCACTCTGCTCTATCACGTAGGCGTGGACGCTGCCGGACTCTCCGGTGAACTACCCTCTTGGCTTTCCCAGGCTGGTCATTACCGACCGCCTGAAGAAGATCCGGAAGACGCCGGCACTGCCCGCACCCTTTCATCCTGGGTTCGCCTCACCCTGCTGCTCTCCATTGGTCAGCAGCTCAACGGAATCTGGCTGATGGGCCGTCGTGATCCCGACGACTACTATTCGCAGCAGGATATTGTTCTCCTGCGATCCGTCGCCAACCAGACTGCCATCGCCCTGAACAATATTGCTCAGGCCGAACGTCTGCGGGCCCTCTACCAGAATGATGTTGATCAGCGCGAAGCCGAACGCGCCAGCCTGGCCCGCGAACTGCACGACAACGTCCTCAACCGACTCAGTGCATTGAAAAACGCCGTGCCAGAGGACGTTGTATCGCCCACCTTCGATGCCCGGTACAACACTCTAGCCGACAGCCTGCGGCATATGATCACCGGCCTTCGCCCCGCTGCCCTCAACTACGGTCTCCACCTGGCCCTCACGGACCTGGTCGACAGCCTCAACTCTCCCGATGATACGAACGGTCCCGAAATAACCCTTGCCCTCGCCGAGGGCGGCGAGCCGGTGCGCCACGACGCGCAGGTTGAACTGCACGTCTACCGCATCGTTCAGCAAGCGTGCGACAATGCTCTGACTCACAGCCGTGCTCGGTGCGTCACCATTCGCGGCCACGTCGAAGCCGGTTCAATTGATCTGACTGTAGAAGATGACGGCGTTGGTTTTGAGGCCGAGGGCCGCCTTGATCTTTCGCGGCTCACCGCGCACAAGCACTTCGGTCTGGCCGGTATGTTCGAGCGCGCTAACATCGTCGGAGCGAAGCTGCAGGTTGATTCTGCGCCCGGCTCTGGCACACGAGTCAGGGTGACGTGGGACGCCGCGAGTCGCTGACCTGGCCCTAGATTGGGCCGGGCGCACTACCGCGCTGCAAAACGGATCGCCCTTCGCAGATGCGGGGGCGATTGATTCGGCGGCGATCTGGTCACGTGATTGAGCAAACGTATCTCACCGGGTTTCTATGACAAGTGGCACTTGGCTAAGGCGGGCGATTCGGGACATGATAAAAGTGGTCGCTTATCTCGTGCTGCGGGATACTGTCTCGCAGGCAGGAGGCAGATATGTTCAGCAAAATCCTGGTTCCGCTGGATGGGTCGTTATTGGCAGAGCGCGCGCTGGAGCCGGCGCTTGCGCTCGGACGGAAGTACGGGGGCCAGGTGACACTGCTGCGCGCGCCGGTTCCCGAACCAGTGTTTATCCCCAGCATGAACGGGTATGCAGCCTACAGTGCGTCTTTGGCCGAACAGGTTCGCGACGGCGAGCGGAAGGATGCCGATGACTACCTGAGCGCGATCAAGAAAGCCCACGAGGAGGGCGATCCGCCTCTGCGTACGCAGGTTGTGGCGGGCGACGTGGCGGAAGTGATTTTGGACACGGCCGCCGCCGATAAAATCGATTTGATCGTCATGTCCACGCACGGCTATTCGGGCATCACGCGTTGGGTGCTCGGCAGTGTGACCGAGAAGGTATTGGCTCACGCGCCGTGCCCGGTGCTGGTCATCCGCTCGTCTCAACCGATTCGCAAGATTATGATTCCTCTCGACGGCTCGGAGTTGGCCGAGAGCGCACTCGCTCCGGGGCTGGAAGTCGCCACCCGGCTGGGATGCTCGGTGGCGCTGTTGCGCGCTGTGGATGAACTCAACCGGTTTGAGCGGGCCCAGTTGGGACTGGGCGGCCAGGATTTGGCGAACCGTTTGCAGGACGGGATGATGACGGAAGCCGAATACTATTTGGGCAAGTTGATCGAGTCGAAGCCGCAGGCCGGGCTGGATATTCAGAGGGTGGCCGTGATCGGATCGGCAGCGCATCGTGTTCTGGAGTACGCAGAAAAGAATGAATTTGATCTGATCGTCATGGCGACCCACGGCCGCACCGGCCTCGCCCGTTGGGTGTACGGCAGTGTCACCGAGAAGGTGCTGCACAGCGCGCACTGCTCGATGCTGGTCATTCGCCCGGCGAAGCACAAACTGAATTGAGACAACGGTTTTGATCCGCAGATGACGCAGATTTTCGCAGATGCAGTCACTCAGAAGGCAAGCACTCAGAGCGGAGTTCCGCGTGTTTGTCGCGGAACGTAGTCGAAGAGTGCGGGTCAATCTGCGCTTCTCTGCGAAATCTGCGGATTCGTCCTGGCGGCGCAACCGGAGAGGGGTGCGTGCGTAGAGTGTAGTGTGATTGGAGGCGCACAATGGACATAAATACGACACGACATGCTCTTCGCCGATCAAAACACAACCGAGTATTCCTCGGCGTGTGCGGCGGGCTGGCCGACTTCTTCGGGATTGATGCCTTCTGGTTCAGGCTGGCGTTTCTCATCGCCTTTCTTCCCGGCGGCGTGCCGGGCCTCACCCTGTACCTGCTGTGCTGGTTGATCATCCCGAGCGAATAGTGAGCGAGCAACACAAAAAGACCTGCCGGCTTCTGAAACCCGGCAGGTCTTTTGTTTATCCTGTGTCTACGACAAACCGCACGATTCGCCTGCCGTTTTCGACCACGGCTGCATCTTGAAAACCTGCTGCTTTGAAGATCGCAGGCGACCCCATGAAACGATAGCTCTTATTCGAATCGACCGGATAGCCTTCGATGACTTTCGCGCCTTGTGCGACGGCATACGCAACGGCTGCCTGTAGAAGTTTGAGCGCCAAGCCCTGGCCGCGCGCTTTGCGGCTCACGAAGAAGCAGACGACCGACCAGGTCGGCAGGTCGTCGATACGCTTCAACGTCGTTGAACGTTCCAGGCGAAGATACGTCTCACGCGGCGCGATTGAGCACCAGCCGACTGGCTGTCCATTGAGATAGCCGAGAATACCCGTGGGAGTGCCGGTCTTGACCAGAGATTCCAGCGCATGTCTGCGCCCTGCGGAAGCGAGCTGCCTGTACGCAGTGCTTGTTGATCGCCACGTCATGCACCAGCAGTAGCCGGGGTTGCCGTGATGGTCGAAGAGCGTCACCAGATCGCGCCACCGCTCTGCGGTCGGTGGATGAAACTCAAGAATGGGCCTGGCCGGCTTTGAAGAAGTCATCCGGACTACTTCGTGGCGTGTCGGCTGCGACCGGCGCGTGCGGCCAACGGTCAATATGTCCCGCGCACCAGTAGTGGCGGGGAGAGTGATCTCCTCGCCGACTGTAACTTGAGCGTCTTGCCGCCGTCATCTTCTCTTTTCAACATACAGTTCGGTTGTATTCTCAATCGCCGGGGCGAAGAATTCGGCATTTGGCTCTTCAGCCAGGTATTCCAGCCACCCTGAAGAGTCGACGACATTCATACGCGGTCGGTTTCGCGTTCAATCGCAGTATCAATGCCTTTTAGAAAGCCGCGCATCTTCTTGATCGGTTTGAGGGGGATAAGCTCAATCCGCCCCTCGTACAGGATGACCTGAACTTTGTGACCGGGCTTTATCCCAAGTAATCGGCGCGCGCTGGGCGGGATGACCACTTCATACTTTGGCGAGACAGTTACTACTTCCATAATCGCTCCTCTTGGCGTTCGGGGTCGCGTAATGTGCTTATTCTACACCCACCCAATCTGAATCGGCGGCGGGGAGAGTGATCTTCCCGCTAACCGGAGCTTGAGCAGCGCCTGCACCACTGAAAATCTACCTATCCGTTACGCTTCACAGATTGTCAAACAGCCCCAATTGGTATACCCCATCGGATGCGTTCAAATCAATCTTGCGCGGCATTAGTTTGCCGACTTCCTCCGCACCATCGAGATTGTTTATCGTCTCCACTATTTTCGGAACACAATACTCTGCCAACTGTTCTTGAATTTGCTTGGTTGTAAAACGTAGCCGTTGCCAACCAGTGCTTTCCAAATCGTTGTCGCGGAGATTATCCAACTCGGCTTTCTCGGGCGTAGCGTGCCACTCGTCGCCATCGGTCTCAATGTCAATTCTCCCCGACGCGCAATAAATCGCAAAATCCAAAAAGTAATTACGGTCTTTGATAGTGACCAATTCTTGCCTTTCTGCCTGAATTTGCAGCCGTTTCAAGATTGCCCATAAACGATCTTCGAGCGAACTCTCATCGTACAAGTCATTGATTTCAGTTGCATTGACAAACTTCTGCCACGTCGTGGGGATAAAAACGATACGTCTCCTCCGGCGACTAAGAATGGGGACGGACAAACGCTGCAACGGTTCAAAGGAGAGTTGGCAATACTGACGGTTGCCCCTGTCATCGCGCGGCTGGTCGGGAAACAGCTGCCAACGATAGACCTGACGAATTTCACGCACCTTTGCGTAGTAGTTGACAGCGTGGGCTTCTTCCCCAAACTTTTTCGTTTGGTACAAGGCTAACCATTTGGGCGGCCAGCGGCCCTTGAGCCACTTTTCCTTACTACTGACGGGGATACGATACCAATGCTTTTCGCGCGCAATGGCGAAATCCAAATGTCAATCTGAAAGCAGGGCGCAGGGCGCTCACGGCCTCCTTACCCTCCCCGAATCCCCATCCGCCATCAGCCCGCTCACATCCACCGCCTCAAAGTTGTCGCCGGTCACTTCGCGCAACAGCGGCACGAGTTCGTCGTTATTCCACCGTTCGTCCGGCGCGCCGTTAATGTACCAACTGCTCCCGTTGTCGGCCAGTATCAACCCGTAGACCTGCATCGCCCGCAGGATCACCTGCACGTCGCGCGGGTAGGGCGAAATGTCGAACGAGGCCTTGAGCCGGAAGCGCTGGCCCATCGGCGGCAGGGACGGGTTCGAGTCGTTGGAGGCTTCGTGCCGCGCCGGCCACACATATTCGTCGCGCGTGTTCTCGGCCGTGAATCGAATCGCGTGCCGTATCTCGCCCGCGGCCACTTCGTCATATCGCACCAGCCCCGGCAGAATCGGCAGGCCGGCCGCGTCCGCGCTCGTCCACTCGTCCGGCCTCAGCGCATAGCCGCGCAAATCCCAGATCGCGCCCGACCCCGCGCGCCAACTGCCGTCGCCGTTGGGATAGGCCGCGTACAACTCGTACAACTTGCACTCGCTCGTCTCGACGATCAAAATGTGCCGGTCGCCGTCCGAGTTCAGGCCGCCCTCAATCGGCGCGCCGGGCGGGATGGGATACGGCCCCGGGTCGCTCTCGTCGGCGTACTCGAAACTCACACTTGTCTTCGGCGTCGTCGCATCGGCAGTCGTGTACGGGATTCCAATCGGCCCGCCCTCCCACAGGCCCGACCCGAAATCGGGATGAAGCCCCACGTCGCGCCCAATCGCATTGATGTAATCGTCCGAGCGCGAGTCGGCAGGCAGCGTGTCAACGCGAGTGTTCCAAATGTGATCCGAGGGAAGTATCGGGCAGCCTGCAATGACGGGTGACGCAGAGACGTCAGGCGACTCGGGCGGGGGCACGATGTCCTGAAGTGTGGCGGTGCTCACCGGCGAAGCCGTCGCGGCCGGATTCGTCAGGGCGGCCTGAGTGGCGATCCCGACCGGGCTTGTCGCGGCGGCGTTTTCCGTTGGGGCTTTCGGTTGGGTCGGGGGCGGGTTGATCTGCACGTTGACCGTGCACGAGGCAATCAGCAGAGTGATCACAAACACCGTGCGACTCATTTTGCTCTCTCCTTCCCGACTGGTAACGACTCAGCCTGCAAGCATCCTGAGCGGAGCGGCGGGCAGTCTTCGACTACGTTTCACTCCGCTCAGACCGCCCGCCGCGTAGTCGAAGGATGTGGCCTGAGCAGTTACCCCGACTGTAGTATAGTTCGTTTCCACAGCCCCGACCTCATCGAGATGGGCGTGGACATGCTCAACCCGATCCAGCCCGATGCGAGGGAGATGGACATGCAGAAAATAAAAGACGAGTTCGGCGACAAACTCGTCTTTCACGGCGGCGTGGACATTATGCGCACCCTGCCGAAGGGGAAACCGGAGCAGGTTCAGGCCGAAGTGCGCGAACGGGTGAGGGTGCTGGGCAAGGGCGGGGGGTGCGCCTACCCGTTGACCACCGCCAGCGCCCTCACCGGAAACGTCCCCATTCCTTTCACTTTCACCGGCACGGCGTAAAACCTGAAGCCCGTATCGGGGAGCAGGTCGAGGCCAGTCATGTGCTCGACGATTGGAATGTCGGCTCCCAGCAGGATCGTGTGGGCGGGTCGGGTTTTGTCGGCGGTATCGTCGATGTTGTACGAGTCGATGCCGACGATGGCGGCCCCACTGTCGGTGAGGTGTTGGGCGGCATCGCGGGTGAGGAAGGGGTGTCCCTCAAAATACTGGTCGCTGCGCCAGTGGCGGCTCCAGCCGGTGTGCACGAGAATCGCCTTCCCCCGGAGATCGAGCCTGGCAAACGCAGATCGGTCAACGGCCCGGACACTGGCCGGGACTCGGATCACGATCCCGTCGAGATCGGCCAGCGATGCAAGCGGCAGTTCCGACAAGTCCCTTCCGTGCGCGTATCGGTGAAACGGGCTGTCGAGGTACGTGCCGGTGTTGGCGATCATTTCGATTTTGCCGATCTGAAACTCGGTGCCCTCGGCATAGAACTGGCGCGAATGCTCGCGCGTCCAGTAGTCGCAGACGATGGGCGCGGGCAAGCCCTTGTACGTGATCATCCCGTCTTCGACAGTGTGGCTGAGGTCGATGAGTTGTTTGATCATGACTATACCTCCGCAGATGAGGCTTCACCCAGAGCCTGCGTGAGCACCACTCTTGGCTTCGGGCCGGCGAGCGGGACGCGAAAACCGAACGTGCTGCCAACACCCTGCTGGCTCTCAGCATACACTTCGCCGTCGTGCGCGGTGACGACGTATTTCACCAGCGCCAGTCCCAGCCCCAACCCTTCCACGCCGCGTTTCAACGGATCGGCCATCTGAGCAAACCCTTCCCACAACGTTGGCAGTCTTTCGGGTGGGACCCCGACACCGGTGTCGCTTACTTCAAAGTGCAGTCTGTCATCCTTCGCCCAGCACCGGGCGGTGACTTTGCCGTCCTTCTCTGTGAACTTGATCGCGTTGTGCATGAGATGATACACGGCGTCGGCCAGCCGATCGCGGTCGCCCGTGATGGGTGGGAACGGAGACTGCTCCGCCGGGATGAGCGCAGGCGATACAGATGAGACTGTCGACGGGTCGACCACGTCGGCGCGCAGGTTGATACCTTTGCGATTAGCCTGCGGCTCAAGCGTCAGCAGCGTCTCGCCCAGCACTTCCGAGAAACTGAACTGGTCCAGTTTCAGTTCACCCTGTTTGCCGATGAACGTGGCAAAGGCGACGAGGTTGTCGACCATCACTTTGGCGAGCTGCGCGGCGCCGAGCAACTGCTGCAATTGCTCACGCTGCTCGGGCAGCAGGTGGTCGATACCGTATTTCTCCATGAGCTGCACCGAGAACTGGATGTTGGCGACGGGCGTGCGCAGCTCGTGCGTGATCGCGCCGATGAACTGCGACTTGAGATTGTCCAGCTCTTTCAACTGTTTGTTGGCCTTTTCGAGATCGGCATAGGCTTGCTTGAGGTCTTTGTTGAGCTGCACCAGGTCGGCGACGAGGCGGGCGTTTTCGAGGGCGATAGCGGTCTGATCGGCCAGCGTGTCCAGCAGATTCATGTCGTCGTCGAAGTAGCGCTCGCCTGTGGCTTTCGGCCCGAGCGCCAGCAGGCCGATCCAGTCGCCTTTGGCATAAATCGGCACGTACACGTCCATCCGCAGGCTGGTGAGCCACGCGCGTTCGGCCTCGGGCATCTGCCGGTAA